>FTCZ01001859.1_pt1 | contig 12343 bp, 13 predicted proteins | sample 1658871 | NCBI WGS metagenome assembly FTCZ01 (sample SAMEA3914864, study PRJEB12502) | metagenome | biome: forest; material: soil | place: USA | collected 2012-03-12 | depth 0.3 m
AAACTCAACCGCTCGGGCCGCACCGTGACCATGACCGGTCCGCCAGCTAGCGCCACCGGAGCCTTGAAACGCATGTCGGCAATCGAAATGAGATTTTCGCTGCATTCGCCCGCAAGCAGGTTGGTCTTGCCAAGGAAGCTCGCGACGAAAGCGGTCGCAGGCTGCGCATAGGCGACATCCGGCGTCGCGATCTGCTCGATCCGCCCCTGGTTCATCACCACGATCCGGTCGGAAAGCGCCATCGCCTCGCCCTGATCATGGGTGACGAGGATGGTCGTGGTGCCCGTGCGCCGCTGGATGGCGCGCAGCTCGACCTGCATCTCCTCGCGCAGCTTGGCGTCGAGATTGGACAGCGGCTCGTCGAGCAGCAGCATCGGCGGGCGGATCACCAGCGCCCGCGCCAAAGCGACCCGCTGCTGCTGGCCGCCGGACATACGGCGCGGATAGCGATCTCCGAACGTCCCGAGGCCAACCAGCGCCAGCGCTTCCTGCACACGCGTATCGCGCTCGGCCCGGCCAATGCCACGCATCTCGAGGCCGAAGGCGACATTCTCGGCAACCGTCATATGCGGGAAGAGCGCATAGCTCTGGAACACGATGCCAAGCCCTCGCTTGCTCGGCGGGCGGCTGAGCAGATCGACGCCATCGAGCGTCACCTTGCCGCCCGTCGGCTCGACGAAACCCGCGATCATCTGCAGCGTCGTCGTCTTGCCGCAGCCCGACGGGCCAAGAAGCGAGATGAACTCGCCCTTGGCCACGTCAAGATCGAGCCCCGCGACGGCCTGATGGCCGCCGTAGGTTTTGCTCAGCTTGTCGAGAACGAGGTAGGACATCAGCTTGGCTGCAGAGCCTAGCGCTCGATCTCGCGCGTCCAGCGCTTGTTCCAGTCTTCGCGCGCCGCGTTGACCGTATCCCAGTCGATCGCCTTCAGCTGCTTGACCTGATCGCCATAGGGGATGCCGACAGCCTCCGCTTCCGTGAGCTGCACCTTGCTGTTGGAGGGTCCGAGGCCAGCACCCTTCGCCATGATCTTCTGCACCTCGGGCGTCAGCATGTATTGCACCAGCGCCTGCGCTTCCTTGTCGTTCTTCGAGCCGGCGACCGGACACATGGCGATGCCGAGCGCGACGCCACCCTCCTTCGGGTAGACGAAGGCGGCGGGGAAGCCGGTATCGGCCAGCGCCTTGACGCGGCCGGAACCCCAGACGGCGATCGAGGCCTGCCCGCTCTGGAACAGCTCGGTCATCTTGCCGGGCGAGGGCTCATAGGCCAGCACATTCGGCCCGATCTCATCCTTGAAGGCTTTGAAGCCCGCTTCGATGTTCTTCTCGCTGCCGCCCGCAAGCTGCGCGGCCACGATCAGCGCATGCAGGCCATAGGTGTTGTTCAGCGGCGGAATGACGAGCTTCTTCTTGAATTTGGGATCTTTCAGATCAGCCCAGGAGGTCGGGGCAGGCCATTTATTGTCCGCGAAGACCTTGGTCGCATACATGATGCCCGTCGCGTTCAGGCCGATGCCCACCGCCTTCTTCGAGGGATAGAGCATGACGGGGTAGATATCCTTGTAGATATCGGCGGGCGCGAGCTCCGCGCAGAAGCCAAGCGAGACCGCCTGATAACCCGGGCCGTCATCGACAATGATAGCATCGATCTGCTGGTTGCCCTTCTGGGCCTGCAGCTTGGCGAGCGTGTCGGTGGAATTTCCGGCGACATACTCGACCTTGACGTTGTTCTTCGCTTCGAAGGCCGGCAGCACATCCTTGCGCATGGTCTGCTCGAAGGAGCCGCCATAGGAGCCGAGATAGATGGTCTTCTGCTGCGCGAAGGCCGTTCCGCCCCCGAGAATGGTGGTGGCGAGCGCCGCTGCAAGGAACCTCGATGACATCATGATTTTATCTCTCCCGTTGATTGCCATCAGCCTCGCGCGACGCTCCGGAATGAGTCAAATTCCTTTTGGCCGGTCGAGCATGCCAAAATATTATGCTGGCGATTGGCGCGAAAGGAGACGGTGATGGCGATCAACCCCCGGCAGGTCGAGGCGTTCAGGGCGGTGATGCTCACCGGCCAGATCACCAACGCCGCGGAATTGCTCAGCATCACCCAACCCGCTGTCAGCCGCCTCATTCAGGATTTCGAGCGCGCGGTCGATCTCAACCTGTTCGACCGGCGCGGCAATCGCGTGCAGCCAAGGCCGGAGGCGTTCACGCTGCTTGCCGAGGTCGAGCGCTCCTTCGTCGGCCTCACCCAGATCGCCGAACATGCCGACGCCATCCGCAAGGGTGGCGTCGGCACCTTGCGCATCGCCTGCCTGCCAGCGCTCGCCATGGGAGCGGTGCCGCGCTTCGCCGCGCATTTTCTGCGCGATAATCCGGAAGTGCGGTTGACGGTCTCCGGCATGCTTTCGCACCTCGTCATCGAGGCGGTGGCGGCGGGCCAGGCCGATATCGGTTATGCCATCGGCCCGCTCGACCGCGTCGGCGTACGATCCGAACGTGTCGATTCCAACGCCGTCGTCATCCTGCCGGAGGGGCACCAACTCGCGGCGCTCCCGGAAGTCCGCGTCGCGGACCTTGTTCCGGAGCGCATGATTGCGCTTGGGGCCGGCACGTTGTTCCGCTCGCGCGTCGATGCGGCATTCGGTGACCTTCCCCGTAACATCGTCGCCGAGACGCCGCTGAGCCAGATCGCCTGCATCATGGTCTGCGAGGGCATTGGCGTCTCGATCGTCGACCCCTACGCCGCGCATGAATATATCGGGCGCGGCCTGATCATTCGGCCCTTCAAGCCGGACACCGAATTCAGCTTCATGCAGTTGCGCCACGGCTCCACCGCAGGTTCGCCGCTGGTCCGGAATTTTATCGAGGGCTTTGCGGCGTATCGACGGCAAATCGAGCCGAACGGCGGTTGAGAAGTTACGGCCCGTAAGAGACACCGCGCAATGACGCAGTATTCCCGGCAGACCCATCAAAAGAAATTCAATCGACTCGGCTGCCGACGCGGCATCAATTCCGTTGCGCGACCATGCCGGAGACCTGAAGATCACCCGGCGCCATCGGGAGACATCACGTGGACGATCAGACTGGCGAACGGCTTTACCTCGAGGATTTTCACGTCGGCCAGCGCTTCCGCAGCGGCGAACTCGCGCTGGATGAAGCGGAGATCAAGTCCTTCGCCACCCGCTACGACCCGCAGCCTTTCCATCTCGACAATGAGGCAGCGAAGAACACGCTGTTCGGGGGCCTCGCGGCAAGCGGCTGGCACACCGCCGCATTGACCATGCGGCTGCAGGTCGATGGCGGATTGCCTTTCGCGGGCGGGCTGATCGGCGCTGGCGGGGAACTTGCATGGCCAAGACCAACCCGGCCGGGTGATATCCTGCATGTCGAGAGCGAAGTGCTCGATATCGCGCCCTCCCGCTCCAAACCTGACCGCGGCATTGTGACAGTTCGCAGCGAGACGAAGAATGAGAAAGGCGATATCCTGCAGGTGCTGACCGTCAAGGTTGTCGCCTGGCGCAAGCCCGCGTGATCATTGACATCTTGCGCTTGCGGCGGCGCGCCATACCTAGGGACTGAGGAAAGGGCAGCGCATGGCGATCCGGAACGACAACGAGGAACATCATCTCGATCTCGACTTCGCGCTCAGGTCCGTCGTGATGCTTCAGGCGAAGATCCCCGAGGACGGTTTTACCGCCGAGGGGCTCGGCACGGAGCGCGCGGGCAGCGGCGTCGTCATCCGCGAGGACGGCCTCGTGCTGACCATCGGCTATCTGATCACCGAGGCGCAGGACGTCGAGCTCACCACTTTCGACGGACGCACGGTGCCGGCGCACCCGATCGCCTATGATCAGGAAACCGGTTTCGGCTTGGTACAGGCGATGGGCGATCTGAATCTGCCCGCTATGCCGCTTGGCCAATCCGCCGATGCCGAGCCCGGTGACCGCGTCATTCTCGCCGCAGGCGGCCGCGACAATTTCGTGCGCTCGACCCTGATGGCAAAGCAGGAATTCGCAGGCTACTGGGAATACCTGCTCGATGAGGCGCTTTTCATCGCACCGGCCCATAAATTCTGGGGCGGCGCGGCGCTGATGGATCAGGCCGGCAAGCTGATCGGCATTGGCTCGCTGCTCGTCCAGCAGGAAACACGCAAGGGCGCGGTTGAGGACCTCAACATGGTCGTGCCCATCGACCTGTTGCCGCCGATCCTCGACGAACTGCTCGCGCATGGCCAGACGCTGAAGCCGCCACGACCCTGGCTCGGCGTATTCTCGGCTGAGAACAACGGCCAGATTCTGGTGGCCAGCGTCGCCGGGCGCGGACCGGCAGCAGCCGCAGGCCTGCAGCAGGGCGATATCGTGCGCGCGATCGGTGATACGGAGGTGGAGGATCTTACCGAGCTCTACCGCAAGCTCTGGAGCTGCGGTCCCGCCGGCACCGAAATTCCACTGGAGATCATCCGCGACGGCCGCAGCCGCTGGTTGCGCATCAAGTCCGCCAACCGCGCCAGCATGCTGAGGAAGCCGCACTTCCACTAGACGGCAAATGATTGCCACGCCGCACCTGGAAACCAAGAGGCCTCCATTGGGTTGAATACCCCGATTGGCGGAAGATCAATCGGCATATGTGCGAGGCGTGGATGCGAGACCGCCTGTTTGAAGCCTTGAAACTGGCGGTCGTCGTCGGCAGCGCAGCGATCTGGGGAAACGCCATTCTGCAATCCCTTGGCGTGCCCGATAGCGTATTCGCCGAAGGGCCGACCATATTCGTGCTTGCCTACGCAGCCGCCCGCATTTTCGCTCCAGATGATTGGACATCGGCTAGACTTCTTGCCTCTTCGGCGGCAATCGCCCTCATCACGAGTTGTGGGAACCTGATCACCGACGCGGCCGAGGTATCGAACTCCCTGCTGGCGGAATGGATCATCGCGATCAGCGTCTGTTTCGTCGTCATGGCTATTCAAGCCCGCAACGCGCCAGCCGAACAGGGATAGCCATTTTTCATGCCTGGCCCCAGGCGGCTTGTACTGGACACGTCAAAACGGCCGGTTGCTTCCGAATTGCAGGTGTTAATTTACCGGGCCTTAGAATTTTTCCGCAAACCTGGTGTTAGCGAGCCCGACAAATCCGAACCGGCACATGCAAAACCTGAGCGACGCTCTACAGACGCTCCTCGTAGATTTCCGGGCCGCCGGACCAGATAACCGCCTCGCCGTCTTCAGGAAGGCATGCGCGGTTTATGAGGAACTGGCGCCGGTCGCGGATCATCGGCTCGGCAGCGAGTTGCAGGCGCTGATCACCTACCTCGCTCAGTTCATGGATACCGAGGCGCTGGCGGACCTCTCGGCCGTTCTCGCGCGCATGGAGCGCCCGCACGCGGAACTGGTCAATCTTTTCGCGCAGGGCTGCTACAAGGTTGCGCGCCATGTTCTGGAGAAATCGCGCGCTGTCGATGACGATATTCTCCAGTCCGTCGCGCAGAATGGCGGCGTGCGCAGCCTGATCTCGATCGCGCGGCGCGAGATCGTCTCGGCCCGGCTGTCTCACACCATCGTCGGGCGCGGAGACAGGCTGGCGCTGGTCACGCTGGTCGACAACCCCGGCGCGACCTTCTTCCCAAGAACACTGGATATGCTCGTCGAGCGCTGCGAAGCGGACGACACACTGCTCGAGGCTATGGGCGACCGTAGCGACCTTTCCGAAGATTATCGGAAGAAGCTGGCGACCCTGTCGCAGCTTGCGGTGCTGCATCCCTTCCAGCACGCCCTGCTGCCGGAGCCGCCGCGCCCGTCCCGCTATATCATCCCCCACCAATCCACGCGTCTTTCAGCGCTGGAGGAGTTGCGGTTGAAGATCATGGCGAACAGCTAAATCGGACGAGCATTTAGCCGAAATCACGTTTCGTCATCTTGTGCTCGAATAGAACCCCTTGCGAGAGCCATGACCGCGAATGCGGCCTCCTCGACGGAGTAGCCGGCGGCCAGAGCTAACGTGATCAACTGATCGTATTCAGGTTCAAGCAATTTTTCCAAACCCTGCGTTTCGCTTTTCTCGTCGAACGACACACCAAACCCTCTGTTCATTCCTGTCTTACGTCAGCCCTTCCGGCTCGGGTGACAACAGCGTTTCATAATCACGGCACTGCGTTCACCAGGCCCAGAATAGTCATGAGGATGAAGCCGAAAGCGGCCCATGCAGCAAGCCCGGCAAGACCATCGACCAGGCCACTGCGCCGGCTACGATAAATCGGTCCTCGCCGGGCTTCCCGATCTGCATGTGTCAGAAGTGTCATGCGTCTCTCCCTTTTGATTGGATAAGGAAAGCCCGTGACGCAAGGGAAGTTCCCGATGGGTCAAATTATCGATATTCGGGAGGTAGATGGTATTACATGGTTATCAGAGGCCGCACGTGCAGCGGACTCGTGCCTGTTCAATGACGCGCCAGGGCTGATTGCAGCGGAATCGTGGAGATAACTGGTGGTCCCGGCGGGATTCGAACCCACGACCTTCGGTTTAGGAAACCGCTGCTCTATCCTGCTGAGCTACGGAACCACGCAACGTCCTCGTAGCACAGCGTCATGAAAAAAACAGCCGCGCTTCTCGTCTGGTTTTGCTGCTCGCTGACGGTAGCGAACGCCCAGTCATGCGACGGAGCGGGCGCGGTCCAGGCGCGCGTAAAAGCGGTGACGGACGATGCGGAAATCATCCTCGAGGATGACAAGCGGCTGCTGCTCAACGGCATCGAAATAAGCGATCTCACCCGCAAAACCTTACTGCCGCCCCTGCGCGAGGGCCTGCCGGCGGGCGAGGCGATCCTCTATCTCGCGTCATCGACGCCGGATCGCTGGAACCGCTACCCGGCGCTGGTCTTCCTGCCGCCGGAAGGCAGCTACGGCACCGACTGGATTCAGGAAACCATCGCCGCAAAAGGTTTCGCCAGGGCGTTGCCCGGATCGCTTCCCGCCCCGTGCTGGTCGAGATTGCTGCAGGCCGAATCCAGTGCTCGCAAGGCTGGCGAAGGCATATGGCGCAACCCGGATGCAACCGTGGTCGCGGCCACCGCGTTGGAAAGATTGAAGGAACTCGATGGCCGCCGCGCGATAATTTTCGGCAAGCCGGTGAGTTTTGGTCAAGGTCGCGCCACGATTTATCTCAATTTTGGCGTGAAACGATACGATGCGTTCACTCTCATGATAGCAAAACGAAGATTGAAGAGCTTCGAAAGGGCCGGTATGACGCCGTCAGCGCTTGTGGGCCGGGCTTTGCGGGTGCGCGGGGTGGTGCTGGCCGGCCGGCAGCCTCGCATCGAGGCCTATGCTCCGGAAGACATCGAGCTTCTGGAAGAGGGTGCTGATGGTTCACGGTAAGAGATTGGCCGGGTCTTGCGGTTGATTGCTCCTATGATGGCTGCCAAGCAGCGGTTGACGCGCCGGATGCGATACGCAACGGCGCTGCTGGCCGTGCTCGGCCTCGCGAATTGCGCGACCGACTCTTCAGTGGATTCGCTGACGAAAGCCGAACAGGTTTCGCTGCCTTCCGACACGCCGCGCGTCTCGGGCGCGGAGACGGTCGCCACCCGCGAGCACAAGCAACTCGTCGCAGCCTTCGGCGGCGAATACAAATCGCCGGCGCTCTCGCAGCTTCTTTCCGATATGGTCGGCAAGCTCTCGGACGCGACCGACAAGCCGAGCGAACGCTACCGACTCACTATCCTGAACTCGCCGCTGGTCAACGCCTTCGCGCTGCCGAACGGCAATATCTACGTCACGCGCGGACTGCTGGCGCTCGCCAATGACACGTCTGAGATCGCAGCAGTGCTGGCGCATGAAATCGCCCATGTCACCGCGCGCCATGCGCTGGAACGCGAGTCCCTGCAGCGGCGCTCGGCGCTGCTCAGCCGTGTCGATGGCGAAGTGCTCAACAATCCGATCGCCAGCCAGGCCAAGCAGGAACAGGGCCGCGTCGCCTTCGCGAGCTTCTCCCGGCAGCAGGAACTGGAAGCCGACCAGATCGCCGTGCGCACCCTCGCCAAGGCGGGTTACGATCCCTATGGCGCCTCACGCTTTCTGAATTCGCTCGGGCGCAGCCTCGCGACCCGCCAGGCCATGCTCGGCAAGAGCGCCTCGCAAGGCCCCGATATCACCGCGACCCATCCTTCGACGCCGGAACGCATTCAGCTTTCCGTGCTCGCCGCGCGCCAGATCAGCGCACCGGGTGTCGTTGCGCCCGACAGCACGCATTGGCTCGCCGCGATCAATGGGCTGGCCTTCGGCGAGGATCCGGCCGAGGGCGTCGTCAAGGGGCGCCGCTTCATCCATCCGCGCCTCGGCTTCGCCTTCACGGCGCCCGACGGCTTCGCGCTGGAGAATAATCCGCAGGCGGTGATCGGCTTCGCCAACAACGCGACCGAACTCCTGAAGCTCGACACGGTCAACGTGCCGCCGGCCGCGCCGCTGCAAAAGCTTCTGGAAACCGGCATCATCGACGGCGTCGCCATGACCGACATCAAGTCGATCAGCTTGAATGGCTTGCCGGGCGCGACCGGCACCGCTAAGGAAGGCGAGTGGACCTACCGCGTCTTCGCCGTTCGCCTCGGCACGCAGGTCTATCGGATCATTTTCGCCGCAACCCATTTCACGCCCGAAATCGATGCCCGCTTTAATGAAGCAGCGCAGAGTTTCCGCCGTTTGAGTGGTGATGAAGTGCAGGCCGCCAAGCCTCAGCGCATTGGCCTCGTGACGGCAAGGGGCGAAACGGACTTCACGAGCCTTGCCGATCGCATGGCGATTTCCGAAGATAAGCTCGACCGGTTCAAGGTTCTCAACGGGCTGGACGACGACACCCACCCCGTTCCTGGCCAGCAATACAAGATCGTCGTGAACTGAGGGTCAGACAAAAACCGCCGGAGCATCCCGGTGGCTGTCGGTCAAAATCCGCTTCAGTTTCTCAAGGGCGCGGTTTTCGATCTGGCGAACGCGTTCCTTCGAAATGCCCATCCGTGAGCCAAGCGCTTCAAGCGTGACCGCGTCATCGCGCAGGCGGCGTTCCTGCAGGATATTGAGCTCGCGCGGACTGAGCGAAGACAAAGCGGCATTGAGCCATCTCAGCCGCCGCTCACCGTCGATATTGTCGCCCACCAGCTCATCCGGCAGCGGCGTGGTGTCGATGAGGAAGTCCTGCCGCTCCAGCGTTGCGCCGCCATCGCCCTCGGCAAGCGGCGCATTCAGGGACATGTCGGAACCCGACAGCCTCGCCTCCATCGTCACGACATCGCTGCGCGAAACCCCAATCGCCTCGGCGATCTGGCCGGTGACATCGATATCGCTATCGTTCCCTGCCTCGCGATTGAGCCTGGCGCGCAACCGGCGGAGGTTGAAGAACAGCGCCTTCTGCCCCGAACTCGTACCGCCACGAACAATGGACCAGTTGCGCAGGATGAAATCCTGCATCGAAGCCCTGATCCACCAGGTCGCATAGGTGGAAAATCGAACTTCCCGCTCCGGCTCGAAACGAGCAGCCGCTTCGAGGAGGCCTATATGGCCTTCCTGGATCAGGTCAGGGGGAGAAAGCCCGTAGTGACGAAAGCGCGAAGCAAGCGCAATCACCAGCCGCATGTGAGCGGACGTCAGGCGATCGAGGGAGCTTTTGTCGTGACGCTGCTTCCAGCTTACCGCAAGCGCATGCTCTTCCTCGCGCGTCAAAAACGGAGCGGCCATTGCCGCCCGGACGAATTGTCTTCTCAAACCGGAAAGTTGAGCCATTTCGTGCCTCTGGCTGAGACTAGGCCGCCGCCATCCGGCCCGATGTGTCCTGAATCACAAGGCGTTGAAGCGCCTGTGTAGCAACCTCATCGCCCGCCGAAGGTTCCGGTTGGACCTAAACTCGCGACAATGGCACAGGCATGAAAAAAGCCCGGCGCGAGGCCGGGCTTCGTTCACATCAAGAATTTATTGGTGAACCGCTCAGGCGGCTTCTTCCTGCGCCTCATCGGCGAGATCGTCATCCTGCTCGTCGTCGCCATCGGCAGCATCCGCCGCCGGCGCCTTGGCGCGACGCGGGTTCTTGGCAAGGTTGGCTTCGATCTTCTTCAGCGCCTCGGTCTCGGTCGCGTCATCGACCGCGGCGATTTCACGCACGAGACGATCCAGCGCCGATTCATAGAGCTGGCGCTCGCTGTAGGACTGTTCTGGCTGGGCTTCCGACCGGTAGAGATCGCGCACCACTTCGGCGATCGCGATGATGTCGCCCGAATTGATCTTCGCTTCGTATTCCTGGGCGCGGCGGCTCCACATGGTGCGCTTGATGCGCGCGCGGCCGGTGAGGACATCGAGCGCCTGTGCGAGCAGCGCGTCATCGGCGAGCTTGCGCATGCCGACGCTCGCGATTTTCGCGGTCGGCACCCGGAGCGTCATTTTGTCCTTCGCGAAGCTGATAACGAAAAGCTCGAGTTTGAAACCTGCTACTTCCTGTTCCTCGATAGCCGTGATCTGGCCCACGCCATGGGCCGGGTACACGATGAACTCACCTGTCTTGAAGCCTTGGCGGGTTGCAGCCTTTTTAACGGTCATATCACCCTCATCGTCGACGTACCCCGCTACGCCGCGGGATAGATCGGTTGTGGCGTCACCCATTGCGGGAAGACGCAAAAACCAGAACCAGGGACTTTCTTCAGGCCCCGGCCCTGCATTCAGCCGAACATGAAACCAGCAAAAAATCCTGACCACCGTCACACATACACATGTGACGAATGCTGCCGACGCGATTTGACGGTTGCAATATGGGAATGCCCTGCTTAGGGGCGCGGATTATTTGTGACGACCTCGACTATGCGGCAAGGGATACCACAAATTTTGCCCAAAATCAAAGGCTAAGCACCGCCAAACGTTAACGTCGGTTAACGTTTGCGGATTAAATCGGTTTCATCACACCATGTGATGGCGGCGATTCAATCGCCTTCGCCCGGCTCAGGCGAAAAGTATTTTTCGAGCTTGCCGGGCTGGCCGTCGAATTCCTTGGCGTCCGCAGGCGCCTCACGCTTGATGGTGATGTTCGGCCAAGAAGAGGCATAGTCGGTATTGAGCTTGAGCCATTTCTCGAGCCCCGGCTCGGTATCCGGCTTGATCGCTTCGGCCGGGCATTCCGGCTCGCAGACGCCGCAATCGATGCATTCGTCGGGATGGATGACGAGCATGTTCTCGCCCTCGTAGAAGCAATCCACGGGACAGACTTCCACGCAATCCATGTACTTGCACTTGATGCAATTCTCGGTGACCACGTAGGTCATCGCACGCCCTCGCTCGTTCGTACGTTAACGGCCTCTCCTGCAACTAGGCAAGAAATCGCCGCGATGCAAGCGCGGCTTATCACGCCACCGACGGCAGACTATCCGATCGAACAGACAGACACACGAGTTGTTATTCGATGACCGTATAAAGCTGTTGTGCCTCGCTGGCAGGCCCGCGGCGCGCCGCAAGGCTCAGGACGCGCGCAACGATTACACGCCGCTCCAGCGCGATCGTCAGCACATCACCGACGCGGACAGGCTTGTCCGGCCCATCCATGCGCCGCCCGTTGACGCGGACATGGCCTTCCTCGACCAGATCCGCTGCCAAGCTGCGAGACTTGAGAAAGCGCGCGCACCACAACCATTTGTCGATCCGCTGGCTGCTGGTCGGCACTTCCGTCATGTCAGGACTTGTTCTTCTCCGCTTCCATCCGCTGCTTCAGCTCCAGCAGCTTGGCGAAAGGCGAATTCGGATCAGGCTGTTTTTCGACACGAGGCGGCCGGTTGAACTCCGGCTTGCCGCCGAAGCCGCCGGGCTTGCCGCGGCGATCATCGTTGCGGCCACGATCGGGCCGGTCGCCGAAGCGCTTCTCGAAGCGTTGACGGCCACCGCGGTTATCGTCACCGGCGGGGCGAGGCGCTCCATCACCTTGTGGCTGCTCGCCGGGAGTGGCGGAAGCTGCGGCCGCCGGCTGCCCGGGCCGGCCGCCATGGCTCTGGCCACGGCGCTGGCGATCACCACGGCCCTGATGCTCGCCGCGTTGTCCGCCTTCCTGGCGCTGCGGACGACGCTCCGGTCGCTCGAAGCGGCCCGGACGCCAGATTTCGATCATCTCGGGCTCCGCCGGAGCCGCCTCTGCAGCGACATCTGACGTTGCCTCAGCGGCGACCTGCTCACCCTCGCTGGTAGCAGCAGGGGCAGTCTCCGCTTCCACCTCTGCCGTAGGCGCGACCACCGGCTCGGCGGCAATCGGTTCCGCCAGCGCGACGTCGCCTCCTTCATCCGCCAGAGCCTCGACTTCAGTGGCAGCGGGGGCCTCGACATCGGCGGGGGCCAAAGGTTTA
>FTCZ01001324.1_pt1 | contig 12341 bp, 13 predicted proteins | sample 1658871 | NCBI WGS metagenome assembly FTCZ01 (sample SAMEA3914864, study PRJEB12502) | metagenome | biome: forest; material: soil | place: USA | collected 2012-03-12 | depth 0.3 m
GGACGACGCCAACCGCGTCACCCTGAAGGTCGAGTCGATCCAGGAATGGCTCAAGAAGGGCGCCCAGCCGACCGACCGCGTCGCGCGCTTCCTGGCCGCTCAAGGCCTGGTCGCCTGGACCCACGGCAACAACCCGGAAAAGGGCGCTCCGGGCAAGAAGGCTCAAGAGCGTTCGGCCGAGCGCGCTCAGCGTGAAGAAGAGCGCAAGCAAGCCGAGATCGACGCCAAGGCCGCCGCCGAAGCCGAAAAGGCCGCCGCTGCTGAAGCCGCCGCCGCCGCGGCTGCTGCTCCGGCCGTGGAAGAAGCTCCGGCTGAAGAAGCTCCGGCCGCTGAAGCCGAAGCTCCGGCTGCCGAAGAAACCACCGAAGGCTAAGGGTTCCAGCGCCGCCGCTTCTCACGAAGCGGCGGCGCGACTCTGTCTGCGCCATGGCCGCATCTTCCGAAGATCCGATGATCCTGGTCGGCCGCGTGGCCGGCGGCTTCGGCGTGCGCGGCGAGGTGCGGATCGCGACCTATACCGAAGACCCGCTGAGCATCGCGGCCTTCAAGACCCTGAAGCGCCAGGACGGCTCGGTCGCCCTGACCATCGCCTCGGCCCGCAAGACCAAGGACGGCGTCGTCTGCCGCTGTTCCGGGATCGAGACCAAGGAGGCCGCCGACGGCCTGCGTGGCCTGCGCCTCTACGTCCCCCGCTCGGCCCTGCCCGAGCCGGATGAGGACGAGTTCTACCTGACGGACCTGGTCGGGCTCACTGTCCGCCACATCCAGACCGACGTCCTGCTGGGCCGCGTGAAGAGCGTCCAGAATTTCGGCGCCGGCGACATTCTCGAGATCACGCCGGACCTCGGCGGCCCCACCTGGTACCTGCCGTTCACGCGGGCGGCTGCGCCCGAGGTCAAGATCAGCCAAGGTCTGATCCTGGCCGATCCGCCCGCCCTGGTGGGCGAGCACGAAGGCCCGTCTTCGGACGAAGACGAAGAGCTGGGCGACCGGGACTGATCCGGGGAAGGAGCCTTCCGCGATGTCGGACGGAAAATGGCGGGTCACCGCCTCGCGCGTCGTCCACCAGGACCGCTGGATCCATCTGCGCGCCGACGACTGCGTGACCGACGAAGGCGCGGTGATCGCGCCCTATTACGTCCTGGAATATCGCGACTGGATCGAGCTGGTGGCGCTGGACGCCGACAACAGCGTCCTGCTCGTCAAACAGTACCGCCATGCGCTGGGCGACATCTCGACCGAACTGCCAGCCGGCGGCATGGACGCTGGCGAGACCGATCCGATCGAAGCGGCCCGTCGCGAGCTGCTGGAAGAAGCCGGCTGCGCCGGAACGTTGACGCTCCTGGGCGAGACCCGCCCGAACGCCGGCACCCACACCAATCGGATCCACATCATCCTGGCCCGCGACGTCGTGAAGGTCGCCGAGCCGAAGGACGATCCCCAGGAACGCATCGAGACCGTCTGGGTCCCAGCCGCCGAAGCCCTGCGCATGGCGCTGGCCGGCGAGATGACCGTCGGCATGCAGGCCGCCTCGCTGCTGCGGGGGTTAGCCGCGGCTGGGGTAGCGAGAGTCGAGATCGCCTAATGCACCTTGAAAGCGAGTGAAATTTTGCCATGGTTGAGCGCGATGACGCTCAGCTACCATCCCGCACCAGGCGCTATCCTGGTTTGCGACTACGATACGGGCTTCAGAGAGCCGGAAATGGTCAAGCGAAGGCTTAGCGTGGTGATCACGCCGCGTCTTCGTCGACGTGATGGATTGTGCACGGTCGTGCCGCTCAGCACGACGGCTCCGGCTGAACCGCAAGACTATCATTGCGAACTAACCTTTGCCCGAGCGCTGCCCAAGCCCTGGCCGGGTGAGCGCAAATGGGCGAAGTGCGACATGTTGGCTACCGTGGGATACGGCAGACTTTCGCCAATCGGCATTGGTCGCGACGCCCAAGGCAAGCGCCGTTACATTTACCCTCACATGACCCGAGATCAGTTGAAGGAAGTCAGGAGGGCCGTGCTTTGCGCACTAAGCCTTCGTGAGTTGACAATTCACCTGTGAAGACTCATTTCTCTGCTGAACCCGCGCTGCCTCGGCATCGGGCTTTGAGACCACTTTCCTCGAGAGGGTGGCGGGTCTCGGAGGCGATAACAAGCAACCGAGACTGTCGATTGGGGCGCGACCTTGGTCGCGCCCTTTGTCGTTCTACTTCCGAACCCGCATCAGACATTCCTGGGCCACCGACGCCAGGAGCTTGCCGTCCTTGCCGAACATCTGGCCGCGCACCAGGCCGCGGCCGTGCGAGGCGGCGGGGCTGTCCTGGGCGAACAGGGTCCAGTCGTTGAAGTTGAAAGGCTGATGGAACCACATGGCGTGGTCCAGGCTGGCGGCCTGGATGCCCGGCGTCGTCCAGATCAGGCCGTGCGGGCGCAGGGCGCTTTCCATGAACGCCATGTCCGAGGCATAGGCCAGGGCGGCCTGCTGCATCTTGATGTCGTCGCCCAGCGGGGCCTTGGCGCGCATCCAGACGTTCTTGGTCCCGGACTTCTTGACCGGCGCTACCGGATTCTGGGGATCTTCCCAGCGGATGTCGACCGGGCGCGGGCGCGAGGCGATGGCTAGCATCTTGGGATGGATCTGGTCGCCCAGGCTTTTCAGGAACTCGACCTCGGTCGGCAAGGTCTCTGGATCGGGCGCGGTCGGCATGTCCGACTGGTGCTCGAAACCCTCTTCCGGCGTCTGGAACGAGGCGGCCAGGTTGAAGATCTGCTCGCCGTGCTGGATGGCGGCCACGCGGCGCGTGGTGAAGGTGCCGCCGTCGCGGGCGCGCTCCACCTCATAGAGCACCGGCGCGGTCACATCGCCCGGGCGGATGAAATAGGCGTGCAGCGAGTGGCAGACCCGGTCCGGCACGGTCTTGTAGGCCGCCAGCAGGGCCTGGGCGATGACCAGGCCGCCGAAGATGCGTGGGAAGCCGTCGTTCGGGCTGACGCCTCGGAACAGGTTCACCTCGATGGGTTCGAGGTCCAGGATGTCGGCGAGGTTCTCGGTCGTCTGCATGGCGCAGTGCGATAAGCCTCGTTTTGCGGCGCCGCAAGCCGTCACCTTGCGTCAGGCGAGGCGGGCGCCCATCGTGTGACAATGTCCCGCGTCCCACCGGTCATCCACCACCCCGCCTTCCGCGCCGAGATGCCGGCGGGGCATCGCTTCCCGATGGACAAGTTCTCGCGCCTGGCCAGCCTCTTGGAGGCCGAGGTCGTTCCGGGACCGGACGGTTTCGTGCAGCCCGAGTTCATCGACGTCGAGACCCTGCTGCTCGCCCACACCGAGGACTATGTCCGGGGCGTGATCGAGCTCTCCCTGCCGGCCGACATCGTCCGGCGGATCGGCATGCCCAACACCGACAGCGTCGCGACGCGGGCGAGAGCGGCGACCGGCGGCACCCTGCTGGCGGCGCGCTTGGCCCTGGAGCACGGCATCGCCTGTAACACCGCCGGCGGCAGCCACCACGCTTCAGCCGAGAGCGGCGCGGGCTTTTGCGTGTTCAACGACGTGGCGGTGGCGGCCAAGCGGCTGCTGGCCGAGGGCGCGATCGGTCGGGCCCTGGTCGTCGATCTGGACGTCCACCAGGGCGACGGCACCGCGCGGATCTTCGAGGGCGATGCCAGCGTCTTCACCTTCTCGATGCACGCCGAGAAGAACTTCCCGCACCGCAAGGCGACCAGCGACCTCGACGTCGAACTGGCCGACGGAACGGGCGACGCAGACTATCTGGAAAAGCTGGGCGAGATCCTGCCGGCGCTGCTGGGCAGCCTCCGGCCGGACATCGTCTTCTTCAATGCGGGGGTCGATCCCCATGCGGACGACAAGCTGGGCCGGTTGTCGCTGACCGATGAGGGTCTGGGGCGACGGGAGGCCTACGTCCTGGGCGCTTGTCTCGACAGAGAAATCCCGGTGGTCGGGGTCATCGGCGGCGGTTACGACGCGGATATCGATCGTCTGGCGGCCCGCCACGCCATCCTGCATCGGACGGCCAAGTCTCTGTATTCCTAAAGGTCTTCGTTCTTCTTGGTCTTTTCTTGTTTTCTGGGGCGCCCTTAGAGGTCGCCATCTCCGCCGGGCCGGCTCCTCCTGGGAGCGGGCGCCGACGAAGGCTACGCGGCGATCACTTAGAAGCTCGTGGCGAGCGAACCGGCGATGACGACGAGCGGCAGAACCGCAAGAACGAGCGAGGCGAAGCCGGCGATGGCGTTGGTCTTCATGGTCATGGTCTTGATCCCTTTTTTGTGGCCGGCGCCGTGTCGGCGTCCGGTGATCAGGGATGTAGGCTCTGACTCGGGTTAATGCACGTTACCCTTGCTTCATGACGCCGATTTAAGAAACTTTGTCGCACCTAATCGGCATTACAGAGGATTAATGTCGTCGCGAAATTTTGTTTCTCGAGAAACTTTATCCTTTGAGACCATTCCTCCGGGTCCAGACGATCACTCTTCGCTGGGCGCGACCAGGAACAGTCCCCGCATCGTCGCGATGGGGGCCGAACGCGTCTCCTGCCAGGCCTCGACATGGACGTTGGCGATGCGGCGACCCAGCTTCTTGATGCTGGCGCGGGCATAGGTGGTCAGCGGACGACCCGAACGCAGATACTCGATCGAGACGTCGATCGTGCGCGGCTGGCGCTTCATCGGCGCGGCGACCGACAGCTGGGCCAGGGCCGTCATCTCCATGAACGCGCCCAGCACGCCGCCATGGATGGCGGGCAGCATCGGATTGCCGACGATGTGCTGGGCGAAGGGCAGGATGGCGGTCATCTCGTCCCCGGCCAGCTCGGCCTTCACACCCAGGAAGCGGGCGTAGGGAATGGAATCCAGCATCGAGACCAGGCGGGTGTCGGCGTCGCTCATTGATCGGCTGCCCCGGTCTTGGCGCGCGGATCGCGCGGCGGCTTGAAGTTGGCGCCCGGCTTCTTGCCGGCGCTGCTGTCGAGCATGAACGTCGCCTGGGCGGCGGCCACCGGATCGTCGGGGTCGCGGTCGTAGGCCACGGCGCGCACAAAGGCGACCGAGCGGGTCAGCTTGTAGCAATGGGCCTTGGCCATGATGTCCAGCCCCGGCTCGGCCGGCCGCATGTAGTCGATCCGCAGGTCCAGGGTGGCGATCGAGGTCCAGGTCTCCATCGCGGCGTGCACGGCCTGGCCGCTGGCGTGGTCCAGCAAGGTGGTGACGACGCCGCCGGCGATCACCCCCGTCTCCGGGTCGCCGACGATCTCGGGCCGATAAGGGACCTTCAAGATCGCGGTCGCGTCGCCGATCTCCAGGGTGGAAAAGTCCAACGCCTTGGCCTGGGGGCTGCCCTCGTTCATCGCCGTGGCGATCATGCGGGTCTGGTCTTTGTCGCTCATGCCGGCTCCTTGATGGGATAGGCTTAGCGCTTTCGGCGTTGTGATATCCAGACGTGATCAAGCCCGAAGACCTTCTGTGTCCCCGTCCGGACGGCCTCTACTGCCCGCCGGGAGACTTCTATATCGACCCCGTCCGCCCCGTGGACCGGGCAGTGATCACTCATGGCCATGCCGATCACGCCCGGGCTGGCCACGGGGCGGTCGCCGCCACGCCCGAGACCCTGGCGATCATGGCCGTGCGCTACGGCGAGGACTTCACCGGCCAGCGCCAAGCCGTCCCCTACGGCGACAGCTTCACCCACAATGGCGTCGAGGTCGGCTTGGTCCCGGCCGGCCACGTGCTGGGCTCGGCCCAGGCCGTGGTGCGCTGGAAGGGCCTGACCATGGTGGTTTCCGGCGACTACAAGCGCCGCCGCGACCCGACCTGCGCCCGCTTCGAGCCCGTGCCCTGCGACGTGTTCATCACCGAGGCGACTTTCGGCCTGCCCGTCTTCCGCCACCCCGACGACGCCGGCGAGATCCGCAGTCTCCTGGCCTCTGTCGCGCAGTTTCCCGAGCGCTGCCACCTGATCGGCGCCTACGCCCTGGGCAAGGCTCAGCGGGTGATCAAGCTGTTGCGCGAGGCGGGGGGGGAGAAGCCGATCTTCGTCCATGGGGCGTTGGAGCGACTGAACGCCTTGTACGAAGCGCATGGGGTCGAGCTGGGGCCCTTGGCGCCGGCCACGGCCTCCGGGCCGAAGGAGGCGTTCGCCGGCCAGATCATCATCGCTCCGCCGTCAGCGATGGCGGATCGATGGTCGCGGCGCTTTCCGGATCCGGTCGATTGCTTCGCCTCGGGCTGGATGCGGGTGCGAGCACGGGCGAGACAGCGGGGTGTCGAGCTGCCTCTGATCCTGTCGGACCACGCGGACTGGGACGAGCTGACCGCGACGCTGAGCGAGCTGCGGCCTGGCGAGGTGTGGATCACCCACGGTCGGGAAGAGGCGCTGGAACGCTGGTGCGAACTGGAAGGCTTGCCGGCCCGGGCGCTGCGGTTGGTAGGTTACGACGAGGAGGAGGGGGAGTAGGACTTGCCCCCTCCGCGCCTTCGGCGCTCCTCCCCCGGAGGGGGAAGAAGGATCGCGTTTCTTCCGCCCGCCTTCGGGGGCGGACGACCTCGCGCAGCGAGGTCAGGTGGGGGGAGCCTCGCCGACATACCGCGCCCTCGGTCGGATCAACCTTCCCGTCTGAAGTTGCTCGATCGCATGCGCCGTCCAGCCTGCACTCCGCGCCGTCGCGAACAGGATGAACGGCGCGTCCGGCGGCAGCTTCAGGGTTCGCGCCAGGGTCACCAGGGCGAAGTCGATGTTCGGCGCCAAGCCCGTCGCGGTTTCGGTCGTCATCCGCAAGTCGGCCAGCAGAGGCAACGCCTGGAACGCCCCGAGCAAAGCCGCCGCCCGGGGATCGCCGTCCGGATAGAGCGGGTGGTCGAACCCCGGCATCGACACGCCCCGCGCCAGCCGCGCCGACACGGCATGGCCGGGATCTCGCCGCTCGGCTTCCTCGACGAAGGCCTCGACTCGTGCGGCCATGCCGCCGTGCAGTGGACCCGACAGCGCCGATAGCCCCGCCAGACAGGCCGCCGAAAGCGACGCCCCAGTCGACGCCGCCACGCGAGCGGTAAAGGTCGAGGCGTTCAGCTCGTGATCGGCCAGCAGCACCAGGGTCCGGCGGAGGAGATCCGCGCCTGTCGCGTCCAGTCCCCAGGCGGCGGCGAAGCGGGCGTGGGCGGGACCGTCGCCGGCCTGGCCGGTCGCGGCGTCGACGACCGCTTCCAAGAGGTCGGCGGCTTCCATGGCCAGGGCCAACGGCGCGCGGCCTCGCGCCGGTGGTTCCCGTCCGGCGCGCGCGGCCAGGGTCAGGAACAGGCGGGCGCGAGCGCTGTCTGCAAAGGCCGGTTCGGGCCGCCGCGCCGACTTCAACGCCGCGCCGTGCCCGCCGCGCAGTAGCCTCGCGACGTCTTCGAAGCCCACGCCGTCGCCAGCCAGTTCCACCGCATCCTGGCCGCGATACCACAGCCGCCCGCCGGCCACGGTGGTGATGGCCGACGGCAGGACGGGTTCGCCCCAGGCGATGGCTTCGGCCGCCACGTCAGCGGCGCGACGGCCTCGCGCCTTCTTCTGGGCCAAGGCTGCGACGTCCGAGGCGCGATAGAGACTGCGGCGCGGGTCCTGCGGATGGGCCGCCGCCTCGATCCGGCCGCGGCTGACATAGGCGTAGAGCGTCTGCGGCCGGATCCCCAGCCGTTCCAGAACCTGTTCCGCGTCGAGCCAGTCTTGCGTCATATAGATTGATTATATTGATCAAGATTGACGATCAAGCTTTGCGAGCGCCTTTCTCGCCACCAAGCGCGATAGCCGAAAGTGGACGCCGGTTTCGGCGGCCATCGCGCGCCAAACAAAGAAGAAAGGAGACCGCACATGTCCGATGGTCTTGAGGGCGTCATCGCCGCCCGCACTGTTCTGTCCGATGTCGACGGGGCCAAGGGCCGCCTGGTGATCCGGGGCTATGCCGTCGAGGATCTGTCGGGTCGCACCCGCTACGAGGAGGCCGCGCACCTGTTGTTCGACGGTTTCTTCGAGGACGCGCCGTCGGATCTGGCCCCGGCCTTGGGCCTGGCCCGCGTCCGCGCCTTCGCCGAGGTCGCCGCCCTGGACGAGGGCCTGGCCCGCCGCGACCCGGTCGAGGCCATGCGCGCCCTGCTGGCCCGCTTGCCCGATGGCGACGACCTGCCGACCGCGCTCTTGCTGATCGCCGCCCCGGCTGTCTTCACGCCCGCCGTGCTGCGCGTCGCCAAGGGCGAGAACCCGGTCGCGCCGGACCCTGCCCTGTCGCACGCCGCCGACATCCTGCGCATGACGCGCGGAACGCCCGCCACGAACGCCGAGGCCGCCGCCCTGGACGCTTACCTCGTGACGGTCTGCGACCACGGCCTGAACGCCTCGACCTTCGCCGCCCGCGTGGTGGCCTCGACCCGCGCGGGCCTGACCTCGGCGGTGCTGGCCGGGCTGTCGGCGCTGAAGGGTCCGCTGCACGGCGGCGCGCCCGGCCCGGTGATCGAGATGCTGGACGAGATTGGCACGCCGCAGAACGCCCGCCCCTGGCTGGAGAAGGCCCTGGCGCGCGGCGATCGGCTGATGGGCTTCGGCCATCGCATCTATCGTGTCCGCGACCCCCGCGCCGACGCCCTGAAGGCGGCCGTGCGCAAGCTGGCGGCGGCTTCGGGCGGCCTGCCCGGACGCCTGGTCTTCGCCGAAGCCGTCGAGCAGGCGGCGTTGCAGATCCTGCGTGAGCACAAGCCCGATCGGCCGCTGGACACCAATGTCGAGTTCTACACGGCGCTGCTGCTGGAGGCCTTGGGCCTGCCGCCCTCCAGCTTCACCTGCGTGTTCGCCATGGGCCGCGTCGCTGGCTGGCTGGCCCATGCCCGCGAGCAGCTGGCGGGCGGTCGTCTGATCCGGCCGCAATCGGTCTATGTGGGACCGGAGGCGCGGGCGGCGGCGTAAAAAGCTGTCATCCCGGACAAGCGCATAGCGCGCCGATCCGGGACCGCAGGAAGCGCTGAGCCTGTGGCGGTCCCGGGTCTGCGCTACGCTTCGCCCGGGATGACAATGACAGGGCGGCCGTTAGACTAAGGCCATGTCGACCTCCTCCGCCTCGCCCGAGAACCGTATCGCCACCCAGCGCGTCGCCATGCTGTCGGTGGCGACGGCGGCAATCCTGATCGTGGTCAAGGCGATCGCCTGGCGCAGCAGCCAGAGCGTCGCCTTGCTGGCCTCGTTGTCGGACTCGGCGCTGGACATGGTGGCGTCGCTGGTCACGCTGTTCGCCATCCGCTACGCCCACGTGCCGCCGGACGCCGAGCACCGCTTCGGCCACGGTAAGGCCGAGGCCTTCTCCAGCCTGATGCAAGGCGGCCTGGTCTTCGCATCCGGCGCCCTGATCGGCCGCGAGGCGATCGTCGCCCTGCTGCACCCGCGCCCGGTCGAGCACGGCTTGGCCGGCGTGATCGTCATGGCGCTGTCGATCGTCCTGACCTTCGGCCTGATCAGCGTCCAGACGCGGGTGCTGAAGGCCAGCGGCTCGATCGCCATCGCCGGCGACCGCGCCCACTACGCCGCCGACCTCGCCGCCAACGCCGTCGCCCTGGTCGGGGTCGGCGCAGCCGCCTGGCTCGGCCTCTCGTGGGTCGACGCCGCGGCCGGCCTGGCCGTGGCCCTGTGGCTGCTGTGGGGCGCGGTCGGCGTGTTCCGCGAGGCGTCGGGCCAACTCATGGACAAGGAACTGCCCGAAGAGGATCGCGCGCGGATCGTCGACCTGGCGACGTCGGACCCGCGCATCCTGGGCGTCCACCAGCTGCGCACCCGCGCCTCGGGGCCCTTCGTCCACATGCAGATGCACGCCGACCTCGACGCCGACATCTCCCTGGCCGAGGCCCACGAGATCATGATCGCGGCCGAGAACCGCGTGCTCGAAGCCTTCCCGGCCGCCGACATCCTGATCCACCCCGACCCGCGCGGGAAGGCCGAGAAGCACGGCGGGCTGTTCGCCCAATCTGTCGAGGGATAGAGGGCGTCGAGGGTTGAGTTTTCGGGGTGTGAAGCTACGAAACTTCGTATGGACGACACCCTGACCCACCTGCCCCGCGCCTTCGCCGGCAAGACCGTGCTGGTCCTCGGCGACGTGATGCTGGACCGCTTCATCTATGGCGCGGTGGACCGCATCTCGCCCGAGGCGCCGGTGCCGGTGATCGCGGTCGAGAAGGAAACCGCCATGCTGGGCGGGGCCGGCAACGTCGCCCGCAACATCGCCGCGCTGGGCGCCAGGGCCGTGCTGATCGGCCTGGTGGGCCAGGACGACGCCGGCGCGGCCCTGCGCGGCATGATCGATGCGGAACCCGGTCTCGAAGCCGAACTGGTCGTCGATGAGAAGCGCCGCACGACCGAGAAGGTCCGCTACATTTCCGGCTCGCACCAGATGCTGCGCGTCGACCGCGAGGATCGTGGCCCGGGCGACGGCGAAGCGCTGATGGCGGCGTTCAAGGCGCGCCTGGCCACAGCCGATGTCGTGGTGCTGTCGGACTACGCCAAGGGCGTGCTGACCGCGCAGGTCGTGCGCGGCGCCATCGACGCGGCCCGCGCCGCCGGCAAGCCGGTGATCGTCGACCCCAAGAGCCGCGACTTCGCCCGCTATGACGGCGCGACCCTGATCAAGCCCAACCGCAAGGAAGCCGCCGAGGCCACCGGCATCGTCGACAACTCGGACGAGGCTTCCGAAGACGCCGGCGCGGCGATCCTGGCCATGGCGCCGGGCCTGGACGCCGCCCTGATCACCCGCGGCGGGGCGGGCATGACCCTCTCCGTCCGCGGCCAGCCGCACGTGCATCTGCCCGCCACGGCCGTCGAGGTGTTCGACGTCTCCGGGGCCGGTGACACCGTGGCCGCGACCCTGGCCCTGGCCGTGGCGGCCGGCGCCAGCCTTCCCGACGCCGCGCACCTGGCCAACCTGGCCGGCGGCCTGGTCGTGGCCAAGCTGGGCACCGACGTCGTCACCGCCGCCGAGCTGACGGCCGTCACCGGCTCGGCCCAAGGCGAGCCGGGCGAGATCAAGATCGCCGACCGCGACCACGCCCGGCAGATCGTCGAGGGCTGGCGGGCGCGCGGCTTGAAGGTCGGCTTCACCAACGGCTGCTTCGACCTGCTGCACCCCGGCCACGTCTCGCTGCTCAGCCAGGCCAAGGCCGCCTGCGACCGGCTGATCGTCGGCCTGAACACCGACGCTTCGGTCTCGAAGCTGAAGGGTCCGACCCGGCCCGTGCAGAAAGAGACCGGCCGCGCCACGGTGCTGGCCTCGCTGTCGTCGGTGGACCTGGTGGTGCTGTTTGGCGAGGACACGCCGCTGGAGCTGATCAAGGCCTTCCACCCCGACGTGCTGGTCAAGGGCGCCGACTACACCGTCGAGACGGTGGTCGGCTCGGACATCGTGCTGGGCTACGGCGGCAAGGTCGTCCTGGCCGAGCTGAAGCAGGGCCAGAGCACCACCAACCTGATCGCCCGGATGAACAGCTAGGTGAGTCAAAGCGCCGCGCAAAAGCCTGGATTTCCAGGCTAAACGCCGTTCAGCAATCTCTTATTAAGCAAAGCGGCGCATCGCTCTTTCGATGCAGCCTGAGCGCACATGGGCATGAGCGTCGAACGCACCCTTCACCATTTCCCCCTGGACCCCGCCTCGCGGCAGGTGCGTCTTGCGCTGGGCGAGAAGCGGCTGCCGTTCGTCGAGGTGCAGGTCCGCTACTGGGAAGCGCCGCCCGAATTCGCCAGCCTCAACCCGTCGGGCCTGACGCCGGTGCTGGTCGAGACGCGCAACCAGCGCAACCTCGTGGTCTGCGAGACGCGCGCCATCCTCGAGCATATCGAAGAGACCGAGAGCGAACCGCCGCTGCTGGGTCGCGATGCGGGCGAACGCGCCGAGGCCCGCCGCCTGCTGCAGTGGTTCGACCGCAAGTTCGACAACGAGGTCAACGGCTTCCTGCTTCACGAGAAGATGGAAAAGCGCCTGCTGCGGATGGGCGCACCGGACCTGGCCGCCCTGCGCCAGGGCCGCGAGGCGCTGCGCATGCACCTGGGCTATATCGACGGCCTGCTGCAGACCCGCGACTGGCTGGCCGGCCGCCGAATGAGTCTCGCCGACTTCGCCGCCGCCGCCCACCTGTCGGTGATCGACTATTTCGGCGACGTGCCGTGGAAGGACTTCACCACGGCCAAGACCTGGTACATGAAGCTGAAGTCGAGGCCGGCCTTCCGTCCGATCCTGGCCGACCGCTGGCCCGGCCTCGCGCCGGCCGCGCACTATGATGACCTCGACTTCTGAGCTGACGCCCCAAGCGATCAAGGACGAGATCCGCGCCGA
>FTCZ01007167.1_pt1 | contig 12296 bp, 9 predicted proteins | sample 1658871 | NCBI WGS metagenome assembly FTCZ01 (sample SAMEA3914864, study PRJEB12502) | metagenome | biome: forest; material: soil | place: USA | collected 2012-03-12 | depth 0.3 m
CTACTTCCACGAGGCCGCGCTCGCCGGCGACCCGACGCTGGAGGATTTCTTCAGCGAGGAATACGCGCTCAACCACCTGATCCACACCTTCGGCAAGCCCACGCTGGTGCTGATGGACGGCATCACGATGGGCGGCGGCATGGGCCTCGCGCAGGGCTGCTCGATGCGGGTCGTCACCGAGCACTCGAAGCTCGCGATGCCCGAAACCAACATCGGCCTGTTCCCCGATGTGGGCGGCGGCTGGTTCCTCGCGCGCATGCCGGGCTATCTCGGCGAGTTCCTCGGCCTGACCGGCCAGGCCCTGGGCGCGGCCGATGCGCTGGCCGTCGACTGGGCCGACGTCCGTGTCGCCTCGAGCCGCCTGGACGAGCTGGTGCAGGCGATCGCCGACACCACCGACGACGGCGGCGTGGGCGCGCTGTCGGCCGTCAACGCGTTCGCGCTCGATGCCGGCGCATCGATGCTGGCGTCGCAGCGCGACGTGATCGACGACGCGTTCGGCGCGCCCGACCTGGCGGCCATCGTCGCGGCGCTGGCGGCGCAGCAGGGCGAGTTCGCCGCGGCGCTGGCCAAGGCGTTGTCGCAGCGCTCGCCGCTGATGATGGCGGTCACGCTGGAACAGATCCGGCGCGCGCGCACGATGACGCTGGCCGACGACCTGCGCATGGAACGCGGCCTCGTGCGCCACTGCTTCCACCTGCGGCCGAAGGCGGACAGCGAGACCCTGGAGGGCATCCGCGCGCTGGCCGTCGACAAGGATCACGCGCCGCGCTGGAACCCCGCGGCGATCGCGGACGTCGATGCGGCGATGGTCGCCGCGTACTTCGACTCGCCCTGGCCGGCGCACGCGCATCCGCTGCGCGACCTGGCCTGAAGGGGCGGCCGCCTGGACGACCGCGCTACGGCTTGCGCGGGCCGCCGGGCGGCAGCAGCGAGTCGAGCTCGGTCATCAACGGCGACGGCGCCGACATCAACGCCTGGACGCTGTCGCGATCCCTGGCGACCCAGTCGTCGACGTTGGCGGTGTCGAGCCGCAGGCCGAATCCGTTCGCGTCGCCCAGCATCCGGGCGAGCGCCACGTCGCCGAGTGCCTTCTTGAAGTGGCCGGCCTCCCAGAACCAGTGCAACTGGGTGCCGCGGTCGTCGGGAGGTGGAATCGGTTCCAGCGTCTGTGGCGAGAGCCCGCTGAAATCCCAGACCTCGATCGAATGCCCCGGCACCTGGTGGCGTGCCGCGAGGCCGACCATCCGCTTCTTCCACTCGGCGAACAGGCCCCCGAGCCCGAGGCGCTCGACGATCAGGCGCGTCTCGGCGTGGTACGGATAGATCACCAGGTAGACCTTGGCATCGGCGGCGCGCGCCCGCGAGACGAAGGCGTCGATGCCCTGCTCGGTGTCGCACACGCCGCCGCCGGTAGGCTGGATGCGCGGCGGCTGCCGCCCCCAGTTGCGGATGTTGTCCTGGGCCTTCTGGCGAAACAGCGCGTAGGCGCCGTTGCCCTCGACCTCGGCGACATAGTTGTCGAGCGGATCGAAGCCGCGCTCGGTGAGCGTGGCCGGATGACGGGCGTGCTGGATGGCCAAGGTCTCGATCGAGTCCTGCAGGCCGGTCAGCGAGAGCACGTCCTGCCCGACGAAGTTGCCGTCGATGCGCGGCGCCGGCGCGGCGTCGAGGACGCGCATCGCCGGGGCCGGGCCGGCGCCGAGGAAGTCGAAGAAGTCAACGCCCAGGAAGATCGTGCCGGGCATGCAGCCGGCTTCCTGCAGCCACTTCAATTGCCGGTAGGACAGGTCGGCGCTGGTGCCCGGGATGGCGTGGTCATAGGCCGGGAGGCCGTGGGCCAGCAGCACCGGACTGGCCGGATCGAAGCCGATCTCGGCGCGCGAGTTGCCGAAGATGCCGGTCTTCGAGCACAGGCGTCGTGCGCCCACCCAGTGCGTCAGCTCGCGGTCGTGCTCCAGGTGCGGCTTGAGCGCGTTCAACCCCGCGACGCGCGGCGAGCCGAACACGCCCAGCGGGTCGACCAGCACGTTGAACGACCCGACGGCCGCGACGAGCAGGGCGACGGTCGACAGCATCCAGCGCAGGTAGGCGCCGTTCGAAGGCGCGCTTGTCGGTGTGTCCATCAGAACTGGAAGTAGAGGAATTGGGTCGGCCGGCTCAGCGCAAGGATGCCGCATCCGAACAGGAGCCCGAGCAATATGGCGCTGCGTCGCGTCGGCAGCCAGGTCAGGCGCGCGGTGGCGCAGTGCAGGCCTCGGCGCGCGTCCACCAGCGCCGGCTCGAAGCGGCACATGATCTCCTGGGTGTTCGGCGCCGCGAACGCGAGCACGGCGGCCGCCAAGACCCAGCTCCACGTCTCGATGAAGGTGCCCCCGCCGCCCAGGAACATGCCTACGCCCAGGCGCCTCAGCCAGGCCTGGGCCGCGCCGAGGTGGGACATGATGGCCTGGGGAAGCTCCACGCCGTGTCCGCCCAGCATGCCGATCACGATGCGGTTGGCGGTGGCCAGGTCGGGCGAGCGGAAATAGACCCAGGCGAACACGACGCACACGAAGGTCGTCGCGATGCCCAGGCCCGCGGTCAGCCGCGGCGGCAGCCCCAGGCGCAGCCGGCCGGACACGCCTTGCCAGACCTGGTGCACGACCAGGAAGGCGCCATGCATCGCGCCCCAGATGACGAAGTTCCAGCCGGCGCCGTGCCACAGTCCTCCGAGGACCATGGTCGTCATCAGGTTGAAGCGCTGGCGCACCGGGCCATGGCGGTTGCCGCCCAGCGGGATGTAGAGGTAGTCGCGCAGGAACCGCGACAGGGTCATGTGCCAGCGCCGCCAGAAGTCGGCGATGTGGCGCGACTTGTAGGGCGAGTCGAAGTTCAGCGGCAGCTTGACCCCGAACAGCCGCGAGAGGCCGATCGCCATGTCCGAATAGCCGGAAAAATCGAAATAGAGCTGGAACGTGTAGGCCAGCGCGCCGCCCCAGGCGAGCAGCAGCGACGCGGGCTCGGCGTGCGGCGAGAACAGCGGATCCGCATAGCGCGCCAGGTTGTCCGCGACCAGCACCTTCTTGGCCAGCCCGATCGCGAAGATCGTCGAGCCCACCGCGAAGTTGGTGGCCGACGCGCGGTAGTTCCGGTCGTCGTCGAACTGCGGCATCATTTCCTTGTGATGCAGCACCGGCCCGGCGATCAGGTGCGGAAAGTACGAGACGAACAGCACATACGGCACGAAGCGGTACTCGCGCACCTTGCCCGCATAGGCATCGGCCAGGAACGCGATCTGCGTGAACGTGAAGAACGAGATGCCGATCGGCAGCAGCACGTGCAGCAGCGGCCAGTGCGCGCCGAACAGGGCGTCGACGCTGCCCAGGAGGAAGTCCGCGTACTTGTAGTACGCCAGCAGCAGCAGGTTGGCTGCGACGGACGCGATCAGCCAGAGGCGCCCGCTGCGCTGGCCGGCATGCCGCGCGATGGTCGCGCCGGCGATGAAGTTGCCGACGATCGACGCGCCCAGCAGCAGCAGGTAGTGGGCGTTCCACCAGCCGTAGAACACCAGCGAGCAGGCCGCCAGCCAGGTGGCGCCCCAGTTCTTTCCGAGGCGGCCGAAGGCGAAGAATCCGAGGACTGCACAAGGCAGGAAGCCGAACAGGAACGCATATGAATTGAAAAGCATCGCGCCGGAGGAGTCCTTGCCCGGCGCAACCGATCGCCTCCGCTGCCGGAAGAGGATCGAGGCACGCCTCGGGTGAGTGAGCGTGTCGCAGCGACACGTTGTTCGTCGAGCGACGACGCTACTTGATCGACTCGACGGTGCCAATCCGTCGAAACGAGACTTCGCGGCGCCTGCCCGTCCGGTCGATTGTCGCCGCACGGCGGACGACCACCGGGCCGGTGCCCAGGGCGTTGGGAAGGCGGCGGCGCTCAGCGTCCTTCGAACTGCCTCTTCGAATTCGTCACCGGCTGCCAGCCCTGACCCGGTCGGGCTCGATGTAGTCCCGCAACCCGGCCGCCAGCGCCGCGAACGTGACCGCGCAGCGCGCGCTGTCGCGCAGGTCCTCGTGCATCGCGACCCAGGTGTCCAGCACCGGCGCGAAGTCCTTGCGCAGCACGCGCTTGAGGGACGGGTCGCGCGCGCCCAGCCTCACGTGGCAGATGCCGATGCCGTAGCCGGCGCGCACGGCCGCCAGATTGGCGAGATCGCTGTCGGAGCGAAAGCCGAGGAGCGCGCGTGTCAGGGCCGGATAGCGCAGCTGCACCTGGCGGATGAATGCGGTCTCGGTGTCGAAGCCGATCACGGCGTGGCGCTGCAGCTGATCCATCGTGCGCGGGGTGCCGTTCTCGGCCAGATAGCGCTCGTGCGCGTGCAGACCCAGCTCGATGCCGCCGACGCGCTTGGCCACGAGCGCGTCCTGCGTCGGCCGCACCATGCGCACGGCGATGTCCGCCTCGCGGCGCAGCAGGTCGTCCACCTGGTTCGACAGCACGAGCTCGACCACCAGCGCGGGGTGCTGGCGGCGCAGCGCGGCGAGGATGGGTGGCAGCACTTCCACGCCGACCACCTCGCTGGCCGTCAGCCGCACCGTGCCCCGCACGCCGTCGCCCTGGCTGCTGGCGACGCGGCGCAGCGCCGCGGCGGTCGAGGCCAGGCTGGCGGCGTAGGGCCGCAGCTCGAGCGCCGCATCGGTCGGGGCGAAGCCGTCGAACGAGCGCGTGAACAGCTTGAGGTTCAGCGCCGTCTCGAGACTGTCGATGTGGCGGCCGACCGTCGGCTGCGTCATGCCCATCGCGCGGCCGGCGGCCGACAGCGAGCCCGTCTCGAGGACGCAGACGAAGCTGCGGTACCACTCCCAATTCGGTTCGGTGTCGGCCAAGGTATGCATTCACGTATAGCGGCGATGCAATTCTAGGCGATTTTCAAATGCTCCATGAGAACGCAGACTGCGGGCATCGCAGCAGAAGCCAGTCCTTCAACGGAGCCCGCCATGTTCAATCCCGCCTCGTCCGTCCCCGTCGATTGCAACCTCGTGCTGATGGCACGCCTGGCCGGCGCCGCGGCGTTCGGGCTGGCGGTGGCCGGGCTCGAGGCCTGGCTGCGCGTGCCGCTGAGGCCGCTGTTCGATGGCTACCTGCAGGAGGCGCATGTCGGTGTCGCCGCCTTCGTCCGCAAACTTCCGTTCTGAGACCCCGAGGAGAATTCGCATGTCCAAAGTTGCCCTGTTCGGCGCCGCCGGTGCCATCGGCCAGTCCATCGCCCGGGCGCTCGCCGCCAAGGGCCAGCCGTATCGCGTGGTAGGGCGTTCCGAGGTCAGCCTGCGCAAGGCCTTCGGCGCCGATCCGCTCGCCGAGATCGTCACCTGGAACCCGGACTCGCCGGCCTCGGTCCAGGCCGCGGCCAGCGGCGTCGACACGCTGGTCTACCTGGTCGGCGTCAACTACTGGCAGTTCGAGCTGCATCCGCAGCTGATGCGCAAGACACTCGACGGCGCCATCGCCGCGGGCGTGCGCAACGTGATCCTGATCGGCACGGTCTACCCATATGGTCGCGCCCAGGCGACGCCGGCGCGCGAGGACCACCCGCGCGAGCCGCACACGTTCAAGGGTCGCATGCGCAAGGAGCAGGAGGACATCCTGCTGCAGGCGCACGCCGAAGGCCGCATCAACGCCACCGTGCTGCGCCTGCCCGATTTCTACGGCCCGGGCGTCGAGGCCAGCCTGCTGCACCGCGCGGCCGTCGCGGCCGTCAAGGGCGGCACCGCCGACATGATCGGCCCGATCGACCGTCCGCACGAGTTCGTCTTCGTGCCGGACGTCGGCCCGGTCGTCGCCCGCCTGATCGACACGCCGGCGGCGTTCGGCCGCGTCTGGCACCTGGGCGGGGCGGGCGTCACGACGCAGCGCGCGTTGGTCGACGAGATGCAGCGCCAGACGGGCCGCAGGATCGCGCTGCGCGTCGCGGGCAAGACGATGCTGCGTGTGCTGGGCCTGTTCAACCGCATGATCGCCGAGATGGTGGAGATGAACTACCTGCTGACCGAGCCGTTCATCATGGACGACTCCGCGCTGCAGCGCCTCGTCGGGCCGATTCGCAAGACGCCTTACGCCGAAGGGGTGAGGCAGACGCTGGCAGCCGTCCAGGAAGCGCACCAGCGGTAGCGCGCGACGCCGCCGACTTGGTCGACGGCGGCTGCGCCGCGACGCCTACTTGCAGACCGTCCCTGGCGGAAGTTGCCGCGCTGCGATCGCCAGGTCCCGAATGTCGACGAGGCCGTTGGAGTCGAGGTCGACATCCGGATTGAAGGCCGGCGCGCCCGAGCGGCTGCCGAACGAGGCCTTGATGAGCGCCAGGTCCGCGCAGTTGACGACGCCGTCGCCGTTCACGTCGCCGAGCACCTTCGCGGCGACCACGCTCGACGACAGCACGGCCGAATTCTGCACGTTGGGGTCGGCCGTGCTGACGGCATTGAACGTCAAGGTGTCGATCGCACCGATGGCCGCCGATGCGGGCACCGTCAGCGTCACCGTCACCAGCGCCGACTGACCGGTCGAGAGCGTGCTGGCGGTCGGCGAGATCGCGCTGACGAACTTCTTGTTGTCGTTGGCCGTGAAGGCGAAGGTCGTCGCCGCGCCGCTGTTGGTGACCTGGAAGATGTATTTCGTGACCTGCCCGCGGCCCAGGTCGACGGGCGACGGCGGCGTGACGGCGACGGACTGCGGCACGACCACCGTGGAGATCAGGCGCTGGAAGGCCGCGCCGCCGGGATCGGTGCCCGTGGCATAGATGCGGAAGCTCTGGCTGGGAATGGTGGTGTCGCCGATGAGCCGTCCGTCTTCCGCGTTCGCGTCGGCAAGAACGAAGGACGAGATGAGCTTGTCGTCGAGATCCTTGTACTGGAAGGTGACGGTGCTCGACACGCCGGACACCTTCGCCACCGCCTTGGTGGTCGTCCCGAGCTTGGGCAAGCCGGGGATGGCGTAGTAACCCTGGTGGCCTGGCCGGCCGCCGGCGGTGACGAACTTGAACTCGTCGAAGGACACGGCGCTCTGTCCGCTGACGAGGATCGAGAATTGGCCGCTGCCCGAGATCTGGGCCTTCCAGACGCCGACCTGCGGCGACTTGATCGTGTAGACGATGCCGCTGCTCAACGCGATCGTCGACACGTTCGGCGTGCCGGCGGTCACCGTCGTGCCGTCCGGGGCGAGCAGGTTGAGCGCGGTGCCGCTCACGTTCGAATACGACAGCGTGAACGTCGAGGTCGACGAGTCGATGCTGAAGGGAATGGTGCGGGGCGTGCTGATGGTCGCCTGCATCGATTCGATGTCCACCGTGTTGTTGCCGGCCAGCAGGCTGCTCAGCTGGGTGACCGTCCCGGCCTCCGAGCGTCCGAGAATGAAGACCTGGCCGCCGGTGCTGTTGGCCAGCGCGAAGTAGGCCGGATCGTAGGGCGAGCAGCTTCCGAACAGGGCGAAGAACGTCTTGATGTTCTTGGAGTTGGCCAGCGAGCGGACGGCGCCCATCAGGGCCGCGTCCTTTGGCGTGGCGTCGGTGTAGAGGAACATCTCGCCGCCGTCGGTCAACGCGTCGACCGCGTTGTAGGCGCCAGCCATCGCGAGTTCGGGACAATCGCCGCCGCCGCTCGCGAACAGCGAGTTGACGGCGTCCTTGAAGCTCGGGGCATCCGAGGTCGACAGCACCGGCCCGACCGAGGGGTCGTTGAACGGACTGAGGACATATTGCGAAGGCTCGTCCGGCGTGCCCAGGCGACCGTTGACGATGCCGATCACCGACGCCTGCACCCCTGCGATGACCGAGCCCATGCTGCCGGTGGTGTCGATCGCGAAGCCGAGGCTGGGCCCGATGCCCAGGAGCGCCTTGAACTGCGTCGGCGTCAGCTTCGCACGCAAGTCCTCGAACACCTGCTGGCTGGCCGCGGTGGCCACGCTGGCCGCGCTCGCGTTGCTGTCGTTGTGCGGGCTGTCCAGGATGCCGGGATCGTAGACGCCGATGCAGATGTCGGAGTCCTTGTTGATGCCGCCGAGCCCTGAGCTCGAATCGAAGAAGCCCGAGTGCCGGCACTTGCCCGCGGGCGGCACCGGGCCTGACGGAGGCGTGTCCTCGCCGCCGTAGTAGCCGCTCGTCAGGTGGGACGTGATGAGGTTGGCCTTGAAGCACGGGTTGGTGCGCGGCGCCTGGATGCAGGTGGCTTCCCCCGGAGGCGACTGGTTCGTGATGACGCCGGGCCGGCCCAGCTCGCTGCTGGGGCTCGTGTTCTTCAGCTCGATCCAGTTGGAGTGGGCGTAGAAATCCTGCACCGTGTGCAAGGCGCTGCCCACGCTCTTGCGCGCGTCCGCCATGTTGTTGGCCTGCGCCTCGGTGACGGCGTCGGACAGCAGCGCCACGACGCGGTTCTGTCCGTCGTTGAACGATTCCCCGTCGAAGTGAAGCTTTGCCTGGAACTGATCCTGGTCGACGTCCTTGTTGGCATCGGTGATCTCCGTGCGCGCGGCCTTCATCGACTTGGTGACCGTGGTCTGCCCGAGCTCGGCGTAGATGTTCGCCAGCGCGTCCTCGGTGATCTCGACGTGCGTCTTGGCCCCCGGGAAGAACTTGAAGCCGCCCGGCGCGAAGCCGAACACGCTGCCGCAGGCGGCCGCGCAGGCTGCGGGGATGAGGAGGAGATGCAGAGCCTTCATGGGGTGCCTCGCAGTCGAGCGATGGTTGATTACCTGGTGGCGGATGAGCTTGCGCTCGAAGCCTCCATCAGCCGCAGATCTCGCGCCAGCGAATGCAGCGTGGACCGTCGCTGCGGATCGGTTTCAACGGTCAAATCGTCGTCGACGAGCTTGCTGGCCTTGCTGTCGACGCCGTTCAAGAGCACGAGCGCGGCTTGTTGCATCGGGTAGTCCGAGCGCATCGCGAGTTCGATGAGCGCGTGGGCATCGGCGCGCGTGATTTCCGGCCGCACGGCCGTGATCGTGGCCTGGGTGATGGCCAGGGAGGGAAGCGGGGAATGATGTCCCGACAGGTGCCGGTTCCTGTCGATCAATCGCTCTATGCGTACCGAGCGGCTATGGATTTGGTCGCGAGTCTCGGCGGGCTCTCCACAGCGTGCAGCGAATCCCCACCCCAGGACGGACATCGAGCAGGCGACGACCGCAGCGCGTCTCGCAATGCGTGCACGATCGCGCGACACGGGCGCCTCACGGCGATGCAGTCCGACGGTTCCAGGCGGAGGCCGGCACCGGCGTCGACCGCCGTCGCGAAACGCGCCGCAGGACGACGAACGAGAGCGCCAGCGCGAGAAGGGCGCCGGACGACGGCTCGGGAACGGAGGCGACGCCGGCGGTGACGGTGACCGCGCCGTCGCTGGCGGTCGTCGCGATCGTCGACAGGCTGGAATCGAGCAGGACGATGTTGCTCAGGCTCAAGGCGCTGACGCCGTTGCGCAGCGCGATGAAGGTGATCTCCGCCAGTTCGCCCGCACCATTCGCGCCGGGCGTCGCGGTCAACAACGTATCTGCCACGAAGCTGACCACGCCTGCGGTGTTGTCGATGGTGCCGGGCACGAAGAAGGTGGCGCCGGCGGGCGACAGGAACGACCCCTCGGAAGCCGACACGGCGGACAGGAGGCTCGGATCGAAGCCGAGATCGAACTGGTAGGCGTAGACATCCGCCGCGCCGGAAACGCTGATCGCGATGCTGAACTGGCCCGGCCCTCCGCTGGCCGTGGGCGCCGACACGACCGTGCTGGCCGAGGCGCCGGAGACAGTTGCCAGGAAAATCAGGAATCCGGTGAGGATCGATTTCATGACGCGGGCCCAATCACGTTGGAGACGCGATTTTCTGGCAGCGTTGCAAGCTTGCCTACAACTTTCTGGCGTGGACGGGCTTCATGTTTGGGGGGCTCGGAGCGGCCGGGCCTAACGGGCTGCTCAAGCGCCTTCGCTTGCGGCGCGATCGAGGTCCGGCCTGGTCAGCCGACGCGCTTGCGCAGGTACATCTGCTGGTCGGCGTGGCGGATCAACGTGTCGACGTCCTGGCCGTCCTCGGGGTAGACGGCCACGCCGACGGCGGCGCCGAGCGACGGCACCAGCGTCTTGCTGCCGGTCAGGATCTCGAGTGGCTGGCGCAGCACCTGTTCGATCTCGCCGCAGACGCGCTCCGCGTCCTCGCGCCGCTCGATCGAGTCGAGCAGCACGAGGAACTCGTCGCCGGCGAAGCGCGCGACGAGGTCGCCCGTGCGCACTGCTGACTCCAGGCGCGTGGCCAGCTCCTGCAGCACCGCGTCGCCCATGTCGTGGCCGAACTCGTCGTTGATCTTCTTGAAGTGGTTGATGTCGACGAACAGCACGCCGAACGGCCGCGGGTCTCCGCGCCGGCGCTGCTGCACGATGCGATCCTCGACGCGCCGGATCAGCGCCTCGCGGTTGGCCAGGCCGGTGAGCGGGTCGGTCAGCAGGCGGCGCTGCATGTCGGCGAAGCTGCGCGCGAGGTCGCCCAGTTCGTCCTTGCGCCCGGACTCCGCCAGCGGCGCGGTGCTGCCCTGGCCGACCCGGCGCGCGGCCGCGGCCAGCTGGCGCAGCTCGCGCGTGACCGTCGCCAGCACGAGCATGCCGGTCAGCACCACGCACAGGGCCGCGATCGCGGCCAGCAGCACCGTGTGGCGGAAGTTGTCGATGACGCCATGCAGGAAGTCCTGCCGCGGCACGGCCACCATGATGAGCCAGTCCAGCCCGGCGTCGTCGGTCAGGCGCGCGTAGCCGACCTGCACCGCGGAGCCGTCCGCCGCCTTGTAGACGGTGGTGTGGGGGTGCGCGTCGGCGAGGGTGTCGGCCAGCTCGCGCACGGCGGCGTAGGTCTGCGACACCAGCGGATCCGTGCTTTTCGTCGCGTTGAGCCGCACGGCGGTGCCGTCCGGCAGCTTGTCCACGTGCGCGCCGCGCGACACGCCGATCAGGTTGCCGTCGCGCTCCATCACCATCGCCACGCCGTTGCTGCTCAGCGCCAGCCGTTGCAGGAACGAGGTCACCTGCTGCAGCGAGATGTCGGTGGCGACGACGCCCTCGAAGCTGCCGTCGCGGTCGTTGACGCGGCGCGCCCGCGTGGCCACCAGCTCCTGCAGCTTGAAGTCGATGTAGATCGACGTCCAGGTCTGCAGCGGATTGGCGGCGCCGGCCTTGTACCAGGGCCGCTCGCGCGGCTCGAAGATGCGCGTCTCGACGTCGGCCCGGCCCAGGTCGCCGTTGATCCCGCTGTAGTGGTAGAGGCTGCGCGGGCCTTCGCCCGTCGTGCGCAGGCGCAGTTCGGCGTCGGCCTCCGACGAGCGCCACAGGCCGATGAAGCGGCCCTGGCGGTCGCCGTAGTAGGCGTAGTTGTTGGGATCCCGGTGCACCGAGGTCGCCAGCCAGAAGCGCTCGCGCAGGGCGGGCAGTTCCGCCGTCACCGACTCTGGCGCCGGGATGCCCTTCGGGAAGGCCAGCTCCAGCACCGCGGCCGAGCCGGAGACGTGGCCCTCGACCGCCTGCTCGATCCGGTGCACCGTCTCCGTGAGCAGCTGGCCGGACAGGTTGTCCACCGCATCCCGGCCCGCGGTGTACGACAGGATGCCGATGACGATCGCCGTTCCCAGGACCAGGGCCACGTACGGCAGGGTGAGCAATGCCCTCAAGGGCAGCCTCGACAGCAATTTCATCGCGGACTCGCTTCTTGTCGCCAGGCATTGGTGCCTTGGTCGTCCGGGCCCTCCGGCACCGGTATGCCGCGATTCTGCGCGCAGCCGCCGCTCCGGCGCCCACGGCGAGGCCCGGAAACGCAACAAAGCCCGCCGCGCGTCAGGCCGGCGCAACGCCGCCGCACGTTCGCGGCGACAATACGGCCAATGATTTCCGAGCCAAATCAACGACTTGGCGAGAAGGCCAATCCCTGGCGCCTGAGCGTGGCGCCCATGATGGACTGGACCGACCGCCACTGCAGGTACTTCCACCGCCTGATCACCCGCGACACGCTGCTGTACACCGAGATGGTGACCACCGGCGCGCTGCTGCACGGCAACCAGCCGCGTCACCTCGATTTCAGCGACGAGGAGCATCCGGTCGCGCTGCAGCTGGGCGGCAGCGAGCCGGAGGCGCTGGCCGCGTGCGCCAGGCTGGCGCAGCAGTGGGGCTACGACGAGGTCAACCTCAACTGCGGCTGCCCCAGCGAGCGCGTGCAGCGCGGCGCCTTCGGCGCGTGCCTGATGCGCGAGGGCGAGCTGGTGCGCGACAGCGTCAAGGCGATGCGCGACGCGTGCACGCTGCCGGTC
>FTCZ01005755.1_pt1 | contig 12283 bp, 9 predicted proteins | sample 1658871 | NCBI WGS metagenome assembly FTCZ01 (sample SAMEA3914864, study PRJEB12502) | metagenome | biome: forest; material: soil | place: USA | collected 2012-03-12 | depth 0.3 m
GAACGCGTGCAGGACGCCCTGCTGCTGCGCCGCACCGAGGCCATCGCCAGCGTCGGCCGCCGCATACAGGGCGGCATCGACAGCGGCGAGCTGCCGCCCGACACCGACGCCAAGGACCTGGCCAACTTCTACGCCACCATCTACCAGGGCATGTCGATGCAGGCCAAGGACGGCGCGACGCACGAGAGCCTGTTGGCAACGGTGCGCACGGCGATGCGGTCCTGGCCGCGGATGTGAGGCTCACGCCACGCCGAGGCAGCCCGGCGACGCTCAGGCGCAGCTGGCGCCGGGTCAGTGCCCGCTGCCGTCCAGGCTCGAGACCTTCAGCCAGATCGCATCCTTGGACAGGGTCAGCTGGCTCCGGATCTCGCCCATCCTTCGCGTGAAGGCACGATTGGGCGAATAGATGCTGCCCTCCTGCCCGGGCGCCTTGTTGATGATGCTCTCGGCGATCAGGCAGTTGAGGATCGCGTGGGCAAGCCTGGGATTCGCCTCGGAGCCGAAGCCTTTGAGCAATGCGGCCTCCTTGCGCGCCTTGCCCGGCTGGAAGAATATCCGGTGGATGATGGACACCAGGAGACCCTGGGCCTCCGAAAGATTCGCCGCCTTGATCTTGGAGGGGTTGGACACGCTCTCCGTCGCCTCGACCTCGCAACTCGCCATCCATGCCGGAATCGCGTTCTTGTCGGTGATCCCGTAGATCATCCCGATGGAGCAATTCGACAGCTCGAAATCGGAATCGTTGTCGATCTTGCTGTCCGAGAGATCCAGCGCTCCGATATAGCAATTGTCGAGCGTCAGGGACCGGCACTTTCTTCGACTGAGGTCGAGGTAGCCGATGTTCGCATTCCTGATCAGCATCCCGCGCAGGTTCAACTCCTTGTCGGAACCCGATGAAAGCATCGCGGCGATCAGCTCGAGCCCGGCCTGCTCGTTGCGGCCATGCCGGATCTCGTTCAGATATTCCAGGTATCGGTTTTCCCTGCCCGAAAGCGCGCAATCCTGGATCAGCAGGCCCGTGCCGATCGGGCCGACCTCGTGGCGCCATTCTTCCTTCCACAGCGCGAGGTCCCAATCATCGATCGCGGAGATCGACGCCTCCGCACGCAGTCCGTCCAGGATGTATTCGTCGATGAACTGGCGCTCCATCGTTTCCGAACTGACCCGGCCCAGCGCGCACAGGCGCATGAGCATGGTGGTGCCGTCGTCGTCGATGGTCTGGCCCGTGGCCATCTCGAAGATCTCGGTCAGGTGGCGCTGCGTGAACCAGCCGAGGCGCTGCGGTTGGGAGCGCGAGAACCGCGCCGCGCCGCTGAGGATCTTGCGCACCTGGGGCGCGGGAATCGCCTGCGCGGTGCGGGACTCGCGTTCGCAGATCGCGTCGAGCAGCGTCCCCCAGAATTCGTAGTCGCCGGCCTCGCCGTCGATCATGCGTTGCCGCTGGTCGGCGTTGAGCGACGCCAGGACATGGCACACCAGCGGCTTCCTGGGCAGCCATTTCGGCAGCTGGATTCCCGCGTGCACCTTCTCGAGATACTGGTGCATCTCGACTTCGGAGAACTCGCCCGCGCATTCGATGATCTCGACGTCCTTGTGGTGCAGGCCCAGCGCGTCCAGCAGTTCGTCGTCGTTGTCGAAGTAGTGCGAGCGCCCGCTGACGAGCACGCCTCCCTTGGATTCCTCGATGAGCCGCCGAACGCCTTCCAGGGCCTTCGCCCTGATCTTCTTGCGATGGTCGGGGTTGTCGTAGATGACCTGGGTGCCGACCTCGTCGAACCCATCGAGCAGCGTGACGACAGCCCCGGCCTGGAGCATCTTCATGAGCTTGCCGCCCTTCTGGTCGATGCTCAGGCTGGCGAGATGCCCGTGGATGATCTCGGTCGTGTGACGTGCGCCCCAATGGTTTCGCAAGTCGATGGCGATGCACGGCGTGACGGTACGCAGCCCGCAGAACAGCTCCCGCAGGCAGCGGCTCTTGCCCGTGCCGAAGTCGCCGAGCAGGACGATCTTCTTGCCCTTGATCAGCGCCTCCGTCAGCGCCGTCAGGCTGTAGACCGCCGACGAGGTCTTGCTCGAGTAGTTGACCGGGATATAGCTGAGCTTGTCGGACTCGCCGGTGAAGGGATCGATCGCGCTGCCGAAGCTCTTCGCGTTCCGACGCTCGACATAGCCCTGGAAATCGAACAGGTCGTGCTCGAAATCGGCAACGGACGTGACACGCACATGATTGGCCTGGCCGGCCGAGATCATGGAGTGGGTCGGAGGCTCCGAGGTGACGATGAATTGACGCGGAAAGATGCCTTCGGCAATGAAGGAAAGTCGAACCGCCGCATGTTTGGCGACGTCGTTGCGGATCTTCTCGAGCGTGTTGTTCTGGGTGATCTCGATCAGCACGATGGTGCCGGGCTCGGGGCGCAACACCGCGTCGAAATCGACGCCCTTGATGTGCTCCGCGCGCGCGACGCAATCCCAGTTGAGCGACGCCACCACCCGGACGTGCTCTTCGAGACTTCTCCAGCTTCTCATGGCCACCTCCGTTGTCGACGCCCGACTTTAGGACGCCGAGGGCGACAAAGCCAGCCTGACGAGACGCTCGAAATGGGGCGCGCCAAAAGGAAAAGCCCTCGCGAGGAGGGCTTTTGACTTCCGGACAACGTGACGGGTCACGAAGACGGTTTGCAGATACTGGGTGACGGGTTCCCGCTGTTCCGCCCAATGTGCGGCCGGTTCTGTACCTGCGATGAATCCATTATGGACTTGCTTCGTGACAGTTGCGTGTAGGCGGACACGCCGTTCGTGGTGGGTATCAACCCTCGGTGGCCTTCACGCGGGACGCGCGTGCGCCCGCAGGCGCGCGATCGCGCGCGCGTAGTCGTCCGACTTGAAAACCGCCGACCCCGCCACGAGTGCGTCGGCGCCCGCATCCACCGCCTGCCACGCGTTGTCGCCGTCCTGGCCGCCGTCGACCTCGATGTACGGGCTGAGCCCGCGCGTGTCGCACAGGCGGCGCAGCGCGGTGATCTTGGGCAGCACCTCGGGCAGGAATTTCTGGCCCCCGAAGCCGGGGTTGACGGTCATCACCAGCACGACGTCGCACAGGTGCAGCACGTGTTCGACGAAGGCGATCGGGCTGCCCGGGTCGATGACGACGCCGGCCTTGCAGCCAAGCTCGCGGATGCGCGTGAGCACGCGGTGCAGGTGGATCGTCGATGCCGGCTCGCATTGCACCAGCAGGTGGTCGGCGCCGGCCTTGGCGAAGTCCTCCAGCATGCGCTCGGGCTCCACCATCATCAGGTGCACGTTCAGCGGCTTGGCCGTCGCGCGGCGGATCGCCTCGACCACCACCGGGCCGAAGCTGATGTTGGGGACGAAGCGGCCGTCCATCACGTCGACGTGGATCCAGTCGGCGCCGGCGGCGTCGACGGCCCGGACCTCCTCGGCGAGACGGCCGAAGTCGGCGGACAGGACCGACGGCGCGACGACCAGCGGATTGGCCACGCGCCGCTCAGCTCGGAGAGGTCGCCGTGAGCTTGGTCACCTTCTCGGTGAGGCCGCCCAGCAGCGAATTCCACGACTTGACGAACGAGTCGCCGCCCTCCTGCTGCAGCTTGAGCGCGAGCGCGTCGATGTCGACGCCCTGGCGGCGGATCTCGTCCAGCGTCTGCTCGGCGAACCCGCCGTCGAACGGCATCGTGTCCCCGACCCGGCCGTCCTTGGCGAAGGCCTTGAGCGTCTTCTCGGGCATCGTGTCGACGGTGTCGGGCGCGGCCAGCGCCTCGACGTAGAGCGTCTCCGGCGCCTTCGGATCCTTGGTGCCGGTGCTGGCCCACAGCAGGCGCTGCGGATGCGCGCCCGCGGCCGCCAGCTTCTTCCAGCGCTCCGAGGCCAGCAAGTCGCGGTAGGCCTTGTAGGTACGCAGCGCGATCGCGATCCCCAGCTTGTTCTGGTAGTCGGCGGACACGGTCTCCTTCGCCGCGCTGTCCCAGCGGCTGACGAACAGCGACGCGACGGATTCGACCACCGGCGACTTGCCGTCGTTGAGCCGGCGCTCGATGCCCTTCATGTAGGCCTCGGCCGCGGCCAGGTATTGCTCGCGCGAGAACAGCAGCGTCACGTTGATCGGGATGCCCTGGTAGATCGATTCCTCGATCGCCGGGAGGCCCGCCGGCGTGCCGGGGATTTTCATGTACAGGTTCTTGCGGCCGGCCTGCGCGTGCAGGCTGGCGGCGGCCTGGATCGTGCCGCGCGTGTCGTTGACCAGCATCGGCGAGACCTCCAGCGAGACCCAGCCGTCGACGCCGCCGGTGGCGTCGTGGACGGGGGCGAAGAGGTCGGCCGCCTTTTGCAGGTCCTCGACCGCCAGCGAGAAGAACAGATCCTCGGTGGACCGGCCTTCGCGCGCCATCTTCGCGATGGCGTCGTCGTAGGCGTCGCCCTCGCCCATTGCCTTCTCGAAGATCGTCGGGTTCGACGTGAGGCCGGTGACGGAATAGTCGGAGATCAGCTTGGCGAGCGAGCCGTCACGCAGTGTCTCGCGGCTGATGTTGTCGATCCACAGACTCTGGCCGAGGTCATGGAGTTGCTGCGTGGCTTTCATGGGTGGCTCCTGGTAGGGGGAACCAACCGGCAATATTCGTGCGTGCGAGATCGCCGATGTGGTCGACGGCGACGTCCGGGGCCGGGTACTTCGCCACCTCGATCGTGTCGAACGCGTAATGCCCCTGGCGCGGAAAGACCGTGGTGACGCCATCGCCCCACGCGGCCTTCAGCGCGCCGAGGATGCGCGGCTTGTCGTCGACGATGACGTAGTGGCGCGCCGGAAAGGTGCGCTTGACCTCGTCGAGCATCAGTTCCTTGTGCACATAGATCAGCACGCGCCCCTCGACGGCGCGCCACAGGCCGGAGCGCTGGATCTTGCGGGGCTGGAACACGACGTCGCCATCGGACAGGATGACGGTCGGCCCCAGGGCGTTCATGCGCGCGAGGGCATCGAGCGCACCCGGATACACGCGATCCTGGAACGGATAGTCGACGAGGAAGCCCGACATCTGCAGCAAGGCCTGCGCGTGCATGCCCTTGCCCTCGACGTCTTTGCGATAGAGCTGCAGCGCGCCGAGGTAGTCGGCGTAGCCGAGCTCGTCGCGCAGCTTTTCGAACAGCGTCCAGTAGCGACCGGAGCACGCCAGGCCGAACGCCTGCGTCAGGTGGTCGCGCAGGTCGGCAATGATGCGGTCGTTGTCGAGCAACGTGTTGTCCACGTCGACCAGGAACACCACGTCATGGAGGAGGGCAGCCATCGGCAGGCAGGCTTTCTTGCGAGTGGAGAGGACACCCGTTCGCGACTGTTGAACGGGACTTGAACTGCCGACCCGGCGGGCAAGCGGCTTGCTATTGAAGCCCTTCGGATCATCGCAAAGGCCGAGCAAGCTCCATACCCGCTTTCGGGCGGCGGTGGCACGGCCGGCGCATCATCGCCCTTCCTCGTTTCGCCGAAAGACACGTCCATGCCCGATTCGCTCGACCAGCAATGCATCGACACGCTGCGCTTTCTCTCCGTCGACATGGTGCAGAACGCCGACAGCGGCCATCCCGGCCTGCCGCTCGACGCGGCGCCGATGGCCTACGTGCTGTGGACGCGCCATCTGAAGCACCATCCCGCCAACCCGCTGTGGGCCGACCGTGACCGCTTCGTGCTGTCCGCCGGTCACGGCTCGGCCCTGCTTTACAGCCTGCTGACCGTGACGGGCTACGGCCTGACGATCGACGACCTGAAGCAGTTCCGCCAATGGGGCAGCAAGACGCCGGGGCATCCGGAGCGCGGCCACACGGCCGGCGTCGAGGTCACCACCGGCCCGCTCGGGCAGGGCATGGCCAACGCGGTCGGCATGGCGATCGCCGAGGCCCAGCTCGCCGGCACCTACAACCGCGACGGCCACGCCGTCATCGACCACCGTACCTGGGCGCTCGTCAGCGACGGCGACCTGATGGAGGGCGTCGCGTCCGAGGCAGCCTCGCTGGCCGGCCACCTCAAGCTCGGCAAGCTGGTCTGCCTGTACGACGACAACGAGGTCTCGCTGTCGGCCGGCACCGCCATCACGTTCACCGAGGACAAGGCCAGGCGCTTCGAGGCCTACGGCTGGCAGACGATCCGCGTCGAGGACGGCAACGACGTCGCCGCCATCGACAAGGCCTTGAACGACGCCGTGGCCGACACCACGCGCCCCACGCTGATCCTCGTGCGCACTCACCTGGGCTACGGCTCGCCCAAGCAGGACAGCTTCAAGGCGCACGGCTCCCCGCTCGGCGACAAGGACGTCGCGGCGACGAAGGCCAAGCTCGGCTGGCCCGCGGAGCCCGCCTTCTACGTGCCCGAGGCCGCGAGCAGCAAGTTCCTCGAGGCGCAGGCCGCCGGAGAGAAGGCCGAGAGCGACTGGAACCAGCGCATGCAGGCCTATGCGGCGGCATTTCCCGAGCAGTCCCGCGAGCTCGAGGCGCGGCTGCGCGGCGAGCTGGCCGCGGACTGGGACGCGGACATGCCGACCTTTCCCGCCGACGCCAAGGGCCTGTCGACGCGCGTCGCCGGCAAGCAGATCCTGGCGGCGATCGCCAAGAAACTGCCGTCGCTGATGGGCGGTTCGGCCGACCTGGACCCGTCGACCTTCACCAACCTCGTCGGCCTGGGCGACTTCGGCCCCGCGCCGGCGGCCGACGCCAAGCCCATCGAGGGCGCCGACACGGGCGGCGAGAGCTGGGCCGGTCGCAACCTGCATTTCGGCGTGCGCGAGCACGCGATGGGCGCGATCGTCAACGGCATGGCGGCACACGGCGGCTTCATCCCCTACGGCTCGACGTTCCTGATCTTCTCGGACTACATGCGGCCCGCGATCCGCCTGGCCGCGCTGCAGAAGCTGCACGCGCTGCACGTGTTCACGCACGACTCGATCGCGCTCGGCGAGGACGGCCCGACGCACCAGCCGATCGAACAGCTGGTAAGCCTGCGCGCGATCCCGGGCCTGACGGTGATCCGTCCGGCCGACGCGAACGAGACGGCGGTGGCCTGGAAGGTCGCGCTCACGACGAAGGACCGCCCGGTGCTGCTCGTGCTGACGCGCCAGGATGTGCCCACGCTCGATCGCGGCAAGCATCCGAGCGCCAACGGCCTGGCAAGCGGCGCCTACGTCATCGGCGGCGCGGAGTACGACAAGCCCGACCTGATCCTGATCGCGAGCGGCTCCGAGGTCGGCCTGATCGTGGCCGCCGCGGAGACGCTGGGCCAGGACGGCCTCAAGGTGCGCTGCGTGTCGATGCCCAGCTGGGACCTGTTCGATGCGCAGCCACAGGCCTATCGCGACAGCGTGCTGCCGCCGGCCGTGAAGCGGCGCCTGGCCGTCGAGGCCGGCTCGACGCTGGGCTGGCAGCGCTATGTGGGCGACGCCGGCGACGTCGTCGGCATCGATCATTTCGGCGCGTCGGCTCCGGCCAAGACGCTGCTGAAGGAGTTCGGCTTCAGCGCCGACCACGTGGTCGCGCGCGCGCGCAAGCTGCTCTCCAGCTGATGGCCGATGCCGATCCCGACAGCGGCGGCGCGGGCTCGAAGGGCGCGGTCTGGGCCGCGCTGATCGGCAACGTGCTGGTTGCTGCAACCAAGGCGGGCGCGGCGGCGTTCACCGGCAGCTCCGCGATGCTCAGCGAAGCCGTGCACTCGTTCGTCGACACCGGCAACGAGGTGCTGCTGCTTTACGGCATGCGCGTGGCCAAGAAGAAGGCCGACCGCGACCATCCCGCCGGCTATGGGCGCGAGCTGTACTTCTGGAGCTTCATCGTCGCCCTGCTCGTGTTCGCACTCGGCGCGGGCGTCTCGATCTACCAGGGCGTGCATCACGTGATCGATCCGCACCCGATCGAGAATCCGCTCGTCAGCGAGGTGGTGCTCGCCGCGTCGTTCCTGTTCGAAGGCTACTCGTGGGTCGTCTCGGTGCGCCAGTTCCGCAAGGCCAAGGGCGAGCTCGGCTGGTGGCAGGCCTTCGTCAAGAGCAAGGATCCGCCGTTGTTCATGGTGGTGTTCGAGGACAGCGCCGCGTTGATCGGCATCGTCATCGCCGCCGGGGGCACCGTGCTTGCGGCACACTTCGACATGCCGCTGGCCGATGGCATCTCGTCGATCCTGATCGGCCTGGTGCTCGCGGGCACGTCCACGCTGCTCGCGCGCGAAAGCAAGAGCCTGCTGATCGGCGAGAAGGCCGACACCGAGCTGATCAAGTCGATCCTGGCGATCGCCAACGGCGCGTGCGGCTCGTCGCACGCGAACGGCGTGCTGACCATCCAGATGGCGCCCGACCAGATCATGGCCGCGATGAGCTTCGAGTTCGACGACACCCTCACGGCGCCACAGATCGAGGAGATGATCGCCGACATCGAGCAGCGCATCCACGCGGCGCATCCCGAAGTGACCTCGTTGTTCATCAAGCCGCAGAACCCGCAGCAGTACTCGCGCGTCGTGCGCGAGAAGTTCGGCGACAACGTGCAGGAGGCCACCCGGGACCAGGTACCGATGACCAGCGGCGCGGCGTCGGACTGAGCCGCGCGGAAGAAAGCCTCACGCCCGTGTGAGCAGAGTCGCCGCGCGATCCATTGCTCGCGTTGCTATCGTCCCTGGCGAGGGTGGCCCGATGCCTGCGGCCATCGACAACCGGGGACACCTCTTGCACGCCACACAGATGACGCTCGCGCTTGCGAGCGCACCCGCCGCCGATTCGACGCCCACCATCGGCCTGTTCTTCGGAGGCCGCTCCGCGGAGCACGCGGTCTCGCTGCGCTCCGCCGCCACGATCCATGCGGCGCTGCTCGCCGCGGGCCATCGCGTGGTGCCGATCGGCATCGAGCGCTCAGGCACGTGGCGCCACATGCCGTCGGCCGCCGGCGCGTTCCATCGCGAGGTCGACCCGCGCGCCTGCGCCGTCACGCTCGCGCCCGGCGGCGCCGGGCAATTGCTCGCGTGCGATGCTTGGGAAAACGCGGCCCTGCCCCGCCTCGATGTCGCGTTCTCCGCGTTGCACGGGCCGTTCGGCGAGGACGGCGCCCTGCAGGGACTGTTCGAGACCGTGGGACTGCCCTACGTGGGCGCCGGCGTGCTGGGCGGCGCGGTCACGATGGACAAGGAGGTGACCAAGCGGCTGCTGATGCAGGCCGGCCTGCCGGTCGTGCCGTACCGCCTGCACCGCCGGGGCGAACCGTTGCCCGGATGGCAGGCCATGAGCGACCGCCTCGGGCCGCGGCTCTACATCAAGCCCGCGTCGCTCGGTTCGTCGATCGGCACCGCGCCCGCCGACGACGAAGCGTCGTTCGCGCGCGCGCTCGCGGGAGCGCTCGAACACGGCGACAAGGTGCTGATCGAGCGGCGCGTCATCGGCCGCGAGCTGGAATGCGGCGTGATGGACACCCAGGAAGGTCCGATGGCGTCGGTCGTCGGAGAGATCCTGGCGGGCACCGACCACGCGTTCTACGACTACGACGCCAAGTATGCGGACGACAGCCGCGCCATCGTCGAGGTGCCCGCGCGCCTGGACGCCGAGCTTGCCGGCCGCATCCGTGCAATGGCCGTCGACGCCTTCGAGGTGCTCGGCTGCCGCGACCTGGCCCGCATCGACTTCTTCCTGGGCGAGCAGGGCGAACTGTTCGTCAACGAGGCCAACACGCTGCCCGGGTTCACGTCGATCAGCCTGTTTCCGCGCCTGTTCGCGGCGTCCGGCATCCCGATCGAGCACCAGGTGACGCGCCTCGTGGACCTCGCGTTCGCGCGCGCGATCGCCTGACGGCGGTTCAGCGCGCGGGCGCGCAATGCGCCGGCTTCACGGGCCGGGCCGGCTTCATCGGCACGAGCCGGGCGCCGCCGTCCGCGAGCTGGTCGAACGCGACCTGCTCGAGCGCGGCCACCTGCGCCTGCGACATTCCGAGTTCGTAGCCCGAGCACTCGTTCGCGCCGAGCGAACGCGGGTCGACGCCGGTGACGCTGCCGAACACCATCAACGTCTCGAGGTAGTAGCCGAAGGTGCTGGCGTGGTAGTGGTCGTCGGTCCAGAGATCGACCTTGCCCGCGTCGATGCCGTCATACGGATTCGCATCGGCCACGCCGGTGCGGATCGCGCGCATCCACGCATCGCCCACGGCGATGACGGGCTTGAGGCCCGGCGTGGCGGCGGCCGCCTCGTCATAGCCCGCGCGCAGGTCGTGCGCCATGGCGTCGAGGCCCTTGCCGTACCACGCGCCTCGCGACTCGTAGGTCTGGTCGGCCCGCGGCCATGTCTCCATCACGCGGATCTCGACGGCCGGATTGCGCACGCGCAGCAGCGCCGACATGTGCCGCACCGTATCGACCAGCAGGGCCGGGTCGCCCGGCCTGGCGGCATCGAGCGTGCTGTAGCCGTGCATCACGACGCTGTCCCATGCGCGACCGCCGATCACGTCGCTCTTGTGGGCCAGGTGCCAATCGAGGCCGACGCCTCCCTGCGTCTCGAGATACACGTCGTAGGCGAGGCCGGCCTGCACGGTGAACGACTTGAACAACGCCGGCATGCCGCCGATGCCCTGGCCGTTGAGATCGGTGACGCTGTCCGCCCGGTAGCCATGCACCGGAGAGCCCTGGGCATAGGTGAAGCTGTTGCCGACGAACAGGATGCTGCCCGCTGCTGCAGGACCCGCCGCGGCGAGCAGGCCCGCGAACGCGAACACGCGCGCGCAGCGCGAGGGATGGCGGACAGAGAACGGGCGCAACGTCATGTCGGTCAGGATACGAAAAAAGCCCGCGACACGGATGTCGCGGGCCTTTCGAGGGAGCGGAAAAGGCTCAGGCGCGGCGGCGGCGCACCAGCCCGGCCACGATGCCCAGGCCGGCGAGCAGCAGGGCGGCGTTTTCGGGTTCGGGAACGGACGGCGTCACGACCGAGATCGTCGCGCCCGTCGCGTAATCGTAGTCGAGCGAGACGGTCTGGCCGGCGCCGACGGTGCCGATGTCGAACGCCACGCCGATGGCGTTGTCGCCGTTGCCGTCGTTCGTGCCCGCGAGGTAGTCGCCCGGGTTCGTGGACCAGGGCGCGCTGATGCCGGCGCGGTGCGCGTAGTCGTTGTCCGTGCTCTCGATGCAGATCGTCTGGCCGGACTGCGAGCCGGTGCCGCAGGCGACATTGGAGCTCGGCAGCGTGTTGACCGTGTCGTAGCTACCGAAGGCGTTGACATCGGGATCCGGATCCAGCGTGCGCAGGAACTGCAGGCCGGAGATGTCCGAGCCCGAGGTGTTGGTCAGGGTCGTGTGGATCGCGATCTCCGAACGCGCGCCCACCGTGGTCAGCGAGTACATGTTGGTGACGGTCCAGCCGCCCGCCGAGCCCGTCCACGTGGCGCTCGTCGGCGTCAGCAGGGTCGGGGAGGTGGCGGAGAAGCTGGTCGAGCCGGTGTTGTTGCTGCCGATGCCGCCGCCTGCCCAGGTCATGTAGAAGCCTTCGAACGGCGTGCCCGGGGTCAGGAAGTCGTTGACGCCGTAGTGGCCGGAAGCCGTCGGGTCGAACAGGATGCCGGGCGACGTGCCGCCGTTGGAACCCAGCGTGCCGTAGTCGCTGACGCCGGCGAGCACCGACGGGTTCTGGATCGCGACCGGCGTCGCGAACGCGGACGTGGCGCCAGCGAGGGCCAGGGCGGCCGCCAGGGCGGTCTGATTCAAAGTGCGCATTGTTTTCCTCCGAAAGGTGTAGGCCTGGAGTGTCGCCGCAGATGAGCACATTGGATTCCCCAAGATTGGGGGACCCGAACCTTGGACTGAGATGTCAGCACCAAAAAGTTAGGGGGAGACGCGGATCGAAGAGGCTCGTCGGCGCGAAAACAGGCACTGGCTCAGTGCGGCGCCTCCATCGCGGCAGCGTAGCGGCCCTCGCGCGCGAGCCGGTTCAGGCGCGCGCGTTCGACCAGCGCCTTCTGCGCCGCCGCGACGTTCTCCTTCTTGCCGGCCCAGGCCTTCATCGCCGGATCCTGGATTGCGCGTGCGAACGAGAACGCGAGCGGCCAAGGCAACTCCCTGGCGTGACGCACGTGCATTGCATTGAGCCGCGCCGAGGCGTCCTGCGCCGACTGGCCACCGGACAGGAACGCGATGCCCCCGACCGCTGCGGGCACGACGCGCCTGAAGGTGCGCACCGTGGCGTCGGCGACGTCGTCGACGCTGTCCTGCGTCGCGCACTTGAGGCCCGGCACCACCATGTTGGGCTTGAGGATCATGCCCTCCAGCAGCACGCGC
>FTCZ01006245.1_pt1 | contig 12246 bp, 10 predicted proteins | sample 1658871 | NCBI WGS metagenome assembly FTCZ01 (sample SAMEA3914864, study PRJEB12502) | metagenome | biome: forest; material: soil | place: USA | collected 2012-03-12 | depth 0.3 m
CGTCGACACCATCGGCGGCCGCACGATCGGTGGTGGCGCCACGATCGGCGGCGAGGTTTGCTTGGGCTCCTGCTTCTTCGGCGGGGGCGGAGGCTGCTTTGGTGGCGGCGGTGGGGGCATCGAAATCTCCACCATCTTCAGATTCGGCGCTACCGTCCGCACCACATTCATCGCCAGGCCGAAGACCAGCGCATAGCATATCCCGCCTACCGTCAACAAAGATGCGATCAGAGAGACTGTCTTCTCTCCCGTCGTATCACGATCAGCGTACGACATCTCGGTCCTCTCCTCTCAAGAGGGAGCAGCTGATCATGCTCCTTAGATCGTGTTTACGAAAGGGATTCCCAAAGCCGCGTCAGTCCTCTTTCAGGGCTGCTCTTGGGGGCGCATGCATGGGTCACGGAAATCTGAAGGCTCTTCAGGCGTTCGACCCATCGTCTGTCGCCGACCGACGAAGGACGCATCTGTTACAAGCCGAGGTCCAGTGCGTTCAGCCTCTGCAATCGCGTGCTTGCATTATGCAATTGAGAATACCAGCGCGATCAATTGCACGGCGGCGAAGTCTTCTAGGCATCCTCTTCCAGACTTAAGGGCGCCTCAGGGCGGTCTTTTTGCGTTTTCTTCCAGCGCAACGAACCACCAGCGCCATCGCGTCGACGCACCGTGGTCGCGCGCGAAAGAGATGCCTCCCTTTTTTTCTCCAAAGGGCGCCGTTTCTACAAGAGCAGCGGCCTGCGACCGCTTATTCTTCCGGCCTTCGAGGCACGACCCGGCTAGCGGTCGACACAGCAGGCGGAGAAAGTAAGCATGATAACAATGATGTTGCCCGCCGACGGACGCCTCCCTCGCGTTGATCGCGGACCGAAGACAGACGCGGGCCGACTCATTCGCGCCCGAGCCGCAGATCGACGTCGCCGGACGAAGACTTAGGAGCTGCGCACATCCGCTACTGGCCCACCTGCGCCAACAGGCCGCCCGGGACCTCCATCTCCACTACAGGCAAGGATCGACAGTATGACCGACATTCCCCTTCTCTCTCCCGCGGACTGTGCACTGGTGCTGGTGGACGAACAGGCCGGTCTCGCCTTTGCCGCCGGCTCGGCCGACCGACAGATGTTGCGCAGCAATGCCGTGGCGCTCGCCCGCACGGCAGTGGCCTTCTCCGTTCCGGTCGTCGTCAGCACGTCAGCGTCGAAGGTCTACAGCGGCCCGCTGATGCCTCCCTTGCGCACGGTTCTCCCCGAAGTGGTGCCGATCGAACGCCGCAACATGAACCTGTGGGAGGATGATGCGGCCCGTTCGGCGATCGTCGCGACCGGGCGCAGGACGCTCGTGGTGGCGGGTCTGCTGACAGAGGCCTGTGTCAGTTTCCCGGTACTTTCGGCCATGGCCAACGGTTACGCCGTGTATGTCGTCGCAGACGCCTGTGGCGGGTTGACCCAAGCCAGTCACGATGCCGCCTTGCGGCGAATGGAACAGGCAGGCGCGGTGATGACGTCATGGCTGCAATTTCTATTGGAACTGCAGCGCGACTGGACACGTCACGACACCTATGAGGCCGCGCGCGCCATCGTCGTTGATCATGGCGGCGGATACGGCATCGGCCTCGACTATGCCCGTGACATGATCAAGCCTGCATGAGGAGCGTCGTATCCGATGCCGCCCGTGCCCCCGCTGCGGGTTGTCTGACCGGCGGGGGCGAGGCACCGGCCCTACCGGTTGCAAGCGTCGGATTTCGGTTCTTCGGCAACCCAATTTGCCGAAGAACCTCTATTATCCCTCATCCAGCAAACGGCGCATCAGTCCGCTCGGCAACGGCCAACCCCATCGCTCGTAGAGGGCCGCAATCACGCCGATCATGGTCGTTAGCAGTGGGGAGCTATCGTCCTTGCGATGGCTGACAATAATCGGCGATGTCGCATTCTGTACAAGCTCCCGCAAGACAACGTCGCGTCGCCCCATACCGTGCATCGAGGCGGGCACGATACAGATCCCATCCTCGGCCGCGACGAGGCCGAGCGCAGTCTGGAGTTCGCGCACTTCACGCACGGCGGCAGGCGTGACCCCCTGGTCGCGGAGCAGCGACAATATCTGGTCTGCATAGCTGGGACGCGGCTCGCGCGGATAGACGATCACCACCTTCTCCGAGAGATCGGCAATGTCTACCGGGCGCTCCCCTTTCAACAGCCGGTGGCCGATCGGGAGCGCGGCCACCAACGGCTCCTCACGCAGCACTTCGCGTTCGATGGCGGAATCGTCAAAACGCACACGCCCGAAGCCGATATCGATGCGACCTTCCTTGAGTGCTGCGATCTGCTCCATACTCATCATCTCGATGAGGCGAAGGTGGACATCGGGGGCCGCGCGGCGGAATTCCCTGATGATGTCCGGCAGTCGCGCGTAGAGCACTGAAGGCACGAAACCCAGGATGAAGTGGGGCCGGTTCGACGTGACGAAGCTGCGCATCGTCTCCTTCATCTCATCCATTCGACGCGTAACCTGGACGGAATTTTTGGCCAGGTGACTTTCAGTTCCTCGCTGGCGGCTGTCGCGCTTCGGTTGAGCGTTCGGCAGTTGCCGCGCTGAGTCGGGTGCCCACATGTAATCGCCAACCCCCGCGCCAGAAGACCGTACCGTTCCTTTTTCAGGAGCCGGGACGTCGCAGGAAGGAAGGTGGGGCTGCCCAACGTCGGCATGCACGATCTTCGAAAAATGGCGCCGGCAGCGTGAGCCACCGGCGCCAGTGACGCCCTTCGGGGATGCGTCAGAACTTGGCGCGGACGCCCACGCGGAACTGCCGGCCGATCACGTCGTAGAGGTAGCCGTTGGTGCCGGTACCCAAGAAACCCGTCGCGCCGTAGATCGGGGCGACCGGCGGATCCTTGTCGAGCAGGTTTTGCACCGCCGCATAGAGCTCGACGCCACGCCCGACATTCGGGAACTTGTAGGATGCCGAAAGATCGAAATAAGCGATCGCCGGCACATGGTTCTTGTCGATGTCGACGCCTTCCACCCAGGCGGTGTTGAGCTTGCCTGCGCCGATCACCCGTGTCGTCAGCGTCCCCGTGAAGGGCCCGTTCAGATAGGTAACGGACCCCAGCCAGCGCCAGCTGGGCACCGCTTGCGAGTTCTGATCGAAGTTTGCGTTGCTGCCGGCATATTCGGTGGTCACGCCCCCGATCGTGACCGTGCGATGTGCCACATAGGTGCCGACGGCGCGAAGCGAGATGCTGCCATTCCAGCTCTGGACGAAGTCCGACAGGTTGCGCTGGTAGTTGGCCTCGATGTCGACGCCTTTGGTTCCCTCCGAAGAGACATTGAGCGGCACAAGCTTGACGAAGGTGATCTGGTTCTGGGCATTGCGCGTGATGAACGCGCATTGCACCGGATCGCCCCCCTGGCAGAGATTGATGATGGCCTGCGCCGTGTTGGAATAGATCGCGCCCTTGATCTTGATGTCATAATAATCGACCGAGAGCCCGAAGCCGGGCAGCCAGCGCGGGCGATAGACCGCACCGACGGTCGTCGCGTCGGCCTTCTCCGGCTTGAGATCCGGATTGCCCGACGCGAATTGCTGAATGCTATAGCTCCTGTTGAGCACCGGATCGGCGATCGTCTGGTTGAGGTTGTTGCCGGCCTGGAAGAGCTCTGCAAGGTTGGGTGCGCGGATGTCGCGTGAGCGCGTGCCGCGGAAGCGGATCTGATCGTCCACGTCCCAAGTCAGGCCGGCCTTCCAGCTCGTCACGCCGCCGGACAGGCTGTAGTCGGTGTAGCGAACCGCGCCGTTCAGATCGACATGCTTGAAGAAGGGCTTGGCGTCGAGCAGCGGCACAACCGTCTCGAAGAAGCCTTCCTTCACATTATAGTGACCGTTCGACGGCCGGAAATTGCCGAGGAAGAAGGCGTTGGTCTGATCGAGCGCGGTGGAGTTTCCCTTGTAGGATTCCCGCCGATATTCGAAACCCGTGGCGATCGATACCGGCCCAGCCCAGGTCGAGAAGGGTTCGCCATGCAGCGACGCCGAGGCGACATCCTGCTTGATCGTGATCCACTGGACCGAAGTGCCGAAAATATAGGCCAGTGCGGCCGGTGAAGCCTTGCCGGTGCCGAACACGTTAAAGGGCACGCAGCCGTTGGTCGGGTTGGCGAGCGTCGAGCGGCAGACGATCTGGCCGTTCGCCGGGTTCACCACCGCATCTACCGCATTGTTGAAGTTCGCGGTGATCGGGTTGTTGCTGTAGTCGCCGTTGGTGAAGTCGGTCTTGCCGTGCTGGAAATAGGCATCCCAGGTCCAGCTTCCGCCGAACTTGCCCTCGAGGCCACCGACATAGCGGAACTGCTCTCGATCGTTGCGACCGACCGAAGGCCCCCAATCGAGGAAGATTTTGCCGAGGTTGAAGCCGGCGGCCGGCACCCGCGCCTTGATCGCAGCGGGGATGAAGGCGTTGTCCGCCTTGATCGCGATGTTGCCATCGCGCTCGTAGACACGCGCGTAGATCTTGCTCTTGACGTTCGCGTAGCCGAACTCGCCATATGCAGTGATGTTGTCGGTGAGATCGAAGCTGCCACGGGTGTAGACTGTACCGCTCTTCACCGGTACGGCGAGGCGGATGATCTGGCTGACGTCCTGCGCGTCGCCGCCGAACGAGAGCACGCCCGACGTGTGGCCCGGATTGAACGGGATCGGATTGCCGGCATTGTCGAACTGGGTGTTGGCGAGCGGACCGGTCGTGATGACGCCGCCGGCCGTCGCAACGCCTAGGCCGACGCCGGGCTGGAGCAGCTGGCGCGGCTGGCCGTTGCCCGGCGCAAAGGCCGGGTTGTTGACGACCTTGTAGCTCTTGAACCAGTCGCGCGAGGTCACATAGTCGCCCGAGCCATCGTCATGATACTCTCCATCGACGAGGAAGTGACCCCTGCCACCAGCGAACTGCGTGCCCCAGGTCAGTTCCGCCTTGAAGGTCGGCGCGTCGCCATAGGTCGAAACGCCGCGCTGGATGTTCGCCATCACGCCCGTGAAGTGCGTGTCGAGCACATAGTTGACGACACCGGCGACCGCGTCCGATCCCCAGGCCGCCGAAGCGCCGCCCGTCACCACATCGACGCGCTGGACAACCGCCTGCGGCAGCAGGTTCACGTCGATATTGCCGGTGAGCGTCGAGGGCGCGACGCGGTGACCGTTGAGCAGCACCAGCGTGCGGTTCGCTCCCAGCGCACGCAGATTGTAGAGGTTGGCGCCGACGGTGGCCGAGGCACCCGTTGTCGCGACGCGCGGCGTGATCGAGCCGACCAGCGCGGGCAGCTCGTTGACATAGTCCGCCAGCGTCGCCGGCGCGGACTGCTGTATCTGCGCGGCGCCGATCACGGTGGTGGGCGTCGGCGCATTATATCCGGTGCGCACGATGCGCGACCCGGTAACGACGATATCAGCGGCAGCCGGCGTCGATCCTGTCTGTGACGTGGCGCTTGCCGTGTCCGCTGGCTGGGCCGCCTCCGCAATCTGCTGCGCCCAGGCCGCCGACGTACACATCATGGCAAATGCGACGACAGCAGTACCACGAAGAAGCCTGGATCGAACAACGTCACGCGCGACATCCGAACGAACAAGCATAATCCTCTCCCCGATCATTATCCGTTGGAACATGCGTCGCATCGGGGCCGCGAATTCGACGCATGTCTTCCAGGGAACCTAATTGCATGGTGCTGCAAGGATGCGTTAACGCTGCGCTCCGGCGGCTTATCGTTCAGTCCGACAATCCTCCATCAGGCAGCCTGCCAGTCTTGTTTCCAGCAACAGAGAAGGACGATGGTCGGCCCATCCAAAAGGAAAGGGCTTCGATGATCGGGCATTTCGTCCACGGAACAGGCGCGGCTCGCGCCATTGCTTTGCATGGCTGGTTCAATGACAAGGATGCCTTTGCGCCCCTGCTCCCGGCGCTGGATCCGGATGCGATGTCGATCGCCTTCATGGACTGTCGCGGCTATGGGAGCTCGCGCGATCACGCCGGGCCCTTCGACATGTCGACCATCGCGGCCGACGCGATTGAGCTCGCCGATCGTCTCGGCTGGGAACGCTTCTCGCTGATCGGGCATTCGATGGGCGGCAAGGCCATGCTTGCCGCGGCCGTTGCAGCGCCTGCCCGCGTCGAGCGTATCTGCGGTATCACCCCGGTCTGGGCCGCGCCCGCGCCTTTCGACCCGGACACTCTCGGCTTCTTCCGATCCGCTGCGAGTTCGATCGAGGCGCGGCAGGCCATCATCAACAACACGACCGGCGGCCGCCTGCCGCCCATTTGGTCGCGGGGCGCCGCCAGGCACTCCGCCGAGGTCAGCACCATCGAGGCGTTCGCGGGCTATCTGGAATCCTGGGCTCTCGACGATTTCGCCGAAGCCACCAGCGCTATTCGGCAGCCCACATTGGTGATTGCCGGAGCCCATGACGTGGGTGTTCCCGAAGCCTGGATCCGCCAGAGCTGGCTCGCGGCCTTGCCGCACGCCGAACTCTTCGTTCTCCCCGAGGCCGGCCATTATCCGATGGACGAATGCCCGCTGATCCTGGCCACCACGCTCACCCGCTTCCTGACCGTCGAAGGCTGATCGGGCGAAGACCTCGCCCGATCAGGGCGGGGTCTCCACGGGCGGAAGCGACGCGATATAATCGGCGAGCGGTGCGCGTTCGTTCGCCGCCAGCCGCGGTACAATGATCGACATCAGCTTGCCGGGATGGCCCCGCGTGCTTTCCCATACGGTCAGCTGATGCTCGACATAGGTCGGGTTCTGCGACGCGATATTGGGAAAATCCGGGCGAATGCCCCCGCCGGTCGGCCGATGGCAGGAGGCGCAGGCCGGCAGCCCTTCGGCTGGATTGCCATGCAGAAAGAGCTGCTTGCCCGCCGCCAGCTGTCCCCCTTCGCGAGGGCGTCCCTCGCTTCGGAATTGCTGTGCATACCAGGAAGCCACGTCGGTGATATCGGCGGTCGACAGACTTGCCGCGATCGGCCCCATCACCGGACTGATCCGGTTGGGCTTGTCTCCCGGCGCGGCGGTGAAGGCCTTGAGCTGCTTGACGAGATAGTCGGGGAACTGTCCGGCGAGCTTGGGAATGCCAAGGCTCGACGCATCGCCTGTCAGGCCGTGACAGGCCACACAATTGCTGCTCGCGATCCGATAACCCCGGGCTGGGTCTCCCGGCAGGCCGGCAGTCCGTTCCACCGGCTGCGGGGTGCAGGCCGGCAGAAGGACGGCGGCGGCAAGCGTCAGGCCGACGGAAAGCCGCACGCTCCTCACCCCGCCCGATAGCGTGCCGGTTCGTCGGCGACGATCTGGTTGCGCAGTACGCCCAGCCCGGCGATCTCCACCTCGACGATGTCGCCCGGGCGCATATGGACAAGGCCAGGTGTCGGGAACGGCCCGAACTGCCGCGACAGGTCACGTCCCTCGGCATCGTTCTCGGCCGGCGGCAACGCGCCGGGTGTGCCCATCGCGATCATGTCGCCCGGACGCAGCGTATAGCCCTGCGAGAGATAGGCGACCGTGGCTGCGACATCGATGAGCAGGTCGTCCAGCCCCGAGCGCTGGCGCACAACGCCGTTGACGCGGGTGACGATATTGCTCTGCGCAACCTCGCCAAACTCTTCGGGGGTCATCAGCCAGGGGCCATAGCTCCCTGAAGCCTCGAAGTTCTTGCCCAGTCCGAACTGGCGGTTGTGCATCTGATATTCGCGCACCGAGCCCTCGTTGATGCAGGTATAACCCGCGACATGCTCCAGCGCACGCTCCGGCGGAATATGCCGGCCAGGCTTGCCGATCACGACACCCAGTTCTCCTTCATAGTCGAAGGCCCGGGCAACCTCTTCCGGCGGCGCGACGATCGGCTGGTCGGCGCCCACATAGGAGGCGACGGTCCGCAGGAAGAGATGCGGATGGTCGAGCGAGGTGGTGAGCCCCGTCTCCTGAATATGTGTCTTGAAGTTGAGCGCCAGTGCCCAGAGCGCATTGGGGCGCTCGAGGAAGGGCAGCAACTTGAGTTCTGCCATCGACGCACCAGCGGGCGCAGCGGCCAGCAGCGCCGAGAGCTGGGTCAGCGCGTCGGGCGTGCCGAGCAACGCTTCGGTCTCGCGCGGCAGATCCGGCGCCAGCTCGGCCACCGGATGATAGGTGGCGCCGTCCAGCGACACGCCCAGGGCGCGTTCGCCATCGGCCTGATAGGCGAAGAGTCTCATTGTCCCCCCTCCCGGTTACTTGCCGGCGCCGATGGCGGCGGCGGCAACAGAGATGACCTCTTCGTCGACGTGCGAGGGCGCGCCGCTCGCGCCGATCGCGCCGATCAGGCGACCATCGAGCCGCAACGGCAGCGATCCCTTGGCGGGCAGCATCGGCGCGCCATAGCCCAGCGCGCTGGCATTGCCCCACACCTGCGGATTGTCGCGATAGCGCTGCTCGAGATCGCCACCCGGTTGGCCGCCGGTCGCAACGGAGGCAAATGCCTTGCCTCGCGCAATCTCGACGGTGACGAAGGGTGCGCCGTCCATCCGCGCAGAGGCGACGAGATGGCCCGCGCTGTCGAGAACGGAGAAAGACAGCGCAATCCCGCGCTTCTTGGCTTCGGCGATACCGGCATCGATCACGCGCCGCGCGAGATCATAGCTGATCAGATTGAGGACGATACAGGTCGCTTCGTCTTCCATTACCCTCTCCCGTGTCATGTCGATCAAGCGGTGGCCAGGCGTGGCCGCACCGCAATTCCAAGAAAGTGAACGAGCACGGCGCCGACCACGGCGACCGATGCGATCGCGCCGTAGATGGCCGCAACCGACCAGGCCCCGGCGGCCAGCACCCCGACCGCTGCCGGCCCAACCACGGTCCCGATCCGTCCGAAGCCGAGCGCCCAGCCCACCGCGGTCGCGCGGACCTCGGGCGGATACAGGCTTGCCGACACGGCCAGCATTGCGCCTCCCGCGGCCGAAGCGCAGCATCCCGCAAGGATCGCAACGAGCGCGAAGCTTCCGACATGGCCGACTGCGATCCCCATCAGCGCGATGAAGACACCGGCGCCGACGAGCACGAGCCGCAATGCCCCCTGTGCGGAAACGCGCCCGATCAGCGCACCCACGACCAGTGTGCCGAGCACGCCGCCGCCATTGTTGAGCGCGAGCATCGAGGCGGCTGCCGACGGCGACCAGCCCGCGCGCTGCAGAAGCGCCGGCATCCAGAGCGCTGTGACAACGAGCGTCGTCCAGGTCATGAACGAGGCGAGCCAGAGCAACGTGGTGCGAAGCGCCATGCCGTCTGCGAAAAGGGTAGAGACGGGCGCCGCGCCGTCGGCCTGCAGTTCGCGCGACTCCGGCATCATACGGGCCATGACAAAGAGCAACGGCACCGGCGCCACAGCGCCGAGCAGGAACACCGCCTGCCAGCCCGCCCGCGGCAACAGCGCCGCGCTCGCGAAGGAGCCCGCCATCCCGCCCAGCGGAACTGCGGCCCAGAGCCAGGTCACCAGCTTCGCGCGCCGCTCGGGCGCGGCGAATTCGCAGGCGAGGCTGACGAAATTCGGGCTGGCGCCACCAAGCCCGAGGCCCGCCAGCAACCGGCAGAGGATCAGCATGTCGTAGCTCGGCGCAAAGACCGTACCCAGCGTCGCGAGCGCGAACAGCGTCGTCGTGCCGATCAGGATCCGCTTGCGGCCGTACCTGTCGCCTGCCGCGCCGAACAGCAGCGCCCCCAACAGGAAGCCGAGTTGGGAGGCGCTGAACACCGGTCCGAGCTTGGCCGCGGACAGGCCCCATTGGTGGGCGATGACCGGCGCGGCGGGGCCTATCGACTGGGTATCGAAGCCATCGAGGAAAGCGACAAGTGCGCAGAGCACGAAGACATGCCGGCCGGTCACCGCGGCGGCCCGGGTTGGGGCGGGCACGATCATCAGGCGCCGGGCCGGACGGATGTGGATATCTGCGCCAAGCGGCCCGCGTCGAAGATCGCCTTGGGCATCATGCCGTGCACCGCCTTTAGCGGCGAGTTGCTGTAGACCGTGTGCGTCTGGTGTGAATATTGGGTGATGCGGAAGCTGCCCGCGATGCTGGCGAGCGCATAGATGTCCATCGGCTCGAGGCTGGTCGCCGCACTCAGCCAACCGATCATCTGCCGCAGCGAGGCGGTGAGCGCATCCTCCACCGTCTGGCCGTAGCCGAGCATGATCCAGTGGGCTGGCGTCTCGGCGATCGGTCCTGTGAGCTTAACGCGCTTGTGAAGCACATACTGGATCCGCAGATCCTCCATCGCGGTCTCGATCGCGGTCTGGTTGACGACGCCGTCGCCCTGCGCGGCATGACTGTCGCCGGTCCAGAGGCGCCCACCCTGCACCTCGACGCCCAGGAAGAGCGAGGCGCCCTCGGTCAGTTCACGCAACGAGATGTTGCCGCCATAGGCGCCGCTCAAGATACCGCTGACCGGCTTGTCGCCGGCCGGCTGCACGGCCATCACAGCCTGGATGGGCGCGAGCGGAAGACGCACGCCCGGCGCATAATCGGCATGAGCCCGCGCCTCGTCGAAGCGCAGATAGTGCAGGAAGGGTTTGTCGAAATCGTCGGGCAGCGCTCCCATGCCCTTGGGCGTGGAATTCCAGCCCCAGCAGATCGGACGGAGCTTGATCATTCGGCATTCGATCACGTCGCCAGGCTCTGCCCCCTTCACGCCAACGGGGCCAACCAGCGAGTAGGGGCCCGCCGGATAGCGCTTGCGGATCGTCTCACGCTCCTCGAACGCCATGCCGAATTTGGCCTCGTTGGCCCAGTTCACCCAAGTATTGGGGTAACGGACGACATCGCCGGACTCGATCTCCAGAACGACGGGTGATCCAGGATCCATCGCGCCCACGCGCACCGTGTCCTTGGTCGAGGGCAGTTCGTGCATCCGGCCGAGAGGCGCGCCGGCGAAAACCGACGAACGCCCCGCCTGTCCGCCCTCCGAGCGCGCAAGCGCTGGCGCCGCCGCTGCGAACAGCGCGCCTGCCGCACCGCCACCGAAGAGCGTGCGGCGACTCAGCGCCCTGACGTCGAGCAGCTCGCCCAGGCGATCACCCTCGATGCCGTCGACAGCCAGTGCGCGATCCACCTGCCCGGCTGCCAGACCGGCGTGGACATGACGGGGGCACGGATCGGTAATGGGGCAGCATCCCTCGTGCCGGTGAACAATTTCCATCTGAACCTCTCTCATTCCCGTGTCTTGTCCTCAGCCGGCGACACTGTCTGCCCCCGGGCTAGAAGCTTGGCCTGCAATGTGTGTGATCGTGCGATCCCATGCCTTATCCGATCATCCGAACTTCCACCGGAAGGCGTGCTTTCCCGCCAAAATCGGACGATCCGGTCAGCACCGGGACGGCACGGCATCGGCATCGCCCCCATGCCCCCTATCCATGGCAGGACGATAGAGGAGAGAATGATGCTTCGGATCTGGGGACACCGACAGGCACCCAATGTACGCAAGGTGATCTGGGCATGCGCCGAGTTCGATCTGGATTTCGAGGTGAAAGAGGTCGGCGGGCCGTTCGGTGGCACCGACGCCCCCGAGTATCGGGCGATGAACCCTAATGGCCGTATCCCGACGATCGACGATGACGGCTTCGTTCTTTGGGAATCGCACGCGATCCTGCGCTATCTCGCCAACAAGGCAGGTGCTGAGGACATCTATCCTGAGGACCCGCGGACACGAGCGCGCGTGGACCAGTGGCTCGACTGGCAAGGCGCGCATCAGGCGCAGGCCATCCGCGATCTGGTGAAGATCACGATCAAGGCGAAACATGCCCCCGATCCGACCCTCCTCGCTGCGGCCGAGGCCGAGGCGGACATGTTGTTCGGGATCCTCGACGGCGCGCTGGCCGGCGGTGGATATGTCGCCGGCGAGGCGTTCACGATCGCGGACATCCCTGTGGCTGTCGGCTACCGACGCTGGGTGACCCTGCCGATCAGGCGACGGCCCTTTCCGGCACTGGAAGCCTGGTACGTTCGGGTCAGCACGCGGCCGGCGTTCGCGGCGATCGACGCCTCATAACGGGGCGTCGGCGTCGATCCCGCTCGTCTGCCGCCGGAACTCGCTGGGCGAGACGGCCATGTGCTGGATGAAAAAGCGCGTGAAATTGCTGTGCGCGCAGAAGCCCAGTTCGTCGGCCAGCTCGACCAGCGGCCGGTCGGTGGTACTCAGCCAGCGCGTGGCGAGCTTCATCCGGAAATGATCGATATAATGCTGCGGTGA
>FTCZ01001043.1_pt1 | contig 12239 bp, 10 predicted proteins | sample 1658871 | NCBI WGS metagenome assembly FTCZ01 (sample SAMEA3914864, study PRJEB12502) | metagenome | biome: forest; material: soil | place: USA | collected 2012-03-12 | depth 0.3 m
AAAAGGGCGCCGCGATTACGGCGCCCTTTTTGTTTGCACAAATTTCTCAAGCCACCGTCGAGGTGCCGAACTTCTTGATCCCTGCGACCGAAACACTGACGAATTGGTCGAGGATGGTGAAGAAGATATCCAGGCTGAAGCCGAACAGGAAAGCGAAGGTGAACAGGCTGAACCCAATTCCCGAGACTTCGTTTCCAAGCTTGCTGCCCGGCACCACAAACCATGCAAGCACCATGCCCGCCAGCGCGCCCAGGGCGATCCTGTGGATCAGCCGCGCCAGCGGCGGGTTTGGCAAAAGCGGGTTGAGGATCATGCGCATGTGGAACATGATCGCGCCCAGCGCGCCGTAAAAGGCCGGAAGTATCCACAAGGAGTATGGGCTGAGGACCTCGCTGAGTGTCTTTATCTGTGAGGTCAGGCTGTAGATGGAGTTCGGCGCAATTGTGATCACGCCTTCGCATTGCAGGCTGCGGGTTGCTTCGTCAAAATCGGCGTTCACGTCCAACGTTTTCGCGGAAGTTGTATCCTTTGGATCATCTTTTTTATCGGCGTCAAAATTATTTATATTCGAGCAATAACCATCAGGATTTGTCGAATACTCATAGTTATTAGATTGAGACGGCGAGGTATTTTGATTCTGACTTCCAGGCGGCAGCGGACCGACGCCTTGGCCAGCAGCCGGAGATGCTAATTGGTTCGGAGCTGAAGGCAGCATCAGATTTGCCTTCTGAATCGAGGATGGCGATACAACCGGCGCCGGTTTTTGAGTGCAGAACTGATCTATGACCGCCTGCTGGGAAAACTGTGGTTGACCCGCCACGCCATCTGCCGGAGTCGGGGACGAATAGACCTTGCAATACAACGATCGCATCCCCCAGATCGGGAACGGCGCTTCCTGGGTCATGTAGCTCTGCGCTCTGCCCACCAGGGAAGAGAAGCGCTGATCGAGGGCGTGAAGGCTATCGGCGGAGTTGTAGTACGCATCTTTCAGGAGCGTGAGGTCTGGTGAAGGAGCTTGCTGGGAAGACGTTGAGCTGAGCTGTTTCTTTGTGGCCCAAACCTGTCGTATCGCTTGGCCAAATCGGGCGCTGAAGTCGTTATTGTCGATTTCTACGAGCTCGGAACTTATCGAAATTCCCCTATTGTATATGTACGTTAGTCGTCCGGTTATTATCATGAATGTCACGGAGAGCGCGACCAGCAAGTATGTCGAAATGGCAGTCTTGCGTGACATGTCTCCGGGAGACCAACCAGACCGCAGCGCGGCCAACGTGGAAAACGGCACGGTCGCGGAACAGTCGTTGAGCACCGTCTGGAGTTTGACGACGGCTTCTTGACTGGCGGTCGCATCATCGATCTTCTCGGCATCGCCAATGGCGGCGAACAGGGCACTATCCTTGAACACCCCGTACCGGCCATAGCTGGCAACCAGCTTCGCGTCGGCAAGGAGGTCGGTAACGAGGGGATCGGATGATGTCGGCATTGTAACGTCCCCCGAACCGTTAGCCCAGATAACCCGGCACGAAACCGTATTGCGACGGGCATCCGCAGGGATAGCCGGGAGGTCCGGGCGGCTGCGCCCAGCACCAGAAGAACTGGGTGAAGCAGATTGTCCCCGGAGTATGCGGGGGTACCTGCGCCAAGGCGGGCCACGGCAACAGCGCGGCACCGGCGGCAACAGCCAGAATGATCACGGTTCGTGCAATGCGCGTTTTCAAATCAGCCCCCAGCCAACCGCGCTTACTCAAAGGCAACATGACTCTTTAGAAGTGCTGGGTTCACTTCTGTGAAATAGGTCACGCCGTTCCCAATTATATTTGCCCGCCAGAGCAAAGGGACATCTTTTCGCGCGGCGAAAGCCTGATTTCGCCTTGCTGTCCTGAACGTTACGAGCCCCTTGGTCTTAGCGCACGGCCCGTGCCGGATTGCCGACGACCGTCGAGTTCGCCGACACGTCGCGCGTCACTACGCTGCCTGCGCCGACAATGGCGCCATCGCCGATACTGACGCCGGCAAGGATGACCGCGCTGCCGCCGATCCAGGCGTTGGCGCCGATCGTCACCGGCCTGGCGATCTCCAGCCCGGCCTGCCGGCCCTCGGCTTCGCGATGATGTTCGGCGCAGTAGATCTGCACATTGGGACCGAGCAATGTTGCCTTGCCGATGCGCACCGGCGCCGTGTCGAGGATGGTGCAGCCGGCATTGAGGAACACGCCATCGCCGAGGAACAGGTTGAAGCCATAGGCGCAGTGGAACGGCGCCTCGATGCGCACGCCCTCGCCCGCGCCGCCAAGCAGCGCCCGCAACGCCGGAGCGATGTTGCCGCGCTGTCGGGGCAGCAGGCTGTTGTGCTCGAACACCGCATCGCGCGCGACAACGCGCAGCGCTTCAAGTTCCGGATCGAGGCAGGTGTACCATTCGCCCGCCGACATCTTCGTTCGTTCGCTTGTCGTCATGGCCGCTCCTCCGACACTGGCTGCTGCCAAAGCACAATCCATCCTGAGGCGAAAGGCCCGTGGCCAAACGTCCCGTCTATGCTAGCCTGCCATCTTGGGGCCGCGAGGTCCCGATTTTTGAGGGGGTCAATCATGCTTTATCTGCTTGCATTGCTGATCGGTGTCATTGCCGGCTTGCGCGCCATGACCGCGCCGGCCGCCGTCGCCTGGGGCGCTTATCTCGGCTGGCTGCCGGTTACCGGCACCTGGGCAAGCTTCATGGGTCACTGGGCTGCCGTCGGCATCTTCACCATCCTGGCGATCGTCGAGCTCGTCACCGACCAGTTGCCGTCGACGCCGAGCCGGAAGGTGCCGCAGCAGTTCGGCGCCCGCATCGTCGCCGGCGCCTTCGCCGGCGCGGTGATCGGCGCGACCGGCGGCGCCACCATCGGTGGGCTCATCGCCGGCGCCATCGGCGCGGTGATCGGCACGCTGGGGGGCGCCGAAGCGCGCGGCCGGCTGGCCGCCGCCTTCGGCAAGGATCCGCCCGCCGCCTTCATCGAGGATGCGGTGGCCATCATCGGCGGCTTGCTGATCGTGGCGGCGGTCGCATGAGCGCAAAAACCTTCGACGCCATCGTCATCGGCGCCGGCCAGGCCGGCACGCCGCTCGCCGGCCGGCTGAACGCGGCCGGCATGAGCGTGGCGCTGATCGAGCGCAAGCTTATCGGCGGCACCTGCGTCAACACCGGCTGCATCCCGACCAAAACGATGGTGGCGAGTGCCTATGCCGCCCATCTCGCCCGCCGCGCCGCCGACTATGGCGTGACGGTTTCCGGTCCCGTCGGCGTCGACTACAAAGCGATCAAGGCACGCAAGGACAAGGTGTCGGGCGCCTCCCGCACCGGACTGGAAGACTGGATCGCGGGCATGGAGAAATGCACGCTTTATCGCGGCCACGCGCGCTTCGAATCTGCCAACACAGTGCGGGTCGGCGATGAGTCGCTCACCGCGCCAAAGATCTTCCTCAACACCGGCGGCCGCGCCTCGGTGCCAGACCTGCCCGGCGTCAACGACATCCCCTATCTCACCAATTCCTCGATGATGGATCTCGATGTGCTGCCCAGCCATCTGATCGTTGTGGGCGGCAGCTATATCTCGCTCGAATTCGCGCAGATGTTCCGCCGTTTCGGCTCCGAAGTCACCGTGATCGAGAAGGCACCGCGGCTGACCGGCCGCGAGGACGAGGACACCTCGGCCGCCATCCTGTCCATCCTCGAAAACGAAGGCATTACCGTCCACGTTGGCGCCAGCGACATCGGCTTCGCCAGGCAAGGCAACGGCATCGCCGTCACCTTCTCCGCCGGCAAGCCGGCGGCGGTGGGCTCACATGTGCTGCTGGCGCTGGGGCGCACGCCCAACACCGATGATCTCGGCCTCGACAAGGCAGGCGTCGAGGTCGACCAGCGCGGCTTCATCGTCGTCGACGACCAGTTGCGCACCAATGTGCCGGGCATCTGGGCGATGGGCGATTGCAACGGGCGGGGCGCTTTTACCCACACTTCCTATAACGACTTCGAGATCGTTGCCGCCAACCTGCTCGACAATGATCCGCGACGGGTGAGCGACCGCATCGAAGCCTATGCGCTCTACATCGATCCGCCGCTTGGCCGCTGCGGCATGACGGAAGCCGCCGTGAAGAAATCCGGCCGCCGCGCGCTGGTCGGCCAGCGGCCGATGACCCGCGTCGGGCGTGCGGTCGAAAAGGGTGAGACGCAAGGCTTCATGAAGATCCTGGCCGATGCCGACACCGGAGAAATCCTCGGCTGCTCCGTGCTTGGGCCAGGCGGCGACGAGGCGATCCACTGCGTGCTCGACCTCATGTATGCCAAGGCGCCGATCTCGACGCTGGCGCGCGCCATGCACATCCACCCCAACGTCTCGGAGCTGCTGCCGACCATCGCCCAGGAGCTGAAGCCGTTGGCTTGAATTCTGGCTCCATAGCGCCGTTCCCGTCTTTCTGCATTGCTGCATTGCAACAATGGCGCTTGTGCGCCGGGCGCATCCAGAGCCAGTCTCGAATTTGAACCGATTCAGTCCGGACATCCCATGCCGCTGCCGATCCTAGCGCTTGCCATTGCTTCCTTCTGCATCGGCACTACCGAATTCGTCATTATGGGCCTGCTGCCCGAAGTGGCGACGGACCTTCGCGTTTCGATCCCGTCGGCCGGCCTGCTGGTCACCGGCTATGCGCTGGGCGTCGTGTTCGGCGCCCCGATCGTGGCCATGGCCACCGCGCGCCTGCCGCGCAAGCCGGTGCTGGTCGGGCTTGCAACGCTCTTCGTCATCGGCAATCTCTTCTGCGCCATCGCGCCGAATTACTGGCTGCTGATGGCGGCGCGCGTCTTCACCGCTTTCGGCCATGGCGCCTTCTTCGGCATCGGTTCGGTGGTTGCCGCGAGCCTGGTGCCGCGCAACAAGCGGGCGAGCGCCATTGCCCTGATGTTCGCCGGCCTGACGCTTTCCAACATCCTCGGCGTTCCCGCTGGCACCGCGCTCGGCGAGGCCTTCGGCTGGCGCGCCACCTTCCTCGCCGTCGTCGGCATCGGGCTGATCTCGGTCGCCGCCATCGCCTGTCTGGTGCCGTCCGATGTCACTGAACCGAGCGGCGGCGGCCTGGTCGGCGAGTTGCGCGTGCTCGGCAAGCTGCAGGTGTGGCTGGCCATGCTGATCGCCTCGCTCGCCTCCGCCAGCCTGTTCGCTGTCTTCACCTATATCAAGCCGTATCTCACCGACGTCTCCGGCCTGTCGACGGTGACCGTCACCTGGGTGCTGCTGCTCTTCGGCGCCGGCATGACCATCGGCAACATCATCGGCGGCCGGCTGGCCGACTGGAAGCTGATGCCGACGGTGATCGGCACGCTGCTGGCCATGGCCCTGCTGTTCGTCGTCTTCACAGAGTTCGGCGCCATCGCAAGCGTGGCCGTGGCGATAGTGTTCCTGTGGGGCATGCTGATCTTCATCGTCGTGCCGCCCCTGCAGATACGCGTCGTCGAGGCGGCTTCCGAAGGACCGAACCTTGCAGCCACGCTGAACCAGGGCGCCTTCAATGTAGGCAATGCCGGCGGCGCCTGGATCGGCGGCCTCGCCATCTCCTGGGGCGTCTCCTACGCCAACCTGCCGCTTGTGGGTGCGGCGCTGGCCCTTATGGCCGTCGCGGTGGCTGTGTTGTCGCTAGCGCTCGACCGCCGCGCCGTGTTGCAGGCGCAGCCGGCAGAATAGCCGCACTCTGCGCCGACAGCGCGACACGGCTGGACCACTCGACAGCCCGATCGCAAAAATGCATGTGTGAAACCTCTTCACGCGGAGGTGCCCCATGCAGAAGACGATCGAACGCATCGCCGGCGACAGCGAAGGCGTCGCCTACGAATTTCCGGTCTTCCGCTTCGAGGGCAAGGACAAGGCGGCCCCTTCCGCCTATCTGCAGGCGGCGCTGCATGCCGGCGAACTGCCGGGCGTCGTCGCCATCGATGCGCTGATGCCGATGCTTGCCAAGGCGGAGGCCGAAGGCCGCATCAAGGGTCCGGTTACCATCGTGCCCTGGGCCAATCCGATCGGCCGCGCGCAATATCATTTCGGAGAGCATCAGGGCCGCTTCAATCTCGGCACCCGCACCAATTTCAACCGCGCTTTTCCGCTGCTTGCCGCGCCCGACGCCAGGCTGTTGCCGGATGCCGGCTTCGGCGGCGCAGACCGCCGGCTGAAGAACCGGCTCGTCCAGCTTTCGCTGGGCAGCGACATCGTACTGGATCTCCACTGCGACGACGAGGGCCTAGCCTATCTCTACATCCACACCAGCCTGTGGCCGCATATGGCCGACTGCGCCGCCGCCATGGGCGCCGACGCCGTGGTGTTGTGGAGCGAGGACACCACCGGCACCTTCGAGGGCGCTTCGATCATGCCCTACCAGAACGTGCCCGCAGGCGTCGCGCGCTTCGACCGGCGCGCCGTCACCACGGTCGAATATCGCGGCATGCTCGACGTCGACGGCGCGTTTGCCGCGTCCGATGCCGCCGGCCTTTACCGCCTTTTGGTGACGCGTGGCGTCGTCCAGGATCCGTCTGTCCCGAAATTCGAGAAATTCTCCGGCCCGGTCGTGCCGCTGGAAAACATCGAGATGATGCCCTCGCCCCGGGCCGGGGCGATCCTCTACGACGTCAAGCCCGGCGATCGGGTCGTCAAGGGCGACAGGCTAGCGACCATCGTGCACGCGCCGGGCGAGGTCGGCGGCCGCACGGAAGTCTTCGCGCCGCAATCGGGCTTTATCCTGACCCGCCGCGCGCGCCGCATCATCCGCACCGGCGAGGACCTTTTGAAGCTCGCCGGCGACAAGAGAAGCGACGACGCCAGGTCGGGGACGCTGGAAGATTGATGATCCCCAGGCTTTCACCATTCGCGTGAAATCCGGTTGCACCGGCCTCCATTCGCCGCTATGGGAGTCGACCATGAACATGCGTTCGAACAAGACCATTTGGTGGTGGGCTCGCTGACAGCGGCCTGTTCGAACGCACGTGCGTGAAAAAGAGGGTGGCCGCAACGGAATGTCCGGGCGGCCATTTGTTTTTTAACGCCATTCCCGGGTCCGTTGCCAAAGATGGAGACGGCAATGACGACAACAGTTCTGGACAACGGGGCCGAGCGCTTCGTCACCGCCGGCGGCGTGACGATCACCCGCGAACGCCATGACCGGCCCTATGAAGGCGCGATCGACGCTTATGTCGATGGGCTGAATTCGCGCCGCGGGGCGGTTTTCTCCTCGAACTACGAATATCCGGGACGCTACACGCGCTGGGACACCGCCATCATCGACCCGCCGCTGGCGATTTCCGCGCGCGGTCGCGCCATGCGCATCGAGGCGCTGAACAAGCGCGGCGAAGTGCTGTTGCCGGTGATCGGCAAGACGCTGGCTGGCTTGAGCGAGGTGACGATCGCCGAGACTTCGAAAACACTCATCCGCCTCGATGTCGCCAAGCCCGGCCGTGTCTTCACCGAGGAGGAGCGCAGCCGCGTTCCATCGGTCTTTACCGTGCTGCGCGCCATCACCGCTTTGTTCAAGACCGCGGAAGACGCCAATCTCGGCCTCTACGGCGCCTTCGGCTACGACCTCGCCTTCCAGTTCGATCCGGTCGACTACAAGCTCGAGCGCAAAGCGAGCCAGCGCGACCTGGTGCTGTTCCTGCCCGACGAGATCCTGGTGGTCGACCACTATTCGACCAAGGCCTGGACCGATCGCTACGACTATTCCGGCGAAGGCTTTGCCACGGAAGGCCTGGCGCGCGACGCCACCGCCGAGCCGTTCAGGACCGCCGACCGCATCCCGCCGCGCGGCGACCACGAGCCGGGCGAATACGCCAATCTGGTGCGGCGCGCCATGGAGAGCTTCAAGCGCGGCGACCTGTTCGAGGTCGTGCCTGGACAGATGTTCTACGAGCGCTGCGAGACCCAGCCTTCCGACATTTCGCGCAAGCTGAAATCGATCAACCCCTCGCCCTATTCCTTCTTCATCAATCTCGGCGAAAACGAATATCTGATCGGCGCCTCGCCGGAGATGTTCGTGCGCGTCAACGGCCGCCGCGTCGAGACCTGCCCGATCTCGGGCACCATCAAGCGCGGCGACGACGCCATTTCGGACAGCGAGCAGATCCTGAAGCTGCTCAATTCGAAGAAGGACGAGTCCGAGCTCACCATGTGCTCGGACGTCGACCGCAACGACAAGTCGCGCGTCTGCGAGCCGGGCTCGGTGCGCGTCATCGGCCGCCGTCAGATCGAGATGTATTCGCGCCTGATCCACACTGTCGACCACATCGAGGGGCGGCTGCGCGAAGGCATGGATGCGTTCGACGCCTTCCTGTCGCACGCCTGGGCCGTCACCGTCACCGGCGCGCCGAAACTGTGGGCCATGCGCTTCATCGAGCAGAACGAGAAGAGCCCGCGCGCCTGGTATGGCGGGGCGATCGGCATGGTCAATTTCAACGGCGACATGAACACCGGCCTGACCTTGCGCACCATCCGCATCAAGGACGGCATCGCCGAGGTGCGCGCCGGCGCCACGCTGCTTTTCGACAGCATTCCCGAGGAAGAAGAAGCCGAAACCGAACTGAAGGCATCCGCCATGCTCTCCGCCATCCGCGACGCCAAGACCGGCAACGCCACCGGTACCGAGCGCACCACCGCGCGCGTCGGCGACGGCGTCAACATCCTGCTCGTCGACCACGAGGACTCCTTCGTCCACACCCTGGCCAACTATTTCCGCCAGACCGGCGCTAATGTTTCCACCGTGCGCACGCCGGTGGCGGAAGAGGTGTTCGAGCGGCTGAAGCCGGATCTGGTCGTGCTCTCGCCTGGCCCCGGCACGCCGAAGGACTTTGATTGCGCCGCGACTATCAAGAAGGCCAGGGCTCGGGAGCTGCCGATCTTCGGCGTCTGCCTTGGCCTGCAGGCTTTGGCCGAAGCCTATGGCGGCGAGCTCAGGCAGTTGCACGTGCCGATGCACGGCAAGCCGTCGCGCATCCGCGTCTCCAAGCCGGGTATCATCTTCTCGGGCCTGCCGAAGGAAGTGACAGTCGGCCGCTACCATTCGATCTTCGCCGACCCGGTGCGCTTGCCCGATGGTTTCATTGTCACGGCGGAGACGGAGGACGGTGTCATCATGGCCTTCGAGCACCGCAAGGAGCCGATCGCGGCGGTGCAGTTCCATCCGGAATCGATCATGACCCTCGGCCACAATGCTGGCATGCGCATCATCGAGAACATCGTCGCGCATCTGCCGCGCAAGGCCAAGGAAAAGGCCGCCTAGCGCGGCGCATCGCGGATGAGTGCGACGATGACGATGACCGCGGCGGAAACCCGGGAGGCGACCAGGCTGAGGGTCGCAAAGCTCGCCTTCTGGTCGATCGTCGTCGCCTGCGTCGTGCTCGTCCTCAAGCTCGCCGCCTGGTACATCACCGGCTCCGTCGCGCTTTATTCGGACGCGCTGGAATCGATCGTCAACGTGATCGCATCCGCGGCGGCCTTCTGGGCGATCCAGGTCAGCTACAAGCCGGCCGACCAGGATCATCCCTTCGGCCACCACAAGGCCGAGTATTTTTCGGCGGTGCTGGAGGGCGTGCTGATCGTTGTCGCGGCGCTCCTCATCCTCAACGAGGTCTGGCGGTCCTGGCAGCATCCGGCGCCGATAGAGCAGCCTTGGGAAGGCCTTGCCGTCAACGGCGTCGCGACCGTCATCAACGCGATCTGGGCCTGGATGCTGATCCGCACAGGCCGCAACGCCAGGTCGCCGGCTCTCGTCGCCGACGGCCAGCACATCATGACCGACGTGGTGACCTCGATCGGCGTGTTCGGCGGTCTTGTCGGCGCAATTCTCACCGGCTGGCAGATCCTCGATCCGGCGCTCGCCGTCATCGTCGCGCTCAACATCCTGTGGCAGGGCTGGCACGTCATCGGCTCGTCTATGAACGGGCTGATGGACCGCGCGGTCGACAATCAGGAGCACATGCAGATCCGCGACATCATCTCGGCCAATTCAAAGGGCGCGCTGGAGGTGCATGACCTGAAGACGCGCATCGCCGGGCGCGCCACCTTCATCGAATTCCACCTGGTCGTCGACGCCGACATGACGGTCGGTGCCAGCCACGTCATCTGCGACCGTATCGAGGACGCGCTGAAGGCCGAAATCCCCTCGGTGCGGGTTACCATCCATGTCGAGCCGGACGACGAGGCCAAGCTGCCGAAAGGCACCACGGCGGTGCCTTTCGCCTAATCCCGGTCTGGCTCGCGAAGGTATGTCGAGAGCTAGGTCAGGCCGAGTCGAGAATGATGGTTTCCGAGAACCGGAGCGGAGCGTACTTTTCGTAGGTGAGCACCGGAAGCGCAGGAAGCCGCCATTCGCAGGCCGGCCTCGCCTGAATATCGGTAGACCTATGGCGCGCAGGCCGACTGCGGCATGGGCTCCAACCGATACACCTTGTCGTCTGACTTGGTCTTGCCGTTCGCCGCTTTCGAACAGAGATCGATAATCGCCACCGCATTGTTGGGGTTGGCGACCATCATCGTGCCGTTGGCGCCGCGCTTGAGGAAAATCTCCTTCTGCGAGATATCGCAGGAAAAATCGCTCATCTTCGAGCTCGCCGAGCAGCGCCACTGGTCCGCCTCGCCCTGGCAGGAATAGGTCTGCGTGACCTTGGCGCCCTTCTGCCTGCTCGTCACCGAAACGGCGATATCGGCGCCATCCGGCCAGTTGTCCTTATCGCCGTCAGCGGCGAAGGAGGCGAGTTCGATCGGACCGCGGAAGACACGGATCGATTGCGTCATCTGGCTCGGATGCGACTTCAGATGCGCGTCGTCGTAGTCGCGGCCGAAACAGAACGGCTGGTCGGGCTTCAGCCGGACGCGCAACGGGTCGCCGAGCGCCGGATCGATCGGGTCGATGCGCGTGAACTCCGCCTTGCAGGCATCGGCCGGCATCGGATCGAGCTTGAAATTGTCGTCCTCGCTGCCCAGCTGCTGCTTGTCGTACTCCCCCTTGCTCATCGACTCCGCCGCGTCCGGATCGAGATAGACGTCGGGCGACAGGCCGGACAGAAGCAGCTTGCCCTTGTCGTCCACCTTCAGCGAGGCTAGCGTGCGGTCGCAATCCATGCCGCACCGGATGCCGCTCGCCTTGTCGCTGGGGTCTTCCTTGTTGCACCAGCTGCTAGCCCATTCCGGCTTCTTGGCGCCGCGTACCGTGGTGGTGAGGAAGCCGTTATAGGAGGTATCCTGATTGGCGGTGGGCTCTTCGTTCGGCCGGCTGACCGGGTCGCGTCCGTAGAAGAAGAAGATGCGCGCCACCTTCTGGTGCGGATGCGCCTTGAGATGAGCGGCGTCGTAGACGCGACCGAAGCAGGCATCGGCGCCGGTCGGGCTGAGTTCGGGAAGATTGGGCGGCTGTTCGGCGCGCGCAGCGCCGGCAACGGCAATAAGGGCGGCGCCAAGCAACGCGCCCGCGACGGTCCTCGATGCCATGTGATCCTCCTCCCACCGACAGGACTGCGATTATGCTAGTCTAGGAGCGCGCCTCGGGCCACGCAAAATTGCGCGAGCGGGCGAGCGAAGGGAGGATGCGATGCTGCGCCGTGACATTTTTCGGGCCGGCCTGGCCGGAGCCGCCGGCCTTTTCGGCCTGAGCCGTGCAAACGCGGCCACCGGCGGCGACAGGCTCAAGGTCGCCTATCACCTCAGCGATGCCGACAAGGTCAATTTCGTCCTCGGCAACATCAAGAACCATTATGAGGGCACCGGCGGCAATGTCGACATCGTGCTGGTCGTGCATGGCCCGGCGCTTTCGGCCTTCAAGGCCAAGGGCGCCTCAGGCGCGACGTCGAGCCGGTTCGCCGGTCTCGTCCAGCAAGGGCTCGTTCCGCAGGCCTGCGGCAACACCATGCGCGGCATGGACATTGCGCTGACCGACCTGCTGGCCGGCTTCCAGGTCGCCGACAAAGGCGGGGTCGTGAAACTCGCGGAACTGCAAAGCCAGGGCTATGTCTATCTGAGGCCTTGAGCCGCGGCGGACTTGAACGCCGGGCCCGCAATGGCCTACGAAGGACGGCATCGCGGAGGCCAGCCCATATGACGACGCTTTCTATTCCAGATCTTGCCGGCAAGGCGGTGCTGATCACCGGCGCCTCGACCGGCATAGGCGCCGCGCTTGCGCTGGCCTATGCCAAGCAGAAATGCCGCGTCGCGCTGCACTACAATTCGAGCCGCGA
>FTCZ01004674.1_pt1 | contig 12235 bp, 11 predicted proteins | sample 1658871 | NCBI WGS metagenome assembly FTCZ01 (sample SAMEA3914864, study PRJEB12502) | metagenome | biome: forest; material: soil | place: USA | collected 2012-03-12 | depth 0.3 m
AACGATGTGCGCAAGGGCTCCAAGATCCTGGAGACAGCCTGGAAGGCTGAGCCGCATCCGGACATCGCCGAGCTCTACACCCATGCAAGACCGGGCGACGCTGTGCTCGACCGCCTCAACCGGGCGAAGAAGCTGCAGGACATCAAGAAGAACCACGCCGAATCCTCGATGGCCGTGGCGCGCGCGGCGCTCGACGCGCAGGATTTCGCCACCGCGCGGCGCGAGGCCGAGGCCGCGATCCGCATGGATCGCCGCGAAGGCGCCTATCTGCTTTTGGCCGACATCGAGGAAGCCGAGAGCGGCGACCAGGGCAAGGTGCGGCAGCTTTTGTCGAAGGCGGTGCGCGCGCCGCGCGATCCGGCCTGGGTCGCCGACGGCGTGGTTTCGGAGCGCTGGGCGCCGGTGTCGCCCGTGACAGGCAGGCTCGATGCCTTCACCTGGCGCGCGCCGATGGAGCGACTCGGCCAGTTGATCGACAGCCATGAAGACAGGCCGGCCGCCGCCATCGCCGCGCCGGCCGCGAAAGAGACCGTCGCGGATGCGGACGATCATTCGGTTTCGGCCGACAGGCCGGACGAACCCGCAAATTCGGCTGGCGGGGACCCCGTCAGGCCGGTGACGGCCGCAGCCTTTGCCGCGGTGCCCGCCGATGCCGAGGCGGTCGGGCCGGCCGAGGAATTGACCCGGCTCCCGGACGATCCCGGAGTGGCGCCTGAAGACGAGGCGGAAAAAACGCCGCGCAGGTTTCGTTTGTTTTGAGGCCGAGCTTGGCTGACAGGGAAAAAACATCGATGTTCGAACGCGTATTGTCCTTCCTGAGGGATCTGCCGGCTGGCGAGGCCAAGCCCAGCGCCGACGATCCGCGCGTCGCGGCATCCGCCCTGCTCTACCATGTGATGAACGCCGACGGGGTGCGTCAGGACGTCGAGTGGGAGCGCTTCAAGGAGATCCTCGCCGAGACCTATTCGGTGAGCGGGGCGGAGCTCGACGCGCTGGCCGCGGCCGGCGAGCGCGCCGACAATGAGGCGATCGACCTCTATGCCTTCACAAGCGTGCTCAAGCGGCATCTCGACGCCGAGGCGCGCAAGGCGTTCATCGGCCTGATGTGGGAAATCGTCTATGCCGACGGCGAATTGCACGAGCTCGAGGACAACACCGTCTGGCGTGTCGCCGAGCTGATCGGCGTCGAGCGTCAGGACCGCGTCGAGGCGCGCCGCAAGGCGGCCGCCGAGGCGCCGGGCGCGCGCGGCAAATCGAGCGACGAATAAGGGTCTTTCTTCCTCCATGCCACCCAGACCGAGGCCGAGACCGAAAATCCTGATCGTGCTGCATCAGGAGACTTCGAGCCCCGGTCGTGTCGGCCATATGCTTCTGGAAGACGGCTTCGATCTCGACATCCGCCGGCCGCCGCTCGGCGACGAACTGCCCTCAACGCTGGAGGACCATGCCGGCGCCGTCGTGTTCGGTGGGCCGATGAGCGCCAATGACGACGAGGAATTCGTCCGCCGCGAGACCGACTGGCTGGAAATCCCGCTCAAGGAGAACCGGCCGTTCCTCGGCATCTGCCTCGGCGCGCAGATGCTCGCCAATCATCTCGGCGGCAAGGTCGAGGGCCACGGCGAAGGGCTGGTCGAGATCGGCTGGTATCCGCTCAAGCCAACCGATGCCGGCAAGAAGCTGCTGCACTGGCCGGAGATGGTCTACCAGTTCCACCGCGAGGGCTTTTCGCTGCCGAAGGATGCGACGCTGCTGGCAACGGCCGAGACCTATCCCAACCAGGCCTTTCGCTATGGCGACAATGCCTGGGGCATCCAGTTCCACGGCGAATTGACCCGGGTGATGATGCAGCGCTGGGTGGTCCGTGGCGCGCATCGCTTCGAATTGCCCGGCGCCCAGCCCGGCCGCGACCATCTCGGCGGCCGCTTGATCTGGGACATGCATCTGAAACGCTGGCTGAGCGAATTTCTGGGACTGATCTTCGGCAAGCCGGTGGCGGGATAGAGTGAAACCCAAATATTCTGGACGGCAGAGCTTGACCCAAAGACCACATCTGCCAGGCAGTGGACGACCGCTTTGCGCCGCCTATCAGACGGACATTGGGATCAGCGCAGCCGAGCGCTCAAAAACAGGCCCTTGCGACCCCAGAAATCGGCTGCTGGATGGAGCAGCAAGTGCGCCGAGCAGCAGACGTGCCCGGCCGAAGAGTCCAGCACCTGGACGGTGGTCGGTAGGGCCCCAATTTCCGCCTGCCGCGCTCCACGATAGTGCGAGACGTTCAAATTTGAGCTTCCGCGCTCATGCTTTGTCGAGAGTATCTGCTTAAACCTTCCGCACCGTAAGCTTGGCCGTTCTGAGTGGCCCCGGCGACGATGACGACGAAATAGGAGAACGCAATGACTCGCAATCACGTTGAACGTCTTGGAGAGTTTCGGGAAATCCTGGTCGCGACTCGACGCGAAGGAGTCCGTAACGTGCACCATACTCGCGACGCAATGCGAGCGAGTGGCTTTCAGATCGGGGACAGCGACGGCTCCAGCTACGGAGCCGAGCTGAAGGCGCTCCAAGAGGAAATCGAGGCAGTCGATCGCGCCATCGAAGACGAGAAGCGGTTGGCTTTGGCCCTCGAGAGCGCGACCCAATCCCGCCGACCGACTAAACCGAGAATCGTGAAGAGAGCATAGAGTCAGGTATGCACCCGTGAAAGCATCGCCATTTTAGATCGGGGCGCCGCCTGTCGCGTCGATCACCTGCCCGGTAGCCCAACGCGCCTCATTGGTGGCCAGTAACGCGATGATGTCGGCTACGTCGGCCGGTTGACCGACGCGCGAAAACACCGACATGGCTTCCGCGCCGGCACGGGCCTCCGGTATCCTGATCCACGCCGCGTTCATGTCGGTTTCAGTGACACCCGGCATCACCGTATTCACCGTGATGCCGCGGTGGCCGAACTCCGGCGCCAGCGCCAGCGACAGGGTTTCCAGCGCACCTTTCGATGCCGCATAGGCGGGATGGGTTGGCGCGGCGATCCGGGTAAAGCCGGTCGAAACATTGATGATACGGCCGTTGTCGCGGATATGGTCGGCGACGGCCTGTATCAGGAAGAAGGGCGCCTTCAGGTTGATCGCCATCAGTTCGTCGAAGGCATCCTCGCTGGTCTGCGCGAGCGAGAGCGCGGGCGCTATGCCGGCATTGTTGACCAGAATGTCCAAGCCGGGCTCACCGGTAGCGGCAATTGTCGCCGCCTTGAACTGCTCCCAGATACTGTCCGCCGCTTCCTTGCCTTTTCTGAGGTCGCCCTGGACGGCAACCGCTTTGGAGCCGAGAGCCTCGATCTCGCGAAGCGTGGCCTGCGCGGCGTCGGCGTTGCTGCCGTAGTGCACGCCAATGAGCGCAGCGCCCTCCTTGGCGAAAGCCAATGCCGCAGCGCGGCCGATACCGCGCGAGCCCCCCGTGATGAGGGCCACTTTGTTAGACAGTCCTGAAGACATGGGTCGCTCCTTGCGAATTTATAGCGATTGATATAAAAAGGCCAGAAGCCATGCTTGTCAATGATTTTTATAGCGATCGATATATAATGAGTGAACCGACCCGGAAACGTGGCAGACCCAGGGTGCTGGATCGTGACGTCGGACTTGAAGTCGCCGCGCGGCTGTTCTGGCAGCATGGATATGAAGGGACGTCGATAGCGGACCTGACCCGCGCCCTGGGGATCACGCCGCCGTCGCTGTATGCGGCCTTTGGCTCCAAGGAGGAGCTCTACCGACAGGCGCTCGACCACAATGCCGAGCACGAGGTCAAGCACCGCCTCGAGGCCCTGCAAGGCGAAATGTCCGCCTACGATGCAATCGCGTTCTACCTGCACGACGTGGCGAAGGAATTTGTCAACCCGGAGAAGCCGCGCGGGTGCATGGTCTCAAACGCGGTTCTTCAGCATGCGGAAGAGAACGAGGCCGTTGCTGAAGCCGTCGCCGACCGGCGCAAGACGACCACCGGGATCATCAAGGCCCGTTTCGACCGCGCCGTGAGCGAGGGCGAATTGCCGGCCGGCACCGACACCAACGCACTCGCCCACTTTTACGCAGCGGTCATGCAGGGCATGTCGGCGCAAGCCTGTGACGCCGTATGTTCGGCGACATTGGAGCGTATGGCGGACATTGCCCTGTCGGCCTGGCCAGGCATCCGGGCGGATTCCTCCCGTTGATGCGCGAACGCGCCATTCGATGACATGGCCATCTTGGCGACGTTTCGTGGGCGCGCATGGATCCGACCAGCCTTCCGCCGGAGCAACAATGCCTCGGGCATCCAGCCGAAACGCGGATTCGTTTCGCTCTTGCGGCACATTATGCCACCGATTGGACGCGGAGGTAGAAACTGCAATAGCGGACGTATCCGCCAAGCCGGTGTGATGGGTACGGAGCCACTCTTCCGATCGAAGCATGGGCTTCTCGACAACGATGGAGAGGTGAGCCCATGCTTGCCATGAGGTCACTTCTCCCTCCGTCAGGTCAGATCACGGCTGCTCGCCGGTAAGCCTTCTCAAGCAATACCAATGCGGCGTGTAACCTGCCCGTTGCTCTCCCAGTACGTGTGTTTCTTGGCAATGACGGGATCATCCATTGCCGGTTGGACCTGCCCTTTTGTGGTAACCGCTCGGGACGTGACGCTATGCTCTCCAGGTTTTGGGCCTTTCCAATCCAGATACCAGATTACCCACGCGAATTCGGCTTCCTCACCATGGTCGATCGTCGCCTCGACCCACGGGCCATCATCAATCTTCACCTCGACCTTGGCGATTGGCGCACCCCAGGCCGCACCGCTGATACGGTACCCGGCATCGTTGCGGGTCACTCTGGCAGGCGCTGACTTCACCAACGCACGGCCGACCGAAGTCTCCGCCCAAACTGTCTCGCCATTGTGCTCTTCCTCGCGGATGGTGACGTAGTTTCGCCCCATCAGCAAGCTCATGAAGCGCGTGTTGCGTATCTCAATGCGCTTTAGCCACTTGACGTTGGCGATACCGTACCAGCCGGGTGCGATGAGCCGCACCGGGAAGCCGTTGGGTGCTGGCAGGGCGACACCATTCATCTCGTAGCACAGGATGTTGTTGGGGCTCATCGCATCAGCGAGGGACATGCTGCGGGCGAAATTCTGATGCATCTTAACATCGCGGACGTCGTCCTTGAGAACGATGTCGCCGACATCAGTGCCCCAAAAGACAACCTCGATACCGTCTTCTTTCACCCCAGCCTCTTCAAGAATGGCGGCGAGTGGCGTGCCGGCCCAGCGGGCGTTCCCTATGCCCCCAGTAAAAAACGGAAAACCGTGATTGCCCGAGCATTCGACAGTGAAAACCGCCTCCTGGCGCGGCCGCGCCTTGAGGTCGGCAAGCGAAAGGCTCAGGGGATTCTTGACTAGGCCATCGATTTCCAGCTTCCAGGCGTTCGCATCAATGGTTGGCCGATCAAAATGAGCGATGCTGAAAAACTTCTCATTGGGTGTCACCCATGAATCCATGTCCTCCCAGACAAGCTGGGTTTGGATGACCGCAGGAACGGGATTGGGCGGCGGCTGATCCAGCCAAGGGATCACGGTTTCACCCGTCCGGCTTGGAAATGCGTGGGCAAACTGTGAATGGAACAACGCTAGCGCCGCGAGTGCCGCGCTGCCTTGACCGATGAATTCGCGTCGCGGAAGGTTATGCATCCTGATCTCTCCTCCAATGAAAAGTTGATTTCTCCTCCAGTGAATAAAAAGCAATCGCGGCCGGAACCGTGGAAAAGGAGAGGCCGGCCGAGGCGGGCAATCTTGAGAGCGTGCAAAAATATGCGAGTTAGAGGTGCGCGTATCTTGGGGCGCAGAATCCACTCTCAGTCGCTGGCTCCGTCAGGTCATTCCAGCGATCTGTGACTATAGGCCTTATCTGCGTTCGTGGCGAGGCCAATGCCAATATAAGCCGAAACTACCGTCCGCTCTGCGGCTCTCATGCGGAAGCAGACGGACAGCCCGCATCTCAGCCGTCGTCGGCGCAGCCTGATTGGCTTGAAGCGTCGGATCCAGCGGTTTTAGCTCAGATGCTCGATCAGTTGCGGCTGTTCAAATGCCGCACCCGACGTAGTGCCGGGAATAGCCAGGCCCATAACCCCGCAACCGCGATGGCGCCGACGCCGCCGACGACCACCGCCGGCATGGTGCCGATCAGCGCCGCCATGGTGCCGGCGCGGAATTCGCCGACCTCGTTGGAGGCGCCGACAAAGACGCCGTTGACGGCGTTGACGCGGCCGCGCACCTCGTCCGGCGTCCAGAGCTGAATCAGCGTCTCGCGGATATAGACGCTGAACATGTCGGTGGCGCCGAGGAAGGCAAGCGCCACGATCGACAGCCAGGTGATGGTCGAGACGCCGAACAGGACTGTGAAGGCGCCGAATGCTGCCACGAAGATCAGCATGATCTTGCCGGCGTGATCGCGCACCGGATGGCCGGCAAGCCAGATCGCGACGCTGATGGCGCCGATGCCGGGCGCCGAGCGCAACAGGCCGAGACCCCAGGGGCCGAGCTCCAGAATGTCGCGCGCGTAGACCGGCAGCAGTGCCGAGGCGCCCGACAACAGCACCGCGAACAGGTCAAGCGAGATGGCGCCGAGCACGATCTTTTCGCCCCAGATGTAGCGGAAGCCGGCAAACAGGGTCTCGATGGTCGGCTTGTCGGTGGCGGTCCGCTGGGCGGGCCTCGGGATGGTGTGGATCAGCGCGCCGGCCACCAGCATCAGCACGGCCGCGGTGATATAGGCGGCTTCCGCCGAGATGCCGTAAAGCAGGCCGCCGGCGACCGGACCGACGATGGTTGCGGTCTGCCAGGCGGAAGAGTTCCAGGCGATGGCGTTGGCGAAGTCTTCCTGCGGCACCAGATTGGCAAACAGCGACGACGAAGCCGGCCCGTAGAAGGCGCGGGCGATGCCGAACATGACCAGCACGGCGAAGATCGGCAGCGGGCTGGTCAGGCCGCGCAGGGTCAAAAGCAGGAGAGCAAGCGCGCAGGCGGCCTCGATCACCGTCGACAAGGTCATGATCAGCCGGCGGCCGAAGCGGTCGGCGACGACGCCGGTGACCAGCACCAAAAGCAGCGAGGGCAGGAACTGGACGATGCCGACCAGGCCGAGGTCGAAGGGGTCGCGCGTCAGGTCGTATACCTGCCAGCCGACGGCGACGGACACGATCATGGTGGCGAAGGTGGTGAGGAAGCGCGCCGTCCAGTAGCTGAGGAACGGGCGGTGCCGGAAGGCGGCGTAGCGCTGCCCCGGCGTCATTTGTTCTGCGGTCATGGAGATGGCCCCGTTTCAGAAAACATTGGCCAGCGGGGCACTTCCCGGATGGGCGCTGTTCCGGCCAATGAAACTTAATGAAGTTCGCGGGGCATATGCTTTAAAATCGGGTTTGGATCAAGGGATTTTCGACTTTTCGGCCGATAGCACGAGGAAGTTACCGCCTCAGCGCGGCCGAGATGGCCTCCAGCCCGCCACGCAATTCGGCCGCTTTCGGCCAGCCGAAGCCGAGGCGGAAGAAGCGTTTCGGCATCTCGAACCAGTGGCCGGGGCCGACATAGGTGCCATGATCGTCCAGAAGCCTGGCGTAGAAGCGGTCGAGATCGAAGCCGGCATCGACGTTGAGCCGCGGAAAGCCGACGACGCCGCCCTGCGGGCGCACCCAGTCGACCAGCTTCTCGCCGTCGATCCAGGCCTGGACGATGTCGCGGCGTTTGGCCATCTCGGGCAGCAGCGATGCCAGGAAAGCGTCGCGGCGCTCGAGCGTGGTGCGAGCGATCGCCTCGTCGATGACGCTGCCGCAGATGCCGATCTGCTCCTTGGCGGCAAGGAATGTCTCCTGCAAGTGCGGGTCGCGGGTGACCAGCCAGCCGACGCGGATGCCCGGTATGCCGAAGGCTTTCGACAGCGAGCAGACGCTGATCGCGCTCGCGCTCAGCGACGCCGCCGAAGGCAGCCGTGTGCCGTAAGAAAGGTCGCGATAGGTTTCGTCGACCAGCAGCCGGCAGCGGCTGTTCCCGGCAAGCGCGATCAGCGCGTCGAGGTCGGCGCGGGTCATCATCGTGCCGGTCGGGTTGTGCGGACAGGTGACGCTGATCAGCTTCGTGTTCGCCCGCATGGCCGCCTTGATTCGCTCGATGTCGACGGCAAAGCCCTGGTCGAAATCGAGGTCGATATAGGAGATGGCGCAGCCGATCGCCTTGGGGGTCTCGATGTTGGTGGCGTAGTTCGGTCGCACCACCACCAAATGGTCATTTGCCGACAAAAGCGCGGTGGAAATGATGAACAGCGCGCCGGCGGCGCCGGCGGTCACCAGCACGTCGTCAGGGGAAACGCCCTTATCCTGCACCGCGATGAGCGCCCGCAACTCCTTGTCGCCACGATGTTCGCCGTAGAAAAGGGTCAGATCGGGCAGCGACAGGCCGATGTCGGAGAGCTTCTGGTCGGCGATCGAGCTTTCGGAAAGGTTGTAGCGGATGCGGTCGTAACCGTATTCCTCCGGCGCCTCTTTCTCGATCAGCATCCTGGTGTAGTTCATCGCCGCGCTCCCCCAACATAGCGGTCAGCCGTTTCAGGAGACGGCTGACGCTCTATCTTCTTGTTTTTACGCAATTCCGACGGAAAACCTTCCACACTTTTCCCGGAATTGCTCTGGCCGTATCCAAGCCATAAAAGCAGGAAGCCTGCCAAGGCGGATTCCTCGGCAGGCTTCCTTAAATCGTTGGTGCAGGCAGTTCTCAGGCGGGCGCCTTGGCCTTCCTGCCCCTGGCCGGCTTGACCGGCTCCGGTTCAGCCTTGCGGCCGAGGCCGATCGATTTGGCAAGCTGCGAGCGCGATGCAGCGTAATTCGGGGCGACCATCGGATAGTCGGCCGGCAGGCCCCATTTGGCGCGGTAGGCCTCGGGCGTCAGGCTGAAATGCACGCCGATATGGCGCTTCAGCGATTTGAACTTCTTGCCGTCCTCGAGACAGATGATGTAGTCCGGCGTCACCGAGCGCTTGGGGTTGACCGCGGGAACCGGCGGAGGCGCTGCAGGCTCCTGCGGCTTGTTTAGTCCGCCGATCGAGGACGCGACGCTGGCGATGAGCTCGCCCAGGCCCGAGGCGGGCAGGCGGTTCTTCGCGACATAGGCCGAAACGATGTGAGCGGTGAGCTCGAGCACGTCGGCTTCTTCCTTGTGTGTGTTGGTGTCCTCGTCCACTCTATCCCTCCATCTGTGCCGCAAAGGTTGTGAAGGCCGTCAAGCCGCCACAAGGTGTAATAAGAAGCGCTGCCGGCGTCCTTTGCCCCGTGCCGAAGGGCGGATGATGCCGCAAGCCGGCGAATTCCTAGTCGGCAAATCTGCCCGATGCAATGATTTATCGTGCCGTTACACGCTATTTTGAACAATTATACTGAAATGTAACAATATCAGATAATCAGAGCCTTGTCGCGCCAAAGTCGAAATCCACCTTCGAACGCGCGAGTGTTGTCGCCACGCCTTGATTTTTCAGGCAATTCGTCAAGCTTATCGACATTGCCGCCGCCGATGACGACATAGTCCGGCTGCAAGGCAGCGCGAAGCCGGTCGACAACGTCGAAAACGTATTTGCGCCACTTTTTCTTCCCGCGCTTTACCAGGCCGCGCTCGCCGACATAATCCTCGAAAGTAGCGCCTTTCTTGTAGGGCAGGTGCGCCAGTTCCATCGGCTGGCCGACATGGTTGATGACCATCGCTGCACCCAGCCCCGTGCCGAGGCCGAGGAAAAGCATACGGCCGCCGTCGTAACTGCCGATCCCCTGCATCAGCGCGTCGTTGACGAGCTTCACCGGTTTGCCGAAGGCGGCGGTGAAGTCGAAGCCGTTCCAGCCCTTGCCGAGGTTGAAGGGGTCGAGCGACGGCTTGTTGTCGCGCACCGGGCCCGGGTAGCCCATCGAGATCACGTCAAAGTTCAGGCCCTCGGCCAGCTTCGTCACCGAATCGACGACCTGCTGCGGCGTCAGGCTCGGCCCGGATGCGACCCGGCGCATCTCGCCGCCGGCGCTGGTGAGGATTTTTACATGCGAGCCGCCGACATCGATCGTCAGTACGATCGGGTCGGCGCTCGCCGCGGCCGGTTTTGCAGCTTTCGCCATCGCAGTTCCGCTCTATCTCTTTGTTTTGACGCAATTTCGAATGGAAAACCGTTTCACACTTTTCCTGGGATTGCTCTAGAAACCTATTTCGTCGGATTGATCCAGCCGTCGGGCGGGCCGAAGCCGTTCATGGCCTCCGCCGGCCCCCAGGTCTTGGGCGCGTAGGTCGCCGGCGGCGTGGTGTCGCCCAGCACCGGGCCGACGATACGCCAGGCAAGCTCGGCCGCATCCTGGCGCGTGAACAGCTGGCCATTGCCGTTCATGGCATCGCCGATCAGCCGCTCATAGGGCGGCATGTCGCCCTTGGTGTCGTCAAGCGCCGTCAGTTCCACCTGCTCGCCGATCATATCGTCGCCGGCCCTTTTGCGCTGCGCGCCGATCGAGATCGCCACCTGCGGGTCGATGCCGAACCGCACATAATTGGCGTCGTTCGGCTTGATCGGGTCGAAGACGTCGAGCGGCGGCCGCTTCAGCCGCACGATCACTTCGGTCGCATGCACCGGCATGTTCTTGCCGGCACGGATGAAGAAGGGCACATCCCGCCAGCGCCAGGTGTCGACGAAGAAGCGGACGGCGGCGAAGGTCTCGACCGGCGAGTTGGGCCGCACGCCGGGCTCGGCGAGATAGCCGTCGAACTGGCCGCGCACGACGTCGCCCTTGGTCAGCGTGCGGATGGCGCGCAGCACCTGCACCTTCTCGTCGATCAGATCGTCGGCCGAGCGGCCGACCGGCGGTTCCATGGCCAAAAGCAGCAGGATGTTGAGCAGATGGTTCTCGATCACGTCTCGGATGCAGCCGACATCGTCATAGAATTTGCCGCGCCCTTCGATGCCGAAATCCTCGGCCATGGTGATCTGCACGCTCTCGACGAAATTGCGGTTCCAGATCGGCTCGAGGAAGGAATTGGCGAAGCGGAAATAGAGCAGGTTCTGGATCGCCTCCTTGCCGAGATAATGGTCGATGCGGAAGATCGACTGCTCGTCGAACACCAGATGCAGCACCCGGTTCAGCCAGCGCGCCGACTGCAGATCGTGGCCAAACGGCTTTTCCACCATCAGCCGCGCGCCATGCGCGGTGCCGGATTGCTCCAATCCTTGCACGACGGTCTCGAACATGGTCGGCGGCACGGCCATGTAATGCAGCGGCCGCTGCGCCGAACCCAGCGCCGTCTTCAGTTTCTCGAAGGTGGCGCCGTCGCGGTAGTCGCCGCTGACATAGCGCAGCAGCGAGGTGAACTTGCCGAACACCTTGTCGTCGACGCTGCCCAGCGCGGTGACGACCCCGTCGCGGGCGCGGTCCGCCAGATTGGCAAGGTCCCAGGGGTCGAAGGCGACGCCGATCACCGGTTCGGTCAGGGTCCCTTTGGCGACCATCTGGTAGAGCGCCGGAAAAATCTTCTTATGGGCAAGGTCGCCGGTCGCTCCGAAAAGCACCAGCGTGTCGGACCTCTCCTGGCTCATGACTGGTCTCCCCTCACGCGCCGGTCTTGGTCTTTTCGAGATGTCCGCCGAAGGCATAGCGCATGGCGGACAACAATTTGTCGGCGAATTGCGATTCGCCCTGCGAGGCGAAGCGGTCGAACAGCGCCGAGGACAGGACCGGCGCCGGAACGCCGGTGTCGATCGCCGCCTTCAGCGTCCAGCGGCCCTCGCCGGAATCCGAAACGCGGCCGCCGAACTGGGCCAGGCCCGGATCGCTCTTCAGCGCGCCGGCGGTGAGGTCGAGCAGCCAGGAGCCGATGACGCTGCCATGCCGCCAGACCTCGGCGACCTGCGGCAGGTCGACGTCGAACTGGTAATATTGCGGGTTTTCCAGCGGGCTGGTCTCGGCGTCGGCTGTGCGCTGCCTTTTGCCGGCATTGGCCGATTTCAGGATGTTCATGCCCTCGGCATAGGCGGCCATGACGCCGTATTCGATGCCGTTATGCACCATCTTGACGAAATGGCCGGCGCCGCTCGGGCCGCAATGCAGATAGCCGAAGGCTGCGGTGCCGTCATCCTTGGAGGGGTTGGTGCCAGCGTCCGGGCCGGGGGCAAGCGTAGCGAAGATCGAGTCGAGATGCTTCACGGCATCGTCCGGGC
>FTCZ01001775.1_pt1 | contig 12230 bp, 14 predicted proteins | sample 1658871 | NCBI WGS metagenome assembly FTCZ01 (sample SAMEA3914864, study PRJEB12502) | metagenome | biome: forest; material: soil | place: USA | collected 2012-03-12 | depth 0.3 m
GGGCGCGATGAGGATCGTCGATCAGCTCGGTGATGCGCGCGGGGATGTCCGTGTACGGGCGGCGCTTGCCGCCGTCGTCGAACGGATGCACCCAGTTGCGCTGCTCCATCACGCGCCAGAAGATCGTCGGCGCGAGGTAGGACAGGTCGTCCAGCACCATCAGCTTGACGCGCGCGACGCCCTCCTCGTGCAGCGCGAGGCCCAGGTGATGATGGTCGACGATGAAGCTGCGTCCGCGCGGCCCGAGCACCGCGGGAAACCAGTGCGACGACAGCAGCTCCTTGCGATCCTTCTTGGACAGCCGCGCCCATTCGCGCCGCTTGAGCGCCACCTCCGCGAAGCCCGCGGTCATCTGCGTGGGTCGGAGGTCGAGCAGCCTGGCGTCGACGAAGTGATGGTGCGTGGCAGGCGACATGGGCACGCGGGCCGCATAGCCAGTCGGATGCCTGGCAGGCGAGCCCCGGAGTGGCGGGGCTTCGATTGTGGAGCCGATCGCGCCGCTGCCCGCGCGGCACCTTGCAGGCGACTGAAGCGGCGCACGCTCAGCCGAAGAAGATTTGGAAGATGTCCGGCTCGCGCACTTCGCGCATCGACAGGCCCGGCAGCACTTCCTCGAACGGTCCCGACGGCTCGACCACGTCCAGCTCCGACGGCAAGGTCTCCCTCCATGCGGGCTGCGAGCGCGAGCGGCGGTTGCCCAGCATGTTCAGCAGCGAGGGCAGCAGTTCCCACTCGACGCGGCTGGCGGCGGACGAAGTCGATTGCTGGTTCATGAGGGAGGAGACGGTTCGTGAGGCGGCGCGGCCGCGATGAACCGTTATCGTCGGCCGGACTGCCGAGCTGTAGCCGATCGAAGCCCGCGGCGTGACATTTGCACACAGGTGACCGCGCGGACAAGCCTTTCGAGTCAATGCGCGAAGGTCTCCTTGACCGCCGCGACCATTCGCCTGACGTCGTCTTCGGCGAGCGTTCCGCCCTGCTCCCACGCCTGTGCGATCTGGAGGTCGCTGGCCGCCGCAGCCGCTGCGTGAACGCTCGTCGACCTGGCCTGCGCAACGGCCGGCCTTGCCATCGCCTGCGCGTGCGCGATCAAGCCACTGAGCAACTTGGGCAGCATTTCGCCCAGGTCGGCGCTGGCCTCTTCGCCCAGCTGCTGCGCGATCGGGGACATCGGCAGCAGGGCCGGCACGTCGCTGCGCTTTTCATCGCTCCAGATCAGCGAGGTTCCGAAGTGCCCGGCCGACGCCGTCCTGCGTCCCAGCAAGGCCCGCTGATGCGTCAGCTGGAACTGGCCGCAGAGGAACGCCAGCAGGCTCGTGTGGTCGTAGACGTCGCTCAGAACGCCGCGCTGGATCCACGGAGAGACGAGGACGCAGGGCACTCGGACGCCGGTGGTGGCGTAGTCGAACGCCGGATGGGACGGCGCGTCGTCCGCACTCTGCGTCGGTTCGGGCGCGACGTGGTCGTAGAAGCCGCCGTGCTCGTCATGCAGGATGACGAGCAGTGGGCCGCGATCGACCGCACGGTCACGATGGCGTCCAGGGGCCCCGTGGGCATCAGCAGCTGGCCGTGGCACGAGCCCATCATGGCGAAGAAGCGGTTGGGCCAGGTGGGCCCCGGCACCGATGCGAACCACCGGTCGCACACGGCAAACTGCCTGGCCAGGCCGTGCAGCGCCGGCAACGCGCCATCCGCGAAATAGTCCATCACCGACTGCGCCGCGGCCTGCCGGACTTGCGGCGTCGCGTCCGCATATCCGGCCGTCCTGGACGCCGTGGCCTGCGCATCGGCCACGAAGCCCGACATCGGGCGAGGCGCGCCCGCAGCGCCGACCGGGCCCAGCTGCACCTGCGCGTTCGGGAAACTCGTGCTTCGGATCCAGGTTCAGCGGCAGGACAAGGTTGTTGCGCCGGGTCTGGGCGTACACCGTCCCGGAGGCATCGACGTTCACATGGCTCGTGGACGCGCCGTCGACGCCGCTCAGATCGCCCAGCATGTGGTCGAACGACCGGTTTTCGAGCATCAGCACCACCACGCGCTTGATGTTTTCAACGCCCATGTCGAATTCCTCCCGTCTCGGTGGTTAGAGGCCGCGAGGCCGTGCCCATGTCGGAGCCGGACGAAATCGAGCAGCTCTCTTCGCTTTGCTGCGCTAAGTGGCGGCCGGTGGCGCTGCGCCGCCCTTGTAGGCGTCGATCGCCCCGGCGAGGAAGTCATCGGCGATCTGCAGCATGGCCACGGCGCGGCCGGCCGCGACCACGACCGCCGCGAGGGCCGTGTCCATCGCGACGGTCTCGTCGACGACGGCCAGGTTGGGCGGGATGACCGTGGAGAACACGCTGACCAGGAAGGCCGCGTTGGCGTCGTCGAGGAAGCCGAGCCTCTCGGTCAGGTCCGCGACGGCGTCGCTCGCCTGCGAGCGTTCGTCGTCGTCCGTGGCATCGGTGTTGGCGATCTGGTCCTGCCGAGTGCGCTCGGCGACCAGCCGGGAACACGCGCTGTTGAACGAGCGCGTGTAGGTCTCCAACGGATGAACTTGGTCGTCTGGCATCGCCCTCTCGCTTTCTTGAGTTTCAGGTCGGTTCAGGCAATCGGCCTCGAGCCGCATGCGCAGTGGCTACTTCGGTGCCGCTGCGGCGGCCGCCTTGACCGCATCCGCCTTTGCGGCGGCGGCAACGGATTGGTCGGTCTTGGCCGCCGCCTGCTTGGCGTCCTCCACGGTCTTCACGTCCGCCTTGACGGCGTCCCGGATGTCCTGGATCGAGCTCTTGAGTTCGTCGAAGCGCACGCTTCGCGGAAGCTCGGTGCCCATCTTGGCCGCAGCGGCCTGGGCGGCCGTCATGTCGGCGGAGGTGCTTGGAAGCGGGGTCAGCAGGCCGTCGAGGCGCGCCTTGTCGTCCTTCTGCGACTGCGCGAGCGACGGCTCCATCGCCCCCATGAAGTCGGCGGCCGCAAGCAGCTTCTTCTTCAGCGGCTCTTCCTCGGTATCGCCCGCGGACTGCTTGATGATCGCCGTCAGCCGGTCGCGCATCGCGGCCTCGTCCAGGTACGTGCGCTGTTCCAGCATCGAGCCCAGTCGCGCCTGTTCCGCGGCACCGATGACGAACCTGAACTGGTCGAGTTGCAGGTCCAGCTGCGACATCAACTTGGTGGTGTGGTTGGCCTGCTCCAGAGCCGCCTTCGGCGTGGAGCAACCGGCGACCACGAGCAGACCGAGGGCCGCCAATCCGGCGGCCGGGAAACGTGCGAACGTGTTCATCAGTTCACTCCGATCGCAATGGCCAGCAGCATCAGGCTGTTCAGGAAGTCCTTGATGTCGGACGTCTTGATCCCGGACGCGCCGAAGTCCGCCATCAACTCCACGGACGGGTCGATGAGCACCTTCCACTGGTTGATGCCGGACTCGGCAAACGCGATGGGCTTCTCGTTGGCCAGCGCGGAGATCCGGTACCTGTTCTTGCCCAGCTCGGCGCGCTGGCGGCCCCAGACGTCCAGGTACCTCGACGAAGCGCGCCAGGCGCGCTCCTTGGCCTGTCGCTCGGCCGGGCTTGCACTTTTGTCGTACGGCTGGAGCAGCACGCGAAGCGGCTGCGCGGCGCGGGCCTGGATCACCGGATCGGCCAGCGAATCCTTCATCTGCTGGAACGAGTCGCCCTCGACGATCGTGAGGTCGACCTGCGATTGCAGAAGCGCGACGACCTTCTTGCGTCGATCGATCTCACGCTGGGCGATCTCGACGTTCTGCTGCCGGATGTTCTTCTCGATGACCAGCGGCAGCAGGTTGGGCTTGTCTGCGTCGGCCAGCGTGCTCCTGGCCTTGTCGGCGAGCGCCGGGAACAGGGCCAGCGACACCGCCGCATGATTCGAACCATCGGGCGCGCCCTGGCCTTGCGACACGTCGTCGTACGTCGCGAGGAACTGCTTGAGCGAGTCCAGTTCGGACTGCGAGTGCGCCAGGACGGCGAAGGAGTTCTGCGCGGAGTTGATGGCCTTGTCGGCCTGCTCGAGCTTGGCGAAGGCGGCCTTCACGTCGGCGTCCGAGGTGCCCGGCTTCGACGCCAGCGCATCGGCCTTCGCCTTGTAGTCGGCCTGCGCGCGCTTGAGGCTGTCGGCCAGTTGCTGGGCCTTGATCTGGTCGGCCTGGACTGCTTCGCGCTCGCTCTCGAGCGCGCGGAATGCGGCGCCGGCCGCTCCGGAATGGGTCGACAGCTTGGCGGCATCGGCCTGCGCCTGACACGCGCTGACGATCCCGTCCTGGGCGCCATTCCACGAATCCTTCTGGTTGTCCGAGGCTCCTGCGAAGAGCCTTTCCCGAAAGGCCGCGAGCTGGGTCTTGTCCAGGGCCACTGCGCAGCCTGGCATGTCGATGCTCGCGATGCTCAGTCCCCTGGCCGCCCGCAACAGGTCTTGCGACGCGTTGTCCGAGGCGTTGCGCGCGGCCTGGAAGTCCGCGCTGGTGGTGCCGGTTCCCAGGGCATCTGCCAGGCCCTTGTCGACGAGCGCGGTGAATTGCGCGACCGTCATGGTCGACGCCATCCGCGACGCCGCCTCGCTTCGACGCGTGCTCCAGAGGTCGTCCTCGATGGACAGCTGCTCGTCGAGCAGCGCGGCCAGGTTCTTTCTGGGAACCTCGATCTGCGACTTGAGATCGACCTTGGTCCATGCGGCCTGAACGGCCTGACCCTGCTTGTCGCGGGTCTCGCTGTACATCGCGCAACCGCAGGTCATCCAACCCACGACGGCGATCGCGGACATCGCCCGAACTCGACTCCAAAGCATGACGTTCCTCCCGACGCTCCATCGCATGCACGGTCAAGCCTCGAGGCCTTGCCGGGGCGCATCCGCGGCACCGCTACCCTCTTGGCGTGACGCCCGTGGCAACAAGAAGTATGAGCTTCGAGTTACAACCTTGGGCGGCGTCAAATTGGGGGGTGCCCAGTTCGCGTCCGTCGAGACTCGCTGCAAACATCACGATGCAGGCGGATGGCCCGCCTTGGGGTAGCCTGGACAGATGCAAGACTTGCTTCAACAACTCCGGGCCCTCGAGGTGGAGCTTCATCATCCCGGGGCGCGCTCCCGCCGTTCGCGCCTGGGAGAGTTGCTTCATCCCGAGTTCACCGAGGTCGGCAGATCGGGACGGACATACGACCGAGAGACGGTGCTTGGATTCCTGACGTCCCAGAGCACGTCCGCACAGGTCGAATCCGTGGAGTTTCGGTTGACGCTGCTTGCGCCAAACGTTGCTTTGCTGACCTACCGGAGTGCACATCGGCGGCCCGACGGAGATCTGGACCTGCACAGCCACCGATCGTCGATCTGGGTGAATGAAGCCATCGGGTGGCAATTGCGCTACCACCAAGGGACGCCCGCGGCCCAGCCGTGGTGAGACTTGCCGCCAGGCAACAGGGTGGTCGAACGGCCAGTGGTGGGTAGGAAGCCGGCGATCAGTCCCCGTACCGTGGGTGTGTACCGGGCCTGGCGCCCAGGTGCGCGCCCTCAGGAGCCCGCACGCCGCTCGCGGGCGCGCGTGGCCCCGAGAACGCCGAGGCCGACCAGGAGCAGCATGCCCACGGCCGGTTCGGGCACCGCGCCGGCCACGCTGGTCGTCATAGGCGTCATCGTGCCGGTAAAGTCCCCCGCCGATTCGAAGCTCAACCCTGTGACGAATGCGGTGCCGTTGGCGGGATCGAGTCCGGCGGTGGTCTCGATCCCGCTCACGGTGAATGCCGCAACGCCGCCGGCGCCGAAGAAATATTGCTCGTCGTGGGCAAGCGACACGCTGTGCGTGCCGGTGCTGTCGGTATAGGTCAGGGTGTATTCGCCGTCACCGACGTCCGGCAACAAGACGGACTTGAAGTCCGGATCGCCGGCACCGATGGCATAGTGGTAGCCGGTCGCCACTGCCGGGTCGATGAAGGTGATGCGATCGGCATCGACGCCGCCGACATGGAAGTTGTAGACGCCGCAGCTGTCGATCGTGGGGAGCGCGACGTCGGTCGGCGCGCTGCCGGTGAGCGGCGCGAAATCGAAGAAGGAATTCGAGCGCGAGAAGATCAACTGGTTGCCAGCGCCAGGCCCGAAAGGCACGCCGCCGCGGCTCTCGATCAACTGGAAGTTGATGGCATGGCTACCCGTGGTCGACAAGCCGATCTAACTGGGAAGCGTGAACGACGTGGTCGAAGGACTCAGGCTGCCGCTGTAGATGATGTCGTCGGTCCCGTTGGCCAGGCGGATGCCCTTGTCGTAGACATTCACCCTGAAGCCATCCGGCACGAAGCCTGCGGGAATGCTCCAGGTCAATGTCGGCGTGACGCCGTGGCCGGACAAGGTGACGGACACCGGGAACGGCACCGACGTCACGCCTGTGAGCGACGGCGTGGTGACCGTGGTCACCGCCCCGCCCCGTGCGAACGCGATCGTCCATGGGTTGAGCCGGGTGTCCTTGTAGGGCGCACTCCATGCACAGAAATCCGGGTTGACCGAGAGCGGCGCGCAGTCCGCGGGCCCGGAGACATAGCCCGTCACGGCCGTGCCCGTGATCGTGACGCCGGCTGAACCGCCGACGATGTCGACCCCGAATTGGAAGTGTTCCCCAACGCTGATGCCGACGTCGTTGGCACTGCGGTTGTCGAGGAACAGGTTGACCGTGCCGGGTACGACCTCCGGTGCCCCGCTACCCGCCTACGCGGGCGACACGGCCGTCCCACCGCATATCGCGAACCAGATCGGATGACGCCGGAATTGCTGCATGATGCACCTCCAACCAATAACCGAACTCTTCACGCATGCGCGAACATCGACGCGCAGCGCGCTGAATTTACGCACTCCGTACAGCGCGGGGAATAGCGCCGTGCACTCGGCCGTGACATCGATCTGGGGAGTTCGACGCGTTGGAAAGCCTGTATTCAGGCAGGGTTCAGGCGCGGGCTGCGGGCAGGCCGGTGTGCCCGCCCGCTTGTTTGTTCCAACTCCTACCCCGCCATGACACCAATGCGACGCCTGATGGCCGTTCTCCCTGCCTGCGTTCCAACCTGGGCTGTGGCACAAACCAACGACTACCAATGTAGTCCTGGCGTTGTCTATCAGTTGGGCCCATGTGCGCCCGGCTGGAATACGCGCCCGGTCATGAAGCCGGTTGCTGCGCCTCCTGTGGCGAAGGTCATCAGAGGAATGACGGCGTCCGAGGTGGTGCAGGTCATGGGGCTGCCGGAGAAGGTGCTGCTCCAAGGGACGGCAGAACATCCTATGCAGCGTTGGATCTACCGGGCAGAAGGCGACAGTACGCCAGAAGTCGTCTTTTATCGCGGCGCCGTGTTGCGTGCCGGCATAAGCATGAGTGTCCTCATGCCAGCCGCCAACATGGGACTTGGTGAGTAGGCTAGGCACCGCGTCGACGCCCTGCGCGACACAGCGAATGTCAGCCAAAGCCGCCCACGCTGCACGCCCCTATGCGCTTCTTCATGACAATACAGTCCATGGCGAAGCCGCGAGGTGATTGATATTTCGACGTGCGCTCGCTTGAAAATCCGCTCGCTTGATAGAACCCTTCGGCGTTCAGGGTCGACTCCAGAATGAGCCACTCCAAGCCTGAGGCTAGCGCCGTCTCTTCCAGGAACCGCATCATTGCCGAGGCGATGCCTCGGCGTAGATAACGAGGATCGACAAAGATCGCGTCGACCTGGCCCGTTGAGAGATCCACAGCACCCGAGGCGACAACGGCGCCGTCAAGGTCAATGACGTAGCAGGAGTCGCTGACGAATTTCGAGAACGCCGGCGGAGGGATCTCGCCATCGGTCCATTGCGCTATCGTGTCGGCCGGATAATGCCCGGCGCACTGGTGTCGAATCGCTGCATTTCTCAGCTGAAAGACTGCGAGGACGTCGCTCTCGGTGCCTTTGCGCGGAAGGTACATGGTAGATGGCCGGGGTGGGCGAGGTCTCCCACTTTAATCGGAGCACGCTGAAGGCGCGTCGCTCAATAGCCGACAGCTTTCACGAGGGAATTCCAGCAGACCTTCATCACGGTAAGCTGCTGCCAGCTGCGTCGATGGTCTTGCGATCACTCCGACCACCTTCAGACAACACGCGGCCACTGGCGCTCCGTTGCCCACGGCTGCTTTCACGCAACGCCCAGGCGTTGCACCAGATTCTGTTGCCCATGACCCATCAAGATCGCTTTCTGGCATACCTTCAAGCCTACGAGTCGCGGGATATTGCCCGCGTCGCGGACATGCTGGCCGACGACGTGTCGCTGCGCGACTGGAAGATCTCGGTAAGCGGCAAGGCTGCGGCCGTGGCCGAGACTCAGGCCAATTTCGACGCGAGCCGCTCAATCGAGATTCATCCGCTGCGCCTCCACGTTGGCGAGGCTTCCGTGGCAGGCGAACTCAGAATACTGGTCGACGACAACATCGAACTCTTCGTCGTCGATGTGCTGGATTTCGATGCGCAGGGAAAGATCCGCGCCATTCGAGCATTTCTGGGGCGAGGCGATGCGTAGTGTGTCCAGGAGCACATGGATGCAGAGGCCGAAGTCGCCAATCCGCGTCGCGGAACACGCGCAATTGCAGTCGCAGGCCACGAACCGCCGATCGCCGGCGCCAGCTCTGCGGCGACTTCCTGCGAGTTGTGTGATGCGCGGCGCGCCTCAGTCTGCAGGCTCCAGAGCAGCCACCAGGTCCAATTCGAGGCATGCATTTCGTGGAAGCTCTGCAACTCCGACGCTCGTACGCGCGTGATGCCCTCGTTCGGAGCCGTATAGCTCGAAGGCCAGAACAAGGCACCGACCCACCTTCGCTGAAAGACAAATGAAACGTGCATCGATTGCACTTTGCGCTGCATTCTTCTCGCTCCGTTGCTGCGAAGCGTTGGCGGACTCTATCGACACGAGCGATGGTCCAAAGTCAGCAGCTTGTGACGTGTCTGTTCAAGCGAATCTCAAAGCCGAGGTTGTACGTCTGGCGGGCGCTCGCAACGCTTCCGACGCCTGGCTGATGGTGCAAACCCTTCTCTGTGGGCGAGGCGTGTCCGCACACTCGATCGTTGCGGCCCACTCCTCGCAGTCGGTACGCTACGTCATGGATGGGCCGAACGCCGATCCACCAAGGACGCTGAAGCGCGATGCGCCTGAACTCCGCGAGGCCTATCTGAAGGGAAAGGCTTGGGGCCCGATGGCGCATGACGACGGGAATGCAGTGGCCGTGGTGGCTTGGACCAACCAGATCTGTTGGGCCCACTTCAATCTCGAGTTCACGGGAACGAAGTGGGCATTGGTTGAGATCGGCGGTGGATGCGACTAGATCTTTGGCAATGAGCAATGACGTCGGCCTGGAGTCGGCCCCAAGCCGTCATCAGCGACCGCCCGCTCACGGGTCGGTTGCGAAGCCGGAGCACTTTCGCCAACGGCGATACTTGCGACATGCCTTGGCACCACGGTGACTGGATTGAAGACGAGGAATCGATCGCGAGCCCGCCCGCGCGCCAGGCGACTGCGGGGTCGATCGCTGAGGCTGCGTTGGAGAGACCGAGGCCGATGCGGGTTGGCCGGAGTCGCTGAACGCGGTTCGCGAGGAAGCCGCGCGCGGTCTGCGGCCTGGGTGGATAGATCCGGCGACTCGCAGCTGACCGCCAGTAGCGGGGGAAAGTGGCGGCCCGACTCCGGGAGATTCTCCTGTGCACGCAGCCGACACCAGCCTACCGCTCGAACCCCAAGTTCGAGAAGTCCTCTCGCAGGTGCTGCTTGTGTAGATTCATCGCGGGCCGTTCGTCAGCGCGTGCGTGATGACACGAGCGCCGTGTGACGAGCGTGCGGCCGCCGCACCGTGCCTGCGGCCCGCGTGCTACGCATGCACCATGGCCCGCCGCTTCAGGAGCCCCATCGACTGGACTTCATGCGCGCCATCCGCCGTTCGCTTTCTGCACGTCAAGGGCAAGATCGTCGTCGTGAGCGTGCCGTTCGACCAGAACCTGGCGGACAACGGATTGGCGGACGAGGCCTACTCGCAAGCCGCGCGGCCGCGATTCCGTGCCCCTGCGGCGCTCGCCAGGCTGGGTGCGGTCGGCGCGCTGGTGCGCTCGGCCGGCGGTGCCGACTATCGGCTGCCGCACACCGGCTCGAGCGACTCGCCCGCCGGCGTGACGCCGATCCCCAGCGCGGCCCCTGACTGCCGAAGACGATCTCCTGATCCAGCGGCTCGCGGCACGCGGGCCCGTGACGATGAAGCTCACGCTGACGCCGCGCACCCTGCCCGACGTCGACAGCCACAACGTGATCGCCGACCTGCCGCGAGGCCGGGCGGCCTCGGCACGGACATCTGGCCGCTGCAGGAGGCCGGCGTCGCCGCGTTCGAGCCCATCGTGGATGGCCGCCACTACTTCGATTTCCATCACACCGCGGCGGACACGCTGGACAAGGTCGAGCCCGACGCCATGCGCCGGCAGGTCGCGCTGCTGGCGGTGCTCGCGTATATCCTCGCGGAGAGCGCGCAGCCGGTCGTGGCGACGACGGACGCGAAGCTGCAACTAGCTGATGCAGCGAGCGTCCGCTTCCGGGCAATGAGTTCGGCGATCACGAAGCCCGCAACGGCTCGGCGGCGTTACGATCTGCCAAGCCGCTCTCGGGCTGCGCGAGGCAATGAGCGGACGTTCGCTATCGACCGCTTTGGACGCGTCGCGTCAATCACGGTCTTTGCCTCCACTGGTGCCGCCGCGACCTCGCATGACGGCTTGCGGCGGCAAGAATGGGCCGATTCCGGTTGATGTGAGTTTTATGAAGACTATCGCCCCCATCGTCCTGGCTGCTTTGCCATTCTTTTCCGCCGCACAAGCCACACAGGCGTCCTCTTGCGGCGCAACCGTCTTTGACGTGGCAGGTCGCTTTACCGGCTTCTCTAATTTTTCTCCCTTGAACCGCGAGCGTGTGGTCGCCGCGACATGCAAAGCGGCGTCTGGCAGCCCTGGCGTACAGGTGGCTGCGTTTGCCTACTCGACGCAACCAGTCGGAAAGCAGATGTCAGTCGACGAGGCAAAAGAGCTTGCAGTGATGCTCATAGACGCCGGGCATCGCCGGGTACTCGCGAGTTACAAGCAACGCGTGGACGAAGACGCGCTCACACGAATTGACGAACACAGTCTAAGCCTCGACAGCGCGTCCTACCTGTTGGCGCCCGGGGTGCGAGCATACGGTTTGCGCTTTCATAGCGCAGCCGGCAGCGCAAGTTGTGCTGACCAGACGTTCGACCAACTACTGTCTCTGTTCGTCACGTCAGGCACGGCCATGCGACCTGTTCTCCGGCTGAACATGTCGGTCGAGCGCGCCATCTCGGGCTGTATAGGCGCGGCCGTCCCCGGCTACGTGGTCGAACCAGCAATGCTGACAGTCGCAATTGCACCGACAAGCAGCCACGGATACGCTGACTTGGTCGTGCGCGCGAAAATCGCCCCGTTTGGATCGGAGACCGCGAAGCATGTGCCGAAGCAACGCAGCGAGACACGCACTCTTCGCTACGACGGGCAACGGTACGTCGTACCGGAGCAGGAGGTTTGGTGGCTGAAAGACGTGGGACTTTGAAGCGAAGCGCGTACTTGGGCCAACAATGCGTTTTCGACGTCGTGCGTTCCTGTTGACGGCCAGGAGCAGACCTTGACTACTGACGGCTTTCGGACGAGCGATTGCGGCAGTTGAGCAGCGATTGGCGCCTCTCAAGGCAACGAAACGGTTTCTACATGCCTCTCAATTTTCGTCCAGCCACATCCCAGGACATTGCGGCCTGCATTGAAATTCGTGGTCGCACGCGGGAGAACGCAGTGCCGGCAGCCCGTCTCGCCGAGCTCGGAATCACCGAGGCCTCGTGGTCAGGTCAAGTCCGACAAGGCGACTTGCTGGGATTCGTCGCCGAGGATGGGGCACCCGTCGGTTTCTGTTTCGGCGATGTCGCTACTGGTGAAATCGTCGTGCTTGCGCTTCTGCCAACCCATGAGGGGCTCGGGCTAGGTCGTCAATTGCTGAGCCTGACCGCCGATCATCTGAAGTTGCTGGGTCATTCCCGCCTGTTCCTGGGCTGCTCCGACAATTCATCTCATCGGTCCCACGGCTTCTATCGCCGCCTCGGTTGGCTGCCCACCGGGCAAAGGGACAGATTCGGCGACGAGGTTCTCGAGTTCGACACGGCGAATCTTGTTGCACCCGTTCGACCTCTGTCACTGTAGTCGCCGTGAGGCGCCTGCCGGCCA
>FTCZ01007379.1_pt1 | contig 12227 bp, 9 predicted proteins | sample 1658871 | NCBI WGS metagenome assembly FTCZ01 (sample SAMEA3914864, study PRJEB12502) | metagenome | biome: forest; material: soil | place: USA | collected 2012-03-12 | depth 0.3 m
AGGAAATCCCGCACGACAACATGCGCAAGGTCATCGCGCGCCGCCTGACGGAAGCGAAATCGACCATCCCGCATTTCTATTTGACGATGGATTGCGAACTCGACGCCTTGCTGAAGCTCCGCGAGCAGATCAACAGTGCCGCGCCGAAGGACAAGGATGGCAAGCCGGCTTACAAGGTCTCGGTCAACGACATGGTGATCAAGGCGCTGGCGCTCGCCATGGTGCGCGTGCCCGACGCTAACGTCTCCTGGACCGAAGGTTCGATGCTCAAGCACAAGCACGCCGATGTCGGCGTCGCCGTCTCCATCCCCGGCGGCCTGATCACGCCAGTCATCCGCAAGGCCGAAACCAAGACGCTTTCCGCCATCTCCAACGAGATGAAGGATTACGCCGCCCGCGCCAAAAACCGCAAGCTGAAGCCCGAGGAATATCAGGGCGGCTCCACCGCCGTATCCAATCTCGGCATGTTCGGCGTCAAGGATTTCGCCGCCGTCATCAACCCGCCGCACGCGACGATCCTCGCGGTTGGCGCTGGCGAGCAGCGTGCGGTTGTGAAGGGCGGGGCAGTTGTCGCCGCGACGGTGATGAGCGTAACGCTTTCGACCGACCACCGCGCGGTGGACGGCGCACTCGGCGCACAGCTTCTCTCGGCCTTCAAGGAACTGATCGAGAGCCCGATGGCGATGCTGGTCTGACCGCATCTCTTCCAAACGCTCTCCAATAAGCGCCGCAAGTCATATTCGGGAGGCCCAAGTGGCGGATACTTACGACGTTCTCATCATCGGCGGCGGTCCTGGCGGCTACGTCGCCGCCATCCGTTCCGCGCAGCTCGGTTTCAAGACTGCGGTCGTGGAACGCGAGCATCTCGGCGGCATCTGCCTCAACTGGGGCTGTATCCCGACTAAGGCGCTGCTGCGCTCGGCGGAGATTTTCCACTTCGCCAACCACGCCAAGGATTATGGTCTGACGCTTGAAGGCAAGATGAGCTTCGATCCGGCTGCCGTGGTCAAGCGCTCGCGCGGCGTGTCGGGCCAGCTTGCGGGCGGCGTCGGCTTCCTGATGAAGAAGAACAAGATCGACGTGATCTGGGGCGAAGCGACTATCACCAAGCCCGGTGAGGTGAAGGTTGTGGCGACCAAGAAGAAGATCGTGCAGCCGCAGAACCCGCCGCCCAAGGGCACGCTGGGGGAGGGCGCCTATACCGCCAAGAACATCATCGTCGCCACCGGTGCTCGCCCGCGCGTGCTGCCAGGCATCGAGCCGGACGGCAAGCTGATCTGGACCTATTTCGAGGCGATGAACCCGGATAAATTCCCGAAGAGCCTGATCGTAATGGGCTCCGGCGCGATCGGCATCGAGTTCGCCTCCTTCTACCATACGATGGGCGTGGAGGTGACGGTCATCGAGGTGCTGCCGCAGATCCTGCCGGTCGAAGACGCCGAGATCGCAGCGCATGCTCGCAAGCGCTTCGAGAAAATGGGCCTGAAAATTATGACCGCGACCAAGGTCACCAAGGTCGACAAGGCGGCCGATAGCGTCACCGTGACGGCGGAAGACGACAAGGGCAACAAGCAGACGCTCAAGGCCGACCGGCTGATCTCTGCCGTTGGCGTCGTCGGTAATATCGAAAACCTCGGCCTCGAAGCGCTTGGCGTGAAGACGGATCGCGGCTGCATCGTCGCCGACGGCTTAGGCAAGACCAGTGTTGCTGGCATCTACGCCATTGGAGATGTCGCCGGGCCGCCGATGCTGGCGCACAAGGCCGAGCATGAGGGCGTCATCTGCGTCGAGGGTATCAAGGGCCTGCATCCGCATGCCATGGACAAGCTCAAGATACCGGGCTGCACCTATTGCCACCCGCAGATCGCCAGCGTCGGCCTGACCGAAGCGAAGGCCAAGGATGCCGGCTACACGGTCAAGGTCGGCCGCTTCCCCTTCATCGCGAATGGCAAGGCAATCGCGCTCGGCGAGCCGGAAGGTCTGGTCAAGACGGTGTTCGACGCCAAGACCGGCAAGCTGCTGGGCGCGCATATGGTTGGCGCGGAAGTGACCGAGCTGATCCAGGGCTATGTCGTCGCCATGAACCTGGAAACGACCGAGGAAGAGCTGATGCACACGGTCTTCCCGCATCCGACGCTCTCGGAAATGATGCATGAGAGCGTGCTCGATGCTTATGGTCGGGTGATCCACACCTGAGACCTGTCGTTCATCGGCGCGACAGCTTATCGAGGTTAATGTCGGGCTTGCGTTCACTCTCGAACGCGGAGGGGGAATAGATGGACCAGCCACTCGCCGTCATGGGAACACCCGGCCTCGGGTTCTTCAGCCTCATCATCATCGGCGGCTTCGCCGGCTGGATCGCTGGTATGTTGATGGGCTCGCGCCATGGCATCTTCACCAACATACTGATCGGCATTGCCGGATCCTATGTCGGCTCGGAACTAGCCGACATGACACACCACGTCGTGCGCAATTCGATGGGCCATTTCATCGCCGCGCTGATTGGCTCGGTGATCATCATCTTCATCTGGCAGAAGTTGCGGCCAGCGGCACCGCCGGCAAATTGACGGCCGAGCATATCCGCCATGTGCGCCGACGCCTTGGCGCACATGGCAAGAATGCGTAAATAAGAAAGGCGCGCGGCATTGGCCGCCGCGTCGGAGTTCTTCATGACGGTCGTCATCGATCTTCTCAATCGCCCGCGTCATCCCGAAAAGGCGCATCGGCCGGATAACGCCATACAGCGCAAGCCGCCATGGATTCGCGTCAAGGCGCCGGGCTCCCCCGCCTGGGCCGAGACGCAGAAGATCGTCAAGGAGAACAAGCTCGTCACCGTCTGCGAAGAGGCGGGATGTCCGAATATCGGCGAGTGCTGGGAAAAGAAGCACGCGACCTTCATGATCATGGGCGACACCTGCACGCGGGCTTGCGCCTTCTGCAACGTGAAAACCGGCATGCCCGATGCGCTTGACCGGAACGAGCCTGAGCATGTCGCTCTGGCCGTTTCGAAGCTCGGCCTTGAACATGTCGTCATCACCTCGGTAGATCGCGACGATCTGGCGGATGGCGGCGCGCAGCATTTTGCCGATGTCATCCAGGCGATCCGCGCAAAAAGCCCGAAGACGACGATCGAAATCCTTACGCCTGACTTCCTGCGCAAACCCGGCGCGGTCGAGGTCGTAGTCAAGGCGCGGCCGGATGTGTTCAACCACAACCTGGAAACCGTACCGTCCAAATACCTGAAGGTTCGCCCCGGCGCGCGCTACTTCCACTCCATCCGCCTGTTGCAGCAGGTGAAGGAACTTGATCCGACAATCTTCACCAAATCGGGCATCATGGTCGGCCTCGGGGAAGAGCGGAACGAAGTGCTGCAGCTCATGGATGATCTGCGCTCGGCCGATGTCGACTTCCTCACCGTTGGCCAATACCTCCAGCCGACCTCGAAGCATCACAAGATCGAGCGCTTCGTCACGCCGGATGAATTCAAGGGCTTCGAGACGATCGCCTACGCCAAGGGCTTCCTGATGGTTTCGGCGACACCGCTGACGCGCTCGTCGCATCATGCCGGCGAGGATTTCGCCAAGCTGCGCGCGGCGCGGGCGGCAAAGCTCGGCGAGTGAAGCATCAACAAGCCTAGGGATGGCCTTCAGCTGTCTTTAAATTGCGCGCGGCGCTCTGAAAAACTTCCGTGTTTGACGCGGAAACGGTTCTGCGGCGCTCAATATTTCCCACGACATCAATCTCCGTTGCTACCGACGCTTTTTGCAAAGAACTTTCGATGACACTGGATATTGCTGCGCTCCGCCATCCAAAAGAAAAAATCTATGGCGTGATCCTGGCTGTCATTGGCGGCCTTGTCTGGTTCGCGCTCGCGGCTTTTATCGTGCTCACGGCCAATCTGCCGCTCCTTGCCATGGTCCTTTTCTACTGCCTCATCTTCTGGCTGGCTTCGATCATCGTTCGGGCTTTGCTCCGCGCTTATATGATGGGCCATTTCGTCATGGTCGGGCCTGAGCAGTTCCCGCATCTTCACCGGATGGTGGTGGAGGGCGCGGCCGCGATCGGGCTTGACGAAACCCCAATCACCTTCGTCTACAACAGCAGCGGCGTGATGAACGCGATGGCGCTACGCTTGATCGGCCGGCGTCGCTACGTTTGGCTCACATCTCAGTTGATTGACGCCGATGACAACGAACAGGTTCGGTTCGTCATTGGGCATGAACTCGGTCATCATGCGGCAGGGCATCTTGATGCCTTTCCATTCCTGGTGAAACTACCCGGCCACCTGATTCCTTTCCTTGGCGCGGCCTATTCGCGCGCGCGTGAACTGACCTGTGACAGGGTTGGGGCAGCGTTGTCGGGCAACCTCGACGCATCCCGCAGTGCGTTGCAGATGCTGGCTTGCGGCAGCGCCAAGCTGAATGCGGCCATGAATCCGGCCGCATTCCAGGCGCAAGACGAACTCGTGCCGAGTATCGCCGGCTGGATACTACATATTTTCTCACATTATCCGAGGCATACAGCCCGTGTCGCAGCGCTGAGCCAGTGGTCAGGGCAGGGCGCCCCTCTGAAGCCTTCCATCGCGACCACGAGAACCGAACCGCGATTCAGCTAATTGGAAACCTGCTTAAAAGCCTCATTGGAGGCGCCGTGGCGCGTCCAATGAGGAAGGAGGTTTTTGGCATGCTGGCGGCTGGCGAGAATGCGCCATCCGCAGCCAAGCGAATTTAGGCACGATTGTGGCGGACGCGCGCCCCTCATTTTAGGGAGGTCGGCCGTTGGCAAGGGTCCAAAAAGGCTCCAAACACATCCCGCGCAGTAACGTTTCCGTGATCTTGCATCGCACTCTAAGGTATGCCGCTAAACCGTTCAGAAATGAACGATTTTGACATGCCATGTCAGCATGATACCTGCCCGGGAGAAATCAGACGGCGATCCCGTGCAGGTCATAGGCGTCCGCGCGCTCGATCTTGACGCTGACAATATCGCCGACACGCAGCGGCCGGCGCGAGCCGACATAGACGTTGCCATCGATCTCAGGCGCATCCCATTGCGAGCGGCCCTTGGCGACGGTGCCGCCAGTTTCGTCGATGATAACCTTCAAGCGCTTGCCGACGCGGTTCTTGAGAATGCGCGCCGAGATCGCCTGCTGCTTCTCCATGAAGCGCTTGTAGCGTTGTTGCTTCACCTCGTCCGGCACCTCGGCGAGGCCCAGCCCGTTCGCGGTCGCGCCGCGCACCGGCTCAAACTTGAAACAGCCGACACGCTCGAGCTTCGCTTCTTCCAGCCATTGCAGCAGGAATTCGAAATCCTCGTCCGTTTCGCCGGGGAAGCCGACGATGAAGGTCGAGCGCACACCAAGCTCGGGGCAGATTTCGCGCCACCTGTTTATGCGCTCCAGCGTCTTCTCCTGCGCGGCGGGTCGGCGCATCGCCTTGAGCACCTGCGGCGAGGCGTGCTGGAACGGAATGTCGAGATAGGGCAGAACATGGCCTTCGGCCATCAGCCCGATGACCTCGTCAACATGCGGGTAGGGATAGACGTAATGCAGGCGCACCCAGGCGCCGAGCGAGCCGAGTTCCTTCGACAAGTCGAAGAAGCGCGCACGCACGTTTTTGTCGCGCCAGGCGCTTTCGGCATATTTGGTGTCGATGCCATAGGCGCTGGTGTCCTGCGAGATCACCAGCAACTCCTTGACGCCAGCCTTTACCAGCTTCTCGGCCTCGCGCAGCACATCGCCCGCCGGTCGTGAGACGAGATCGCCGCGCAGCTTAGGGATGATGCAGAAGCTGCAGCGATTGTTGCAGCCTTCGGAAATCTTCAGGTAGGCGTAATGACGTGGCGTCAGCTTCACGCCCTGTTCCGGTACCAAATCCAGGAACGGGTCGTGCGCAGGCGGGGCAGCCTCATGCACCGCGCCCATCACGCTTTCATAGGCCTGTGGGCCCGTGATCGCCAGCACACCCGGAAACGCGTCGCGGATCTGCTCGGGTTCTGCGCCCATGCAACCGGTGACGATCACCTTGCCGTTCTCGCCCATCGCCGTGCCGATCGCCTCGAGCGACTCGGCCTTGGCGGAATCGAGGAACCCGCAGGTGTTGACGATGACGAGATCGGCGCCCGCATGCGTCTTGGTGAGCTCGTAGCCCTCGGCGCGCAGCCGCGTGATGATGCGCTCGCTATCGACGAGCGCCTTCGGACAGCCAAGCGAGACGAAGGAGACCTTCGGCGCGGCCGATTGAATTGTTTCGGAAGTCATGGGCGCCTAGTGCCACGAAGCGGTGAATTTCGCAATCATTGCCTATGTCGGCCAGCCATGCATGCTTGTCATCCCGCAGCATTTGAACCAGTGTTGCTGACCTAAAGGCGACCGTCAGGACGCCCCACGAGCCGGAACCTATCCGGCCGTCACGCCCCCGAGGAAGCAGCCATGGACTCTATCGAACAACGCACGATCTCTAAGGTGACCTGGCGGCTCGTGCCGTTCCTGATCCTGTGCTACTTCATCGCCTATCTGGACCGTGTGAATGTCGGCTTCGCTGGCCCGACGATGAGCAAGGATCTGGCCTTCACCGCGCAGATATTCGGGGCCGCGGCGGGCATTTTCTTCATTGGCTATTTCATTTTCGAAGTGCCGAGCAACATGGCGCTGAACAAATTCGGCGCTCGAGTCTGGATTGCTCGGATCATGTTCACCTGGGGCATTCTTTCGGGTGCGCAGGCTTATGTCACCGGCTCCTTCAGCTTCAACATCGTCCGATTCCTGCTCGGCATTGCGGAAGCTGGCTTCTTTCCCGGCGTGATCTTCTATCTGACGCTGTGGTTTCCCTCCGCCTATCGCGGCCGCATCATCGGCTGGTTCATGTTCGCCATCCCGCTATCGTCGGCCATCGGCGCGCCGATCTCGGGCTATATCCTCAACATGGATGGCGTCAGCCTCTTCGGCACGCCGCTACATGGCTGGCAGTGGCTCTTCATCATCGAAGCAATCCCCTCGTTGATCTTGACCTTCGTGGTGCTGTTCTACCTGACGGATCGGCCGGCCGATGCGCAGTGGCTTGAGCCGGAGGAGCGCAAGTGGCTGCAGGACCGGCTCGACGCGGAACAGCGCAACCGCGAGTCGATGGTCAAGATTTCGTGGCAGGAATCGCTGTTCAACCCACGCGTCATCGCCCTTGGCTTCGTCTATATGGGCATTGTCGTACCGCTCTATGGCCTGTCGTTCTTCCTGCCGCAGATCATCAAGGCGTTTGGCGGCACCAATGTGCAGAACGGTTTCATCAACGCGTTCCCCTTCGCCATTGGTGCTGTCTGCATGGTTCTCTGGGGGCGCTTGTCCGACTCCACCGGCGAACGGAAATGGAGCACTGCCTTTCCCGTCGCCATGATCGCGGTAGGTCTTTTCCTCGCCGCTTCCACAAACGACCTGACGATGAAGATATTGGCGATCACCATCGCCTCCTTCGGTATCTTCTCCGCCTTTGCCGTTTTCTGGACCTTGCCGACGTCCTATCTCAGTGGCGCCGCCGCCGCCGCCGGCATCGCCTGGATTAATTCGATCGGCAATCTCGGCGGATATATCGGCCCGCAGGTCTTCGGCTACCTGAAGGATACTTATGGCAAGGAAGTCCCGGCCACCGGCGATTTCTACGGCATCATGTTCCTTGCCGCCGTCGCGGTCATAGGCGTCGTGCTTGTCTTGATCGTCGGACACGATCCAAGGCTTGAGCGCGCCCCGGAAAAGATAGCGGCCGAATAGGCCGGTCAGGCCACTCTGTCGTTCCGTTCGTGAGCAACTGCCGAGACGAAGGTCTCGACGGATTGCTTCAACGAACGGGCGACTTCCGCCAGCGCATCCGCCGCGCCCAAGGCGATCTCGGCGTGCTGCCGGGTATCATCCACGGCATCCGAGACGCTTTCGACGCTCCCCTTTGCGTCGGCGCTATCCCTGGCGGCCAACGTCATGCTGCGCGATATATTTTCGGTCGCGAGGTGCTGACGGCCAACCGCATCGGCGATCCGCGTCGTCATTTCGTCGATCCGTTCGAAAGCGGTCGAAATCGAATGGATCGATCCGACGGCCGCTTCGCTCGACAAGCGGATTTCGTCGGCCTGGGCGACGATTTCCGCGCTCGCCTTGGCCGTCTGATTGGCGAGTTGCTTGACCTCGCCCGCGACCACGGCAAAACCGCGCCCGGCTTCGCCCGCCCGCGCCGCCTCGATTGTCGCATTGAGAGCGAGAAGGTTGGTCTGCTCCGCGATTTGCTGGATAACCTCGATCACCTTGCCGATCTGCTGCGCCATGCCGGCAAGGCGGGCGATATCGCCGTTGGTGGTGATCGCGACTTCAGCAGTATGCTTGATCAGGTGGCTGGCCTGTTGAGCCTGCTCCGCGATATCGCGCACCGAAACATCGAGATGTTCGGCATTCTGCGCGATCGAATGGACATTCGCCGCGGCGCTGGAGGTCGCGCCCCGCGCAGCATCGGCCTGCCTCGCCGTCTGGCCGGCGACATCCGAAAGCCGCGACGCCGTATCGCGCATGCCATGGATTTCCCGGCTGACGGCTTGCTCGATCCCGACCATTGCATTGCGAAAATCGGCTACGATTCCGGCAAGCGTCTGCCGTTGCTCGGCCTGCTGCGCGCTTTCCCGGCGCGCAGCATTTTCCAGTTCTCCACGCGCCGTTGCGTGCGCCATCGCTTCGTCCTGGCTCCGCCAGCTATCGATGATCGTGCTGCTGTAGGAAAGGATATGACGGGTCATGAAAGCGATGTAGGTCATCAGCAGTAGCGTGATGATGCAGCCCGTCGCCCACTCGATACGGAAGGCGGCAGCGCCAGTTGAGGCTGCCAAAATAGCGCCGAATGCAATAGCAGCCTTCGGGATCAGGGCAAGGCGCGTCATGCCGCCAGCGATCATGCCATTGACGATGATGCCGACAACCAAGGTTTCCCCAGTGCTCGGCGATGGCAGGACAATCCAAGGAAAAGCGCCCCAGATCAGGCCAAGGATAGGGGCTCGCCAATTGATGACACGATGTGGCCAGCGCGAGCGCAGGTAGTAGCCATTCTTCCAGAACAACACGTCACAGGCCATCGAGCCGCAATAGACGGCATTGGCGAGCCACCAGAGGCACAGGGGCAGCGCTCTGGCGTCGCTCCAAAAGACTGCCGCGATGATCGTGGCGTTAAGCCCGTTGATAATTGCAGCAGATGGCGCAATGCGCGTGATCGCGACAAATTGCCGGTTGTGGATGGACGACATCTCCGCCGCTGGCCCGCTCATCGATGACACTCCGCATTCCAGGCGAGGTGCATGTTCGAAGCGCCGTGCATCATCATGAAGGATTGTCGTCAGCCAGGAGATCAGGTGCAGATAAGAGCTACCGAGTTTTCGCAGCCCAAATCCTCGCCAATATTGTCAACGACTGTGCTGAATGGTTGGTTAACCTTGCTGGTCAGCCTTCCATTTCCTCGCGCATCATCTCCAGAGTCAGCCATTGCTCTTCCGCTTGCGCGAGGCTTTCATGCGCCTTGGTCATTGCATCGGTCGCCTTCTGAAATAGCGCCGCGTCACGGGCGTAAAGCCCTGGATCATCCAATAGCTTCTGAAGTTTGCCGATGTCGGTCTGCAGCTTTTCCATCGTTGCCGGCAGGGTTTCCAGCAGATGCTTGTCCTTGAAGCTCATCTTCGGGCGAGCCTTGGCCGGCGCGGAAACGGTGGAAGGCGCGGATGCTTTTTCGGCAGCGGGCCGAGCCGCCTCCTTGGAGGTAACGCCGGAGCCGCGCTGTGCGACCATGTCGGCATAGCCACCGGCATATTCGAGCCAGCGGCCGCCGCCTTCGGAAACCACGACCGACGAGACCGTCCGGTCGAGAAAGTCGCGATCATGGCTGACCAACAGGACGGTGCCGTCATAATCGGCGATCATCTCCTGCAACAGGTCGAGCGTTTCGAGGTCGAGATCATTGGTCGGCTCGTCGAGCACCAAGACGTTCGAAGGCTGCGCCAAGGCGCGCGCCAATGTCAGCCGGCCGCGCTCTCCGCCGGAAAGTACATGCACAGGCGTGCGGGCTTGCTCCGGCGAGAACAGGAAATCCTTCATGTAGCTGACGACGTGCTTGGCCTGCCCGCCGACCGCCACCGTGTCGCCCCGGCCGTTGGTCAGCGCTTCCGACAAGGTCCAGGAGGGATCGAGGCTCTCGCGGCGCTGATCGAGATAACCGAGTTGCAGCCCCGCGCCGAGCTTCACGGTGCCGCTGTCAGGCTCGAGTTTGCCGGTCAGCAAATTGAGCAGGGTCGATTTGCCGGCGCCGTTCGGGCCGACGAAGCCAACCCGGTCCCCACGGTGGATGCGCGTTGAAAAATCCTTCACGACGGGCTCGCCGTAGGATTTCGAGATATTCAGCGCTTCTGTCACCAGCTTGCCGGAGGTTTGTCCTTCGGTCACGGTCAACTTGACATTGCCGGCCGTGCGGCGCTGGGAGCGCAAATCACTCCTCAGATCAGCAAGTTGCTGCACGCGGCGCATGTTGCGCTTGCGTCTGGCTGTCACGCCATAGCGCATCCAGTGCTCTTCCATGCCGATGCGCTGAGCAAGCTTCTGGCGGTCGCGCTCTTCCTCTTCGAGCACCGCATCACGAAACGCCTCGAACTCCGAAAAACCACGCTCGATCCGCCGCGTCACACCGCGGTCGAGCCAAGTCGTCGCGCGAGACAGGTTTTCGAGGAAGCGCCGGTCATGGCTGATCAGCACGAGCGCCGATTTAAGGCTCGACAATTCCTTTTCCAACCATTCGATGGCGGGCAGGTCGAGATGGTTGGTCGGCTCGTCGAGCAGAAGGATATCCGGCTCCGGCGCAAGCGTGCGCGCCAGCGCCGCACGTCGAGCTTCGCCGCCCGACAGCCGGGCAGGGGCTTCCTCGCCGGTCAGCCCAAGTTCCTGAAGCAGATAGCTGGCGCGATAAGGATCGTCGCCCGGTCCAAGCCCGTCCTCGACATAAGCGAGCACAGTCTCGAAACCGGAGAAATCCGGCTCCTGCGGCAGGTAGCGCATCGTTGTGCCCGGCTGCAGGAAACGCTCGCCGCCATCGGCCTCGATCAATCCAGCCGCGATCTTCAGGAGCGTGGACTTTCCGGAACCGTTGCGGCCGATCAAGCAGACGCGCTCGCGCGGTGAAACCGAAAGATCGGCGCCGGTCAGCAGCGGCGTGCCGCCAAAGGTGAGGGTGATGCCCTGCATCAGCAGGAGAGGTGTCGACATGGCCGCCGTGATGTCACGGCAAAGGCATCGGCGCAACGCATTCACGAATTTTCCACCCGGACAAGCGAGACTACGATCCGGGCAATCGAGGGTGTGGTCTTGCGTTTCCTTGTTCCAGCCACACTCTGCATGGCCATGGCCGTCGGCGCTTCCGCAGCCGACAATCCCATGGCAGGCCGATCCGATTACCGGGCTGCGGCGAAGAAGGAAGCGCTCGCGACGGGTTTGCCGGCCGATATCGCCGATGCGGTCATGGCCGTTGAAAGCAGCTACAATCCCTCGCGCATCGGCGGCGTCGGCGAAATTGGCCTGATGCAAGTACGGCCGGCGACCGCGGCTATGCTCGGTTTCGGCGGTACGGCGCAGGAACTCGCCGATCCAGCGACGAACATCCACTACGGCGTTGCCTATCTCTCAACCGCCTGGCGGCTTGCCGGCGGCGATCTCTGCCGTGCCTTGATGAAATATCGCGCCGGCCATCGCGAAGAGACGATGACGCAGCGCTCGGTCGATTATTGCGTTCGCGCCCGCGCTCATCTGGCCTCGATCAATTCGCCCTATGCAGGGGCGCTCGTGCCGTTCGCTGTTTCGACAGGACGGCCATTGCCGCCGATACAAAGGCTGGCGGCGATCCCGAAGCCGAACACGCATCTGCGCGACAAGGCTTTCTGGGCGGCGCATGAAACGCGCATCCGGCTGATCAACGCTCGCATTGAGAAACGCTGGCGGCAATTCGCCTCGCGCTGACCAGCATGCGCACGCCTGAAAGCAAAGAGCCGCCACGGCGGCCGAAACCACGGTGGCGGCAAGAAACGAGATCTTTGTATCCGATCCGGCTGTGCGCCGAACGACCCCGATGCGCCATGGATTGCCCATCGCGATCCCTGCCGCAATCCAGCGTCACGACCTAAGACTTCTTGGGAATCCGCCTAGTCCGCTTGGCTTGCCAAAGTCATAGCCA
>FTCZ01005130.1_pt1 | contig 12215 bp, 8 predicted proteins | sample 1658871 | NCBI WGS metagenome assembly FTCZ01 (sample SAMEA3914864, study PRJEB12502) | metagenome | biome: forest; material: soil | place: USA | collected 2012-03-12 | depth 0.3 m
CGGCGCAACGCCTCTGCGAGGCATACAGGGCCAAGAAGCAGTTCTGCGAGATCAAGAAAGCGTCCGAGATCAAGCCACCGTTCGGCCTGTTCTGGCGTTGATTTCCCATCCCTTGGCCCCACCCGTCATTCGTGGCATACCGCGCCCATGAACTGGCTGACCAACTTCGTCCGCCCCAAGCTCCGCGCGCTCGTCTCGCGCAAGGAGACGCCGGAGAACCTCTGGCTGAAATGCCCCAAGTGCGAACAGATGCTGTTCACGCGCGACTGGGAGGCGAACCAGCAGGTCTGCAGCCATTGCGGCCATCACATGCGCATCCGGCCGATGAAGCGCCTGCCGCACCTGTTCGACGAGGGAAAATACGAGCTGCATCCTCTGCCGAAGGTGACGGCCGATCCGCTGAAGTTTCGCGACACCAAGCGCTATGACGCGCGGCTGAAGGAGGCGCAGGCCAAGGCCGAAGGCACGACCGACGCGCTGGTCGTGGCGAGCGGCCCGCTCGGCGGGCGCATGGCGATCCTGGGCCTGCTCGATTTCGGCTTCATGGGCGGCTCGATGGGTACGGCCGTCGGCGAAGGGCTGGTGATGGCGGCCGAGCTTGCCGTCGCCCGCAAGGCGCCGCTGATCGTCTTCTCGGCCTCGGGCGGTGCCCGCATGCAGGAAGGCATCCTGTCGCTGATGCAGCTCACGCGCACGACCATCGCTGTGCGCATGGTGAAGGAAGCGGGTCTGCCCTACATCGTCGTGCTGACCGATCCCACGACGGGCGGCGTGTCGGCGTCGTTCGCCATGCTGGGCGACGTGCACCTGGCCGAGCCCGACGCGATCATCGGCTTCGCCGGCCCGCGCGTGATCCAGGACACGATCCGCCAGGAGCTGCCGCCGGGCTTCCAGCGCTCGGAGTATCTGCTCGAGCACGGCATGGTCGATGCCGTTGTGCAGCGCCATAAGTTGCGCGAGACCCTGATCCGCCTGGTGCAACTGCTGATGGACCCCGTCGCATCCGAAAGCCGCGGCCTCGCCGTCGCGGTCCGTTGAAGCCGCCGCCATGATCGACCCGCTCATGGAGCGCGTCATGCGGCTCCATCCGCGAGTGATCGATCTCGGACTGGAGCGCATCGAACGCCTGTTGAAGGCCGTGGGCTCGCCCGAGAAGAAGCTGCCGCCGATCGTCCATGTCGCCGGCACGAACGGCAAGGGCTCGCTGGTCGCCTATCTCCGCGCCATGGCCGAGGCCGCCGGATATCGCGTCCATGCCTATACCTCGCCGCATCTCGTGCGCTTCAACGAGCGCATCCGGGTCGCGGGGCGCATCATCGAGGACGGCGCGCTCGACGAGATCCTGACCGAGTGCGAGCGGGCCAATGCCGAGCAGCCGATCACTTTCTTCGAGATCACCACGGTCGCGGCCTATCTCGCCTTCGCGCGCGTGCCGGCCGATCTCGCGATCGTCGAGGTCGGCATGGGCGGGCGCTACGACGCCACCAACGTGATCGAGCCCGCGCTCTCGGCGATCACGCCGATCGGCTACGACCACATGGGCTTCCTGGGCGACAAACTGGAGGGAATCGCGGGCGAGAAGGCGGGCATCCTGAAGCACGCGGTGCCCGGCGTGATCGGCCGCCAGCGCGCGCTGAGCGCCGAGGTGATCGAAGCGGAAGCAGCCAAGCTCGCCGCGCCGCTGTTCCGCATGGGCCGCGAATGGCAGGTCACGCCGACCGCCGCGGGCTTCCGTTACGAGAGCGACCTGCTCGGGCTCGACCTGCCCGCGCCGGCGCTCGCGGGCGCGCACCAGATCGACAATGCGGCAACGGCCGTTGCCTGCATCGAGCGGCTGCGTGCCGCGCGCTTCCGGATCGACGACGGTGCCATCTGCAAAGGCCTGGCGTCGGTCGAGTGGCCGGCGCGCCTGCAAAAGCTCACGCGCGGACCGCTGGTCGAGGCGCTGCCGCCGGGCTGCGAGCTCTGGCTCGACGGCGGCCACAACGAGGACTGCGGGCTGGCATTGGCGCGCATGGCCACCGACTGGGCCCGCGAGCCGGCACCTCTGCCGCTCTATCTCGTGTTCGGCATGCTGACGACCAAGGACGCCGCGGGATTCCTGCGGCCGCTGGCGCGCCATGCCACGGCGGCGCGTGCGGTGCCCTTCCCGGAGGGCCACAGCGCCTACTCGCCCCAGGAGGCCTGTGACAGGGCCGCCGACGTGGGGCTCGACTGCGCCCCCGCAAACGACATCGGCGCGGCGCTGGAAGACCTGTTGGCCACCCAGCCCGCGCCGATGCGTATCCTGATCTGCGGGTCGCTTTATCTTGCGGGCGCCGTTCTGGCCCGCAATGGATGAGAGGCGGCATGAAGTTTCAGCCGCGCACTCAACAACGCCTCGCTACATTCGCCGCCGTTATTCTTTCTTTGGCAATCGCGCGAGCGCTCTATAGCGCCCACCTTTTTCCCGTTGACGGCGTCCTGCATCCTTTCTCGCCGATACCGGCGCTCAGTGCAGGCGTCGCCCTGATGCTCACTTTCCTGATCCTGGCCTGAGAGAGGCGGACTACAAGATCGTCGCACAAGGGCTTTTGGGTGCGTACGTAACTGTCGAGATTTTAGGAACGATACTGGTCTTCCTGATAGCGCACAGTTTCTTTGTCGTTTACGCCGTTCTCGGCGGTGGGGCGATGAATGTTGGACAGACGATCGGCCTGATTATCGCTGTGTATGCGATACGTCGTATTCAACGACGCAGAATGCCGAACGCATAAAGGCTAAAGTACAGGCACAAAAATATCCGGGCGGGGAAACCCGCCCGGATACCAAACGTCGAAGAGATCGTGTTGCGTCTTATGCGATCGCGGTGTTGATCCAGCTCACCAGCTTCTGCTTCGGCTCGGCGCCGATCTTGGTGGCGGTAACCTGGCCGTTCTTGAACAGCAAAAGCGTGGGGATCGAACGGACGCCGTAGCGCGTCGGCGCCATCGGGTTCTCGTCGATATTGACCTTCACGACCTTGAGCTTGCCATCCATGTCCTTGGCGATCTCCTCGAGCGAGGGACCGATCATCTTGCAGGGGCCGCACCATTCGGCCCAGAAGTCGACGAGGACGGGCGTGTCGGATTTCAGGACTTCCTGCTCGAAGGAAGAATCGGTTGCTTTAACGGTCATGTGGGGTCTCCCAAAAACTACAAAGGCCGGTCGATGGACCGGCGCCGCCCTTGGCAAGGAAGCTAGGAACCAACTGTGGCCGAGTCAAGATGCGGGTGCATAAGGCATTGATTTATCTAGGGTTTTTCCGTCGATCTCCATGAGTCTGGGAGCCGCCGTCCACAGCAGGAAAGCCCTTATCCGGCGCCCGGGATAGATCTCCTGGAGAAGTGCGCGATAGAGCGCGAGCTGGCGGCGATAGGGCAGCGCCACGCCGGCGGCGTTGTCCGGCGGCGGCCGGTTGGTCTTGTAGTCGACGATCAGCACCTCGCGGTCGGTGACGGCAAGGCGATCGACCTGGCCGCTCACCGTGAAGCTGCCGCGCGCCGTCTTCACCGTGCCGATCAACGGTACCTCGGCGCGCGAGCCTTCGGCGAACAGCAGGGCATGGTCCGGCGCTTCGGTGACGGCCAGCGCCTCACCGCTCCAGTCGGCGATCTCGTCCGCGCCAAGGCCGTGCGCCGGTTGGGCGAGGAAGCGTTGCGCCATCGCGGCACGCTCCGCCGGTGCGATCGAGGGCAGGTGGCGCAGCAGCTCATGCAGCAACAGGCCGCGCTGCCAGCGCTTGCTGTCGTCTGTGCTGAGGGGACTGAAAGCGCGCGGCTCGGCCGCGGCTTCGTCGGGCAGCGGCTGCGAGGGCGCAAGCGGCGTCGGCGGATCGGGCTCGCCGGGCGCGTCCTTGCGTGCCCAGGGCTCGAGCTTGACCGCGGCCTCGAGCGCCAGCTCCTGCTGCGCTGACTCCTCGATGGTGCCGTCGTTCACCAGCTCGAAGCCTTCGCCCTGCCAGCCCGCGTCGTCGCCCAGCTGCGCGGCGAAGTCGAATGTCCGGGGCGTGGCGCGCACGCGATCGAAGGGCCGGTCGCTGTCGACGCTCGCCTGCAGGCCCGCGGCGATGCGGTCGTACCAGCAGCCGGTGTCCTGCTTGCGCGAATTGATATAGCCGCCGATGTAGAGCCGGTCCTCGGCGCGGGTCATCGCGACATAGAGCAGGCGGTTCTGCTCCTCCAGCGAGCGCTCGCGTGCCTCGGTGCGCCAAACGCGGGCGGCATCGTTGGCGTCGTCGGCGCGCGGCAGCCACAGCCGCGTCTCGCCCTTGGCCTCCGACAGGATGCGCTCGCCGTCACGCGGCACGCGGGTGGTGTCGGGGAGATAGACGATCGGCGCCTGCAAGCCCTTCGAGGCATGCACGGTGAGGATGCGCACCTCCGGCCGGCGGTTGGCGTCGAGATCGCGCTTGATCTCGCCGCCGCCCGATTCGAACCAGCGCAGGAAGCCCTGCAGCGAGCCCGCCTCGGCGCGCTGGTACTGCAGCGCGCGCGCCATCAGCTCGTCGATCGGATCGGACGCCTCGCGGCCGAGGCGCTCAAGCAGCTTGCGGCGTCCGCCTTCGGCGCCGAGCGCCTGGGCGAAGAAGTCGAATGGCGTGGTGTAGTCGGCGCGCTTCAGCCAGTCCGACAGCAGTGCATAGGCGGGGGCGAACGCCGGCTCGGCCGCATGGTCGCGCAGCGAGCGCCAAAGATGGCCGGTGCGCTTCCAGGCGAGCGCGAAGAGCTGCTCCTCGTCGAGGCCGACCAGCGGTGACTTCAGCAGGCAGGCAAGGTTGAGATCGTCCTGCGGCAGCAGCACGAAGCGCGCCATGGCGAGCAGGTCCTGGATGGCGAGCTCCTCGCCCAGGTTGAGGCGATCGACGCCCGCCACGTCGATGCCGGCGCGCTTCAGCTGCTGCACCAGAGCGCCCACGAACTCGTTGCGCCGCCGCACCAGCACCATGAAGTGGCCGGGGTGGAGCGGCTTGCCGTCCTTGGCGCGGCGCTCGTCGCCGTCGATCAGGCTCTTGGCATGGAGCGCGATCACCTTGGCCAGCCGCTGGTGCGGGTCCATCGACGATTTGAGCTGCTCGCGCGTGGCCGTGACGTCGGACGTGTCGGCCTCGGCGTCCTCGCCCATGATCAGGGGCCACAGTTCGACCCGGCCGGGCGAGGCCTTGCGGCTGGCGAGGTGGACAACGTCGCCGCTGTCCTCGACCAGACCCCGGGCGGTGTCGGGCTGGCTGAACACCCAGTCGACGGCATCGAGCACGGCGGGTGTGGAGCGAAACGAGACGGTGAGCTCGACCGGCACGAAGAGCTTGCGGGCGAGCAGGATCTTCTCCTGGAACGACTCGCGCATCTCCGCAAGCTTGCGCGGGTCGGCGCGCTGGAAGCCGAAGATCGACTGCTTGGTGTCGCCCACCGCGAAGATCGTGCGCTCGCGGTCGATCACGGCGCTTTCGCCGGCAAAGAATTCCTCGGTCAGGCTGCGGATGACGTCCCACTGGTCGGGATTGGTGTCCTGCGCCTCGTCGACCAGCACATGGTCGATGCCGCCGTCGAGCTTGTAGAGCACCCACGAGGCGCTCTCGGCCGTCTGCAGCAGCCGGCGCGTGGCCACGATCAGATCGTCGTAGTCGAGCGTCGAACGCCGCCGCTTGGCCGCTGCGTAACGCTCGGTGATGTCGAGGCCGAGCTGCAATAGCGACAGCGTCAGTTCGACCAGCGTGCAGCCGGCCTCGTGGTTCAGCGCCTCCTCGAGCCGGGCCGCTTCCTCGCGCAGGACTCCATCGATGTGCGGCATCGCCGTCACCGCGGCCTTGGTCGCGAGCGTCTTGCGGACCTCGCCCTTCTCGGTGAAGAACGCCTTGCGATAGTCGTCCGCCGCCGCCGACTTATCGGCGCCGGCATCGAGCCAGGCCGCGATCGCCAGCGCGCGGGCGGCATCCTGCTTGCCGCTGCCGGCAAGCGCCTTCACCGCCGCGCGCAAGGCGTTCTCGTCGGGCGCCGAGGAGAGCGGCTTGTCGCAGCCGAGTTTCTTCGCGAGCTGGCGGCGCACGCGCTTTAGGCCCGCGGGCGTGCCAATGCGTTCCAGCAGCCAGGCCCGCTCGCCTAAAAGCTTGGCCATCAGCTCGGCGTACTCGCCGATCGAGATCCGGTTGGCGACGGTGGCCAGCGCGTCGCGCAGTTCCGGCGAGGCGCTATCGCGCGCCAGCGCCTCGACCTGCTCGTCCTGCGCGTGGCGCAGCAGGGCGGCGGCATCGGCCTCGTCGAGCACGTCGAAGCCCGGCGGCACACCCGCCTCGAGCGGGAAGCGCTTCAGCAGCGCCTGGCAGAAGGCATGGATGGTGAGGATGTTGATGCCGCCCGGCGCATCGAGCACGCGGGCGAACAGGCGGCGCGCCAGCGGGCGCTGCTCGGGCGGCGGCGCCTGGTCGATCAGCTTCTCGATATCCTTGTCGAGCGTGGCGTCATCGGCCATCGCCCAGCGGCCGAGCTGGCCGGCGAGCCGGTTGCGCATCTCGGCCGCGGCCGCCTTGGTGAAGGTGAGGCAGAGGATGCGCTCGGGCCGCGCGCCCGCCAGCAGTAGCCGCGTCACGCGATCGGTCAGCACCTTGGTCTTGCCGGTGCCGGCGTTGGCCACGACCCAGGCCGACTGGCCGGGCATGGTGGCGCGGCGCTGCTCGCGGCCGGCGTACTGGATCGGATCGAAGGCGTCGCTCATTCCTTCGCTCCGCCGGCGCTCGACCACTCCGCGACGCGCTCGAGATGTTCGTAGTCGTTGAAGTGCGGCCTGAACTCCGGCCACAGCGACGGCTCGTAGGGTGTCGCGGGATTGCCGAAATGCTCGATCATGCGCGAGACCAGAGCCACCATCGCAGCCACCAACTCGTCGCTGTCCTCGATCACCTTGACCGCGCCGCCGTCGCCCAGGCCGTTGGCCTGCCAATACGACAGATGCACCGTGCGCGCGGGACCTTTGGTGTCTTTGAACCTTCCGCGCTCCGCGATCGCTGCCTCCAGCAGCAGCTGTGGTGCGAACAGCTTCTTCAGCTCCTTGGGTGAGGGCACGCGGCCGGTCTTGTAGTCGATAATCTCCCAGCCGCCGGGTTCGATCTCGTCGATCCGGTCGGCGATCGCGGAGATGGTGAGCGGTCCCAGGGTCATCTCGCCCGAGGTCTCGCTGGCCAGCAGCCGGGTGCCGGCGGCGCGGCGCGCGTTCTCGGTCGCGATGAACCACTTCGCCAGCTTCTTGAAGCGCGGCCACCAGAAGGCGCGCTCGGCAGGCGCCGCGAGCACCGTCTGCAGATGCCTCTCGCCCATTGTCTCGAACAGGGTGAGGGCGTCGGACGGCAAGGTGCCTGACGGATAGGTCTTGAGGAACTCGTCGAGCGCATCGTGCAGGCGCGAGCCGCGCTCGGCGGCGCCGAGTTCTTCCTCGAGTGGATCGAGCGGCCTTAGGTTGAGGATGCGATTGGCATAGAGGCCGTAGGGATCGCGGCGCCATTGCTCGATGCGCGAGACCGAGAGTTTCGTGGGCCGCGCTTCGAGCGGCGGCGTTGGGCGAGGCGCGGGCCACGGCTTGTATTCCTCCGTATGGTCGAGCTGCTCGGCCCAGGCGAGCACGGTGCGGCGGCCGCGCTGGATGTATTCCGGCGTGGTCTCCGGACGCTCGGCATCGTAGCCGAACAGCGCATCCAGCCGCGCCAGCCAGCGCGAGGACACGGTGGGCGCGCCGCCTTCGCGCTCGGCGCGGGTCAGCAGCACGCGCTCGGCCGCCAGAGCGGAGGCAAAATCGTGCGCCGAGAGACCGATGCGCCGCTCCGGCTGCGGCAAGCCTAATTCGGCGCGCATCGGCCGGTTGATCCACGGGCCGGTCTCGACGGCGGGCGGCCAGCTGCCTTCGTTCAGTCCGCCCAGGACCAGGAAATCGGCGCGCTGCAGGCGGGCTTCGAGCGGGCCCCAGATGGCCAGCCGCGGATGGCGGCCGAAGCGCGGGCGGATGGTCTCGGGCGCCAGCAGAGTCGGCAGCAAGGTCGTCCATTCGCCCGTATCGATCGCGGGCTGGGCGGCCCACGCCGCGCGCAGCCGCGCCAGCGCATCGGCCAGCGCTTCGCCTGCCTCGCCCGACCACAGTATCTCGGCCGGCACGAGCTTCTCCGCCGTGGCGATCGTGGCGTCGAGCAGGGCCTGCGGTGTCGCGGGTGCTGCCATCGCCGCGACCAGCACCGACGTCGCCTGCTCCAATCGATCGACGAGGTTCCTGACTTGCGCGCGATCCGACGCGTCACCGAACTTGGCGTCGCCTACCAGTTCCTTCAGCGCGGAGAGACCGCCGGTCGGCTTCAGTCCGCGCAGCACCTTGCGATCGAGCCGGCGCGTGGCATCGAGCAAGGCCGCACGCGACAGGCCGAGCGAGCAGAGTGGGTGTTTTAGTAACGCGAGCAATGCGACCGGCGCGAAGCCTTCGTCGACCGCCGCCACCAGGCAGCGCAGAAGGGTGCCGGGCGGCGTGTCGGCGAGCGGCTGGCCCGCCGAATCGTCGATCTCGATGTTCCAGCGCCGCAACTCGGCCGCGACCCGGCGCGCGAGATCGCGGTCGGGCGTGACCAGGGCGGCGGTACGGCCCTCACGCTCCAGCGACTCGCGCAGCGCCAGGGCGATGACGACGGCTTCCTGGTGCGGCGTCGCGCAGTCGGCGCGCGTGACATGCTCGAGCGCCGCCGCGCTGGGCTTCTTCCATTCGTCGCTGGTCTCGGCCGGCCGCATCAACTCGCCGATCAGCTGTCGGCGCGCGGCATCGCCCGGACTGCCGGGCCACTCGGCGACGGCGGCGCGTTCGGCGCCGATGTGCTTCAGCAGCTCGTGCAGGCCGAACTGCGGATGCGTTGGGTCGAGCTTCTGCCAGCTCTCCTCGTCGAGATCGCGGTCGAGGCCCGGCAGCACGACGACGCCGTTCGACAAGCCCGCGATCACCTTCAGCAGCTCGCGCGTCGCGGGCTGCGAGCCGGTCGAACCGGCGGCGATGATCTGCGTGGCGGGCGGCGTGGCCTGCCAGCGCTCCGCCTGGGCGTAGATCGACCTGGTGCGCCGCTCCAGCGCATCGATCCGCCCGCGCTCGGCCAGCATCTGGGGCCAGGCTTCGCCCACGATCGAGAGGAAGCGGATGGTGCGGCGCCAGTGATGGGCGAAGTTGCCCTCGACGAGCGACTCGAGCCGGTCGAAGGCCACGTTGTCGATTGCCAGCTCGTCGAGCAGGCTTGCCAGTTCGCGGGCGAGCTTGAGCGATTGCGCCGCGGTCTGGGCGATCGGCTTGCCGTCGTCGCCGGGGAAGGCGGCGACCAGGCGCGACAGCAGCGCCTCGCGTTCAACCGCGTCGATGGCGGGCGGCAGGGTGAGCGCGGTGGCGTCGCCCGACAATGTCTCCCACTCGCCCTCGTCGAGATCGCCGAGCGGAGCGAAGCGCGGCAGGATCGTGGGCTTGCCGTCCGAGGCGCGCAGGAAGGCCTCGCGCAACGCGCGCACCGAACGGCGGGTCGGCACCAGGATCAGCATGTCAGCGAGCTTCAACGGATCGGCGGCGTGCTCGGCCAGCACGCCGCGCGCCAGCTCGTCGGCGAAGCGGCGGTCGATGCCGATGGTGTAGAGGCCCTTCACGCCAGCACCTTCTCGGCCTCAGCAAGCGCCTGTGGCGTGCCGACATGGAACCACTTGCCGTCGTGCACGAGTCCATAGAGGTGACCGGCTGCCTGCGCGCGGTGCCAAAGCTGCACCAGTGAGAACGGCCCGTCGGGCGAGATACGGAAGATACGCGAGTCGCAAATCGACACGCTGGCGAACAGATAAGGCGCGGCCGGCTCGGCGCCGCGATGACGTGCCTTGCCGTTGTCGTCGAGGAAATAGTCACCCTTGTCGGAGGCCTCCCGCCCGATCGCCTTGTCGATCGGATGGAGCAGCAACAGCGCGTCCATGCGCGCGGGATCCCATGCGGCTTCCAGGCGCTTCAACATCGGGATCGCGCCGTCGGTCCACAAGCCGTCGCCGTTCAGCACGAAGAACGGCTCTTGGCCGAGGAGCGGGAGCGCGTTCTTCACGCTGCCGCCCGTGTCGAGCAGGCTGTCCTCGCGCACGATATGGGCGCGGCCGGCGCCGACGTGCGAGGCGATCTGCTCGCCGAGATGGTGGACGTTGATCACGAGGTTGCGGACATTGTGCTCCTGCAGGCGATCCATCGCGCGATCCAGCATCGACCGGCCGGCGACCGGAATCATCGGCTTGGGCGTCGTGTCGGTCAGCGGCCGCATGCGCTCGCCCCGTCCTGCCGCGAGAATCATCGCCGCCCGGATCATGCCGCACCGATGCGGCGCAAGTTGGGCGGCAGCAGGCGGTCGACCCAGCGGCGCAGCGGCGCCAGCGCCTCATGCTTCAGCGCGCGCTCGAACATCCGCCAGCAGCGCTGCATGTGCTGCAGATATTCCGGCTTGCCGTCGCGGCGCAGCAACCGAATCCAGAGGCCGATGATGCGGGCGTGGCGTTGCGCCGCCATCAGCGCCATGCCGATCCGGAAATCCTTGTCGTCGAGACCGGTCGCGCCGACATAGCGCGCCAGGCAGGCCTCGTGGACGACGGGCGACACGTCACGGCGCGCATCCTCGATCAGGGACACGAGATCGTAGGAAGGGTGGCCTTGCTGGGCATCCTGGAAGTCGAGCAGGCCGCACGCCTGCACGCCCGGCCGCGACGGCAGCCACAGGAGATTGTCCTTATGGTAGTCGCGCAGCAGCAGGCTGGCGGCGGTCGGCGGCAGCGCGGCCAGGCATTGCCGCCACGCCGCACGATAGTCCGCCGTATCTTCCTCCGAGGTGGGTTTGCCGCTCGCCTCGGGCAGGTACCATTCCGGCAGCAGCATCGCGGCATCGATCAGCGCCTCGCCAGTGTAGCCGCCCAGTCCCGGCAGCATGGCGTGGTCGGGCGCCTGATGGAGCGCCACCAGCACGTCGGTGGCGCGGGCATACAGGGCCGCCTCGTCGCCGCCCCTGGCGAGCACGCGCGAGAAAGTGTCGTCACCCAGGTCTTCCAGCAGCAGGAAGCCGTTGGCGGTATCTTCCGCCCAGATTTCGGGCGCGCTGAGGCCGAGCGACAGCAGATGCTTGCCGATGCGCACGAAGGGCCGCACGTCTTCCTGTGGCGCCGGTGCATCCATCACGACGGCGGTGCCGCCGCCACACGTGAGACGGAAGTATTTGCGGAACGAGGCATCGCCCGCGAGCAGGCGCTCCGCTGCATCGCCCCATCCGGCGCGGCGCGCGAATTCGGCACGCAAGAGGGCGCGATCAGACATCGAGCAGCGCCCGCCGGCCGTCGCCGTCGATTTCCAGGATGACGCTGAGATGCTTGGGCAGCAGAGGGCCCAGCCGCTCCGGCCATTCCAGCAGCACGATGCCCCCGGCGCGCGCCTCCTCCCAGCCCAGCTCGAAGACCTGTTCCGGCGTCTCCAGTCGATAAAGATCGAAGTGCCAGTAGGTGCCGGCCGGCATCTCGTAGACCTCGACCAGGGTGAAGGTGGGGCTCGGCACGATGAGGTCGGGATCGCCCGCGGCCGCGCGCAGGATGGCGCGGGCAAGGGTGGTCTTCCCGGCGCCCAGCTCGCCCTTCAATCCGACGACGTCGCCAGGACGCAGGCGTGCGGCCAGGGTCGCGCCCAGTTGCTCGGTCGCGGTCTCGTCGGCGAGGGGCATTGAAAAAGCCGGCATCTTTCGATGCCGGCTTTTTAGCATGTGCAGCCCTGTGGGCGGTTAGGGCCTAGTAGCGGTAAAGGTCGCCCTTGAAGGGGCCTGCTTCCGGCACGCCGATGTACTTGGCCTGGTCCGGACGAAGCTTGGTCAGCTTGGCGCCGACCTTCTCGAGGTGGAAGGCGGCGACCTTCTCGTCGAGGAACTTCGGCAGGGTATAGACCTTCTTCTCGTACTTGGTCGGGTTGGTCCAGAGTTCGATCTGCGCCAGCGTCTGGTTCGAGAACGAGGCCGACATCACGAAGCTCGGATGGCCGGTGGCGTTGCCCAGGTTCACCAGGCGGCCTTCGGACAGCACGATGATGCGCTTGCCGTCGGCGAACTCGACCTCGTCGACCTGCGGCTTCACGTTGTGCCACTTGAAGTTACGCAGGGACGCGATCTGGATCTCGCTGTCGAAGTGGCCGATGTTGCAGAC
>FTCZ01006112.1_pt1 | contig 12200 bp, 14 predicted proteins | sample 1658871 | NCBI WGS metagenome assembly FTCZ01 (sample SAMEA3914864, study PRJEB12502) | metagenome | biome: forest; material: soil | place: USA | collected 2012-03-12 | depth 0.3 m
GATCACGCGTGTCGGCCCGAAGGCGTCGATCAGTCTGGTCGCCGTCAGGTGGAAGCGCGCCGGGTCCCAATGCCCTTCGTTCGAAGCGAGGCTCGAAAGCTTGACGACGACATTCGGGCAGCCGGCCAGCGCGCGGATGCCGGCGCGCCAGGCGGTTTCACTGCGTTCGCCCGCCTTCGGCGGATAGCCCGCATGGCAAAGCACGAAGCGGACATCGCGATGGGCATCCGCCAGCTTCAACAGGCGCGGCATCAGCGCCGCCGTCATGTGCAGTTCCAGCACCAGCTTGCGCCGTCCTAGCAGCGTGACGCCGCGCCGCCAGACGGGATCGTCAATCGGAGTGCCGTTGACGATGCTGACGGCGACGCCGCGCAATAGCGACGAGGCCCCGGCGTGATCGTCCAGTATCTCCGCGAAATTGGAGGCGCCAAGATCGGCGGTGGCAATGAGCGCGTGCGGCGCGCCATGCTCCTCCGCCAGGCGCTGCACCCAGGCGGTCTCGGCGACAGGGTCCGGCGCGTCGGGGGCGGAGATATGCACGATCCGCCGGATGCGCTGGCCGATTGTGTCGCGCCGGTAGTCTTCCAGCGAATAGCGCGGCAGCACTGCGGCCTGCGTCTCCGCCCAATCACGCAACGCTATGCCTGCCGGCATTTCATCACGGCTCGTCGGTGATTCCTCGAAATGAATATGCGCGTCTGCAATGGGCGCGGAAACAGTCATGAACCAATACCGTTGCGGCGGAAAAACGCCCTTGTCCTGGAGCGGATAAACAAGCGACCGCCCCCTTTGGTTCCAGCTACGGATGAAAGAGGGCGACAGATGGTTCTCGCGCCCATTCTGCAAGCGTCAACTTGTCTCAGCAAGCCCGCTAAAAATGCTCTGCTTTTCGGCTTGACGGCGGCAGCGGCGAAGCGCACGGAGGCGTCACCGTTCGCCAAGGAATTCGCGGGCGGCAACAGGAACTTAAACCCCATGCCAAGCGACAGCGACAGTCGATCTAAGCTCATCCCGCTGGCTTCCGCGCGCTGAATTTTTCGGCTCGCCAACGCCGGTCGGGATCGCCCGATCGTCGTGGAAGGTGAGCCATGAACGATATCAAAACCCCTGACGTCCAATCCCAGACGATCGCGGAACGCGAGGCCGCGAGCGCGCGCGACGACGAATTCGACGTCGTCGCCATCGTGGCGCGGCTCTTCGATGAGCGCGGCGCCGATATCATCGAAGCGCTGAACGAATACACGCCCGCACAGGCGGCGGCCGTGCTGCTGCAATTGCCGCTCGAACGCGCGGTGGAAGTGCTCGATACGCCGGGCCTCGACGAGGAACCGGAGATCGTCACGGCGCTGCCCCGCGAGCGCGCCGCACCGATGCTCTCGGGCATGTCGGCCGACCGCGTGGCCGAAATCTTCCGCCATCTCGACGAGACGCTGCGCGCCGAGCTGCTGCAACGGGTCGAGCCCGAGATGCGCGCGTCGCTGAAGCAGATCCTCGCGTATCCGGAAGAGACCGCCGGCTCGATCATGACGACCGAGTTCGTCAGCGTGCCCGCCGACTGGAGCGTGCAGCAGACGCTGCAACATATCCGCATGGTCGAGGGCAGCCGGGAGACGGTCTATTCGATCTATGTGCTCGATCCGGCGACGAAGAAGCTGTTGAAGGGCATTCCGCTGCGGCGGCTGATCTCGGCCGACCCAGCCGCGCCCGTGCTGACCGCCTCGACGCCGCGCAACCCGATCAGCGTCACCGCGATGACGAGCAGCGAGGATGTCGCCCGGCTGATCTCGAAATACGATCTCCTTGCCGTGCCCGTCGTCGATGGTGATGGTCATGTGATCGGCATCGTCACGGTCGACGATGTGATCGACTCGATGATCGACCGGCAGACGGAGGAAGTGCAGCGCTTCGGCGGCATGGAGGCGCTCGACGAGCCCTACATGGACATCAGCTTCTTCACGATGATCAAGAAGCGCGCCGGCTGGCTCTGCGTGCTGTTCCTCTCGGAAATGCTGACGGCTTCCGCCATGCAAGGTTTCGAGGGCGAACTTGAAAAGGCGATCGTGCTGACGCTGTTCATCCCGCTGATCATGAGCTCGGGCGGCAATTCCGGCTCGCAGGCGACGTCGCTGCTGATCCGTGCGCTGGCGCTGCGTGAGATCACGCTTGGCGACTGGTGGCGCGTCGCCATCCGCGAGATCCCGACCGGGATCGTGCTCGGCTCGATTCTCGGGCTGATCGGCATCGCGCGCATCGCCATCTGGCAGAAAACCGGCCTCTACGATTACGGCGAGCACTGGGTGCTGATCGCGCTCACCGTCGGCGTCGCGCTGATCGGCATCGTGCTGTTCGGCTCCTTCGCGGGTTCGATGCTTCCGTTTGCGCTGAAACGGCTCGGCTTCGATCCGGCGACGGCCTCGGCGCCCTTCGTCGCAACACTCGTCGACGTGTCGGGGCTGGTGATCTATTTCACCGTCGCCATCCTGATCCTGAAAGGGACGCTGCTTTAAGATTGTCCCCGCCGAAGCCACCTTCCCCTCAACGGGGAAGGTGGCGCCCTCGCTCGGCTACGCCCGCAAACCTCCTTGGAGCGCGACCTGCCAGCCTGTACAATCAGGCGAACAACGGGAAGCGCCGATGTCCGATCCGATGGAAAGCGGGCCGCTGAAGGCGAGCGCCCGGAAATCGCTGTATTACAGCATCGCCTTTCCATTTTTCCTGGCGCTGATGCTGTTCCTACCCGCCGGCACATGGCGCTGGAACAAGGGACTGGCGTTTTTCATCATGTTCGTCGTCGCGATGACGATCTCGGCCGCGATCATCTGGAAGGTCAATCCGGTGATCTTCGCGGCGCGCAGCCGCGTGCAACCTGGCACCAAATCCTGGGACCGGATGCTGCTGCGCGCGCTGTTCCTGGTGATGTTTGCGGTGCTGCCGGTTTCGGCGATCGACGATGCGCGGATGCACTGGTCGAACCTGCCGCTTTGGCTCGCCATCCTCGGCCATATGCTGATGCTCGACGGCGTGGCGCTCGCCACCTGGGCGCAGGCGGTCAATCGCTTCTTCGAGCCGGGCGTGCGCATCCAGAGCGAGCGCGGGCACCGCGTCATCGATGACGGCCCCTATGCTTTCATGCGCCATCCCGGCTACCTCGCGGCCGACCTGCTCTTCGTCGGCATTGCGCTGGCGCTGGGTTCGCTCTGGGGCTTGGCGCTGGCGGTTGTGCTGATCCTGATCCTGGTCGTGCGGATCGGCTGGGAGGACAGGCTACTGCATGAGGAGTTGCCGGGTTATCCGGAATATGCGGCGCGGGTGCGCTACAGGCTGGTGCCGGGCGTATGGTAAGGTCGACGCTTCGGCCGATGACGAAACATCTCGCGTGCTTGAACCTTCATAACAGCTCATCGAAACCAGCCCGATGAGCACGAACATGACCGCCATTCCCCATTCCGAAACCCGCTTCCATGGCTGGCGTGTCGTCGCGGCCGCTTTCGTACTGGCGATGTTCGGCTGGGGTCTCGGTTTCTATGGGCCGCCGATCTACCTGCAATCGGTGCGCGAGGCGCGCGGCTGGTCGCTGCCGCTGGTCTCGGCCGCCGTCACCGTGCATTTCCTGATTGGCGCGCTGGTGGTCGCCAATATGCCGGCGCTGCATCGCCGCTTCGGCCTGCCGGTCGTCACCAAGGCGGGCATTGTAGCGCTGGCGCTCGGCATTTGCGGCTGGGCCTATGCCACCGCACCCTGGCAGCTTTTCGTCGCCACGCTGTTCAGCGGCGCCGGCTGGGTCGGCCTCGGGCCGGCGGCGATCAACGCCATCGTCGCGCGCTGGTTCGTGCGGAACCGGCCGGCGGCGCTCGGCATGGCCTATAATGGGGCAAGCATCGGCGGCGTGGTCTTTTCCCCGCTGCTGGCGGCATCCATCGCGACGCTCGGCTTCGGCCATGCCGCGCTGATCCTCGGGGCTGTCGCCGTCGCGGCGGTCTGGTTCCTGAGCGACGCCTTCTTCTCCCGCTCACCGGAGGAAATGGGGCAAGTGGTCGATGGCAATGTCGCGGTCGGTGCCATTGTTTCGTCTACACGCCCGGAAATCGCTCCCCTGCCCGGCCGCCTGCTGTGGCGCAACCGGCGCTTCATCACACTCGCCACCGGCATGGCGCTCGGCCTCTTCGCGCAGATCGGCCTGATCGCGCATCTGTTCTCGCTGCTGAGCCCCACACTCGGCACGCAGATCGCCGGCTGGGCGATGGCGCTCGCCACAGCCTGCGCGATTGGCGGCCGGACACTGGTCGGCTGGCTGATGCCGCCGGGCGCCGACCGGCGGCTGGTCTCGGCAGCGAGTTATCTCGTGCAGATCGTCGGCTCCGTTGCCTTCATGCTTTCCGGCGGCACGAACCCGGCGCTGCTGGCGCTCGGCATCATCCTGTTCGGCTCCGGCATCGGCAACGCCACCTCGCTGCCGCCGCTGATCGCGCAGGTCGAATTCTCCAGGGAGGACAGCGCGCGGGCGGTGGCGCTGATCGTGGCAAGCGCGCAGGCGACCTACGCTTTCGCGCCGGCCGCCTTCGGCATGCTACGCGATCTCTCGGCTGCGATGGGCAGCCTGCCCTTCTTCGCGGCGGCCGCCTGCATCCAGGCGCTTGCGATCATCTGCTTCCTGGCCGAACGTCGCAGAACTGCTTGAAACCACCAAGCCTCCCACCGGTTTGAGACGGAGGAGGCCGCCATGGCGATCACGCAGCAAACCTGCCAATCCTGTGAAAAGCCGATTCCGATGGGGATCGGTGTCTGCCCCTACTGCAAGAAAGCCGTGCCGAGCCAGCGGGCAATCAACCGGCAGGTGTTCCACGGCCTGCTGTTCATGGCGGGACTGATCCTCCTCATGCTCATCCACCGCACGATCTTCTTCGGCTGGTGAGGCTCGCCCTTGACAAGATACGATTTCGATATATCTTTAGTTTCGTTATATCGAAAGAAGGACGAGATACAGATGCGTTTACACAGAATGATGCGGCACCGGATGGAGTGCCTGGCGCGCGAGCGCTTCGGATTTGGCGGGCCGGGCTTCGGCGGCCGAGATGGCGAAGAGCATGGCCGTGGCCGCTTCGGCCGCGAGGGCGGACGCTTCGGCGGTGGCCGGATGGGCCGGCGCGTATTCGACCATGGCGACCTGCGCTTCGTCGTGCTGCAACTGATCGCGGAGAAGCCGAGCCACGGCTACGAGATCATCAAGGCGATCGAGGAACGGCTGCATGGCAGCTACAGCCCCAGCCCCGGCGCGATCTACCCGACGCTGACATTGCTCGAAGAACTCGGCCACGTCACCGTCAGCAACAGCGAGGGCAGCCGCAAGCTCTACACGATCACCCCTGAGGGACAGCAGTTCCTCGACGGCAACCGCCCGACGGTCGACGGCATCTTCGCCAGGCTTGACGAGGCCAGTGAAAGCGGGGCCAGCGGGCGCGCGCCGCAGATCATGCGCGCCATGCACAACCTGAAGCTCGCATTGCGCCTGCGCGTCACCAATGGGCCGCTTTCCAAGGAGCAGATCGCAGCGATCACCGCCGCGCTCGACGATGCGGTCAAGGCGATCGAGAACACGTGACTTGGAGCACCGCCTTGGCTAAGTTCCGCCCTGACCGGCGCATGAATGCGCCGGGCTCGCGCATCTCTCACGTTGGATGTTTCGGGGGCGGCAATGCCGGCATTGCTTGGATTGATCGCGGTTGCTGGCGCGGTGCTCTTCTGGGTGCTGCGCGCGCATAACACCGTGCGGGCGGTGAAAGAACTCAACCAGGACACCAAAGGCCTGCAACGGCGCGTGAAGCATGGCGTGCAGGATATTTTCGGCACGCCGCTGCAGCGCGTGCGTGATCCGCGCCTCGCCGCCGTCATCCTGATGATCCAGCTCGTGCGCACCGGCTCGCCTGTGACCGCCAGCGAGAAGACGCAGATCATGGAGTTGATGGAAGACCCGCTGAAGATCGAGGATATTTCGAGCATGTTCGAGCGGGCCTGGCGCTATACGGAGGCGCGCATGCCGTTCTCGGTGGTTTCCGACCAACTCCAGCCGCTGCTGCAGCGCTCTCTGACGAAAGAAGAATGCGGCGACATGGTCGACATGCTGACCAAGGTCGCCAATGCCTATGGCAGCGCCAGCGAGTTGCAGAAAGAGGGGATAACCAGGCTGAAGCGGCGGCTGGTCGGGCCGAGCGCTAAGGCGGCGCGGCGGAGAGCGGAAGGGGCTTGAAGCACCTCCATCAGCCGAGTTTAAAGGTTTTCAGGTAAGCACAGAACATATCCGCCATCGCCGCGGCATAAGCCTCGATTTCCGCCTCCGTTCGCGGGGTCTCCGAAAACTGCTTCCCGACCTCGCTCAGCGTCGTGGTGATCAGGTCGCCGGCTAGAGCGCGCGCCGCATCCGTCGCGTCGGGCAGCGCCTCGCGCATGAAGGCTTCGACGATGCCCTCCCCGGCCGCCCTCGCCTCGCGCGCCTCGGGTGCGTCGCGGTAGAGGGGCGCGGCGTCATCGAGCGCCACGCGCATCGCGGCTTCCTCGCATTCGGAGCGCAGAAAGGCATGGACAAGGGCGCGCAACCGGTCGGGCGGCGGCTTGCTGGCATCCTCCAGGATGGCGCGCAACAGCTCGGTCGTCTGCCGCCATTCATCGCTTTGAAGGCGGAAGAGGATCGCCGCCTTGTTGGGGAAATACTGGTAGATCGAGCCGACGCTGACGCCTGCCCGCTCGGCCACTCGCGCCGTGGTGAAACGCTGCGCGCCCTCCTTCGCCAGAACCTGAGCAGCCGCTTCGAGAATGGCGGCGACAAGCTCCGTCGCACGCATCTGCTTTGGCTGTTTTCGTGAGGAAACGGAAGCACTTGGGCGAGCGGTCATGAGCGAGGAACACAATGCGAATAGAGAAACTGACGAATTAGTCGTATTTTCAAATCCACACAAGACACCGGAGAGACCGATGACGACCCTGACCACAGCGCCGCTCGCGCCCTTGCTGCATCGGCTGTTCGAGGAAGCTGCGGCGAACCCGCCAATGGCGAACCCTGCCTTGGCCACGCTTTCCCGCGAGGAGCGGGCGCAATTGGCGCGGAGCAAGACCGGCTATCTCGATTTCTACGCCCGCCTGAAGGATGTACCGCTTCCTGTATCGCGGGAAACCGGCAAGCTGCTCTACATGCTGGCGCGAAGCTGCCGCGCTACGACGATCATTGAGTTCGGCACGTCATTCGGCATTTCCACGCTGCATCTTGCCGCAGCGCTGAAGGAAAATGGTGGCGGCCGGCTGATCACCACCGAATTCGAGCCTTCCAAGGTGGCGCGCGCCCGCAAGCACCTGACGGAAGGCGGCGTCATCGATCTGGTGGAAATCCGCGAGGGCGACGCGATCACGACCTTGAGCGCCGACCTGCCCGAAGCGATCGATCTTCTGCTGCTCGATGGCGCGAAGGCGCTCTATCCGGATATTCTTGAGCTGGTGGAAGGCCACCTGAGACGGGGCGCGCTCGTCGTAGCCGACAACGCCAATAGCAGTCCCGAGTATCTGGCGCGGGTGCGTTCGCCCGGCAGCGGTTATCTGTCGACCTCCTTCGGCGACGATGTCGAGCTTTCCATGCGGCTCGGCTGAGGCAGCTTGCCGAAATCGGCCGACCTGGCTAGATGTCGGGCAGCCGTAACGCCGCCAGGCTGGCGGCGAAAAAAATCGACGCCGTCTGAAAAGCGGCCGTAAGCGTTCACGTCAACCAACGCGCAATTCCGGGCTTCCGCCGCGAGCAAAGCCCCATGCGCAGGTGACGTAAATGATCAGCAAACTCGTATCCTTCTGCCGCGAAGCGCCGCGCCCGGCTTTGCTCGGGCTTCTGCTTTTCTTCTGTGCCGGCTTTGCCGATGGCGCGCTGGTGCCGTTCTTCCCGCTCTGGGCGAGCGAGGAGGCCAGCATTCCCGTCGGCGCCATCGGTCTGCTGTTCGGCTGCTATGCCGGCGGCGAATTGCTCGCCGCGCCGCTGATCGGCGGCATTGCCGACCGGGTCGGCCGGCGACCGGTGCTGATCGGCTCGGCGCTCGGCGTCGGCAGCGGTTTCGTCGCGCTGTTCTTCGTAAAGGGCGTCGCGGCGACCGCGATCGTGCTGGTGCTGACCGGCATCGCGGAATCCGTGCTCCACCCGACGATCATGACCGTGATCGCCGACGTGACGCCGGCTCCCGCGCATCGCCGCTGGTTCAGCCTGGCGCGGGTGAGTTCGAGCGCCGGGCAGGTGCTCGGGCCGGCGGCCGGCGCGCTGCTCGCCTTGCTATCGCTGAGCACTGTATTTCTGGCTGCGGGCGGCATGCTACTGCTCGGCGGCATCGTGATGCTGGCCCTCCTCAGCGAGACACGCCACGCAAGTCCCGTTGCAACAGGCGACGAAGACGAAGAGGAAGAAGGCCTTTCAGCCTTGCTGCCGGCCTTTCGCGACGGGCGGCTCGCCAGCCTGCTGTTTTGGGTGGTCCTGTTCGAAGTCGCCGGAAGCTGGATCGAATCCGTCATCCCGCTTTACGCACATGACGCGGGCACCTTGACGGCATCGGGCGTCGGCGCGCTCTTCGCTTATGCTGCTGCGTTGACGGTCGTGCTGCAGATGCTGGTCAGCCGCAGCGTCGAAACGCGCTCCGCCCTGTGGCTGACAGGCGTCGCAGGCGCGGCGTCGATCCTCGGCTTCGCGCTGCTTGCCGCTTCCCCCGCCCTGCCCGCGCTGATCGGGGCTGTCAGCCTTTGCTCGCTCGCGCAGATGCTCATCGGGCCACTGGTGCCGACCGCCGTCAACGCGCTCGCGCCCGCCGCGCGAAGAGCCTCCTACATGGCTGCCTCATCCGTCGCGGTGGACCTCAAGGATTCGCTCGGCCCCTCTGTCGGCACGGCGCTGTATGCGCTGGCGCCGCGCCTGCCCTGGGCCATCGGCGTTCCGCTGGTCGCGCTCGCCGCATTCGGGCTTGGCGCGGCGATGCGGCGGACGGAGAGCACAGCCGGCGTCGAGGCGGAAGCCGCCGCGCCGGAATAACCGGCGCGGTTTTCAGAGCGGCGCAGAGAACGGCACGGCTTCAAGAGGAATGTCCTCGATCGCCTGCACCGGTTCGTGCCGGCCGATGCGGCTTTCCTCCTTGGCGCGCTTCCATTCCTCATCGGCCATGAAGGCCGCCCATTTCGCCTTCATCTCGGCGGCGTCGGTCCATGACAGGAGATAGACGAAGCGCAGCCGCCGCTCCTCGCGGGCGAGCCACATGGCGAGGATACGAAAACCATATCGCTCGGTCATGATCCGCTGCGCATGATCGCGGAACCGATCGAGAAAGACGCCTTCCAGATCGGGATCGACGTCGTAGAGCCGTAGCTGATTGATCAAAGCCTTACCCTCGCATTGCGCGGGAAATGTAGGGCGCGATTAAATGGTGGGAAGGAGGTGGCGGGGGGCGGGCCATCCACCTTTTCAAACCTCCCTTACCGACCCGATGCAGCCATGAAAACTGCCAGTTGAGCATCGAAGGCACGCTTGAACGCGGGCCGCGCCTGGCCGCGGGCGACATAGGCGGCGAGGTTTGGATATTCGTCCAGCAGGCCGGATGCGCCGAGCCGGAGCAGCACCGAGATCATCATCAGATCACCGGCGCTGAAGGAGCCGTCGAGCCAATCGGCATCGCAGAGATGATTGGAAAGCTCGGCCAACCGGGTGCGGATGCGATCGTCGACAAGCGGCAGGCGCTGCTCGTGCCAATCCCGGTCACGCTCCAGGATCACGGCGGTTGTCCTATCGAGGATGGGCGGTTCGATCGTGCTGAGCGCCGCGAACATCCAGGAAATCGCCCGCGCCCTGGCATTCGCATTTTCCGGCAACAGGCCGGCATGGCGTTCGGCGAGGTGAAGCACGATCGCGCCCGACTCGAACAGCGCCAAGCCGTCTTCCTCATAGGTCGGGATCTGCCCGAAAGGATGGATCGCGAGATGGGCGGGCTGCTTCATGTCGCTGAAGGAAAGCAGGCGAACCTCGTAGGGCTGGCCGACTTCTTCAAGCGCCCAGCGCACGCGCATGTCACGCGCCAAACCGCGGCCGCGATCGGGAGAACGCTCGAAGGCGGTAATCGTCGGGCTCGTGTTGGTGGTCTTCGGCATTGTCTTCCTCCAAGGGTGCTCGCAGCCCAAGGACGGATGACAGGGCAAGCTCACGACATGCGTCGGGATTTTTTCTCGCGGGGTGTCATCGCGCGCCTCGACGCGTGACTTAAACCACGTTTTCCGGCGCGAGCGCACAGCCATCCGCTTCCGTCTCGATCTGGAAGGTCGGGTGGTTGATCGAGAAATCCTTGGTCAGCACGGTCGCCGTCTCGCGCAGGAAAGCGTCACCGGGATGGCCAGAGGGCATGACGAGGTGGCAGGTGAGCGCGACATCGGTGGTGCTCATCGGCCAGATATGCAGGTCGTGGATGCTGGCGACACCGGCGCGCTGTTCAAGAAAGCGGCGCACTTTCACCGGATCGATGCCGGGCGGCACGGCGGCGAGCGACATGGCGAGCGAATCCGTCAGCAGCCCCCAGATGCCCCAGACGATGAAAACGTTGATGGCGAGGCTGACCAGCGGATCGAGCCATTGCCAGCCGGTCAGCAGGATGACGAGGCCGGAGACCACCACACCGGCCGAAAGCGCCGCGTCTGCCGCCATATGGAGGTAAGCGCCACGGATGTTGATATCGCCCTTGCGCCCCGAGGCGAACATCAGCGCGGTGCCGCCATTGACCAGAATGCCGATGCCGGCAACAACCATCACGGTGAGGCCGGCGACAGGCTCGGGATGCATCAGCCGCTGCACGGCTTCCAGCGTGATCGCGCCGACGGCAACGAGCAGCAGCACGGCATTGAACAGCGCCGCCAGGATCGAGGAATGGCGCATGCCGTAGGTATAGCGCGTGCTCGGCGCACGGGTGGCGAGCGCGCTCGCGCCCCAGGCCATCAGCAGGCCAAGCACATCGCTGAGATTGTGCCCGGCATCGGCCAGCAGCGCGACGGAATTGCCGAAGAAGCCGAACAGCGCTTCGATGACGACGAAGGCGATATTCAGCGTCGCGCCGATGGCGAAAGCGCGGCCGAAACTCGCCGGCGCGTGGCTGTGCGAACCATGCGAGCCGTGGCCGCCATGGCTGTGAGAGCCATGCCCACCGTGGCTGCCGTGATGATCGCCCATCTGCTTTTCCCTCGAGATCGAAACCCTATTGGCCTCTCCGGCTGCCGCGATCAAGCGCGGCGGCCGGTTTTAGCGCCTGTTTCGGCGCGTGGCTGCCATGCGGCCTTGACGTTCTAGCGACAAGGTTCGATTTCTCGCTCAATATCGATATGAAAATGGCGTGCGCATGGATTTCGAAGAGCTCATCGACAATCTCAGCCTGATCGAGGATTGGGAGGAGCGGTATCGCTACATCATCGAGCTTGGCCGCGAACTTGCCCCCTTGAGCGACGCCGAGCATAGCGAGGCCAACAAGGTGCGCGGCTGCGCGAGCCAGGTCTGGCTGGTAAGCGAGATCGCGACAGGGGACGACCCCGTCCTGCGCTTCCGGGGCGACAGCGACGCGCATATCGTCAAGGGCCTGATCGCGCTGGCGCTCGCCGCCTTTTCCGGCAAGCGGGCCAGCGAAATCGTCGCTTTCAAGCCCGAACATCTGTTCGAGCGCACTGGGCTGAAGGGACACCTCACCCAGCAGCGCTCCAACGGTTTCGCCTCGATGATCGCCAGGATCAGGAACGAGGCGCAGCAGGCGCTGGCGCCGGCCTAGTCCGGCCTGCCTCGGGGCGGTATTCCGCCATTTGCAGTATGGTCGCGCCCTGCCCGGTCGGCGCTTCGTTTTCCTTCCAGCGCCGGATGCCATGCGAGCGGCTGGGGCCCCGCGCTTCACTGCCGAAACCATAGTGCCGGGCAAGCGCGGCGAGCGCCATCTGGATCGGGATCTTGGCCGAACGCGGGGGCCATTGCCGTTCGCGCTCGATGGTTTCCAGCCCTTTCAGGAAGCCGCAGAGATCGATCAGCAGGCCCGAAAACTCCGGACCGACCGCATCGAGCGTCTTGCGCACCCGCTGGCGGGCGGAAGTCAAGGCTTCGGAGGGCAGCAAGCCACCACGCCAGCCGGAACCGCGCGCGATCGTCGACCAGTCGGCCGTGACGCGCGGTAGGATAC
>FTCZ01005077.1_pt1 | contig 12190 bp, 14 predicted proteins | sample 1658871 | NCBI WGS metagenome assembly FTCZ01 (sample SAMEA3914864, study PRJEB12502) | metagenome | biome: forest; material: soil | place: USA | collected 2012-03-12 | depth 0.3 m
CTAGCGCCCTCAATTCACGCGCTTTGGTCAAATGGAAAACGGTTCTCGGATAGGCGTGAGCCCCGCCGGGGGCCAAAAAAGGGGATGGCGCGGCAGCGGGACTCTTCCGGGGCAGGGCCATTAATCAAGGGGCCTCTGTCCTGCCAAATTAACGAATGTGGCTCGGTTTAGGTCCGCGGATCCCAAGAAAAGCCCCGCCGACGCCCCCGGGTTAGGCGCGACGACGGGGCCCGTTCCGGGACCGCGCTATACGCTACGGGCACCACCTGTCCCGCTGACCTAACGACCGGCATCGCAGGATTAATCCGTGACGCAGAAAGTTTCCGCCGCGGCGGCACGCTAGCCCGCGCCGATGTCACCCTATGAGGCGGGCGCGCCGCAGCACGTGCGGCCATTGGTGGAAACTGAGCCCCACGCCTAACCTCGTCCCTGTTCGGGGACGAGCACCAGGGGCTCAAGCGGATAGCGAGATTGTCAAATCCAACGCCGCTCGGTCCAGTCCCAAGCTGCATCCTCGCCCCGCAGAGTGGCGACGCGCGCAATGCCGGCTTCGGCCTTCGGGCCAGCCTGAATGTGGGTGGTGGTCGACTCCATGCGCCCGACTCCTCGCTACAGGGCGAGGTCAACGCTCACGGATCTGCTGCCCAACTTCCACCGCCATCAGACATGGCCGCCTTCGCCGAACTCTTCCCCGTGATCGCGGCGCTGGAGGCAGGGTGGGGATTAACCGGGAAAGCCGTGCCTGTCGGCCAGAACCTCGATCATCGGGGCGTCAATCATCTCGTGATCGGTCATTATCGAGTAGCGCCACCGCTCGGTGTGCGGCTGCCGCATTACCTGCTTGATCATACTGGCCAGAGATCCTTGGGCAACCAGACCTCCTCGCAAGAACGGCTGTTGAGTGGGATCACCGTCGAGACGGTTCAGATTTACCATTTCATCCCAGGAAACATGTTCCATGACTGATCACCCCCTCATCTTCTCGGGCGCCATGCTGGTCCGTCAGCACAGCGCCCGCAAGGCAAGGGTGACGTCGAGGCGCTCACTTCTGCGGAGGCGCCTTCTGGGCGTTGGCGAACGTAACGCCCTCCATGGCCCACTCTTTGGCGGTCCGGCAATCGACATGGTTGAAGCGCGAGCCTGTGACAGCATCCGTCTCGATGCAGTAGCGGCCGGCCTTGTCGATCGTGACCTTGTAGTTGGGGTGCGGCGTCTGCGCGTTCAGCTCAGCAACGGTACCAAAGGTGATGGCGACGGCCGCGATGGCGGCAAGTGCATTGTGAAGCATTGCGATGTCTCCTAGCGAAAACCTGTTCCGATGGACACGATGCCCACCGGCACAAATTGCTTTGCAGGAGGCGTGCCAACTCTCGGACTTGGCGGATCTCCGTCGGATTTCGCGGCTTGTGACGATCTGCTCTTCGGTGCATTTCCCCAACTATGGTGATTTTCGCCGATGTGTGGTGTCCGCCAATGGACAGATAGTGTCCCGAAATGAACGGACGACCTCGGTCGCAAACGGGAACATCGATCAGATCAGCGCACCATAATTCGGCGCCGACATATCGCTCTGGTACCACGCCCAAAGCCCCATGATCGAAGCGTCCGCTTTGGGGGTGAGCGCGAACGTCCGCTCCTGGGGCGCTTACCGACGCCGCATCGATGGGCACCAAGCGTCAGATTTTTACCACTAGCGCCCTTTGAAATGAGCCGGACGCTTGTCGAAGAATGCGCTGATCGCTTCCTTGTGATCGATGGTCTTCCCTAGTTCGCACTGGATGATGCGATCCCGGGAGAGTTGCTCCTCGAAGTTCGCTTCGAGAGCATGCCAGCAGCTTTTACGGATTTCCCCTAGGGCTCTGGTGGGCCCGGCCGCAAGCGAGCCGGCGATTTCCAGAGCGGCGTTCTCGATCTCAGCTCGCGGAACGACGCGGTTGATCAGGCCCCATTCGAGCGCCTTCGCCGCGGAGATCTTTTCGCCGAGCATCATCATCTCCATTGCGCGTACACGCCCGATCGCCCTTATCAGCAGATAGGCCGTGCCGGCATCGGGGGCGACGCCGACGCGCCGGAAAGCCTGGAGAAAATAGGCGTCCTCCGACCCGATGATGAGGTCACCCGCAAGCGCAACCGTGCTGCCGACGCCGACCGCCAGGCCGTTGACGGCGGTGATGAGCGGGACGGGAAGGTCGCGGATTTGCAGCATGAGCGGATTGAAGTGTGATTCCAGCAGGATTCCGGCGTCGTAGCCGTCGTCGAAACTATAGGTCAGGGAGCCGAGATTGGCGCCCGAGCTGAAAGTCCGGCCGGCCCCGGTCAGCACGATCGCGCGCTGTGAGCGCGCAGCCTGCGAAAGTGCATCGGACAGTTCGTCGACCATCTCCGGTGACAGCGCGTTCAGGCTCTTTTCGTCGTTCAGACGAATGAGGGCAACATCGCCGATTGGTTCGACCAGAATGAATCGATACTTCATGTGTCGTCCCGCTTATTTCCCGCCGCGGAAAGATTGAGAGCCAGCATCGGTCAGCGGCGCATGTCGAGGTGATTGAATAGAGTCGAATCGACCTTAGTGAAAGTCGGTGCCGGTCTTGCCCCTCACAAGTGCGAGGATGTCGTGACTCGCTATTGTCATTTGCTTTACATGGGAAAAAACCACTTCTAGCCTCTCGAAAAGTACCGCCGAAGATCGCGCGTGCGGGCACAAAACCGTCTTGGGCTTCATGCTCATCGAGGGTGTCCGGACCAGCGCCATGGAGGGAGCATGAAAGCGATCCGCGTCCGCGCATCGACCAGCACCGAATATTCAGCTTACTCCTTTGATCTCCCCGCCATCCATCGAACCGGGTTGCCCGCGCAGGTCTCTCACCTTCGACAAGCTGAACGAGACTTTCCTCACGGACACTTCCGTTGGATGGAGGCGGGGAGCCTGCGGACCATCACATTGTCGGGCGGGAGATTCGCCGGCCTGGCCGGCCAGCCGGGCGCCCTGCTGACCTTCGTTATCTCGGGAATGCTGACGATCGACCCGGAACCCGCAGAGCCCTTCACGCTCGAGGCGGGGGATATCCTCTTCACGGAAAGCGGAAGTGCCGCAGAGCTTCCCGCCAGCGCGTCCCGGTCGTGCCATCTCATTCAGATCAGCGTGCCCCCCGGATGGCCGGGCGAGGCGCCTGCGCTGAGTATCCCCGGCACCATCATTCCGCGCAGCGGCGAGGTGCCCAACGTCAAACGGCTCTACACGGGCCGGGATGGTCGATCCCATTTTGCCGGCTTTCCGGAATTGTTCTCCGGGCCGCCAGACCGGTGGACAGCGCCAGTTCGCGTCAAGGAGTTTAAATTCCTCTGCTGGGAGGACGGCGGGCGGGATTGGCATCCGGGTGACGCCAATCAGCTTGCGATCTTCCTGTCGGGCGAGACGCTGGTCGAGGTTGGTGGCGACGGCGGGGCGATGGAGATCTTCCGCGCGGGTGACGTATGCCTGGCGGACGACTGTTCCGGACAAGGTCATGTCGATCGGACACTCGGCGCAGCCTATTGTGCGATTCTGGCGGTAGAATCCGACCAGAGTTGGCGATGAGACCGGCCGCCTCGAATCGCAATCCTGTCGGTTGGGTACTCTTCCGAACCGATGAAGTTGCGCCGATTGAATCCTCCGGTTGGTTCAGGTGGAGAGCGCCGGGGCACTCCCCCCCGCGATTTGGAGGGGTCGGGAGCGCGACGGTCGGAGTAGTAGGGAAGAAAGGATCGGAGGGAGGGGCGAGCCGGATTGCGCGTTCCCCGTTCGGTATCCGATGACGACTAGGGCGTAGGAGCCTTGATGGTGGTGGACGCGAACAACAATCTGGGGCTTCCGACGGCGCTTAGTCTGAAAGGGCGCAAGATTCTGGTGACAGGTGCTGCCAGTGGCATCGGGCGATCGGCCGCCCGGTGCCTGGCCGAGCTCGGTGCCGACCTGGTGCTGTGCGATCGCGGTTCGCTCGAGGCGACAATCGCTGAGGTGAGTCCGCTCGGCGCATCCGTCACGGCGCTCCAGGGCGATCTGACCGACGAGGCGCATATCAAGATGATCCTCTCGAACGGCCCCTTTTTCGGCTTTGCGAGCGTCGCCGGCGTCTTCCGTGCACCGGGTGACCCGCCGCCCGCCGATGCATTCGACTTCGTGATGCACGTCAACGTGCGCGCACCTCTGATGCTCGCCGGCGCGATCATAGATCAGATCGATCCTTCGGTGGGCGGCTATATCGTACTCGTCGGATCAAGCGCGGGCCGCTCGGCCGGGGGCAGCCTGGGGACGCCGACCGAATACGCCACTTACGCGGCATCGAAGGGTGCGGTCCACACGCTGGTGCGGGCGCTGTCGCGCCGCGCGGCCGCGCGCAACGTGCGGATCAATGGGGTCGCCCCCGGCGTCGTCCGCACGCCGATGCTCGACAGCGTCAAGCCGGAGCTCGCGCAGAGCGAGGCCGTATCGCCGCTCGGGCGAGCCGCCGATCCGCACGAGCTCGCCTGGCCGATCGCGCTCATGTGCACGCCGGCCGCCTCCTTCATGGTCGGTGCGGTGGTGGACGTGAACGGGGGCTCATTCGTCGGCGGATGACCGGCCGCGGCGCGATCGACGAGACAGGAGAAACGAATGTCCGACGACTATAAGGAGAAGGCCGTCTTCTGGGCGAGGGGCAATCTCTATGAGGATTTCGAGATCGGCAAAACCATGACCCACCATTGGGGCAGGACGATCACCGAGGCCGACACACTTTCCTTCTGCACTTTGCTGATGCAGTTCAACCCGCTCTATCTGAACCGTGACTATGCGAAGGCGCACGGGCACCCGGATATCGTGGTCAACCCACATCTGCTCTTCAACGTGGTGCTGGGGTTGTCGGTCGAGGATTGCAGCGAGATCGGCGGCCCGTTCCTGGGCGTCTATGATCTGACCTATGACCGCCCGATCTATCCGGGCACGACCGTCGTCGCCCGGTCGGTAACGGTCGAGAAGCGGCTCACCAGCAATCCCGAGAACGGCGTCGTTACCTGGCGCACCGAGGGCTTCGACAGCGACGGCAAGAGGATTGTCGGCTTCCGCCGCGCCAACCTCATGCGCCTGCGCAATCCGGGAGCAGCGGCATGACCAATACCTTTCCCGAACTGACCAGCGCCAACAATTATTTCGAGGATTTCGAGGTTGGCGCCGTATTCAAACATGCGCGGGGCAAGACGGTTACGCTCCTCGAAAATGTCCTCATTACCAATATGGTGATGAACACCGCGCAGGGGCATTTCAACGAGCATGCCATGAAGTCCTACGCCTGGGGGCAGGTGGTGTCCTATGGCGGCGTGAACTTCTCCCTGGTGCTGGGCCTGGCGTCGCAGGATTGTGTCGAGAACGCGCTCGAAGAGCTTGGCCTCGACAATATCCGCCTGTCGAAGCCCGTCTTCCACGGCGACACGGTCTATGCCTATACGGAGGTGCTCTCCAAGAGCGACGCCGACCGTGAGGATGCGGGGATCGTCGTGTTCCGGCACTATGGCACCAACGAGCGCGACGAGCAGGTCGCGCAGGTCGAGCGGCGCGCGCTGATCAAGCGGCGGAGCCACTGGGTCAAATGACCGGCTTCGGCGCCCTCAGCGATATACGGGTCATCGACCTCACGCAGATGCTTGCGGGTCCTTATGCGACGATGATGCTCGCAGATCACGGCGCCGACGTCATCAAGATCGAACCACCGGTCGGCGACATGATCCGCCCGGTCGGCCCATTCCGTTCGGACGATCAGGACAAGGCGCTGGGCGGCTATTTCCAGAGCATCAACCGCAACAAGCACAGCGTCTGCCTCGATCTGAAGTCCGAAGATGGGCGCGCCGCGCTGCTCAGGCTGATCGCGACCGCCGATGTGGTCGTCGAGAATTTCCGGGGCGGCGTGATGGAGCGCTTCGGGCTCGGCTACGAGGTGCTGCACGCGGCGAACCCGAAGCTGGTCTATGCTGCGCTGCGGGGCTTCGGCGACGAACGCACCGGAGCCTCGCCCTATGGCGACTGGCCGGCGTTTGATGTGGTTGCGCAGGCGATGGGCGGGATCATGGCGATCACCGGGCCCGACGCCAATACGCCGATGAAGATTGGTCCCGGTGTAGGCGATATCCTGCCAGGCGCGATGTTCGCCTTCGGCATCCTCGCAGCGATCCATCATGCACGGCGCACCGGGCAGGGCCAGTTCGTCGACATCGCCATGGTCGATGCCGTGCTCGCGCTGTGTGAGCGCACCGTATACCAGCATTCGGTTTCGGGGGACGTTCCCCACCCCGAGGGCAACCATCATCCGTTCCTCGTGCCGTTCGGCATCTATCCGGCGGTGGACGGCTGGATCACGCTCGGCTCGCACCAGCAGACATTCTTTGAGATCATGTGCCGGGCGTTGGGCGCGGAGGACATCCTGGCCGATCCGGCCTATGCCTCGCCCGATCTTCGCATCAAGCACCGGCTGAGCCTGATCGACGCGCTGAGCGCCTATACCGCGCGCTTCACCAAGGCCGAACTGACTGCGCGGCTCGGCGCCGCCATCCCTTATGGCCCGGTGATGAACATCGCCGACATCGCCGGGGACCCGCATTATGCGGTACGCGAGATGCTCGTGTCGGTCGAGCAGCCGGGCGGCGAGCCGATCCGCATCGCCGGCGTGCCGATCAAGATGACAGAGACGCCCGGCGGCGTGCGCCGACGTGCGCCACTGCTCGGCGAGGACACGGTCAGCCGGCTCAAGGAAGCCGGACTGAGCGACGGAGAAATCGACGATCTTCTGAAGAAGCGGGCGGCGGTAGCCGCCGCGAAGGGATAGGACAATCATGACGCAAAGACCGAAGCGCGCGCGCCGTTCGCAATTGTCGGTGCCGGGCAGCAGCGAGAAGATGCTGACCAAAGCGGCGGGCAGCGCCGCCGATCACGTCTTCCTCGATCTTGAGGATGCGGTGGCGGCGGGTTCCAAGGTCGAGGCCCGCGGCAAGATCGTCTGGGCGCTCAACAATCTCGACTGGGGCAAGAAGACGCGCTGTGTGCGCATCAATGACGTCACCACCGAGTTCTGCCACGGCGATATCATCGAGGTGGTCGAGCAGGCCGGCACCAAACTCGACACGATCATGCTCACCAAGCCCTACAATGCGGGCGACGTGCTGTTCGTCGACAAGATGCTGACCCAGCTCGAGAAGAAGCTAAAGCTCGATCGCCGGATCGGTATCGAGGTTCTGATCGAGGAGGTGCAGGGGCTTCAGAACGTCGAGGCGATTGCGACCTGTTCGGATCGCGTCGAGGCGTTGATCTTCGGCATGGGCGATTATTCGGCCTCGCAGGGCATCGAGATGGAGAATATCGGCGCGACGGAGAACTATCCGGGCGACATTTTCCACTATGCGCGGTTCCGCATCACGATGGCTGCGCGCTCGGCGGGGATTGATGCGATCGATGGCCCCTATGGCGATTTCCGCAGCGAGGCGGGCTACCGCGAGGAAGCACGCCGCGCCAAGGCGCTTGGCATGGTTGGCAAATGGGCCATCCATCCCAACCAGATCGCGCCGGCACTCGAAATCTTCTCGCCGACCGCCGAAGCCGTCGCCAAGGCGCGGCTGACCGACGAGAAGATGCGCGAGGCGATCGCCCAAGGGCTCGGCGCCGTACAGATCGACGGCGTCATGCTCGACGTCGCCGTGTTGCGCCTCGTCAAGAACACGCTCGATCTTGCCGATCTCTACGGGCTCTGAACGGGCTTCCTCCCAAGACATTCACGCCGAGGACATTGCAATGGACGATCTCGCCCCGGGTGCGGGCTACATGACCGAAGAGCGGATCATGATCCGCGACATGGCGCGCCAGTTCGCGGACGAAGAGGTCACGCCAATCGCCAACAAGCTCGATCCGGTGCAGGGTGACATTCCGCGCGAGTTGATTGAGCGGATGGGCGAGCTCGGCTTCTTCGGTATCCTCGTGCCCGAGGAATATGGCGGCCTCGGCCTCGGCGCCTTCGAATATTGCCTCGTCGCCGAGGAGCTGTCGCGCGGCTGGATGAGCGTGGCGAGCCTGCTCGCGCGCGGCAACACCTTCTACAAGTCGATCCCCGGCACCGAGGCCGAGCGGCGCGAGAAGATCGGCCTGATGCTCAAGGGCCAGTATCTCGGCGCCGGCGCGCTCTCCGAGCCGCAAACAGGCTCCGATCTCTCTGGCGTCGCCACCCGCGCGCGGCGCGAGGGCGACGAGTGGGTGATCACCGGCAACAAATATTGGTGCACCTTCGCTGACGGCTCGGACTGCATTCTGGTGCTGTGCAAGATCGACGATCCGGAGAAGGGCGACAAGGCGGGCACGGTCCTCGTTTCCGTCGAGAAGCCGAAGGGCGAGCTGCCCAACAACTGCACCGGCGCGCCAATCCCCAAGATCGGCTATTTCGGTTGGAAGACCTGGGAGCTGCGGTTCGAGGAGACGCGCGCTCCCTACCGGCCCGACGAAAGCCTCAACGACGGCCGTGCTTTTCAGGCTGCGGCGGCGATGCTGGGCATAGCGCGTGCGCACACGGCGGCGCGCTCAATCGGGCTCGCCCAGGCGGCGCTCGATCATGCGATCGGCTATGCCAAGGAGCGCGTCCAATTCGGCCAGCCCATCTCCGACTTTCAGGCGATCCGCTTCAAGATTGCGACGATGGCGACCGAGATCGAGGCGGCGCGCCAGCTCATGTACTACTGCTGCGCGCAGCTCGATTCCGGTCATCCCGGCACGATCGAGACCTCGATGGTCAAATATTTCGCCTCCGAGATGTCGGAACGCGTGACCAGCGAGGCGATGCAGATCCTCGGCGGCGCAGGCTACACGACGCTCCATCCGGTCGAGCGCTACTGGCGCGACGCGCGGTTGACCAAGATCTTCGAGGGTACCTCGGAGATCCAGCAGCGGATTATTTCCGACATCATGCTGGGCAAGCCGACCCGGCGGTGACGGTCACGCCCGGCGGCTTACTCTCACTTGTGATGGGGTACTTCGCCGGGCGGGATCTTAGCATCGTATCGACCGGCGATCGCAGACCCGGCGCCCGGGCGCTTGCGACGGGCGAACTCTCTTTGGGGACTGGAACAACGATGGATTTCAACCTTTCTCCGGGCCAGGAGGCGCTCAAAGCCAGGGCCCACGAGGTCGGCCTTCAGTGGCGTGACCAATATGCGCAATGGGATGCCAAGGACGAGGCTCCCTATGACGATGTCGTTGCATCGTTGCGCGACGCCGGCCTGCTCGGGCTCACCATCCCCAAGGAATATGGCGGCAAGGGTGGAGACGCGCTCGATTATGCGATCGTCGTCGAAGAGCTGATCCGCACGTCGCGCTGTTGGATTCTCGGCGAAGGCCCGTTCGCGACGACAGGGCCGGGGCCGTCCATGATCCTGCTCGCCGAGGATGAGCGGACCCGCCAGAAATATCTGCCCTCGATCGTCAACGGCCAGATCGGCTGCGCCATCGCGCTGACCGAGCCAAATCACGGATCGGATCTGACCGACCTCGAAACGACCGCGGTCGCCGATGGCGATCACTTCGTGATCAACGGGCACAAGCGCTTCATCACCGGCTCACCGCACAACGAGCTCTACGCGGTATTCGCGCGCTTCGACGGCGTGCCGGGCGCGCGCGGCGTCGGTTGCGTTCTGGTCGAGAAGGGCACGCCTGGCTGCGAGTTGCTGCGCGGCGTCGAATGGGTGGGTGTGCGCGGCCTGCCGCACGGCGAGGTGATCCTCACCGACTGCCGCATCCCGAAAGAGAATGTCGTCCGGGGTGGCGGTCATTTCCGTGAGCTGATGACCGGCTTCAACATGGAAAGGCTGCACAATTCAATCTACAGCCTCGCGCTCGCCGGCATCGCCTATGACGAGGCGCTCGCTTATGTCGAGAACCGGAAGTCCTTCGGCAAGGACATCATCCAGTATCAGTCGGTCTATCACGACCTGGTCGACATGTACCTGGCTATCGAGGCGCAGCGCCTGTTGACCTGGCGTGCCGCCGCCACGGCTGACGACGGCGTATTTCCGCGCGTGCTCGAAGCGAGCCTGTCGAAGCTCCATGGCTCGCAGATGGCCCCGCAGATCGCGCTCACCGGTGTGAAGCTCCACGGTGGCGATGGCGTGACGATGGACTTCCCCGTCCAGAACGTGCTTCGCGATGCCGTGACCGCGATGGTGGCGGGTGGGGCGCCGGCGGTGCTCAAAAACGCGATCGCTGCCCAGCTCTATCCGCACCGGCGTTTCAGCCAGGCCTGACCATTCCAAGCCGAGCAGGGAGAGGTGATATGGGCATCAACGCGATCGGCCATGTGGGCATCTGCGTTACGGACATGGACCGTTCGTTGCGCTTCTGGCGCGATGGGCTGGGCTTCGAGGTGCTGCGCGAGTTCGAATTTCGCGGCAGCAGTTGGAAGCGCGTGATCGAGGTGGACGAACTCGATCTCGTGACGAAGATCATGCGCCGTGATCACATGACGATAGAGTTGATGGCCTTCGCCAAGCCGGGGCATGTCGGAAGCGCGGAGCGCAGCCCGATGAACCGGCTCGGCTTCACCCATCTCGCGGTGTGGGTGAACGACGTTGACGCCGTCGCCCGGCGGATCGTGGAGTATGGCGGCAAGGTGATCGAGGAGACGCGGACGAGCTTCGATCATCCCAAGCTCAGCGGCAAATGGCTGATCTGCACCGATCCCGACGGCGTGCGCGTCGAGCTGATCGACTATCCCGACGGCGAGGACGTGCTCGAGCGGCCCTGAGCCGCGTTTCATGCCGTTCGAGGCCGGCGGCGCATAGTCCGCCGGCCCGCATCTCTCACCAGATATAGTCGTCCGCGAGAACGAACAGTGCGACCTGCATGAGCCCGCGCGTTCGGTCGATATGGCCCTCGCCGGTCCGGTCCTCCGCCAGGCAGACGTCGCCCGCACGGAACACCTCGACGCCGCCACCGCGTCCGCCGGTTTCAATCTCTAGCTCGCCCGCGAGGACGATCGCGAGGCAGTTGATCACCTCGGGATGCCAGTCGATAAAGCCGCCCTCCCAGCTCATGAAGCGGAAGCCGCTGTTCGGCCTGGGTGCGCTCCATTGATTGGCGGGCGCGCTGAACAGCTCGGGGAATTCCGTGAAATAGGCGCGGTCGTCGTCGTCCTTGATCACGCGCTTGAGATTCGGCTCCGGCGTCGCGCGTGGGTTGATCGTGCCCGATTTGAGGATCTCCGCCTCGGCGCCCGGCCAATCGGCTGCGACCCCGGCCTGGATCAGCCGGCATCCGTTCTTCGCCACCGCCGTGAGTCTCGGGGCGATGGCCGCGTCCATCAGGAACAGATCACCTGGTTCGAGCGTAAGCAGATCTTCGAGCCCGTCCGCAATCGCGAGGCTACCCGATATCACGAAGGTCAGGAGCGCGCCGTTATCGCTCGCGAGATTGCGCACGCCGCCGTCGTCGAGGACGATGCTGCGCACGAAGCGCGACGGCGCCAGATTCTGGTCGGCCCGGGGCACCTCGCCGCTTGCCTGACGCCGGAACAGCTCGGGCGGGACATGACCCTCGCGATGGAGCGCAGGCAACGGAAGCGGCTGCGTATCGCAATGTTCGTCGGACTGGGCCGTGATCCTGAAAGCTCTCACCGCGTCTCCTCTCAGCATAATGCGATCGATGGCCGATGCCGGTCAGAAGCCGAGGCATCCCTATCGGCCGAAATTCCTCCCACGCGGCATGGCGGGGCCACGCGCGCTCCGTACCGGAATCTGAATTATCGGCTTTCAAAACGTCCCCGCTTTTGTGAGGGGATCGAGTAAAGGAATCCAGGATTATTCCCTGGCGGTCATCGTCTGAGCAGGCGCGCCTTCGCCGGCGCCGGGCGCAGCTCTATCCTGGATTTGATCTGCCCGTTCCGCTCTCACACAGGACCATGGACATGAGCTTGCTCCTTCCCCGCATCCGCGCTGCGCTCTATCTTCCCGCCTCGAACGCCAGGGCGGTCGCCAAGGCGCGGACGCTTGCCGCCGACATGTTCATCCTGGACCTTGAGGATGCGGTGAAGCCCGAGGACAAGGCTGTTGCGCGTGAGGCGGCGGTGACGGCGGCCAGCGAAGGTTTCGACGGCAAGCCGGTGTCGATCCGGGTGAACGGCATCGGCACCGAATGGCACGAATGGGATGTCGC
>FTCZ01000492.1_pt1 | contig 12189 bp, 12 predicted proteins | sample 1658871 | NCBI WGS metagenome assembly FTCZ01 (sample SAMEA3914864, study PRJEB12502) | metagenome | biome: forest; material: soil | place: USA | collected 2012-03-12 | depth 0.3 m
GCGCCGCCCTCAGATCGGCCGGGCGCCGTATTTGGCGCGGAACTCGTCATAGCAGTCGCGGCGCCAGCGGCGGCCGACGATGTAGCCGCGCAGCAGTTCGGGCGCCGAATAGCCGAGCGCCTTGGACGACCGGTTGGCGAGATAGCCGGAAAACGCCTGCGGCAACCTGCCCTTGAGGACATCGGCGATGATCTGGCGCGAGATCATGTAGGGCGGAACGTCCGGGTAGCGGTCGGCGATATAGGGATGCTTGTCGATCAGGTTGGCATAGGCCTCGACATAACCGTCGCGGCGGCCGGAGATGGAATTCTCCGAATTGTATTTCTTCCAGTCGATATCCTCGGACAGCAAGGCGCCGCCGCGCTGGGCAAAGCGCAGCAGCAACTCGCGGTCCTGCATGCGCGTGACGTCGCTGTCGTAGCCGCCGATCGCCAGCAGCGATTCGTAACGGGCGGTGATCGCCGAGCCGGCGATGAAGATGGTCTGCGCGACCAGCGCGCGCTGCAGCGTGCCCTTGTCGAGAAAGGCCTCGCGATTGATGCATTTGGTGTTGCGGCTGCCCTTTACCGACAGAAAGGAGCTGATCAGCACCTCGAGCGAAGGGTTCTGGTCGAAGCGCGCCAGCGTCCGTTCCAGCCGGTCCGGCAGATAGACATCGTCCGAATCAAGGAAGGTCACCACCGGCGCCCGCGCGCGCTCGATGCCGGCGTTGCGCGCGGCATTGGCGCCCCGCCATTTGGCGCCGACATAGATCAGCCGCGGATCGCGGATTTCAGCCAGCGCGGCGGCCGTGCCGTCGGTCGAGCCATCGTCGACGACGATATGTTCGAAGCGGGTAAGTGTCTGGGCAAGAACACTTTCCACCGCACGCATAACCTGGCTGCGCCGGTTGTGCGTCGGCGTGATGATTGTGATCAGCGGGGGCGCTTCGGTCGACATCTGGCTTGGTTTGGGTCCCCGCTCCGCAAATTGCCGTGAGAATCTGCGACGCGCTGTGCAGTTCATCCCAGTTGCGCGAACAATCTAACAAAAAGCAAGCGTCCCTGTCACCTCGATGTGTCTTGGCCCATGTTTGTTTTTCTTGGGCCGCGCTGCCAAGGCAACACCGTTTGGCTGTCGTCCGTCGGCCTGGTCTCCTAACACTCGGAGCAATTCGTGAAAAAGACCTGAAAAGGGTCGTTGGCTGGAACGATGACCTCGGAGGTAATCGACCGGAATACCTCGACGCGGCAACCTTTCCCCATCAAGCCGGGAGGTCGGCCTCGAATGAAGGAACAAAGTGATGACCGCTTACGCCGTTGCCCATATGCGCCACGTCACGCCGGGTCCCTGGATCGTCGAGTATCTGGAAAGAATGGACGCGACCCTGGCGCCGTTCGGCGGGCGCTTCGTCGTCCATGGCGGCGAGGTGGAGGTCGTGGAAAACGACCGGCCCGGGCATCTGATCGTGATTGAATTTCCGGACCGGCGGCATGTGCGCGACTGGTACAGTTCGCCGGCCTATCAGGCGATCCTTTCGTTGCGCACCGGGAATTCGCAATCCGACGTGATCTTCGTTGACGGCGTCGCGCATCCGTACAAGGCTACGGATGTGCTTGGCTGAACGGGCGGTGCCTACACAACCAGGTCAGCTGTGCCCGACATAGTCCGGCAGCATTTCGGCCTCGTCGCGAACCAGGCCAGCCGCCAGGCTGAAATGGCCGAAAAACGCCAGCGTGTAGAAGGCCAGGCCGACAATCACTGCAAACGGGATCTGCCATAGCGGCATGCCGGTCTCGGACGCGTGGCTTGTCACACGTCGGATGGTGCGCCACGACATTGTTCCCCAGCGTGTGAATGATTTGACCACACGCTGGGCGCGATTGGGCGAATGGAGCTCGACATACTTCCGGTCGGCATCCCTACCGGTCACCAGCGCGCGCCAACAAAAGAAACGCCAGCCCCGTGGGGGGTAATGATAGACGCGCGCGCCGGCATGGACGATTTCGTGGCCCTCGCGCCGAAGCTGATGCATCAGCAGCGTGCAAGAAACCTTGAAGCCGTTGTTTCGCGGGAAGGGATGACTGGCAATCCAGTCGCTCCGGAAGGCGACGTTGTTGGCGTTGATCGCCCGTTTCGCCGCGAATTTTTTGTCTCCCTGAGCCATAGGGAAGAACCAGATCAACGCGAAAGTTCGCGAGAAGAAATCATCGTAGAAAAGATAGGTATAGCCATTGACGCAAACGGTCCCGGGATTCCGAAAAGGGCCGAGCAGGATCGAGAGCCAGTCCGGTTCCGGAACCGTATCGGAGTCCATGAAGATCACGACATCTGCGTCGCTCGCCGGGATACCGTTGTTCTTGAGCTCGTAGTAGCGGCCACCGGGACAGGCAGCGAAGCGAAGCTCAGCCAGCTCTTCCAGCCGGGTTGCTTGTCTATTGATGTGGCTTCGCAGCGACTGCGCGTCCGCGTCGTGCCCGGCGTGCGAGATGATGACTTTCGGCCTTGCGAAGCCGGCCGCCGAAACCGAGGCGATTTCATCCGCCAGGGCGGTCAGCCCAACGCCGATCTCGTCCCAATCGATCGACTTGGCGTTTTCCATTTCCATGACGACTGAATAAGTCGGAAGATCGCCTACCATAGCTGTCTTACCAGGTTGCCTGAATTCAGGTCGGTATAGCCGCCACCGTTCGATGTCAAATGACAGAAACGACGATGCTGTTGTCGCCTTCACCGACATTCGCGGCTAGCCAAGGGAGCCGTTTCAGGCGCCGCTACCGCTTCAACAAAAACACCGCCTGTTGGCCGAAGAAATTCCAGAACCACCAGGGCATCGACAGGCCGATCTTCTGGCCGTTGGCGTCGAGCGCCGTAGCCTTCTCGACCGTCGCGCCGAGTTCCTCGCATAGATTGACGAAGTCGCGGATGGTGCAGAAGTGGATGTTGGGCGTGTCATACCAGGAATAGGGCAGGTCCTTGGTGACCGGCATCCGCCCTTTGACGAACAACGACAGGCGCACGCGCCAGTGGCCGAAATTGGGGAAGGAGACGATGGCGCGGTTGCCGATCCGAAGCAGTTCGTCGAGCACGACCTTCGGATTGCGGGTTGCCTGCATGGTCTGCGACAGCACGACGAAATCAAACCCCTGGTCGGGGTAGAATTTCAGGTCGGTGTCGGCATCGCCCTGGATAACGGAAAGGCCGCGCGCCACGCATTCGTTGACGCCGCGCTGCGACAGTTCCAGCCCGCGGCCGTCGACCTGCTTGGTTTCCTGCAGGAGCTCCAGCAGCAGGCCGTCGCCCGAGCCGACATCGAGGACGCGCGAATTCGGTGGAATGAGATCGGTGACGACCTCGAGGTCGACACGCTGGGCGCGATTGACGCTCATGGCAGCACCGTCCGATGCCTGGCTTGCTTGCTGCTCATGCGCTGAGCCCTCTTGCCCGCGCGGCCGAGCCGATGAAGCCGTTGATGGCCGCGAAGAGTTCCGGCTCGTCGAGCAGGAAGGCGTCATGGCCGCGATCGGTCTCGATCTCGACAAAGGAAACGGAGGCGCCGGCGGCGTTCAACGCATGCACGATCGAGCGGCTTTCCTCGGTCGGGAACAACCAGTCGCTGGTGAAGGAGACCAGGCAAAAGCGCGTCTTGGTGCCGGCAAAGGCGTCGGCCAGCCGTCCGCCGTGGTCGGCGGCAAGGTCGAAATAGTCCATCGCGCGGGTCAGATAGAGGTAGGAATTGGCGTCGAAGCGGTCGACGAAGGTCATGCCCTGGTGGCGCAGGTAGCTTTCGATCTGGAAGTCGGCGTCGAAGCCGAAGGTGAGCGCTTCGCGGTCCTGCAGGTTGCGGCCGAACTTGCGATGCAGCGCGGCCTCCGACAGGTAGGTGATGTGGGCGGCCATGCGGGCGACGGCTAGGCCCTTTTCCGGGCGCTTGCCGAAGTCGAGATATTTGCCGCCGTGCCAGTCCGGATCGGCCATCACGGCCTGCCGCCCAACCTCATGGAAGGCGATGTTCTGCGAGGAATGGCGCGCGCCGGTGGCGATCGGCAGAGCGCAGAACACACGCTCCGAATGGCTGGCGGCCCATTCCAGCACCTGCATGCCGCCCATCGAGCCGCCGAGCACGCAAAACAGTTTGTCGATGCCGAAATGATCGACCAGCATCGCCTGCGCGCGCACCATGTCGCGGATGGTGATGATCGGCAGCTCGAGCCCATAAGGCTTGCCAGTCGCGGGATTGGTCGAGGCGGGGCCGGTCGAACCGAGGCAGCCGCCGATGACGTTTGCGCAGATGACGAAGAAGCGGTTGGTGTCGATGATCTTGCCCGGACCGATCAGCACTTCCCACCAGCCCGGCTTGCCAGTCACCGGATTGGTGTTGGCGACATGCTGGTCTCCGGTCAGCGCGTGGCAGACGAGGATGGCGTTGGAGCGCGCACCGTTGAGCGTGCCATAGGTCTGGTAGGCGATCTGGAAAGGCGAAAGCAATGTGCCGGCGTCGAGCTTCAGCGGCTTGTCGGGGCCGAACTGCAGCACCGGGCTCGACGGATGGTCGGCCTCGTCCTTGGTTCTTGCAGCGCGCTGAGCGGCCATCGCAGTCCTCATCCTGTCCCGCATCGATCTCTGCCCGATGCGGTGTCCGGCCGGCGGCGGACAACAAAAAACCGGCATTGCCGTCGCAAAGCCGGTTACAGGACGCAAACGGCCCTTTAGCGAGTTGTTTAACGTGGCTGCAAGCCGACCGGCCAAATCACCACGGAAGTTCTGCTGCTCTTCTAGGACCAGCGCCGCGCTTCGTCAACGGCAAGACCGACGACGCCGAGCGCCGGCACTCGACATTCCGGGCCATGGCCTGTATTTCCGCTGCGGCCTTGAGGCCCTCTCGACGGATTTGTAACATGAAGCAGGATCAGCCGCGTCCGACGCCCCGCGCGGGCATCATGGACATCGAAGCCTATGTGCCGGGCAAGAGCACCGCGCCGGCCGGGGTGACGAAAGTCTACAAGCTGTCATCGAACGAGAATCCGCTCGGGCCGTCGCCGAAGGCGATCGAGGCCGCGCGGGACGTGGCGGCGAAACTGGATGTTTACCCGGATGGGTCCGCCCGGCGGCTGCGCGAGGCGATCGCCGAGGTGCATGGCCTCAACCCGGCGAACATCATCTGCTCCAACGGTTCGGACGAGATCCTGGGGCTGCTCGCGCAGATCTATCTCGCGCCCGGCGACGAGGCGGTGTTCACCGAGCACGCCTTCGGGGTCTACAAGATCTACATCCAGACGGCGGGCGCCAAGCCGGTGGCGGTCAAGGAAACCGAGGAACGCGCCGATGTCGATGCGATCCTCGCCGCCGTGACGCCGGTAACGCGCATCATCTTCCTCGCCAATCCCAACAATCCGACCGGTACCTACCTGCCGTTCAGCGAGGTGCGCCGGCTGCATGCCGGCCTGCCCAGGAACGTGCTTCTGGTGCTCGATGCGGCTTACGCCGAATATGTGCGCCGCAACGACTACGAAGCCGGCATCGAGCTCGCCGGAAGTGCCGAGAACGTGGTGATGACGCGCACCTTCTCCAAGCTCGGCCTTGGTGGCGCCCGCGTCGGCTGGATGTACGGGCCGGCGCATATCGTCGACGCCATCAACCGGGTGCGCGGTCCCTTCAACGTCAACGCGACGGCGATCGAGGCCGGTATCGCGTCCATCCGCGACCGCGCCCATGTCGAGCGCAGCGTGCTCCACAACGAGAAATGGCTGAGCTGGCTCAGCGAGGAACTGACGAAGCTCGGCTTGCGCGTCACGCCCAGCGTCGGCAATTTCCTGCTGATCCATTTCCCCGACGACGAGAAGCACTCGGCCGCCGCCGCCGACGATTATCTGAGTGCGCGCGGCTATATCCTGCGCCGCGTCACCGGCTACGGCTTTCCCAACGCGCTGCGCATGAGCATCGGCACAGAAGAGGCCAATCGCGGCGTTGTCGATGCGCTGACGGTTTTCCTGAAAAGCTAGAACACCATGGCATCACCGATGTTCGAAAAAATAGCGCTGGTCGGCATCGGCCTGATCGGCTCGTCGCTCGCCCGCGTCATCCGCCGCGAGGGGCTTGCCAGGCACATTGCGATTGCGACGCGCAGCGCATCGACGCTGAAGCGCGCCGAGGAGCTCGGCCTCGGCGATTCCTACACGACCGATGCCAGCGAAGCGGTGCGCGACGCTGATCTCATCATCGTCTCGGTGCCGGTCGGGTCGTCCGGCGAGGTCGCCGCGGAAATCGCGCCGGCTCTGAAGGAGGGCGCCATCCTCACCGATGTCGGCTCGACCAAGGCTTCCGTCATCGCGCAGATGCAGCCGCATGTGCCGCAAGGCGTGCATTTCATCCCCGGACATCCGCTGGCGGGCACCGAAAAATCAGGCCCGGACGCCGGTTTCGCCGATCTTTTCGACAACCGCTGGTGCATCTTCACGCCGCTCCCGGGCACCGATCCCGCCGCATTGGAGACGCTTTCCGAGTTCTGGCGGCGCTGCGGCTCCAACATCGACACGATGGATCCGCAGCATCACGACATGACGCTCGCGATCGTCTCGCATCTGCCGCATATCATTGCCTACAACATCGTCGGCACCGCGGATGATTTGCAGTCGGTGACCAAGTCGGAAGTCATCAAATATTCCGCCTCCGGTTTTCGCGACTTCACCCGACTGGCGGCTTCCGACCCGACCATGTGGCGCGATGTATGCCTGCACAACAAGGACGCGATCCTGGAGATGCTGGCGCGGTTTTCTGAGGACCTTGCCTCGCTGCAGCGGGCGATCCGTTGGGGTGACGGCGAAAAGCTGTTTGACCTTTTCACCCGCACCCGCGCCATCCGCCGCTCGATCATCGAGGCTGGCCAGGATATCGACGTGCCGGATTTTGGTCGGCAGGCCGTGGAACATCCAGCCAAATCGTAAGCGTTTTTCTTGGAGCGTTTCACCGTTTCACGGAAATGGCGAAACGCTCTAACTCTTTGTTTTTACGTAATTCCGAACGGAAAACCGCTCACACTTTTTCTGGAATTGCTCTAGCCTTGTTGGGACGGCGGCCAGTGCGCCGCCATCATGGCCAGCGTTTCCGCCCGGTTCGGCGCGCCGAGACGGCCGCCGAAGCGCAGGCATTTGAGCGCGGCGGCGGCGCTGGCAAAGCGCAGCGCTTCCTCCATGGGCATGGCCTCGGCAAGGCCGACGGCGAAGGCGCCGTGAAAGACGTCGCCGGCCGCAAGCGTGTCCACCGCCTTGACCTTCGGCGCCTCGACATGGCGCACGCGAGCGGTCGCCCGGTCATGCCACCAGGTGCCGGCGGCGCCACCGGTCACCGCGATGAAAGCGTCGGTGCGCGAGGCAAGGTCGGCGCAGGCGCTTTGCGGATCGAGCGCATGGCCGCAGACGATGCGGGCCGCCGGTTCGGACGCGACGATGTGCGAAGCCAAGGGCAAAAGCCGCTCCAGCACCTCGACCGGCGCTGTATCGGCATCGAGGATCGCCGGACGGCCGGCATTGCGCGCGCCGGTCAGGGCAAGCGCCGCCGCACCCGGCCAGCGGACGTCGACCAGCACGGCATCGAAGGCGGACAAATCGTCGAGCGGTAGCGCCTCGGGATCGGCGTGCGCCTTTTTGTCGTAGAACGGCACGATGACGCGCTCGCCATGCGCGTCGATGAGGATCGCGGCCAGCGCCGAGCGAGTGCCGGCAACGCGGCGGATCAGGCTGCAGTCGATGCCCTCGGCTTGAATGTCGGCGACCAGCCGGTCTCCGACCGGATCGTCGCCGGCGCTCGCCCACAGCGAGACTTCGGCGCCGAGCCGATGCGCGGCGCAGGCGGCGCTCGTCGCCATGCCGGCGGCGATCTGGACACCGTCGCTGGCGATGAACTTGCCTTGATGCGTGGGCAAGGTTTCGACGCGAAGGATCGTGTCGAGGGTGAAGGCGCCGACGCTGAGCAGCCTGACCGGTCGAGCCATCGTTGCGCTACCCTTTTTCGGTAAGCATGGTCTTATCCGAAAACCGGTTCCCACTTTTCGGGGCCATGCCTACTCGACCGGCTTGATCTTGCCCAGCGGGATGAAACCCAGCGAGGCCTTGCCCTTGACGATCCTGAGCGGCAGCGACGGTTCCTTGCCCAGCATGGCAATGCCGGCAAATCCCTGCTCGATTTCGCTTTTGTGCTCCGGGATGGCGCCGCCAAGGATGGCTGCAACCGCCTTGGGGTCCTTGAGCTTGATGGTCAGATTTGCGTCGATCAGGCCTTCGGCGTCGACGGAGACCGGCCCGGACACCGTGATGCGCGCCGTTCCCGACGACAGGTCGAGTTTGGCGATGTCGATCGATTGGCCGCGCACGCTCTTCGGGGGTGCCGCCATCACCGCCACGCCGCTCTTCAGCGTCACCTCGCCGCTGCCGTCAAGCGCCGGCAGCACGCGCCCGCCGATGGCATCCGCATTGATCTCCAGGTCGCCGAAACTGCCGATATATTTGACGTCCTGGCCCACCGGCTGAAATTCGCCTGCCGCCTTGCCGGCGCTGAACAATTGCACGGGGTCGGAATCGTCTTGCGGGTCGGTCTGACCGTTCAGGCCTTCGGCCTGCAGCGACACGCTTTTCGGCAGCGGCCATGACACTTTGACGTTAGCGTGCAACTGGTCCCAATCGATCCAGAGCGGCGGCATGCCGGGCGCCATGGTCCTCAGTGGGCCGCGCAGGTCGGCGACCGGCGACAAGGGCGCGGTGATGTCGGCGGCGGCGTTGAAGCTGCCGGTCGAAGCCGCGACTTTCCTGACGTCGTCCTCGTAGGCGATGTTGTCGCAGGAGACCGTGAAGCTCAGCGGGTAGCCGCTGACGGTCAAATTGGCGCAGCCGGCGGCGATACCCTTGCTGCCAAGTTCCGCCACCGCCTGGTCGGCCCGGGTCTTGAGCCTGTCGGCCAGGTAGAACCAGCCGCCGCTATAGATCGCAAACAGCACGACGACGAACGCCACGAGCCAGAGCAGCCGACGGCGAGTTTTGGGCGATCGCTTGTCACTTGACGTCATGCTGCGGCTCTCGTTAACCCCTCACGTGGCGAGCAGGCTGTTCATTCTCAAGCACAACAAGCGGGAACAGAAGAAGCACCTTGCTGGTGCCGCGTCGTCACTCGAAATGCAATCAGGCTTGGCGATATGGGCGATTTTTGGGTTTTTGGCTATGGGTCGCTGATCTGGCGGCCGGGGTTTGCCCATGTCGAGACGCGCCGCGCCCGGCTCTACGGCTATCGCCGCTCGCTTTGCGTCTATTCCTTCGTGCATCGCGGCACGCGCCAGCGGCCGGGCCTGGTGCTCGGCCTTGACCGTGGTGGCTCCTGCATCGGGCTCGCCTATCGTGTTCCCGGCAATCTGCGCGGTGAGGTGCTTTCCTATCTGCGCGAACGCGAGCTGGTGACCAGCGTCTATCTCGAACGCATGCTCAATGTCCGGCTCGATGATGGCGGAACGGTCCAGGCGGTTGCCTACATCGTTGACCGGCAGCACGAACAATATGCCGGCGCGCTCGATGCCGTTGAGGCGGCAAAGGTCGTTCGCGGCGCCGTCGGCCAATCCGGCAACAACGAGGATTATGTCTTGAGCACGCTCGAACACCTCGAGGCGCTGGGCATCCGCGACCATTGGCTGGAGGAGGTGGGCCGTCAGGTCGCGCCTTCGTGAAGCGCTGGCCCGATCAAAAAGCAAAACCATGCCTTTGACCTCCGCCGATCACGACCTAGCTTAGCGGCAACCCACCCGCCTTCGGCTTCCCATCCCAGCACACGGAGATCAGTCTTGCACAAACGCCGTCTCGGTCGCACCGACCTTTCCATCGCGCCGCTGGTCCTGGGCGGCAACGTCTTCGGCTGGACTGCCGACGAGAAGACCTCCTTCGACCTGCTCGACCGCTTCGTCGGGGCCGGTTTCAACGCCGTCGACACGGCCGATGCCTATTCGCGCTGGGTGCCCGGCAACAAGGGCGGCGAATCGGAAACCATCATCGGCAACTGGATGAAGAGCCGCGGCAACCGCGACAAAGTCGTGGTCATCACCAAGGTCGGCTCCGACATGGGCCAGGGCAAGAAGGACCTCTCCGCCGCCTATATCGAAAAGGCGGTCGATGCGTCGCTCAAACGGCTGCAAGTCGACGTCATCGACCTCTATCTGTCGCATTGGCCGGATCCGGCCACGCCATACGAGGAAACGCTCGGCGCCTATCAGCGCCTGCTCGAAAAGGGCAAGATCCGCTATGCCGGCTGCTCCAATCTCGACGCCGGCCAATTGCGCGCCGCGCTCGATGTCGCCAGCCTGCGCAGCCTGCCGCGCTACGAGGTGCTGCAGCCTGAATACAATTTGTACGACCGCGCATCGCTCGACGGGCCGCTGCTCGATCTCTGCGAGGCGGAGGATATCGGCGTCATCACCTATTTCAGCCTGGCCAAGGGATTTTTGAGCGGCAAATACCGCGGCAAAGCCGATCTCGGACAGAGCGCGCGCGGGTCGGGCGTGGCCGGCTATCTCAACGAGCGCGGCATGCGCATCCTGTCGGCGCTCGATGCGGTTGCCGAGCGCCATTCGGCCAAGCAGGCGGAAGTGGCGCTGGCCTGGATCATCGCGCGGCCGGGCGTCACCGCGCCGATCGCCAGCGCCACGACACCGGCCCAGATGGACAGTCTGGTTCGTGCGGCGTCACTCAAGCTCTCGTCAGATGACATCGGAGCACTCGACCGCGCCAGCGCCTAAGGTGTGCTGATATTCAGGTGAGGTCGGCCTGCAAATGGCGACTCCCTGCGCTTCCGGTGCTCACGTACGAAAAGTACGCTCCGCTCCGGTACTCGGAATTCGCCATTTTCGGCTCGGCCTGACCTGAATCTCAACACACCTGTCGCGGTAAGCGCCGTGCACAATCGTCCAAGACCGCCGTGACGATCTACCGTAACTCCTGTCGCATCGCGGCAGGAGGGTTCGGCATGGCTGGTGGCGTTCTGGCTGAAGCGCAGCCTTGGCAGCAGTTGCTGGCGCTCGTGGTGGCCGCGACCGTGGTCATGGGCAGTCCTGGGCCGGCGACCATCAGCGTCACCGCCATCGGGGCGGCGTTCGGCCTGCGCTCCTCGCTGGGCTATACATCTGGCGTTGTGCTGGGGACGGTCGCCGTGCTGCTGGTCGTGGCCGCTGGCATTGTCGGCGTGCTTGCCTCGATGCCCGGGTTGGCCACGGTGCTGGCGATCCTGTCGGCCGCCTACATCCTTTATCTCGCTTTCAAGATCGCGACGGCGCCGCCATTGGCCGAACGCGGGAGCACCGCAACGAAGCCCAATTTTCTCGGCGGCTTCATGCTCGCCGTCGCCAATCCGAAAGCCTATGTGGCGATCGCCGCGGTCTTCGCCGGCGCCTCGTCACAAGCCGACGCCTTGGGTGTTTCCGCGAAATTGCTGGTGCTTTCCGCGATGATCGTCGCCATCCATGCCGCCTGGCTTCTCGCCGGGACGGTTTTCGCGCGGTTTCTGCGCAACCCTGTGGTGTCGCGGATCATCAACCTGGTCTTTGCCGCAACGCTGGTGCTGACGACCGCGTGGGCGGCGCTGCGGTAAAGATCAGGGCTTCACGGCCGTAGCTGCGCCCAGTTCTTGCAACCGCTTCACCGCCGTCGGCGGCATGGGTGGCGGGTTCGGCCCCTGCGCGACCTCGACAAGCATCTGGTCGCAGGCGGCCTCGGTGTCGCCGATCAGCCGCTGCATGAATTCCTCCTTGCCGAGACCGGGTGGGATCGGCGGCAGAAAGCGGGCCCTGATGGTGCCGGGATAGCGCATGAATTTGCGGCGCGGCCAGTAGAGGCCGGCGACATGGGCGACCGGCACGACAGGGACGCCCAACTGAGTATAGAGCTCGACGATGCCGTATTTGTAGGACGGCTCGGCGCCCGGCGGGCGGCGTGTGCCTTCGGGATAGATGATGAGCTGGCGCGGATTGCGATCCATCTCCTGTCTGGTCGCGGTGACGACCGCCTTGAGCGCCTTCGAGCGGCTGCCGCGATCGACCGGGATCATGCGCATCTTCATGATGTACCAGCCGAAGAAGGGGATCCAGGTCAGCTCGCGCTTCAGGATATAGAGCGCGTCGTCGAGATAGGGGTAGAAGGCGATCGCGTCCCAGAAGGACTGATGCTTCGGCGCCAGGATGAAGGA
>FTCZ01007781.1_pt1 | contig 12188 bp, 10 predicted proteins | sample 1658871 | NCBI WGS metagenome assembly FTCZ01 (sample SAMEA3914864, study PRJEB12502) | metagenome | biome: forest; material: soil | place: USA | collected 2012-03-12 | depth 0.3 m
ATGATGACTAACTCATCCACAATTGCAGAAACTATGCGATTCCCTAAAAGATGGAAAGCGCGCTCAACGATCCATCTGTTGGAGCACGTCGCCAAAATTCGTTCTGCAAACAAAGCCCAGACGCCGCTTCGCCTTCGTCGAGTCGTAGACGCGGTCGATCGAGTCGAACATCGTCCAGCCTCGCTTGTCGTATTTGGCGCGATACTCCGGGAAGTAGCGCGCGACGACCGACGGTGCGTCGGCGATCAGCTCGCGGCAATCCGATGGCGAGAACGGCGTCGACGCCGAGACGACGAAGGTATCGAATCCTATTTCGGGCGCCTTCTGCAGCGCCACGACATGAGCTTCGGCGGCGTCCTCGACGCTGAGCCTCCGGAACAGGAACTCGTTGGCCTTGGTGTTCTCGCTCGACTGGGCGATGGCGTGCGCCATGTCGTCTTCCTCGGGAAAGAAGCGAGCGGTGCGCAGGATTACGATCGGCAGCTTGTGCAGCTGGTGGAACAGCCGGCAGAGATCCTCGGCCGCGAGCTTGGTGACGCCGTAGATGTTGCGGGGCTGCAGCGGCGCCATGGTCTCGTCGATCCAGATCGCCTCTTTCGCCCCGCCCGCCCTGCCGTCGCGGATCCTCTGCGAGATCATCAGCGACGTGGTCGAGGTGAAGACGAAGCGGCTGACCCTGGCTTCGACAGCCTCTTCCAGAAGATTGAGCGTGCCCTGCACGTTCACGGCGACGAATTCAGAATTGTCGTGCGTCTCGATATGCGGCTTGTGGCGCGCGGCGGCGGCATGGACGATCGCCTCGATGCGCCTGTCGCGAATGATCGCGCGCACCAGCGCACGGTCGACCACCGAGCCCACGATGTCGGTCGTGGCGCCCGGTTCCGGATCGAGACCGACGACGAGGTGGCCGTCCCGGCGCAGTCGCGGGACCAGGGTCTGGCCGAGCCACCCTGAGGAGCCAGTAACGAGGATGTTCATGCCAATTTGTCTATATGAGGCCGACGAGCTTTAGTGCCTCTTCCTGACGCTTGGCCAGCACATCGACGTCGAAGTCCTCGACCAGACTCTCGAACAGCCGGTGCCAGTTGATCGACGCGCGCAGATGGATGAACACGGAGCCGAGGCCGATGGCGGCACGGTCCATGAACACGAACTCGCGCGGCGGGCGCACGCCGCCCATCTTGCGCAGCTCGCCGAATACGTTTTGCGCCATCTCGCGGCCGTAGCCTTGGGCAACGCCTTCGGTCAGCCGGCGCGGCCGATCGTCCATCAACGGGCCATAGAGGAACGCGGCCCAGCGATTGAGCACCGCAATCGTCTCGCGCGTGAGGCCGGTGAATCCCCAATCCTCGTAGGCCGCGACGGCGCGATCGAGGTCGTCGGTCATCAGGGCGCGGTAGAGCTCGATCGACCCCTTCACGAAGCGCGGCGGGAAGATGCGCACGCAGCCGAAATCCATCAGGTTCACCGAACCGTCTTGCCGCACGGTGTAATTGCCGAGATGCGGATCGCCATGGATCGTCCCGTAGAAATAGAACGGCACATACCAGGCGCGGAACATGTTGACCGCCAACGCATCGCGCTCTTCCTGGGGCCGGGTCTTCCAGTTGAGCAGCGGCTCGCCGGCCAGCCAGGTCATGGTGAGCAGCCTGTCGGTCGAGTGCGACGGCACGGTCTCGGGCACGTGCACGCTGGGCTCGTTGCGCAGCATGTGGCGGTAGAGCGCCACGTGCCTGGCCTCGCGGCGATAGTCGAGTTCCTCCCGCAGGCGGTTGGTGATCTCGGTATGGATCTCGTCGGTGCGGATCGCGGGATCGAAACGCTGGCCCACGGCGAAGACCAGCTTCAGCTGATTGAGGTCGGCTTCGAGCGCGGAGCTCATGTCGGGATACTGTAGCTTCGCCGCCGCTTCCCGCCCATCCGGCAACACAGCGCGATGAACCTGGCCCAGCGAGGCGGCAAACGACGCCTCCTTGTCGAAGCGCGCGAACTTCGATTGCCAGTCGGATCCCAGCTCGCTGGCCATCCGGCGGCGCACGAAAGCCCAGCCCATGGCCGGCGCATTGGCCTGCAACTGCGCCAGCTCGCGCGCATATTCCGGCGGCAGCGCGTCGGGAATGGTGGCGAGCAGCTGGGCCGCCTTCATCAGCGGTCCCTTGAGCCCGCCCAGCGCCGCCTTCAGCTCTGTCGCGTGCTTGTCGCGATCGAGCGAGAGGCCGAGATAGCGCTCGCCCGCCAGCCGCGCGGCCAGCCCGCCCATCGAGGCGCCGACCCGGGCGTAGCGGCCGAGCCGTCCGCCGAGCGAGTCGCTCTCATCAGCCATGTTGGGCGGCCATCGGCTAGAGTCTCTCCAGCTCGTCGACGAAGCCGGAGATCACGCTGAGGCCCTTGTCCCAGAAGGCGGGATCGGAGGCATCGAGACCGAACGGCGCCAGCAGCTCCTTGTGCCGCTTCACGCCGCCCGCCTTCAGCATCTCTAGATACTTCGACTGGAAGTCCGGCAGGCCGGATTGATAGGCGGCATAGAGCGAGTTCACGAGGCAATCGCCGAAGGCATAGGCATAGACGTAGAACGGTGAATGGATGAAGTGGCCGATGTACGACCAGTAGTGCTTGTACTCGTCGTCGAAAGTGAAGGCCGGTCCCAGGCTCTCCTTCTGCACCGCCATCCAGATCTCGCCCAGCGCCTCCGGCGTCAGCTCGCCCTCCCGGCGCTTCATGTGCACGCGCGACTCGAAATCGTAGAAGGCGATCTGGCGCACGACGGTGTTCAGCATGTCCTCGACCTTGCCGGCCAGCATGGCCTTGCGGGTCGCCTTGTCCGGCGCGGTCTTGAGCAGCGACTGGAAGGTCAGCATTTCGCCGAACACCGATGCGGTCTCGGCAAGCGTGAGCGGCGTGTCGGCCATCAACGCGCCCTGCCGCGCCGCCAGCACCTGGTGCACGCCATGGCCCAGTTCGTGTGCGAGCGTCATCACGTCACGCACCTTGCCCTGGTAGTTCAGCAGCAGATAGGGATGCGCCGAGGGGACGGTCGGATGCGCGAAGGCGCCCGGCGACTTGCCCGGACGCGCCGGCGCATCGATCCAGCCCGTGCCGAAGAATTTCCCGCCGACGTCGGCCAGCTCGGGCGAGAAGGCGCGATAGGCGTCGAGCACGGTCTTCTCCGCCTCGGACCACGGGATCGAGCGGTCGTCGTGCTCGGGCAGCGGCGCGTTGCGATCCCAGTACGGCATCGTGTCGACGCCGAACCACTTGGCCTTGAGCTTGTAATAGCGGTGCGCGAGGCGCGGATAGGCAGCCTTCACGGCGGACGCAAGCGCATCGACCACCTCGTCCTCGACGACGTTGCCGAGGTTCATCGCCGACTGCGGGCGCGGATACTTGCGCCAGCGGTCCTCGATCTCCTTGTCCTTGGCCAGCGTATTCGTGACCAGCGCGAAGATGCCGATGTTGTCGCCCTGCACCTTGCCGAAGGACTTGGCGGCGTCCTTGCGGATCGCGGGGTCCTTGCTCGAGAGCTTGTCGAGGATCTGCGGCTCGCTCAGCGTCTCGTTGCGGAAGGGGTAGCGCAGGCGGGCGATGGTCTCGTCGAACAGACGCGACCAGGCGGCGCGGCGGACCACAGACTGGTCATGCAGCAGTTTCTCCAGCTCGTCCGACAGTTGATAAGGTCGAAAGACCCGCCGATCGCGCAGCCACGGGCCGTACTTGGCAAGCGCCGGCTCCTTCAGCTTGTCCGCGAGGTCGGCATCCTCGATCTTGTTGAGCTCCAGGTCGAGGAACACCAACTTGGCGTAAATATCGTTCAGCTTCTCGGATACGTCCTGGGCAAAACGGCCGCGCTCCGAATCCGCCTGGTCCTGCGCGTAGTAGAGCTGGGCGTAGGAGCCGATGCGGCCCATGCGGTCCTGCATCGCCTCGTATCGCGCAATCGCCGCACCCAGCGCCTTGCCGTCGAGTCCGACGATCTTGCCCTCATAGTCCCCGGCAAAGGCTTCCGCCTCCTCGGCCGCGCGCTTGAGATCGCCCTGGAGATCGACGCCGGTCGGGCTCGAGTAAAGGTCGGACAGCTTCCAGGTCGGCAGATCGCCCAGCACAACGTTCATCAACAACTCCTTGGCTTGGCTAGATATGGGGCCTCCCTTGTGGCGCGGCTAGGGCACATCCCCTTTGAGCAGAATCGTCTTTGCCGGGGGCGCCTCATCCCGGATCGGCGGCGATGGCGTCCAGGAACGGGCCGACCAGAAGGGCCGCGAAGGCCTCGCAGTTCTTCGGGTCGCTGTCCTTGTAGTGCCCCGCGGCGTCCAGCAGGTTCATCGTGCCCAGCAGGCGGCCGTTGTAAAGCACCGGCACGTTCATCGCCGATTCGCAGCCGAGCGACAGGATCAGCTCGTGGTCGAAGAAAGCCCACCTGATGTCGTCGGCGTTGCGCCCGACCCACGGCTTCTTCTGGCCGATCACCAGTTTGTGCCACTCGGTGTCCTTTATCTCCTTGTAGCCGCCCACGGGATATTCCTTCGGCATGTTGGTGTACATGCGCTTCACCCGCTTGCCGTTGGGTGCCACGTAGAGAAGCGTGAAGAGCTTGTGGCCGACGGTATCCTTGGTGCCCTTCTCGATCGCCCTGAAGATGGCGTCGGTCGGACCGGTCCTGAGAGTGGCAATGCAGGTGTCGAGTGGCGTCATGATTTTCCTCCGGTCTGGGGTTTTGGCGCGCGCGGGATGCGTTCGGGCAGCAGGCCCTGTGGCATCAGGCGCAACACCAGGATGAGAGCGAGAGCGATCAGCAGTTCCTTGAGTGCGGCGCGTTGCACCGCGGTGACGTAGGGAATGTATTCGACGAGGAAGCGCGCCGATTCGAGCAAGGTCATCAGCAGATAGGCGCCGACCAGCGCGCCGGTCGGATTGCCGACGCCTCCCGAGGCGACGCCCAGGAAGATGTAGACCGTGATCAGCGGCAGGAAGAGATCGGGGGCGATATAGGACGTGAAGTGGCCGTAGAGCGCCCCGGCGAGGCCCGCGATCGCAGCCGACAGGGCGAAGGCCTGCACCTTGAAGCGCAGCACCGGCTTGCCCGCGACCTGGGCCACCTGAGCATCCTCGCGGATCGCGCGCAACGCGCGGCCGTAGGGCGAACGATCGATGCGCCGCATCAGCGCGTATACGACCGCCAGCACCGCCAGCAGGATCAGGAGATAGGCCGCATTGAAGTCCGGCCCGAGGGCCGCCTTGAAAGGCCCCGGGATACCCGAGATGCCGTCGGTGCCCTTGGTCAGCCAGATCTCGTTGGCCGCGACCAGGCGGACCACTTCGGCGAACCCCAGGGTGACGATGGCAAGATAGTCCTCGCGCAGGCGCGTCGTCGACAGCACGACGACCAGCCCCGCCGCACCACCCGCGACAAGCGCCATCAACCAGCCGAGCGGGATCGGCAGGTGTCCCGCCGTCGTCAGCAGCGCCGAGGCATAGGCGCCGACGGCAAAGAAGCCCGCCAGGCCGAGATTGACCATCCCGGTGCCGCCCCAGATCAGGTTGAGGCCGAGTGCCAGCAATCCGTAGATGCTGCCGATCGTGGCGATGAACAGGATGTAGTTCAGCATCGGGTGGACCGCGCGCATCCTGCGCGCTCATGAGCGGGCTGGAAGCCCGCGGTCCATTTGATCGTGAGCATCATCAAAACGCCCGCTCGCCCAGGAGCCCGCGCGGCCGCAGGCTGAGCACGACCAGGATCGCGAAGAATCCGACAGCGGCGCGATAGGGCGAACCGACGACCAGCACGGACAGCTCCTCCGCCATGCCGATCAGGAACGCACCCAGCACCGCGCCCGGCGCGCTGCCGAGGCCGCCCAGCACCGCGGCGGCAAAGATCGAGAGCAGGATGCGCGCGCCGGTCAGCGGATCGATCGAGCTGTCGAGCCCCAGCAACATGCCGCCGATGCCGACCAGGCCCATGCCGACGAAGCTCGCCATCATTGCCACGCGGTCTGGCCGGATGCCCTTCAGCGCCGCGAGCTCCGGATTGTCGGCGGAGGCGCGCATCGCCTTGCCGATGCGCGTGAAGGCAAGTGCTGCAAAGACCAGCAGCATGATCACGATGGCAATGGCCATCGTCTCGGTCTGCTGCGGGCTGATGCGGATGTCGCCGAAGCGCACGTCGCGGGAGATCGGCCGGTCGTAGCCGCGCATGTCGTTGCCGAAGCCCAGCCGCACGATGTTCTCGAGCACGAGGCCCGACGCGATCGAGGCAATGGCGGCGGGCAGCGCGCCCTGCTTCACCAACGGCCGGTGCGCCACCTTGTCGAGGAACAGCCCGACCGCGCCCGCGACGACAAACGCCACGGCGAGCGAGCCCACCATCTGGAAGCCCGCGGCATAGGCCACATAGCCCGCGAAGGCCCCCAGGGTCGCGATGCCCGACACCGAGAAGTTGGGAAAGCGCAGCACGGCGAACATCGCCGTGAAGCCGATGGCGGGCACGGCCAATAGCGCGCCCGACACCAGCCCGTTCACCAGGGCCTGGACGACAAGGTCCATGCGATCAGGCGATCTTCACCAGAACCGGCTTGCCGGCCTTGATCTGCTCGTAGCGGAACTTGCAGTCGAGGATGTCGCCCTTGTCGTCGAAGTCGCACGGCCCCGACGCGCCGGCGTAATCGACCTTCTCGCCCGCGGCGATCGCCTTCAGCCCGTCGACGGCGTTGTCGACTGCCTTGCCACCGCCTTGCGTCACCTTGCGGATGTTGTCCTTGATGACGGTGCCGGTTGCACCCTTGCCGATCGCCATCGCCATCAGCACCATGTTCACATGGTCGTAGACCTGGCTGGTGTAGGGATCGGGATTGGCGAGGCCACTCATCTTCTTGACCTTCTCGAGCGCACCGCTGCCTTCGGCGACCGACGGGGCATAGGTGTAGACGCCTTCGACGATCTCGTTCTGCCCGACCTGTTCGATGAGCTTCTGGTTGATCGCATAGGCCTGGCCGATGATCTTGCCCTTGTAGCCGGCACGGTAGAGATCCTTCAGCAGCACGACGGTGTCGGGCGTGTAGCCGGCGCATAGGATCGCGTCCGGCGAGAAACGCAGCGTTTGGTCGACCTCGGTACGATAAGTCGTCTTCTTGTCGTCATAGATCAGGCTGCCGTGCGTGCCGCCGGCCTTCTTCGCGACGCCATTCATGATCTCGATGCTCGACGCCGCAAACGGCGTCTGCGGTACCAGGGTGAAGATCTTCTTGGCGCCGAGGCCCACCAGGAAATCGCCGGTGCGGGTGATCTGCAGCACGGTGTTGGGCTGGGTGCGCACGAGGTAACCCTGGTGCGGCAGCAGGGTGATCGAATCCGCGCCCGAGACGGTGCAGAGGAAGGTCTTGTTCTCCCAGCAGAGCGGCGCCACGGCCGTCGTCACCGACGAGGCCCAGGTGCCGAGGATCGCCGCTACCTTGTCGACGTCGATCAGTTTGCGCGCCGCGCGCACGCCCGCGTCGGGATTGGTCTGGTCGTCCTCGCTCACCAGCACGACCTTGCGGCCCGCCACGCCACCTGCACCGTTCACTTCCTCGACCACGGCAGCGGCGACCTTGGCCATTACAGGGCCGTAAGGACCGCCCGCGCCCGTCAGCGGCGTCAGCGTCGCGATCTTGATCGGATCGGTTTGGGCGCGCAGCACCGAGGGTGCGGCCACGGCGGCAATGCCGCCCAGAAGAGCCGCGCGGCGGCGAATGCGAAGTCTCGTCATTGCAGTTACCCCATTCCCTCAAGCATTACGGGCGAGCATAGGCTGGGCCTTGCCGCCGAGAAAGAGATCGCGCACCGTCGGATCGGTCGCCAGTTCGTTGGCGCCGCCCTCGCGCTCGACCCGGCCCTGGACCAGCACGCAGGCCCGCGTCGAGACCGCCAGTGCTTCGAGCGCATTCTGCTCGACCATCAGGATGGCGACGCCGGTCTTGTTCAAGGCAACGATTGTGCCGAACAGTTCCTCCGCCGCACGCGGGCTGAGGCCCGCCGTCGGCTCGTCGAGCAGTAGCAGTTTGGGCGTGTTCATGAGTGCGATCGCCATGGCCAGAATCTGGCGCTGGCCGCCGCTCAAGGTGCGCGCCGTCGCCCGTCGCTTCTCGGCCAGCATTGGAAAGCGCTCGTAGAGTTCTGCGATGCGTTGCCTGGCATGGCGGCCATCGACATAGCCGCCCATCTCGAGATTCTCGGCGATCGTCATGGCGCCGAAGACGTTGCGCTCCTGCGGCACGAAGGACAGGCCGAGCCGGCTGATCTCCGGCGCGCCGAGGCCTGCGATGTCGCGGTCGCCCAGCAGGATATGGCCGGCACTCGGCTTCAGCAGGCCCGCGATCAATTTCAGCAGGGTCGACTTGCCCGCGCCGTTCGGCCCGATCAGCGAGACAATCTCGCCTTCCTCGACGCGCAGCGCCGCGCCCTTCACGATCTCGTCGGCCGCGACATAGCCGCCGCGCAGGTCGGTGACGCGCAGCAAACTCATGCCGCTCTCCGGCCGAGATAGGCTTCGCGCACGCGACTGTCGTTGCGCACTTCGTCGAACGTGCCCTGGGTCAGCACCCGCCCCTCGGCCATCACGATCACCGGCTGGCAGAGATGCGCGATGAAGCCCATGTCGTGCTCGATCAACAGCACGGTGATGCCGCGCCGCGGCAGTTCCAGCAGCCGCTCGCCGATCTCGTTCTGCAGCGTCGGGTTGACGCCTGCCGTCGGCTCGTCGAGCAGCACCAGCTTGGGCTCGGCCATCAGCGCGCGGCCGATCTCGAGCAGCTTCTTCTGGCCGCCCGATAGTGCGGTGGCGGGATTGTCGATCAACTTGTCGAGCCGCAGGAAGCGCGCCGTCTCGAGCGCCTTCTCCGCCAGCTCCGCCTCGCGCTCGCGCGCCGCACTACTGCCGAAGATGGCCGTCAGCAGATTCTCGCCCGGCTGGTCGCGGCCATAGAGCATGAGATGCTGGAACACCGAGAGCCTGGGAAAGCCGCGCGCCACCTGGAAGGTGCGCACGAGCCCCGCGCGGCTCACGACATCGGGCGCCTTGCCCGCGATCTCGTGCCCATTGAAGAGCATCGAGCCCGCGTCGGGCGGTACCAGCCCCGACACGACGTTAAACAAGGTCGTCTTGCCCGCCCCGTTCGGCCCGATCAGCCCGGTGATCCCGCCCGCCTCGACCTTGAAGTCGACACCGCGCAACACCTCCAGACCGTAGAAGGAGCGGCGCAGGCTTTTGAGTTCGAGCAGGGGCATAACTCTCAATACCTCATCCTGAGGACCCGCGCGAAGCGCGGCGTCTCGAAGGATGGGCAACAGACGAAGTGCTCGTGCCCATCCTTCGAGACGGCCCTTCGGGCCTCCTCAGGATGAGGACATGCACGTGTCCCTAGAGTCGATTGTAGGTCTTGAACCACTCGACGAACTTGGGGATGCCCTCTTCCACCGAGACTCTAGGGGTCCAGGCGAAATCGCGGGTCGTCTCGGTGATATCAGCGCAGGTCTCCAGCATGTCGCCCGGCTCGCCAGGATGCAGTTCGACCACAGCCTTCTTGGCGAAGGCCTTCTCGAACAGCTCGATGACATGGGCGATGTCCTCGCTGCCGGCCGCGCCGAGATTATAGAGCCGGTGGCCGGGCTGGGCGGCGGGTTTGTCGAGCACGGCCAGCGTGCCGGCCACGATGTCGTCGATGTAGCTGAAGTCGCGGCGAGCAAAGCCCAGGTGGAAGAGCTTGATCGTGCTGCCTTCGTGGATCGCCTTGGCGAAGATATACGGCGCCATGTCGGGTCGGCCCCAGGGGCCGTAGACCGTGAAGAAACGCAGGCCCGTCGCCCGCAGCTTGTGCAGATGGACATAGGTCTCCGACAGCAGCTCGCCTGCCCGCTTGGTCGCGGCATAGACCGACACCGGATGATCGACATTGTCGGAAGTCGAGAACGGCAGCTTGTGATTGGCGCCATACACGGACGACGACGAGGCATAGACGAAGTGCTTCAGCCCCGGCAGGCGTCGCGCCAGCTCGACCATGATGAGATGGCCCATCACGTTGGTCTGCACGTAGATATAGGGGTCGTTGACCGACTGGCGCACGCCCGGCTGGGCGGCCAGATGGACGATGCGGTCGATATGCTTGTGGCTGTCGGCCAGCGCCAGCATGGCATCGCGGTCGGAGATATCGCCTTCGATGAAGCTGAAGCCCTTGTCCTCGCGCAGCGGCTTGAGGCGGGCGAATTTCAGGATCGGGTCGTAATACGGGCTGAAATTGTCGATGCCGACCACCTGCTCGCCCCTGGCCAGCAATGCGCGCGCGACCTGAGAGCCGACAAAGCCGGCGACACCAGTGACAAGGACGGACATGAAATCGCTTAAAGAAATCCAGAGGGCTGAAACGGGTCGGCGGCGCTGATTACAACATTTCGTCCCCGGACGACACCTTGAAACGTCGCGCATGGCTGGCCGGTCGCCGAGTCAGAAAACCTTCTTTTCGTGGGGCACCCGCGTTCCCGATTGAATCGCGCAACATTCTGTCGCTACCGTGCCTACATATAAGAGCAAGGAGGTTGCCATGACCCAATCGGTGACCCTGGACGACAAGTATGTGGTGGAAACAGGCCGGGTCTATCTGACCGGCACCCAGGCGCTGGTCCGGCTGCCGATGATGCAGCGACAACGGGACCTGACTGCCGGACTCAATACCGGCGGGTATATCACCGGCTATCGCGGTTCTCCCCTCGGCGGCTTCGACCAGGCGCTCTGGCAGGCCAAGAAATTCATCAAGAAAAGCCATATCGAATTCCAGCCCGGCCTCAACGAGGACCTCGCGGCGACCGCCCTCTGGGGCACCCAGCAAATCCACCTCTATCCCGGCGCCAAGTTCGATGGCGTCTACGGCATCTGGTACGGCAAGGGACCAGGCGTCGACCGCAGCGGCGACGTCTTCAAGCACGCCAACTATGCCGGTACCTCCAAGCACGGCGGCGTGCTGGCGCTGGCCGGCGACGACCATATGGCCAAGTCCTCGACCACGGCGCATCAGAGCGAGCCCGCCCTGATCGCGGCCAACATGCCGATCATCCATCCGGCAAGCGTCCAGGAATATCTCGACTACGGCCTGCACGGCTTTGCCATGTCGCGCTATTCGGGCCTGTGGGTCGGCTTCAAGGTACTGAGCGAGACGGTCGACTCCTCGGCCTCGGTCTATGTCGATCCGCACCGCGTCGAGATCCATACGCCGACCGATTTCACCATCCCGCCCGAGGGCGTGCACATCCGCTGGCCCGACGAGTGGCTGGGCCAGGAACGCCGCGTTCTGACGCTCAAGCTGCCGGCGGCGCGGGCCTATTGGCGCGCCAACAAGCTCGACAAGGTAATGCTTGGCCGGCCTGACGCGCGCTTCGGCATCGTCACCGTCGGCAAGTCCTACATGGACGTCCGCCAGGCGCTCGACGAGCTTGCGATCGACGACAAGGAAGCCGAGCGGCTCGGCCTCGCGGTCTACAAGGTGGGCATGGTGTGGCCGCTCGAGACCGAGGGCGCCATGGCCTTCGCGTCGGGCAAGCGCGAGCTCCTGATCGTCGAGGAGAAGGCTGCGATCATCGAGCAGCAGCTGAAGGACGTGCTATTCAACGCGCCGGCCGACCGCCGCCCCGTCGTCGTCGGCAAGACCGACGAGCGTGGCCAGAAGCTATTCAAATCGGACGGCGAGCTGTCGCCCTTCGACATCGCCTCCACGATCGTGGCACGGCTGGGCCTCGACTCCTTCAACGAGGCGACCAAGCAGCGCTTCGAGACCTTGCGCCGCCGCTCGGCACGCCAGGTGCGCAATGACTCCGGCATGGCACGCGTGCCCTATTTCTGCTCCGGCTGCCCGCACAACACCTCGACCAAGGTGCCCGACGGCTCGATGGCGATGGCCGGCATCGGCTGTCACACCTTGGCCATCGGCATGGAGCGCAACACCAAGACCTTCACCCACATGGGCGCCGAGGGCGTGCCGTGGGTCGGCGCCTCGCACTTCACCGAGACGCCGCATGTCTTCCAGAACCTGGGCGACGGCACCTACTTCCATTCGGGCTACCTCGCGATCCGGCAGGCGATCGCGGCCGGCACCACCATCACCTACAAGATCCTCTACAACGACGCCGTCGCCATGACCGGCGGCCAGCCGCACGACGGCAACGTCCATCCC
>FTCZ01005650.1_pt1 | contig 12175 bp, 10 predicted proteins | sample 1658871 | NCBI WGS metagenome assembly FTCZ01 (sample SAMEA3914864, study PRJEB12502) | metagenome | biome: forest; material: soil | place: USA | collected 2012-03-12 | depth 0.3 m
AGTTCAGAGAAGGCATTCGATGCAGCCTCGCCCCGGCCGTTCTCGCCCGGTCGTTCTACTTCCTGCTGAGGACGGTCGTGCACTGACTTCCGGCGTTCGTCCCGGTTGGCGATCAAGGCAGCGGTTCGCGCAAACCACAGTTTGATCACTCGCCGAAGACCACAGAGCACTGAAGTATGGAACTCCCAGCGTTGTGCGGATTGTGCACGTGCGATCATAGGGAGAATGTCTCGTGAAGGTAGTCATTCTCGCGGGCGGCTTCGGAACCCGCATCAGCGAAGAAAGCGCCGTAAGGCCAAAGCCCTTGGTGGAGATCGGCGGCCAGCCGATCCTGTGGCACATCATGAAGATGTATTCGTCGTACGGTCTCGACGACTTCATCATCTGCTGCGGCTACAAGGGCCATCTCATCAAGCAGTACTTTCGCGACTACGCCCTCGGCCGGTCCGACGTGACCTTCGACTTGCACGACAACAAGATTTTCAATCATCGCAATGGCGTCGAGCCATGGCGCGTGACCCTGCTCGACACAGGTGAGGCGACAATGACCGGCGGACGCATAAAGCGCGCCCGGCCATATCTCGGCGACGAGCCGTTTTGCCTGACCTACGGCGATGGCGTGTCGGATATCAACATCACCGACCTCATCAACTTCCATCATCGTGTCGGCGCCCTGGTCACGGTTTCCGCCGTGCGTCCGCCCGGCCGCTTCGGTGTGCTGCGGCTTCGAAGCGGCGACGATCGCGTCGCGGGCTTCCGCGAGAAGTCGAACGACGACAGCGACTTCATCAACGGCGGGTTTTTTGTCGTCGACCCCAAAGCCATCGACTACATCGCCGGCGACGACACGGTCTGGGAGCGGGAGCCCCTCGAAAATCTGGTCTGCGACGGACAGGTGGCCGCGTATCAGCACCGCGGATACTGGCAGAACATGGATACGCTGCGAGACAAGGTCGTACTGGAAGATCAATGGAAGAGCGGGAGCGCCAAATGGAAGAACTGGTGAAGTCCGCCCACCGGGGTGGATCGGCGATCCAGCAGCCCGCCCCGATGCGCGTGCTGGTGACCGGGGCCGACGGCTTCATAGGCTCGGTGATGACCCCGCTGCTGGCGGAACGCGGCTTCGACGTCGTCGGCGTGGATACGGGCTTTTACCGTGCCGGCCTTCTGTATCATGACGGCATGAACCGGCCGGCGATGCTGACGCGGGACATTCGCTCCCTGACCGCGCGGGATTTGGAGGGCTTCGAGGCCGTGGTGCACTTGGCGGAACTGTCCAACGACCCGCTCTGCCAGCATGACCCCAAGAAGACCTACGAGATCAACCATCTTGGGTCGGTGGCCCTTGCGAAGGCTGCAAAGGAAGGCGGCGTTTCGCGTTTCGTCTATGCCTCGTCGTGCAGCATCTATGGAGCGGCGGCGGACGGCGCCCGGAACGAGGACTCCGAACCCAATCCCCAAACCGCCTATGCCCATTGCAAGATGCTGGTGGAAAGAGACGTGCGGGAACTGGCCGACGGCAACTTCAGCCCGACCTTCCTGCGCAACGCCACGGCGTTCGGCGCATCGCCGCGCATGCGCTTCGACATTGTTCTGAACAACCTGGCCGGCCTGGCATGGACCACCGGAAGGATAACGATGACCAGCGATGGCATGCCCTGGCGCCCGCTGGTCCATGTCCAGGACATCGGCGAAGCCGTGGCGGCGACCCTCGAGGCGCCCCGCGAGACGGTTTCAAACCAGATCCTGAACGTCGGCGACAACGACAATAACTATCGCGTCCGCGAGATCGCCGAAGCCATCGGCGAGGTCTTTCCAAACTGCAAGATCGAGTTCGGCAATAACGGCGGCGACAATCGCAGCTATCGAGTCGAGTTCGACAAGATTCGTCATGTCCTGCCCGGCTTCAAATGTCGGTGGGATGCCCGGCGCGGCGCCCGGCAAATGCGGTCTCTGTTCGAGCACATAGCCATGAGCGAGAGCGACTTCATTGCCCCTCCCTTCACGCGCTTGAAGGAACTCCAGCACCTGCTGCAGACCCGGCAGATAGACGCGGACTTCCACTGGCGACCTCATGCTTTTTCATAAGACGGCGCTGAAAGGTATCTGGCTGATCGAACTGCAGCCGTTTGCCGACCAGCGTGGCGAATTCACGCGCACCTGGTGCCGCGAGGAATTCTCGCGCAGCGGACTGGATGTAAACCCCTCCCAGGGCAGCATCTCATTCAATCCAACGAGCGGGACGCTGCGCGGCCTTCACTGGCAGGCCGTCCCGCACTCGGAAGCCAAAATCGTGCGGTGCTCGCGGGGCGCGATCTACGATGTCGTCGTCGACATCGATGCGCGATCGCCGACCCATCGCCAATGGCTCGGCTTCACCCTGAAGCCGGACAGCCATCGCATGCTCTACATATCGGGAGGCTTTGCCCACGGATTTCAAACGCTCGTCGACGATACCGAGGTCAGCTATCTGACCTCTGCGCCGTACGTCGCCTCCGCGGGCCGCGGCCTTCGATATGACGATCCGGCGCTGGCGATCCGCTGGCCGCTTCCCGTCTCATTGATCTCGGATCGCGACCGTTCGTGGCCGCTTCTCGATGAAGGCCACGACGAAAGAGAGGGCCTCCGCCGCCCGCCAATCGGCATACAACCGGCATGATCGCTTCAGCGCTGCCGCCGCGCGCGTATGCGTCCAAGTCCCCACACGATGATCCTGCGCTCGAACAGTGCGAGACAACCGCCGAGCACGCCTGCTCCCACAATCAACTCGAGCCACCAGTATCTGTCGAGCGATGCGGGAAGCGACGCGATCGAAAGTGCGACGATCGTGGAACAAACCACCGGCGGAAGCATGATCGGCAGGATGGGATGCCAAAAGAGGCCAAGACGGCGCCGCACGAAGATGCCGAGCGCGAGAACCAGGACTTCCGATGCGATCGTCGCGGCGATTGCGCCCCACGCCCCGAAAAACGGAATGGCGAGGAGACTGAGCACCAGGTTGCTCGCCGCGCCGGCCGCGGAGATCTTGAACTGAAGCCCGCTCAATCCCCAAGGCACCAGCGTGGAAACCAGCCCGTAGTTCAGGAAGGTGACGGCGATGGTCAGGCAGAGCCATTCGAAATACGGGCCGCTGGCGGCGAAGGCAGCGCCATACATGAGTTCCACGAGATGGCGGCCTACCGCCCATCCGAGCGCGGCGATCGGCAAGCCCATCCATGCCAGCAACCCGAGATATTCACGCGACAACGCGATCGCTTGCGTCGGCGAGTTGTGCGAACGCGCGAAGACGGGAAAGTAGGCATTCCACAGCGCCGCCGTGATGACGGCGGCCACCATCATCAGCCTGTAGGCAGTTGCATACTGGCCCACCACGTCGTCGCTGGCGACGAAGCCGAGGATGATCGTGCCGGTGTTGAAATAGATCGCCACGGCCGCCTGCGTCAAAGCCAGCGGCCAGGCGTCGCGCAGCAGGGCGGATGCGCCGGCGAGCGTTGGCCGTATCCGCAGCGGCCGGACCAAATGGTGACGGGCCAGATACCAGAGATTGTACGCAACGCCGAGAAGGGCGAAGGGAAGGCCGAGCATCGCGTAGAGATAGATGTCCTCGGGCCGATGCACCAAGAGCAGGAGCGCAGGAAGCTGCAGGACGTTGAGTGCCAGGGTCGCGATGCTCGGCCCGACCATCCGTTCGTGCGCCTGCAGAAGCCAGCTCGTGTTCCACGCGCCGAGAAACAGCGTCGCTCCCTGTATGAGCAGGAGAATGCTCACGGACGGCCCCCGCAACTCGAATGCCGCCACGATGATGATGACGAGGTAGACAAGCAGGGCGAGCGCCGTCTGGACCGTCAGAATGAGCGCCAGCAAAGGCTGGCCGCGCTCATGGTTCTTGGCGACCTCGCGCTGACCGACCGTCGTCAGCCCGGGATTGACCAGGACAGCGAGATAGGCCACCACCGCCATCGCCCAACTCACCTGTCCGATGGCAGCCGGTCCAAGCGCCCGTCGGACAAAAATACTGATGACGATCGTGACGAGAAGGCCGAGAACGCTCGTACCGGCCAGCGCCAGGAAGTTCGCGGCGATGCGACGGCGATTGGGAGGCGCGGGCCCTGCATCCGCGTCCGCAGCACCGGGCACACCATCTGCAATCGTCACTTGCTTCACCGTAAGCTCGCTGCGCTGTTTATCGCCGCTGGATTCAAGGCCGCTGGGCATTGTTGGGTGCCGTCCTCTCTGCAACCAGTGACCAAGATGTGTTTGTCCGGCCAGGCAGGATCGAAATGAGCCGCAGCCTGCGGGTCGGCGTTATCGGCACCGGAGCCTTTGCCGAAGCCTGCCATATACCTGGGATATTGAGCCACCCGGCCGCAGAGGTCGTGATGCTCTGCGGTCGTCGGGAGGCGTGGACGCGAACACTCGCCCAGCGTTTCGGCATATCCAGGATAACGCTCGACCCGGCGGAAATTTGCGCGAGCAGCGACGTCGACGCGATAACGATTTGCACGGCCAACGCTGCCCACCATCCGCAGGTCATGCTCGCCTTGAAGAATCGCAAGCATGTCTTTTGCGAGAAGCCCTTGGCGCTTTCGGTGGCGCAATCCCGCGAGATGACGCGCGCGGCGGAGGCCAGCGGCCTGGTCAACCAGGTTGCGTTCACCTTTCGCCACCTTTTCGGGATAGGCGAACTTCGACGCCGTGTGGCCGACGGCGACATCGGGGATCCGTTGTTCGTTCGCATTCATCACGAGTATCGCGACAACAAGCGATCCGACGCCGCGGTCGCGAACGGCTGGCGCTATCGCTCGCGTGCGACGGGAGGTGGCGTGCTTTTGGACACGGGAGCACATCTGTTCGATCTGGCTCATCTCGTCGCCGGGCCCGTCACGGCGGTCAAAGCGGCGCTTTGCTCCGTCGTCGGACCGGATGCCGGAGGCGACGATATCGCCTCTGTGGCCTTTCGCTGCGCGTCGGGCACCGCAGGCCACCTGTTCGCCAGCAGAACGAGCGAGCCACAGGTGCCGAACGCCATTCAGGTCACCGGCAGCACGGGCACCCTCCTCGCTTACATCTCCCGCGGGGGCTTCGACGCCCTGCGCCGCCGCGCGCCAGGACAGGCGTCATGGGAAGAGATCGCGCTGCCTGGCCGAGCGAGCGATGGTCATCCGCACGCTTTGAATCTGATGATGCGGAGCTTCGTGGATTCCTGCCTGCAGGGCCGGCTTGTCGAAGGCGCGGCGTCTTTCAAGGATGGGTTGGCCGTCCAGGAGACGATCGCTGCCGCCGGAAGCGGAACGGAGATGGGCTGGACCGATCTACAGCCCGCGCCGTGATCGACGGCATCCTGCCGGGATTCACTCACAACAACGGCGAATGAGATCGGCATCCAAGGATGCTTCTGCGCCGGCCACAAGCTGCCAGAACGGCATGCCGGAGCGTTCGGCGATATCGAGCAGGGTGCGACTGCCATCGGACTGGTTGAGCAGCCAGAGAAGCGCCATCTGGGCCGCAGCCTGGTCCTTTTGTCCGCTGATGGCGCGGTAGAGTCCGCGACGGCCCAGATGCGGCTCGCCACGACCGTCGATGCGTTCGTAGGCGATGTTGTATTCCAGCACGTCCAGGACCTCGGTCAGCAGACGGAAACTTTCACCGAGTGCGTCCGCCTTGACGAATTCCAGGTTGTCCGCCGACGTATGATATTCGGGAAAGGTCCCGTTCGGCGACCGCATGAAGCAGCCGACGGGAAGATCGTAGCCTGGCGAGCAGTATTGCCGTTCGTCGTATCCATAGGGCGAGAACGGCAGCACCGTGTGCGGCACCTGCCCGGCCCGAAGAACGTAGGCGACGACCCGGTCGATCTCGGCATTCCCTTTCTGGCTCTGCTTGTAGTTGAACGGGCCCGGATCTCCGACGCACGACAGGACAAGGCCATGCGCGATGCGGGTAGTGACGTCTTCGTTGCGCGACAGCCAGGTCAGCGAGCCGATCGTGGCGGGAATGAACACGAAGCGATAGCTGAGCCGGTTGTTCTTGCCGAGAAGATACCGGCCGAGTTCGGCAGCGACCGCGATGCCGGAAAGATTGTCGTTTGCCAGGCTCGGATGACAGCAATGGACGGAAATCAGAACCTCATCGCGCTCTTCTCCGCGAATGAACAGCTCACCATAGCTCAGGGAGCCAGGTTCGAGGCTGCTGTCGATGCGGACCCGATATGTCTCGTCGCGCATCGATTCCCAAACGTCGTGCGTAAGGCAAAATCCCCATTGATCGGCATAGTATCCGGTGCGGTAAGGAACAAGGGACGGCTGCGCCGGAAGAGTATGCACGTGCGCAGCCAGCTCCTCCCGGGACACAACACGATCGACCGGCGCGCTGTAGCTGACAACGTGCAGGTTGCAGTCGGCGAAGTCGACGAGGACCTCGCCGTTCAGCCGTTCGACCCGCGCCGACCGCACGCTCCATTCCGGAGGCACCTGCCAGTCCAGCACTGCCGTTCCGCTCGGCACTTCATGGATGACGATGGGAACGAGGCGTCTTACTTCTTCCAGAGTCTGGCGAAGACCATCACCGGTTATGCTACGGCAGTAGGGAAAGAGCCGCCGCACCAGATCATGGAGTCTTTGTCCCAGTATGGCTGCATCGGCCGGTTCGCCGACACCCCGCCTTGGAAGACTTTCAGGCAATCTGGCCTCCAGCTCATCTACGGAAACTAACGCTGGCGCGTCAGTGTCCCGAAGATTGCAGGTTGGGCAGCATGAATTTGCCGCCGAGTTCCGTGTAATTCTTGTTCTGCTGAATGATCTCGGCGGCGAAGTTCCAGGCGAGGACCAGCACGTAGTCAGGCTTGTCCTCCGCGAGGGCTTCCACGGGCCGGATCGGCAATTTGACCCCCGGCATGTATTTCCCGATCTTGGCCGGATTGCGATCGACGACGTATTCCAGCGTGCCGGGCTCGAACCTCATGTAGTTCAGCAGCGTCGCGCCCTTGGCGGCCGCCCCGTAGGCCGCGATCCGGGCACCGTCGGCATGCAGGCGAGCCATCGAGGTACGGAGCCGACTGCCCATCTCTTCAACGCGACCGGCAAAGGAAAGATAGTAGTCGACATCCGCCATGCCGAGCTCCGCTTCCTCGGCGAGCAGCGCGACCAGGCGGGCGCTGCGGCCCGGCTTTTTGCTCGCCGTGAGGCGGATGGACCCGCCATGGATTCCAAGACGCTCGACGTCGTTGAGGTAAAGGCCGTGACGCGCCAGCAGCGGCTCGGCCGCGGTGACCGAATAGTAGAAGAGATGTTCGTGATAGATCGTGTCGAACTCGCAGTTCTCGATGAGGTCGCGAAGGTAGGCGATCTCCAGCCTGATGAAGCCGTCGTCCTTCAGAAGGATGGCCATGCCTTCGATGAAGTCGTTGATGCCATCGACATGGGCAGCGACATTGTTGGCAATAAGCACGTCGGCCTTCTTGCCCTGCTTGACGAGCTCGCGCGCGACCTTGGCTCCGAAAAATGCCTGCTGGGTCGGAATACCTCGCTCGAGCGCGGCGGCGACAGGTCCTGCCGCCGGATCGATACCGAGCACCGGCACGCCCGCGTCCACGAAGTTCCGCAAGAGATAGCCGTCGTTGCTCGCGACCTCGACGACCAGCGAATCGGCGCCCAGCGCGCGCTCGGCGAGGATCTTGGTGACATGCTCACGGCTGTGCGCCAGCAGTGCGGGCGAGAAGGACGAGAAGTACGGGTAATCGCGTTCGAACAGGACATCCGGCGCAATCGTCTCGGTGACCTGCACGAGCGCGCAGTCGTGACAGAATGCCAGCTGCAGGGGATAGACGGACTCGGTCTCACCGATCTTCTGCGCGTCGATAAGCGCATTGGCGATCGGTTGGGCGCCGAGATCGAGGAAGGTCGTCAGATGCGTCCCCGAGCATGAGCGACAACAGCTCAGGCCGGAGGGATCGGATATCGCCAGAGGGTGCCCCGACATAATCTTTGTTCTCGATGTTTCTTGCCAAGAAATCGCTCGACGGAATCAAAGTGTAGCGGCAAGGCGCCCGCGTGCGTGTGACTAAGGAATGACCTTCGCCCCCAGCGTGGAGGCAAAGGACTCGATGCGCGCCTCCGTGAAGGCCGGCCGCGCCTGGACTTTCTTCCACCAATCGTGAACCCGCGGATGCTTCTGCTCCGACATCTCGTCGGGGATGATCTCCTCGTCCATGCGCTTGACGAAGGGCACGACGGCGATGTCGGCCAGCGAGTAACGGTCGCCGACCAGCCACGCGTGCGCGGCAAGGCTCGCTTCCATCCTGTCGAGAATTGCCGTGAGCTTGCGCCGCGCCTCGTTCTCCTCCTCCGCCGTATAGGGCTGGCGGGCGGCCCGTAGCCAGGCCTGCTGACGTTCCTTGCTCGGGATCTTCTTCATCGCCTCGGCGAGCTCGGCGTCGGTCCACTTCGAGGCGACCTTGGCGATGCTGTGCTTCCAGTTGAAGATGATGAGGTTGCCGATGCGCTCGTCGGCATAGCGGATCCAGTTGCGCATCTCGGCGCGGCCGTAGGCATCGTCGGGCCTGAGCGGTGGCTCGGGATAGGTCTCGTCGAGATATTCGCAGATCGTGCCGCTCTCGTAGAGCGAGCGGCCGTCGGGCAGGATCAGCAACGGAATCACGCCGTTCGGATTGAGCTTCAGATACTCCGGGCTGTGGTGCTCCATCTTGGTGAGATCAACCAGCACGCTCTCGAACTTCAGCCCCTTCTCCGCGAGGCAGAGCCTCACGCGGCGCGAGGCGCTGGAGCGCCAGCCATGGTGCAGCACGAACATCGGTTTCCTCCGCTTGATCGGCAGCGATTGTAGCAGCGATCTCAGTCGTCGAGGCGGAAGCGGATGCGCACGGTCCGCGTGGCGGTGGCACCCGGCGCCGGCAGCGTGGCGCCCTGCAGCATGCGCAGCGCCGCCGCATCGAGATCGGCGTGGCCGCTGCCCTTGCCGATCGACACGGCGCTCACGCGGCCGTTGTCCTCGACGGTGAAGCTGATCATCACCTCACCCTCCTCGCCGCGCTGGCGCGCCGCGCTCGGATAGTTCTTGTGCGCGGCGAGCCAGGCCGCGAGCTGCACGTTCCATCCCGGCACGATGCTGGGCGCCGCCGTCGGCGACGGTGTGCCGGCCACCGGCGGCACCGCTTGCGGTGATGGCGCCGATGCAGCGGGCGCCGGCTGGGGCGCGGCAACGACCGGCGGCTTGGCCGGCGCGGGCCGCGGCTTGGGAGGCGGAGGCCTGACGGGCGGCGGAGGCGGCGGCGGCTTGAAGTCGGGAACAGCGAGCGCTTCCTCGGGCGGCGGCGGCACGAAGTCCGGCAGCGGCGGTTGCGGTTCGGGCGGCGGTGGCTCGGGCGGCGGTTTGCTTTCACTCGTCTCGACGGCGGGCGCAGGCGATGCCGGCGGCACGAAGACGGTGATCGCCGCGGGATCTTCCGCCGCGGGCGCGTGACGTCCGAAGGCCAGCACCGCGATCGCGATGGCCGTGACATGCAGCACGATCGAGATAGCGACCGCCCCGCCCAGCGCACGCGTGCCGTGACCGGGGAGCGCAGGCCGATCGGCTTGACCGTCTGAAATGTTATACTGTAACGTCACTGCCAGTAGACTTTACCGGGGGTGAGCGATGCGGAGCAAGAGCAGGACAGCGGTCGCGGTTGGGGCCGCCCTTGCCATCACCCTGCCCGCCGCGGCGCAGACGCCGCCTGCTCCCGACAACAGCGGTGTCATCGACCTCGACGTCACGGCCAAGCGGCTCGATGCCGCACGCACCACCATTCAGCCGAGCCTGGGCGCCACCAAGTACGAGTTCAGCCCGCGCACCATCGACAACCTGCCGCAGGGCAATCAGGCGCCGCTGAACGAGGTCCTGTTGCGTGCGCCCGGCGTGGCGCAGGACAGTTTCGGCCAGGTCCATGTGCGCGGCGATCACGCCAACCTGCAGTACCGCCTCGACGGCGTTCAGCTGCCCGAGACGCTGTCGCTGTTCAGCCAGTCGCTGGCCACGCAGTTCGCGCACAACCTGTCGCTGATGACCGGCGCGCTGCCCGCGCAATACGGCTTCCGCCAGGCCGGCGTCGTCGACATCACGCTGAAGTCCGGCACCACCGATCCCGGGGCCGAGGCGTCGGTGACCGCGGGCTCGCGCGACTACAAGCAATCGGCGCTCACCTACGGCGGACGCTCGGGCATCTTCGACTATTTCGCGACCGGCCAGTTCCTGCACAGCGGCGTCGGCATCGAGAACCCCACCTCCTCCTTTTCGCCGATCCACGACGACACCGACCAGTGGCACGCGCTGGGCAAGGTTACCGCCATCATCGACGAGAACACGCGCCTCAGCTTCATCGGCGGCGGCGCCAAGGCGCGCTTCCAGATTCCGAACAATCCCAACCAGACGCCGGGCTTCACCGTCGCCGGGACATCGCTGCTCAACAGCGGCACGCTCGACCAGCGCCAATGGGAGGACACCTACTTCGGCATCGTGTCGCTGCAGAAGCACTACGGAACCGGCGACTTCCAGCTCTCGGGCTTCACCAATTACTCGACGCTCGCCTACAAGCCCGATCCGTTCGGCGACCTGATGTTCAACGGCATCGCTCCCTGGTCGAACCGCATGAGCGTCACCACCGGCGTGCAGGGCGACGGCAGCTGGAAGGCCAGCGACACGCACACCCTGCGCGCGGGCTTTCTGGCGCAACGCGAGCACGCCACCGCCTCCACCACCGCGCAGGTCCTGCCGGTCGACGACGCCGGCACGCCGACCAGCGACCAGCCGATCGACATCGTCAACGGCTCCGACCAGATCGGCTGGACCTACGGCATCTACGTGCAGGACGAATGGAAGCTCACCCCGACCGTGACCGTGAACTACGGCGCACGCTTCGACGCGATCGACGCCAACACCCAGGAGAACCAGCTCAGCCCGCGCCTCAACGTGGTGTGGCAGCCCAATGCGATCCTGACCGCGCACGCGGGCTACGCGCGCTACTTCACCCCGCCGCCGCTCACCCAGGTGAACAACGGCGCGATCTCCACGACGCTCGGCACGACGGCGGCGCCGGCGCTGCTGCAGAACGACCCGGTGAAGGCCGAGCGTTCGCACTACTTCGACGCAGGCTTCAGCCTGAAGCCGCTGGCCGGACTCACCTTGGGCGTCGACGCCTACTACAAGATCGCCCAGAACCTGCTCGACGAGGGCCAGTTCGGCGCGCCGATCGTGCTGTCGTCGTTCAACTACGCCGATGCGCAGGTGAAGGGCATCGAGCTCAGCGCCAGCTACGACGACGGGCCGTGGTCGCTCTACGCCAACGCCGCCTGGTCCGAGGCCAAGGGCACCAACATCAACTCCGCGCAGTTCAATTTCCAGCCCGACGATCTGGCCTTCATCGCCCAGAACTACATCTATCTCGACCACAACCAGAACGTAACCGGGTCGGCCGGTGCCGCCTACACCTTCAACCCCCAGTCCGACTGGGCGACGCGGATCTCGGGCGACGTCATCGTGGGCAGCGGCCTTCGCGCCGATCTTGTCCTGGCCGACGGGTCGTCCATCCCGAACGGTCGTGGCCTGCCGACCTATGCCACGGTCAACCTGTCGGCCGTCCAGAAGCTGCCGATCAAGGGCACGCGCGGCGCCCAGATCCGCTTCGACGCGATCAACCTGTTCGACGCCAGCTACCAGCTGCGCGACGGCACCGGTGTCGGCGTAGGCGCCCCGCAATTCGGCCAGCGCCGGACCTTCCTGGTGACTTTGTCGCAAAAATTCTGAAGCCGAATCCATGCTAGACCTGCCGGCATGGATACGGTCGATCTTCCCCATGTCGTGTCGCTCCAGGGCGGCTCCAACTTCCGCGACCTCGGCGGCTATCGCACCGCCCAAGGCCACACCGTCCGCCGCGGCGCGGTCTTCCGCTCCGCCCACCTCGGCACCCTGACCGATGCCGACCGGCTGGCGATCGGCCGGCTGGGCGTGCGCACCATCGTCGACCTGCGCGGCGTCAGCGAGGCCGCCGAAACGCCGCATCGCATCGAGGGGCTGGGCTGCCGCATCGTCGGCGCCCACATCGAGCCCGGAGTCGGCGAGAAGATCCGCGGCGCGCTGGCCGACGGCACGGCCAATCCCTTCGTCATGATGGGCTTCCTCACCG
>FTCZ01003973.1_pt1 | contig 12169 bp, 10 predicted proteins | sample 1658871 | NCBI WGS metagenome assembly FTCZ01 (sample SAMEA3914864, study PRJEB12502) | metagenome | biome: forest; material: soil | place: USA | collected 2012-03-12 | depth 0.3 m
CGCGCTCGTAGACCGAGACGATGCGGCCGGCCATTTCGTCGGCAGGCAAGCCACTGTAGTTCCACACCGCCGCGATAACGGGAATCTTGATATCGGGAAAAATATCAGTCGGTGTGCGCAACGCGGCCGAGACACCGAAAATCATGATCAGCACCGCCATGACCACGAAGGTATATGGCCGCTGCAATGCCAGCCGGACAATCGCCAACATGCGGAACTTCTCTCCGGCTCTTAACCGTTGCTCACTGTGATGAATGTGATCAAGGTCTCATATATCACTACACGCAGCCGAAGGCGATGGCCTGGCGCTGGATAGGTCGTCGCAGGGCGCGACGCTTGTCGCCGAATGGCGCAGCGGTTCAAACGTAGGGCTGGACGCCGACTTCGATTAAGATCGCGCTTCCAGGTTCCGAACAGCCAGGAATGCGGCCTTCGCCGGCAGGGCCAGCAGCCCTGCGGCACTTACGCGTTCAGGCATGTAATAGTGCTCCTCGTGCAGCAAGTTGACGGTGCCGTGCATCTGGTCCGCGATGATCACGGGGTAGTTGATGACGGAGCCGCAGCCGAGCGACCAGATTTTCTCGTGATCCGGAAACACCTCGGCGATGTCGGCGATCGTATTGGCGACGAAGGGTTTGCGCTGCTTGTGGATCGCCTCGAACCAATGCGTGCGGTTGATCTTTTTGGTGCCGGAGGCCGGATAGTTCTCCGGATCGCTGGTGTAGGCGCGGCCTGAGACGTCGTTCGCCCAATCGATCCGCATGACGGTGAAGAGCTTTGCGCCGACGAGGCTGTCGGCCAGAATATGCAGCGCTCGCCAGATGGGATCGGCCTCGGTCGCCTTGGCGATGACAGCATCCAATTCGGCCAGCGCTGCGATGAAGGAATCTTGGGTCATGCTGCGCCTGACGGTTCCGGTCTTAAATGGCCCGAACTGATCCGGATCAGCTCGCGTGAATAGCTCTCGGTCAGCGCGCGTTGCTTGAGCTGCGTGACATCGGCGATCTCGACGATGCGGCCTTGGCGCATGACGGCCAGGCGGTCGCAGAGGAACGAGACCACCGGCAGGTTATGCGTCACCAGCAGGAAGGTGAGATTCTGTTCGCGGCGCAGGCGCTTGAGCAGGTTCAACACCTCCGCCTGCACCGAGACGTCGAGCGCCGAGGTCGGTTCATCAAGCAACAGCACCTTCGGCTCCAGCATCAGAGCGCGGGCGATCGCGACGCGCTGGCGCTGTCCGCCGGAGAGCTGATGCGGGAAGCGGAAACGGAACTTCCGGTCGAGCCCTACGGCCTGCATCGCTATGTCGACCCGGCTCGATTGATCGCCGATGCCATGGATGGTCAGCGGCTCGCTCAGGATGGCGTCGACGGTCTTGCGCGGGTGCAGCGAACCATAGGGGTCCTGGAACACCATCTGGCAGAGCCGCGCGACGCTGCGGTCGATGCCGTGACTGCGCGGCTGGCCGAAAAGCGCGATCGAGCCCGTCCAGTCCCGCGCCAGCCCGGCAATGGCCTTGAGCACCGTTGTCTTGCCGGACCCGCTTTCGCCGACCAGTGCGAAGCTTTCGCCTTCGACGACCTCGAATGAGACATCGTGCGTCACGACGGAACTGCCGTAGGAGACGTCGAGATTGCGGATGGCGATCGCGCTCATGCCGGCCAGCCTCGCCGGTCAAGAACCGGAAGCTCGGTCCGCGTTTCGTCAATGCGCGGGATCGCAGCCAGCAGCCCGCGCGTGTAAGGGTGCCGGGCGCTGCGCAAGGCCCCGGCCGCGCATTCCTCGACGACAGCGCCGCCATTCACGACGAGGATGCGGTCGCAATAGGTCGAGACGAGATCGAGATCGTGGCTGATGAAGATCAGGCCCATGCCCTTGCGACGCACGAGGTCGTCGATGATCTCGAGCACCTGTGCCTGCACCGAAACATCGAGCGCGGAGGTTGGTTCATCGGCGATCAGCAGGTCGGGCTCGGGGATGAGCATCATCGCGATCATCACGCGCTGGCCCATGCCGCCGGAGATTTCATGCGGATAAAGCTGCGCGACGCGCTCTGGATCCTCTATCCGGACGGAGTCCAGCATGTCGCGCACACGCTGCCTGATATGGCGGGTTTCGAGCCGCCGATGGACGCGCAGCGCCTCGGCGATCTGAGCGCCGACGGTTATGACGGGGTTGAGCGAATAGCGCGGGTCCTGCATGACCATGGAAATGCGCGCGCCGCGGATGGCGCGCATCTCGTGCTCCGATTTCGCCAGCAGGTCGATGCCGTCGAAGGCCATCCGGTCTGCGCTCATGCGGCCGGGAGCGCGGATCAGCTTCAGGATGGCGCGCCCGGTGAGGGATTTGCCCGAACCGCTTTCGCCGACGATGCCGAGTCGTTCGCGCCCTAGCGTGAAGGACACGCCCTTCACGACTTCGACCGGGCCGCGCGCCGTCGGGAAGGTCACGCGCAGGTTTTGCAGGTCCAGCAGCGGCGCGCTCATCGCTTGCCCCCGTGCTTCGGGTCGAGCACATCCCGCAACCCGTCGCCGAGGAAGCAAAAGCCGAGGCTGACGATGATGATAGCGAAGCCGGGCATTGTCGCGACCCACCACTGATCGAGGATGAAGGCGCGCCCGCGCGAGATCATCGCGCCCCATTCCGGCAAAGGCGGCTGCGCGCCAAGGCCGATGAAGCCGAGGCCGGCCGCCGTCAGGATGATGCCGGCCATATCGAGCGTGACGCGGATGATCATCGAGGACAGGCACATCGGCAGGATGTGATGCGCTATCATCCGCCAGTGCGAGGCCGCCTGTAGCTCGACCGCCGAGATGTATTCGGCATTGCGGATCGTCAGGGTTTCAGCGCGCGCGATGCGTGCGTAGCCCGGCCATGTCGCGATGGCGATAGCGATGACGGCGTTCTGGATGCCGGGGCCGAGCGCTGCGACGAAGGCCAGCGCGAGGATGAGCTTGGGCATGGACAGGAAGATATTGGTGACGCCCATCAGCACCCGGTCGGTCCAGCCGCCGAAATAGCCCGCCGTCGCGCCGATGAGCAAGCCGAGCGGCGCGGCAAGAACCGCGACGAGGATGACGATGGCGAGCGTGATCCGCGCGCCATAGACGACCCGCGTCCAGATATCGCGGCCGAGCTCGTCGGTGCCCATCCAGTTCGCCATGCTCGGCGGCTTCAGGCGCATGGAGAGATCCTGCGTGACAGGAGACTGGCTCGTGATCAGCGGTGCGAAGAGCGCCATGAAGATCAGCACGAGAATGATGGCGATCCCCACCGCCGCGAGCGGATTGCGCAGCAGGTCGCCAAGGATGCGGTAGCTTCGGCCGAGCCGCGCTTGCAAGCGTGAGGCGGGCGACTCGTCGAGCAGCCAGTCCTGCGTGGAGAGCTTTGCCGGTGCGCTCATCGGCGCGCCCGCGGGTCGAGCACGCGATAGAGCGCGTCCGAGCCCTTGTTGATGGCGATGAAGACCGCACCGATCACCAGCGTCGCGCCGAGCACGGCATTCATGTCGGCGTTGAGCAAGGCCGTGGTGAGATAATTGCCGATTCCGGGCCAGGAAAAGATCGTCTCGATCATCACCGAGCCCTCAAGCAACCCGGCATAGGAGAGGCCGATGACGGTGATCAGCGGCACGAGGATCGGCCGGAACGCGTGGCTCCAGACCACCAGCCGCTCTGGCACGCCCTTCACGCGAGCTGTCGTGACATATTCCTGCGAAAGCTGGTCCAGCATGAAAGACCGCGTCATGCGCGCGATATAGGCGAGGCTGAAGAAGCCGAGCACCGCGACCGGCAAGGCCAGATGCGAGATGGCGTTGAAGAACACGTCGGTCTCGCCGGCAAGCAGGCTGTCCACCAGCAAGAGACCCGTGACGGGCGTCACGTCGCCATCATAGGTGATATCGATGCGGCCGGGACCGGCGACCCATTTCAGCCGCGCATAGAATAGCGCCAGCCCGACAAGCCCGAGCCAGAAGGCCGGCACGGCATAACCGAGCAGGCCGACGACCCGGATGAACTGATCCGCGAGGCTACCTTGCCGCGTGGCGGCGAAGACGCCCATCGGCACGCCGACAAGCACGCCGATGACGATGCCGAGCGTCGCCATTTCCAGCGTGGCGGGAAAGACGCTCTTCAAATCGCTGGCGACCAACCGCCCCGTCGAGACCGAGACCCCCATATCGCCCTTCGCGATCGCCGCGATATAGCGCAGGAACTGCACGATCAGCGGCTGGTCTAGCCCCATCTGCTGCCGCGTCGCCTCGTAGACCGCATATGGTGCGCGGTCGCCGATGACAGCGAGGACGGGATCGATCGGGATGACGCGGCCGATGAAGAAGGTGATGGCGAGCAAACCGAGAAAGGTCAGTGCGACGCTGGCGAGGAACCCGGCGACGCTCAGCAGCTGGCGCAAGCGTTTGCTGGCGCGTGGCTTTCCGGGCTTTGGCAGGGCGATTGCCGCGCCCGGACTATCCGGTTCGAATGCCACGCTTTTACTGCTCCCACGCAACCGGCGGCACTCTTCTCGCGCCTCAAAATAGCGCTTGGAGCATACAAATAATTTTGGTTAGATCAAAAAAACTTTTGTAAGGGCAAAAATCTTTTGGCAGCCGCTTCGGGCGCTTCCCAGCCTTCCGCCTCACCGAAAATCGGGGCGCTGATCCGCGCCAAGCGCCGGCAGATGCAGATGACGCTGCAGGCGCTTGGCGATGCCGCCGGCATCTCCATTGGTTATCTCAGCCAGGTCGAGCGGGACCATGCCACGCCCTCGCTCGGCACCCTGTCCCAGATCGCGCGCAGCCTCGATGTCGGCGTCGATTATTTCGTGGCGACGCCGAGCGTCGAGGATGGCCTGACCCGCGCAGGTGCCCGCAGCGGATTCTCGGTCGGCAGTTCGCCGCTGGTGTATGAGCGGATCGCAGCCGATTTTACGGGCAACGTCCTTTCCTCCTTCATCCTCAATATCCCGCCGGGCTATCGCTCGGAAACGGTGAGCCACGAGGGCGAGGAAATCCTCTACATGCTGGAGGGGTCGGTGACGCAGCGCCTCGGAAATGAGGAAATGGTCATCTCGGCCGGCGACAGCCTGCATTTCCGCGGAAACCGACCGCATTCCTGGTCCAACGACTCGAATGCGCCGGCACGGATGCTCTGGACCGGGACGCTGCCGATGTTCCGCACCATGCCGACTGAAACATAACGACGCCACAGCAGGATCGAGAGGAAAAGACCTTCATGAAACGGTTTCAGGCTGCATTGCTCGCGGCAACCTTCGCGCTTCCTCTTGGCCTTGGCGCGGCCTCCGCCGCGACACCCGCGGATACGCTGATCGTTGCCAAGAATATCGACGATATCGTCAGCATCGATCCAGCCGAGGCCTATGAATTCTCGTCAGGCGAATATGTCGCCCAGACCTATGACCGGCTGGTGCAATATGACGCCAAAGACGTGAAGGCGCTTTCGCCGGGCCTTGCCACATCCTGGCAGGTCGATGACGCCGCCAAGACGATCACCTTCACGCTGCGCGATGGGGTGAAATTCACCTCGGGCAACCCGCTGCGCGCCGCCGATGTGCTTTATTCCTGGAAGCGCGTGCTTGTTCTGAACAAGGCCCCCGCCTTCATTCTGACCCAGCTTGGCTGGACGCCGGCCAATATCGACAGCATGGTCAAGGCTGACGGCAACAAGCTCGTGGTGAAGTACCAGGGCGATTTCTCCTCGGCCTTCGTGCTCAACGTGCTTGCCGCCCGCCCTGCCTCGGTCGTCGATGCGGTGACGGTGCACGCCAATGAGGCCAATGGCGATTCCGGCAACACCTGGCTGAAATCGAACTCTGCTGGCACCGGGCCCTTCGTGCTCCGGACCTTCCGCCCGGCTGAGATCATCAACCTGCGCGCCAATCCGAATTATTTCGGCGGTGCGCCCGCGATGAAGACGCTGATCATCCGCCATGTCGCGGAAGCCGCCACCCAGCAGCTTCTGCTCGAGAATGGCGATGTCGACATGGCGAAGAACCTGACGCCGGATCAGGTCGCCGGCTTGGCCGCCAAGGGCAGCTTCAAGATCGAGAGCTATCCACAGGCGGCCGTGCATTTCCTCAGCCTCAACCAGAAGACGGCGTCGCTGACTAATCCTGCGATCTGGAAGGCCGCGCGCTACCTCGTGAATTACAAGGGCATGGCGGATACCTTTCTGAAGGGGCAGATGCGTATCCACCAGGCGTTCTGGCCATCGGGCTTTCCGGGCTCGCTGGATGAGACGCCCTATACCTACGATCCAGCCAAGGCCAAGCAGATCCTGGCTGATGCCGGGGTGAAGACGCCGATCGAGGTGACGCTAGACGTGATCAACTCGACGCCGTTCAGCGATATGGCGCAGTCGCTCCAGGCCGGCTTCGGCGAAGCGGGCATCAACTTCAAGATCATCCCGGGCACTGGCCGCCAGGTCATCACGAAGTATCGGGCCCGCACCCACGAAGCGATGCTGCTCTACTGGAACCCGGATTTCATGGACCCGGATTCCAACGCCAAGGCCTTCGCCTTCAACGAGGATAATTCGGACGGGAATTACCAATCCACTACGACATGGCGCAACGGTTGGGCCGTGCCGGCGGAACTCAACAAGGAAACCAAGGACGCCCGCGCCGAGGCCGACCCGGCCAAGCGCAGTGCGCTCTATGTCGACCTGCAGAAGAAGGTCCAGGCGGATTCGCCGATCATCGTGATGTTCCAGGCCGCCAATCAGGTCGCGATGGCCAAGAGCGTCCAGGGCTATGTGAACGGCGCGACGGCGGATTTCGTCTACTACCGCCTCGTGACCAAGAACTGATCCGGCGATAACAAGCCCGGCAGCGGCGGTGATCGGCCGCATTGCCGGGCCTTGCGGAACACTTGCGCCTTCCACGCAGCGGACCGAGCATCGCGCATCGAATCGCCAAGGAAAGAACCGGCCATGTCCAGCGATACAATCAGCATTTCGGGCCTTAAAGCTGAGGCCGAGATCATCGTCGATCGCTGGGGCATTCCGCATATCTACGCCAAGAGCCAGCGCGACGCCTTCTTCGTGCAGGGTTTCAACGCAGCGCGCGATCGGCTTTGGCAGATCGATCTTTGGCGCAAGCGCGGGCTTGGCCTGCTCGCCGGCGAACTTGGCGAAGCCTATGTCGAGCGCGATCGCGCGGCGCGCCTGCTGCTCTATCGCGGCGACATGGCGGCCGAATGGGCCTGCTATGGCGATGATGCGGAGGCGCGCACAACAGCCTTCGTCGAGGGCATCAACGCCTATGTCGATCTGGTGGAGCGCGAGCCGGCGCGCTTGCCGGTCGAGTTCCGCATGCTGAAGACAAAGCCGTCGCGCTGGAAGCCGGAGGATGTAGTGCGCTGCCGCTCTCATGCCCGCGTGCGTAATCTCGATGCGGAGGTGACGCGCTCCAACATCGTCGCGGAGTTCGGGATGGAAGCGGACCGTCTGCACAAGGGCCTGCAACCCGATTGGAAAGTGCAGATACCCGAGGGGCTGGAGCCGCATGTGATCCCGCCCGAGGTCATGCGGATCTACCTGCTGGGTTGCGAGCCGAACGCCATCGGCAGCGCTACGCCGGCCGAGGCCTTGGAAAATACTGGCAGCAACAACTGGGCTCTGACGCCGGCGCGCACCACGACCGGGCGCGCGATTCTCGCCAGCGATCCGCACCGCGTGCATGATCAACCGTCGCTCCGTTACATCGCGCATCTGAACGCGCCGGGCCTCGACGTGATCGGGGCTGGCGAAGCCGCCATTCCGGGCGTCAGCCTGGGCCATAACGACAAGCTGGCCTTCTCGCTGACGATCCATCCTTCCGATCAGGAAGACCTTTACGTCTACGAGCTGAACCCCGACGATCCCGATCTCTATCGCTACGGTGAGAGCTGGGAGCGGATGCAGGTCGTTCCCGAAGTCATCCATATTCGCGGTGGCGCGCAGCAGGTCGTGGAACTGCGTTTCACCCGCCATGGCCCGGTGCTGCATATCGATGGCGCCAATCGGCGCGCCTATGCGTTGCGCAGCGTATGGTGGGAGCCGGGCACGGCCGCCTATATGGCGAGCCTTGGCTACCTGACTGCCGGCACCTTCGAGGACTATCAGACGGCTTTGAAAGGCTGGGGCGCGCCTTCGACCAACCATGTCGTCGCCGACATCAACGGCCATATCGGCTGGGCGGCAGCGGCGAAGGTGCCGGTGCGGCCGACATGGGATGGGCTGATGCCGGTTGCCGGTGACGGTCGCCACGAATGGGCAGGCTTCACGCAAGCCCCGGACCTGCCGCATGACAAGAACCCCGCCTGCGGCTGGCTCGGCAGCGCTAATCAGATGAACCTGCCGCCAGATTTCGATTATCGCAGGCTGAAGACCGGCTTCGAATGGACGGACGGCGCGCGCTACACAAGGCTCTCCGAGGCGCTCGCCGGCGACAAGCGCTGGTCTGTAGAGCAGACGCTTGCGCTTCAGACGGATGTACTCTGCGTCCCGGCCCGCCGGCTTTGCGCCTTGCTGGCCAAGGTTGATGGGGCCATTGCGCAGGAGGCGCGCGCCTATTTTAGCGGATGGGACTATCGGCTTGCGGCATCGAGCGGACCGGCGGCGCTGTTCGAAATCTGGTTCACCAACCATCTTTCGCCTGCCGTGCCGAAGACGCTCGGTTCAAAGGAGCTTGCAGCGCGGATCGGCGTGCTCGACACCGCGCTGATTGTCGATCTGCTCGAAGCAGCGAACGATCCGGGCTTCGGTCGGGAACCGCAAAAGGCACGCGACGCCCTGCTGCTCTCCACGCTCGCCTCCGCCTGGGAGGAGGCGCGCAAGCGCATGGGCAACGACACGGCTGCCTGGAGCTGGGGCTCCATCCATCAAGGGTTCTTCAGCCATCCGCTCAGCGCTTTTGCCCCACCGGAGCTCGCCGCCAAGCTGAATGTCGGCCCCGCGCCCAAGGGCGGCTCAAACCTCACAATCAACAATAACGGCTATCGCGGCAGCGATTTCCGCGTCATGTCCGGCGTTTCATGGCGTATGGTGCTCGATGTCGGCAACTGGGATGCCTGTTGGACGATCAATGCGCCCGGCCAATCCGGCGATCCCGACAGTCCGCATTACCGCGATCTCTTCCCGATCTGGGCGAGGGATGAATATGTGCCGATGCTCTATAGCCGCAAGGCCGTCGAGGGAGCGGCCGAGCGGACTATCCGGCTCGTGCCGGGCTGAAATTGTCACTGTCATTCCCGACCGGCGAAGCCGGAGCGGGAATCCAGGAGTCGGTGCTCTACGCCCTCTGGATTCCCGCTCGCGCTTCGCGCGTCGGGAATGACAAACAAGGCGCTCCCGTCTGTCGCCATGGCTACCGGGTTGCGATAGGAGATCCGGATTCGTAACGGAGCGCGGCCAACTGCGCACCAGCCAAGAAACTATCCAGGAAACGATCATGGCAGTCGCAGAAGCCCCGCAAACCGCCACGCCGCAAGCCGCGAAGAAGAAGCCGACCAGCCCCTATGTGCTCCTGTTCTGTATCCTCGTCATCGCGGCCATCGCGACCTGGATCATCCCGGCCGGCGAGTTCCAGCGCGTGGTCAAGGATGGCGTCAGCTTCGTGGTCCCGAATAGCCTGCATGCCGTGCCCCAGCATGGCGTCATGCCGGGACGCATCTTCACGGCGATCGCGGCCGGCGTCGTCAACTCGGCCGCAATCATCTTCCTGATCCTGTTCACGGGCGGCACCCTCGCCGTGTTGGAGAAGACCGGCGCGATCGGGGCGGCGCTGCACAAGATCGGCAACACCTCGCGGTCCGGCGACCTGACGGTCATCATCGTCGTCTGCGTGATCTTCTCGATCCTCGGCACGCTCGGCATCGTGGCGAATTCCGTCGTGGCCTTCGTGCCGCTTGGCCTGCTGATTGCCAGTTCGATGAACCTGCCGGTCGAATTCGGCGTCGGGCTGATCTATCTCGGCGCCTATTCCGGCTTCAACACCGCGATCCTGAGCCCGGCGACGACCGGCCTCTCGCAGCGCCTCGCCGAGTTGCCGCTCTTTTCCGGCATGGAATTGCGTGCCGTGGTCGGCGGCTTCTTCCTGATCGCGACCATCGGCTTCCTCGCCTGGTACGCACGATACTGCCGGGCGCAGAAGATTGGCGCGACCATGTCGGCGGAGCAGCAGGCGCTTTCGGAAAAAGCGGCGGTGCCGCAGACGGCGATGACGACATCGCAATGGCTGGCGCTCGGGTTTTCAACGCTGGCGCTCGTCGTTTTCATCGCCGGCACGATTCAGCTTGGCTGGGGCGAGAACGAGATGATCGCGATGTTCGTGATCATCGCCGCCGGCGCTGGCCTGATCTGCCGGATCAGCCCGACGGCCATTGCCGATGAATTCCTGCTCGGCAGCGGAAAGCTGGTGCATGGCGCTTTCATCGTCGGCTTGGCGCGCGCGATCTCGACCGTGCTCAGCGACGGCAAGATCCTCGACCCGATCGTCAATTTCATGTCGGGGTTTCTCGCGCCGCTATCTCCTGTCGTGGCGGCGATCGGCATGTTCATCAGCGCGGCCGCGATGCATGTCGCGATTTCCTCGGGCTCCGGCGAATCCGCCGCACTGATCCCGATCTTCACGCCGCTTGGCGATGCGCTGCATCTCACCCGTCAGGTGACCGTGCAGGCAGTCTTGCTTGGCGAAGGCATCATGAACTGCATCAACCCGACTTCGGGCGTGCTGATGGCGGTGCTGGCGACGGCGCGCATTCCCTATGGCGCGTGGGTGCGGTTCATTCTGCCGCTGGTCGCTGTGTGGTTCGTGATCTGCGTGGCGTTCCTGACTTTCGCGGTCTGGATAAACTGGGGCCCGATGTAAGGGATCGAAACGGGCGCAGGCAGCGCGTCAGCGTTCTGCGAGCGTCCGAAGCTGCTCGAACAGGTCGGCGGTATCGGCACTGCAGACGCAGATGACCTTGGCAGGTTGATCGCCGGCATTCAGGTAAGCGTGGCGCATCGTGCTGTCGATGTAGATACCATCGCCCGTTTCGAGGATTTCCGGCGCATAGAACTCGGTGTGGACCGCGATGCGCCCTTCAAGCACCAACAGATATTCCTCTCCGGCATGCCGCATCAACGGCCCGAATTCCTCGAGCGTGCGCGCCTTCATCTCAGCGATGATCGGCACCATGCGTTTCCCGAGCAGATCGGTGTTCTGGTAGAAATAGCTATAGGCGTCGGTGCGGACGAGTTGGCCGTCGCCTTTGCGGGTGATGCTACGACGCCCGATCGGTGGCTGATCGGCCTTCGGCACTTCCGCTGACTGGAACAGTTCCGCGACCTCCATGCCAAGGCCGCCGCTGAGTTGCAGCAGCTTGTCAAAGGTGAGCGACATCTGGTGGTTCTCGACTTTTGACAGTGTCGAGAGCGCCATTCCGGTGCGTTCCGAAACCTCCTTCAAAGTCAGCCCGCGCGACTTGCGCGCCGCCTTGAGGCAATCGCCGAGCATGGGGCGGGCAGGAGAGGGAGGCATTGCGGTCATTATGCGCGACCATGCCAGAAAGACCGGAAGTACGCCAGCGAATGCGAAATCAATTTAGCGTATACGCTAAATTTTGCTTGCATGGGCTATGCCGGGCTGATGATGTCCGCCGCCAGTAGCGGTTGCAAAAAGCCGCAGGGAGACGGGCATGAAGATATTCATGGCGACACTCGCCACGGAGACGAACACGTTCTCGCCGATCCCAACCGGCCGGCACGGGTTCATGGGCGACCGCGACTGGTTCCGCAACGATGGCAGCCGGCACGCGCCGACGACCGCAAATATTCCGCTGATCGCCTGGAGAAAGCTCGGCGAGGCGGAAGGGCATGAGGTGCATGAAAGCATCTGCACCTTCGCGCAACCGGCCGGCACGACGCTACGCAACATCTACGAGGAATTGCGCGACACGCTGCTCGCCGATCTGAAGGCTGCGATGCCGGTCGATGTCGTGCTGCTCTTCATGCATGGCGCGATGGTCGCGGAAGGTTATGACGATTGCGAGGGAGATACACTGGCGCGTATCCGAGAGCTCGTCGGCCCGAAAACGAAGATTGGCATCGAGCTCGATCTTCATTGCCATCTCACCGAACTGATGCGGCAATCTGCGGATGCGATCATCACCTTCAAGGAATATCCG
>FTCZ01006042.1_pt1 | contig 12141 bp, 10 predicted proteins | sample 1658871 | NCBI WGS metagenome assembly FTCZ01 (sample SAMEA3914864, study PRJEB12502) | metagenome | biome: forest; material: soil | place: USA | collected 2012-03-12 | depth 0.3 m
GGCATCGGTGACGACGTAGGTCATGGTCAGGTCTCTCGGACGAGGTTCGAAACGGCGCCCCTGCTAGTCGCGGCCATGGGGCCGCGTCAACCGCAAGTGCAGGTCAGACCAGATCAGTATAGCAGGATTGCGCCTCGGGCGCAGGACCGCGGCGGTCGGGCAGCGCCTCGACGCGCACGACGCGCACCGCGCCGGCGAGCGGCAGGCCGAGCACCGAGCCGACGCGGACCTGCGCGGAGGATTTGGAGACGGGGCGGCCATCGAGCCGGACATGGCCTTGCCCGACGAGGGCTTGGGCGATGCTACGCGTCTTGGCGAAGCGGGCGAAACACAGGAACTGGTCGATGCGGATTGTCGTGTCAGCCATGCGCACCTTCAGTCTGGGGTGGAAGAAGACGGGCGAGCGCGCCGAAGGCATTGCCCGGCCGCAGCCGGGGCGCATCGACGCGATCGGGACGGCGGCCGCGCCATAGCCAGGCGACGGCCCCTCCCTCGCCCTCGCGGCGCGCGAAGCCCAGCGCGCGCATCAATCGCGCGATCGCCGGCGGCTTGAGCCCGAGCGAGGTGGAGAGTGAGGGATCGGGAACGAAAGGCCGGCGGCCTTCGCGTGCATCATGCGCCTGCCGGGCGAGCCGCTCGATCAGATCGACGCGCAGCATCTGATCGCCGAGATCGCGGAAGCCGGCGCGAATCGCGGCAGCGCGTAACAATGGATCGGGGCGATCGATCATCGCGGCGCCCGGCGTCGGCTGGGGAGGCATCGTGCCGTCGGCGCGCGCGGCCAGCAGGGCGAGGCGCCAGCGCATCGGCTCGGGCTTGAGCAGGGCTGTCACGAACAGGTCGAGCGTGCCGACCTTGAGGCCGAGATGGTGTGCGGCGCGGCGCTGATCGCGATGGAGCGCGGGCAGCGCGGCCGCCACGGCGTCGCGGGCGACGATCCCGCCGGCCTCGGCGACCGGCGCAAGCACGCCGCGAAGTGCGGGCGCGGTGGAGCGGTCACGCGCGGCGGCGGCGATGGTCGCGAGCGGTGCGAGCTGGCGGGCGACCTGCGACTTGATCCAGGCCTCGAGCCGCGCCTGCACGCGCGTGCGGTCGTCGGTCGAGAGCGGGTCGAGCGTGCGGTGGAGGGTGAGTCGCGGCTCGGTGAGGGACTTGCCCTTGCCGAGCCGCGCCACCACGTCGCCCCGCCAGAAGATCGCCACCGGCCGGCCGATATCGGTAGCCAGCGTGAACGCCTCGTCGGGATCGATCACGAGCGCTGCGGCCCGGCGCGCGAGTTCATCTCCCAGACGGCGTTCGGCGGCGGCCATCAGCCGCTTCATGTCGGCATGGCGCGCCGCGACGTCGGCGACGAAGCGGAAGCCAGTGAGATGCCCGATCGGTTCGTCGGCGACGCTCACCTCACCATCGTCGGCGATGCGCACCGGCAGCAGCTCGGCGCCGCGCTTGTCGAGATCGCGCAGCAGAACCGAAGTGCGACGGTCGACGAAGCGCTGGGTCAGCCGGTCGTGCAGCGCGTCGGAAAGCTTCTCCTCCAGCACGCGGGTGCGCTCGGCCCAGTGTGCGGGCTCGGCCAGCCAGTCGGCCCGGTGGGCGATATAGGCCCAGGTGCGCGCCGATGCGATACGATCGGCGAGCGTCTCGACATCGCCCTGCACCGTGTCGAGCCGCTGGAGTTCGTCAGCGAACCAGCGCGCGGGGATGCGGTGATCGCCTTCGCTCAGATGCTGGAAGATGCGGCTGACGAGGCGGGCATGATGCTCGGCGCCGGTCTTACGGAAATCGGGCAGGCCGCAGGCGGCCCACAGCCGCTCGGTCATGGCGTTCCCGCGCGCACGCGTGACGGTATCGGGTTCAGCGGCAAGGCGCTTGAGCACGGCGAGATCGGTCGCTTCGGGCGCAGCGCGGAGGGCGGGCCGGTCGGGCTTGGCCTCGAGGCTGGCGATCAGCTTGTCGATGCCGGTGAAATCGGGCGTACCACAACGCCAGTAGAGATGATCGAGCGGGGCGAAATGATGGCCCTCGATCGCCATCACTTCATCGGGTTCGAATGCCGCACCGGAGCCTTCCGAACCGAGCGTGCCGAACGTTCCGTCGCGCTGGTGACGGCCGGCGCGGCCGGCGATCTGCGCCATCTCGGGTACGCTCAGCCGCCGCGCGCGGCGCCCGTCGAACTTGCGCAGGCCCGCGAAGGCGACATGCGCGACGTCCATGTTGAGGCCCATGCCGATCGCATCGGTGGCGACGAGGAAATCGACCTCGCCAGCCTGATACATCGCCACCTGGGCGTTGCGGGTGCGTGGACTGAGCGCGCCCATCACCACCGCTGCGCCGCCGCGCAACCGGCGCAGCATCTCGGCGACGGCGTAGACCTCCTCGGCGGAGAAGGCGACCACGACCGAGCGCTTGGGCAGGCGCGAGAGCTTCTTGGGCCCGGCATAGCTCAATGTGGAGAAGCGCGGCCGGCCGATGATCTCGACCTCCGGCACCAGTGCGCGCAGCATCGGCCGCAGCGTTTCGGATCCCAGGATCAGCGTCTCCTCGCGGCCGCGGGCGCGCAGCAGCCGGTCGGTGAAGACATGGCCGCGCTCCATGTCGGTGCCGAGCTGGGCTTCGTCGAGCGCCACGAAGGCGAAATCGCGCTCCGCGCCACCACCGGGCAGGCGGCTTCCGGAGACGGGCATGCTTTCTGCGGTGCAGAGGAAATAGCGCGCTTTCGGGGGGAGGATCTTTTCCTCGCCGGTCAGCAGCGCGACCTGGTCCTTGCCCTTGATCGTGACGACACGATCATAGACTTCGCGGGCCAGCAGGCGCAGCGGGAATCCCATGAGGCCGGAGGAGTGGCCGCACATGCGCTCGATCGCATAGTGGGTCTTGCCCGTGTTCGTGGGCCCCAGCACGGCGACGAGCCGATCATTGATCACGCTGCGCATCCTGTGACGAATCTGGGGCGTTGCGCGTGCGAAGGCAAGAGTCTCGCGCGGCTTCGCGACTCAGTTCGTCGCGGCTTGAGAATCGTCTGCCGCAGCGCCGGGCTGATTAGCTTGACCTTAACCCTGTCCGGCCAGAGTCCCTGCTTCGTCGTGCTTCGGCGACGGGTTGCGACACAAGGGGACGGGGCGCTTGTACCGCCGCGACGATCAGGATTTCGGAGGACGCGGTGGCGGTGCGGGCGTGCGGGCGCTGTCGCTCACGCCGCCTGCTTTCGGCCGGGCCGGCGACGCCGCCCCTCGCCCCCGCCCGCGCTTCGACGACATCAACCTGGTGGTCGATCTGGGCGTTCGGATCGGATCGCTCGAATGGTTTCGCGGGGTGGCGACGATCGGTGCGATGATCGCGGCGCTGGTGCATGTCGCCCCCGGCTTTAATCCCCTCCCCGGTTCGACGCCGCGCGCTCTGTCGCCGGCGCAAATCGACGAGATGCGTGCGATCGCGATCGCACCGGCGGCTTATGGTGCCGACACTGGCCGACGCATTGCCCCGACCGATCGCGCCGAGCCGCTGACCTCTACGCCCGAACGGCCTCGACTCGACATGGTGGCGATGCTCGGTATCGGCGACGGGTTTGTCCGCGTGCTGGAACGCAGCGGTGTGAGTCTGGCGGATGCGGCGCAGGCGGCCGCGCTGGTGGCTGAAGCTGTGCCGCTTGCCGACATCGACGCGGGCACGCGGCTAGCAATGACGCTCGGCCGCCGCCCCAACCGGCAAGTCGACCGACCGCTTGACGGGCTGGCGTTCCGCGCGCGCTTCGATCTCGCGCTGACGCTGCGGCGTGTCGACGGGCGGCTGGTACTCGATCGCCAGCCGATCGCGGTTGACGATACCCCGATGCGGTTGACCGGCATGGTGGGCGATAGCCTCTACCGATCAATCCGCGCGTCGGGCGCGACGCCCTCCGTGGTGGCGGACTATATCCGCGCGGTGGCGCAGCATGTCGACATTGGCGACATCTCCGCGCTCGATCGCTACGATCTGGTGTTCGAGCACAAGCGCGCGGCGACCGGCGAGGTGCAGACCGGCCGGCTGCTCTATGCCGGGATCCGTCATGATGGAGAGTCGCTCCGCCTGCTGCGCTGGACGCTGGGCGGGCGCGAGCAATGGTTCGACGCCGCTGGCGCCGGCGAGCGGCGCGAGGGCTTCGCCATGCCGGTCGCGGGTGCGCGCCTAACCTCGAGCTTCGGGATGCGATTCCACCCAATCCTGGGCTTCAGCCGCATGCATCAGGGCATGGACCTCGCCGCACCCTATGGCACGCCGATCGTAGCTGCGAGCGACGGCGTCGTGCGCTTCGCCGGATGGCATGGCGGGCACGGCAATTTCGTCCAGATAGCGCATGCCGGCGGCTTGGGCACGGGCTATGGCCATATGAGCCGCTTCGTCGTCTCGCCCGGGACCAGCGTGCGGCAGGGCCAGCTGATCGGCTATGTCGGCATGACGGGACTGACGACCGGTCCGCATGTCCATTTCGAAGTTTATCGCAACGGCCAGCCGATCGATCCGGCGTCCGCCAATTTCTCGGCGACCGCACAACTCAGCGGTGAAGCGTTACGAAACTTCCGTGCGCGGCTGGCGCGGCTGACGGCGCTGCCCGAAGGCGGCGGGGTGCAGGTGGCGGCGGCGAAGGTGACCCCGAAAGGCTGAGCTCCTCCATTTACCCGAACCGAGTCCGGGGAAATGGAGGAACTTATCGAACAGCAGAGGGGGCTCAGCGCCCCTGGCGGCGCCAGCGATGGATCACGCGGCTGATCATCTCGGCCTCGCCGCCGGAATGCTTCCACAGCACCGAGAAGAGCGGATCACCCGATGCCGGGCGCTTGTTCTCCTCCAGCGTGTCGAGCGAGATGCGCATCGGGATCGACGTGCCCTCGCCGCACACCACGCACTCACGATTGCGGAGCGCCGGGATGGTCTCCATGAAGCCGCGCGCGCCTTCAGGCATCGCCGCCTTCACATGCGCCTGGTCGCGCTCATTGTTGAGGCGCATCGCTATGATCGTGCCGCACTGCGACAACACGCCCTCGGCGAGATCGGACGGGCGCTGCGTGACGAGGCCCAACGACACGCCATATTTACGACCTTCCTTGGCGATCCGCTCCAGCACGCTGCGCACGGCGGAACCAGCGGTGACGCGATCGGACGGGATGTAGCGGTGCGCTTCCTCGCAGACGAGCAGGATCGGGCGCGGTGTCTCGTGACGCGACCAGATCGCGTAATCGAACACCAGCCGGGAAAGCAACGCTACCACAACAGAGGTGATTTCGGAGGGCACGCCCGAGACGTCGACGATCGAGATCGGCTTGCCGTGGGTTGGCAGGCGGAAGATGCGGCCGAGCGTCGCCGCCATCGTGTCCGCCACCAGCATGCCTGAGAACATGAACGAATAGCGCGGATCGGACCGGATCTCCTCGATTTTGGTCTTGAGCCGCATATAGGGTCCGGTATCGCCGGCGCGATCGAGCTTGCCCATCTCCGTCACGATGAAGTTGAGCAGATCGGAGATGAGATAGGGGATCGGGCTGTCGACGGTGAGCTTGGCGATGCCCTCGGCGGCGCGGCTCTTTTGGCGCGCGGCGAGCAGGCATTTGGCGAGCACGTCCATGTCGCGCTGCCGTTCGGCGCCCTCGGAGGTGACGAGCACCTCGGCATGTTCCTCGAAGTTCATCAGCCAGTAGGGCAGCGCGAGATTGTCGACGTCGAACAGCTCGCCATAGCCTTCGAAGGCGGCGGGATATTCGCCGTGCGGATCGATCATCACAACATGGCCCTGTGGCGCGAGCTCGCAGATGCGGTGGAGGATCAGCGCGAGGCTGGTCGACTTGCCGGTGCCGGTCGAGCCGACCAGCGCGAAATGCCGGCCGAGCAGCGAATCGACATAGAGCGCACCGCGCACGTCGGCGGTGGGATAGACGGTGCCAAGTTCGATGTGAGGCCGATCATCCGCGGCGAAGATCTGGCGCATGTCGGCTTGGCTCGCCGGATAGACCCGACAGCCCGGCATCGGATAGCGCGTCACGCCACGGCGAAAGCCCTTCATGCCGCCGGTATCCGGGCAGGCGAGCCCTTCGCCCAGAAAGTCGATATCGGCGACGATCAGGTCACTTCCGGCGTGATCCAGCCGGAGCGAGCGGACATTGGCGACCAGCCACAGATGGCCCGAGCGCAGCTTGACCTGCGCGCCAACCTCGCCGGCAAGCGCAATGCTGCCCGTGGCGGTTTCATGCAGGCGCTGGATGCTGGGCCCGTCGAGCACGATCTGGGCCGTACCGCCGCCGACCTCGACGACGCGGCCGATCTCGACCAACGGTTCCGGCTGCGGCGCCTCGGGGGCGCTGCCGACAGCGTCATCCGCGAAACCACGCCATGCTAGACCGTCCATACCGCACGCACTCCTGTTCGGGATGGGCGCGAGCCTAGGCTGCAGGAGTAAACAAATGTTCAGCGCGGGCTCAGGTCCGCCGGAAGAGTTCGCCCGCGCCCCAGCCGATCGCCAGCGACATGGCCACTGCGACGAGGCCATAAGTGATCGACCAGCGGTTCGCCGCGTCGGCGACGAAACGCTCGAAGCCGGATTTGCCGATCCGCACTTCGCGCACCGCGCCGGCCACCACCTTGCCGTCCTGGATCAGGAACGTCTCGGCGACATAGCGCCCGACCGGCACGCGCGCCGGGATCGTGATCCGGGCACGATAGAGCACGCCGTTGCTGATCTCGACTCCCTGCGGATCCTGCACATAAAGCCCGGACCGGCGTTTGAGGTTGATCAGGCCCTGTTCGAAGCGCTGCTGCTCTTCAGGGAGTGCCCCGGACGCGGGCGACATCTGCAGGCTGTTGAGCCCAAGCTCGTAGATCGCAGCGGTGCGCTCGTCGACCAGCCGGCCGAGCGGGCGCGAGGTGGCGATCGCGTAGAAGGACGGGGCGGAGCGGAAACGCGCGCTGTCGGCGTTGATCCACATGCCGGCGACCTTTTGCTTCTCGCGCACCAGAATCGACTGGGTAGGCCCCTTCAGCACGACGGCGATGTCCGCGGGGTGCGCCGGCGCCCGTCCGCCCGGATAGAGGATCGCCCCGAACAACAGCAGATCGGCGCCGGTGAAGCTGTAGACGATCTGCACCTGCCGGTCCGACACATCGGGCACCAGCACCGGCTTGCTCGCACCGATGCAGAGCAGGGCAAGGATGGCGATCCCGAGGCGCCTCATCCGAGCTCCACGCTGTAGATCTCACCGGGTCGCCAGGTAAGTCCCGCGGCCATACGGATCGCCACCGCCAGCACCAGCACCGCCAGCAGCAGCCGCAGCCATTCGGGCCGGAGCTTCATCGCGAAACGGCTGCCGATCTGGGCGCCGACCGCCGAACCGACCAGCAGCAGGATGGCGAGCACGATGTCCACGGCCCGCGTGGTGGTGGCATGGATCATGGTGGTGATCGCGGTGACGAACAGGATCTGGAACAGTGATGTGCCCACCACCACCTGCGCGGCCATGCCAAGCAGATAGATCATCGCCGGTACCATGATGAAGCCGCCGCCGACGCCCAGGATGACGGTCAGTACGCCGGTCAATACGCCGAGAAGGAACGGAGCGAGCGGAGAAATGTAAAGCCCCGAGCGATAGAATCGCCAGCGCATCGGCAATGCTGCGATCAGGGGATTATGGCGCCGCGGTGCCCAGCGCGGCTTCTCGCCGCGACGATGCGCCACGATGGTGGAGATCGACTCCCGCGCCATCAGCGCCCCGATCGATCCCAGCATCACCACATAGGTGACTGCGATCACCGTATCGATCTGGCCGAGCCGTTGGAGAAGTCGGAACAGCATCGCGCCCAGCCCCGATCCGACGATGCCGCCAGCGACCATGACGCTGCCCATCTGGAAATCGACGCCCTTGCGGCGCATCTGGGCGAGCACGCCGGATACGCTCGCGCCGGTGATCTGTGTCGCCGACGATGCCACTGCAACGGTAGGCGGGATGCCGTAGAAGATCAGCAGGGGTGTGGTCAGGAAGCCGCCGCCTACCCCGAACATCCCCGACAGCAGGCCGACGCCCCCGCCCAACAGCACGATCACCAGCATGTTCACGGACAGGCCGGCGATGGGCAGGTAGATGTGCATGGCCTAGGGCTAACCCATCGCGAGGGCCGCGGCTAGAAGTCGCTGGCGAGGGTCAGCGCGACGCCCGATCCCGGTTTGGCCGCGCCCGCGATCCTATCGCGCCAGTCGAGCGCCAGCGCGACGGCGTGAAAGGCGACCGGAAGCCGCAGCACATCGGACGGGCTGATGTCGAGTCGGGCGGCATCGGGCTGGGCAGCGCCCCACAGCCCGCCCCCGAGCGCGAGCGACCGGCCCTGGCCGAAATCGACCGTGCGGGCGACGCGGATTGCGCCGTCGGCATAGAGGTCGCGGCTACGCGGACCGACCACCCCAGCCTCTGCATAGCCGTCGAGCCGCCAGCCGGGGGGCTATGGGGACGGCCTCGACACCGCCGGCGAGGCCTGCTGTCCAGGCATTGCGCCCGCCATGATCGATCGCGATCCGGCGCTCGACCATCAGGTGGAGCGGTAGGGCTGCGAGCGGTCCAGTCGAGGCCGACCGCGGCTTCGGTCTGGCGGGCACCTTCGATCGTGCCCGACAGGCGCATGGCGGCGGCGAGCGTACCCGTCCGGTCCAGCCGATAGAGCAGTCGTGCACCGGCTTGCCCGCCCCCGATCTGTCCGCCCGGCGACAGTGGCGAGGCGCGGCCGCCTCCCCGGACGAACGCCCAGGCGGAACCTGACCAGCGCGGCTTTGGTCCAGTCCGGTCGGCGATAATCGATGCGGCCTCTACCCTGCCCTCGGCACGTCGATAGCGGAGAGATTCAGGCGGGGTCGCGGTCGTAAGACGCAGCAGGGGCGTGGATCGCCGGTCTGCCCCTGCGGCCAAGGGGTATCAGCTTCCATCGTCGACCGTTACTCCACCGGATCGAATTGGTCCCGCAACAGGTGCTATTTCGGGCATGAATCGAATTGAGTGGCGAAATTTCGCTCAAGAATTTGATCCGATGCGGATTGATCGGCTCACCCAGGGGGCAATGCGCTGATGCTTGCCCCACGCCGCGACTCTCGCGATGACGGGGCGCATGACGAACCCCACGCGCCTCCGGCTGGAAACCTTCCTGCCCTATCGCCTGTCGATCGCGTCGAACCGAGTCAGCGATCTGGTGGCCGAGGCGTATGATCGGCTGTTCGGGCTCAATATCGCGCAATGGCGCGTGATCGCGGTGCTGGGCGAGGGTGCTGCGCTCACCCAGCTCGCGATCGTGCGACAAACGGTGATGGACAAGATGACGGTCAGCCGTGCCGTTCGTCCTCTGGTCGAGCGCGGGCTGATCGATCGCGCGCCGCATGTCGGCGACAAGCGATCCAGTCTGCTGGTGCTGAGCGATGCGGGACGCGCGCTCTACGAGAGTGTCGCGCCCGCTGCGTTGGCGATGGAGACGACACTGCTCGAGGGATTTTCGCGCAAGGAGGTGGAAGCGCTCGAAGCGAGCCTGCGCAAGCTTGAAGAAGCGGCCCTGCGGCTCAGCCGGAAGTCGGCCTGAGCGGCGCGCGGAAGGTGCGCGCCGGCGCCGGCGTGTCCGACATCGGAGGGGCGAGAAGCGCCGCTGTCTCGATCTGGTCGAGCGCGGCGCGACTGGCGAGATAGCGGCGCGCCGAGAGGATCCATTTGTCGGCGGGGCGATGATCGGGCAGGCGCGCGATCTCGGCGAGCGCAGCATCGACCTGCCCGCCCTCCAGCATCCGCTCGGCCCGCGCGACGCGATCGGCAGGCTGGCTCGACGGCTCGCCAACCCGGCGTACCACGACCAGTGCGGCTAATTCCTGACGGAACGACCGCCACCAGCTCTGCTGCGGAGCGCCGCCGGCCGATAGAACTGGTGCGATGGCATCGAGTTCGTTCTGGAGATCGGCGAGCGTGACCGGCTGGTGAGCGGCGGACAGGATGGTTGCCACCGCCTGCGGCTGGGTGCCGCCGAAACGCTGCCGCAGAAGCCCCTCGATATAGCCGAGCTCGACCCCACGATCGAGCGCGCGCCGTGCTGCGAAGGTGACGAGCAGGCCTTCCGCGCGGGAGGCATCGCCGGTCGCTTCCTTGGCCTGCGCTTCGATATCGTCGACCTTCTCTTCGAGCGTCGCAAGTCGCGCGCCGGTCTGTGCGTCGGTCGTGGTGGTGCCGCCGGCGGCAGCCGGCGTCGTGGGCTGGGGCGGTCGCACGTCGATGCGCTGGGCGAGGTCCGCGTTCGTACGCAGTTGATCGGCGGAAACGAGGTGGAGCATGCGTGCGGTGCGCGCATCGTGGGTCACCGCATAGCCCATTGCGGCCATGCCGCCCACAAACGTCGCCAGCCCGAGCAGCAGGATCCATAACCAGGTTCGTGACCGGCGCTCTTCGTAGAGATCAAAATCGCGTTCCATCAGGCCCCGTCTCGCTTAGCCCCTGTGATTGCACAGCTTGGCGGCGGCCGCCAGCAGCGAGGCATCGGACGGCTGCGCTGCCACCGCCGCCGCCCGCCAGCCTGCGCCGGCGGCATCGCGGGTGGCGGGGCTGATCGTGGCGATCCGCACCGCGCCAGGTTCGACCAGTGTGGCGAACAGGGCTGCCGCTCGGGGCGAATGCAGCAGCGCCACCGCGTCGGGCAAGGCCCGTGCGGCCGGTTCGGGCAGCGTGTCCACCGGATCGGCAGCATAGACCAGCCGCCGCTCGATCGTCAGCGGCATGTCTGCGGGGATGCGGTGCTCACGCCCGGCGAGATGCAGGAGGTGGCCGATACCGTCGTCGGCGGCGCGGGCAACGATTTCCTCCACGCCGCCTTCGCCCGTCACGATCCGGGTGAAGCCAACGGCGCGGGCGGCCGCCGCGGTCGCCTCGCCCACCGCGTAGAGTGGCAGGGACAGCAGCAACGCGAGTGCAGGCCCACCCACCCGGGCAGCGTTGGCGCTGGTCAGCAGCACCGCCTCGGGCGTCCGCTCGGGCAAGTGCCAGTCGAGCGGGCGGAAGGTGAACAGGGGGGCGACGATCGCGTCCAGTCCCATCGCCCGTGCGGAGCGTGCCGTTGCCGACGCCCCGGGCTCCGGCCGCAGCACGAGCAAGGCCGAGGTCATCGGCCGGAGAAGAGCCGCGCTATTTCGGGCGGCGCCTCGGAGAGCAGTTGGTCGGCGAGCGTGCCCGCCTGGTCGCCGAGTGCTTCGATGGCGCCCGCCACGCGATGGCGGCCATCCTCGCTCAGCAGCTCCGCGCGGATCATCAGGCCGCCGCCCGCCCGAACGGCCAGCGCGCCGACGGGCGAGTGGCAATCCGCGCCGAGTGCCGCGAGGAAAGCGCGTTCGGCGAGCACGCAGGCATGCGTGTCGGCATGGTCGATGGCGCTGAGCAGCGCGAGCGTGGGGTTGTCGTTGGCGCGAGCCTCGATCCCGACGGCGCCCTGCGCGGGGGCGGGCAGCATGGTGTCGACGGGCACGGCATGGCCGACCTCGGGACGGTCGAGACGATCGAGCCCGGCGGCCGCGAGCAGCGTGGCATCGGCCTCGCCTTCGGCCAGCTTGCGCAGTCGCGTGTCGACATTGCCGCGGAACGGCACGATCGCGATGTCCGGCCGCAGATGGCGGAGCTGCGCGGCGCGGCGTGGCGACGAGGTGCCGACCCGCGCGCCATCGGGGAGGGCTGCGACGCTTTCCGCCCCTACCAGCCGGTCGCGAACGTCGGCGCGGGGAAGCATCGCGGCGATGCGGATCGCGGCGGGGCGGATCGTCTCGACATCCTTCATCGAATGGACCGCGAAGTCGATCTCGCCGTCGAGCAGCGCACGGTCGAGCTCCTTGGTCCACAACGCCTTGCCGCCGATTTCGGCGAGCGGACGGTCCTGCACGCGGTCGCCGGTGGTCCTGACCGTGACGATCGTCACAGCGTCCACCGCCCAGCCGTGCGCGGCGCGGAGCGCGGCGGCGACCATATGCGCCTGGACCAGAGCGAGGGGTGATCCGCGCGTGCCGAGCCGCAGGGGAAAGGAGGCCTGAGTCATCGACAGTTGCTCTAAAGGGCCGAAGCGGTGCAGGGAAGCGCCGCCATGCCCCTGATCCTCGGACTCGAATCCTCCTGCGACGAAACC
>FTCZ01007657.1_pt1 | contig 12134 bp, 10 predicted proteins | sample 1658871 | NCBI WGS metagenome assembly FTCZ01 (sample SAMEA3914864, study PRJEB12502) | metagenome | biome: forest; material: soil | place: USA | collected 2012-03-12 | depth 0.3 m
CACGTCGGCCGCGCTGCTGGGCGGCGACGTCTATCACTATCAGTCGAAGCTCACCGCCAAGGAGCCCGAGGTCGGCGGCGCCTGGGAATGGCACCAGGACTACGGCTACTGGTACTACAATGGCTGCATCCGTCCCGACCTGCTGTCGGTGATGGTGGCGCTGGACAAGACCGACCGGAACAACGGCTGCCTGCAGATCGCGACCGGCTCGCACAAGCTCGGCCGCATCGATCACACGCCGCTGTCGCCCACGCAGAACGAAGTGGACCCTGCACGCATGCCGCACATCCTGCAGCAATGCCCGATCGAGTATTGCGAGCTGGAGCCCGGCGACGCGTTGATCTTCCATTGCAACGCAATCCATCGCTCCGACGCCAACCGCTCGGCCAACCGGCGCTGGACCCTGCTGATCTGCTACAACCGGGTCGACAACGACACGATCGTCAAGACCGACGACCGCTTCTTCGTGCCCCTCGACAAGGTCGACGACGGCGCCATCCGCCGCGCCGGCCTCAGGTTCGCTGGCGACGGCAACCAGGAACATTTCACCTCGCGGCCCTACGTGCCCGACCTGCGCAAGGCGTCGTAGGCGGCCGGTCGCGAGCGCCGACGATGGAAGTCCGCGCCGCGATTGCTTCCGATCTCGACGCCGCCGTCGACATGGTCGAGCGGTATCGACGGCACTACCAGAAGTACCAGCCGACCTTCTGGCACAAAGCGGCCAAGTCCGCGGAGACGACGCGGACGCTCTTCGCAGAGTTGTTGCGGGCGCAGGACACCTACTTCCTGGCCGCGGTCGAGGGCGCCCAGCTGCTCGGCTTCCTGATCGCGCGAAAATTTCCGGCGCCGCCGGTCTACGCGCCAGGTGGTGACACTTACCTGATCGACGATTTCTGCGTCCTCGAGCCTCAGCACTGGCTGACGACGGGCGAAGCGCTGCTCTCCCATACATCGACGCTGATCCACGAGGCGGGAGCCGCCCAGATCGTGGTGGTTTGCGGTGACCGGGACCTCGCCAAGGCCGAGCTATTGCGCCGCGCTGAACTCACCATTGCTTCGAACTGGTGGACGAAGCCGCTGCGTTGACCACTCTTTGGTCACATCCCGGTCACACCGGCGCCATTGCGTTCCCCATGGCGTTGATGGGATGCGAGATGAATGAATGAATATGTCACACGCCTCAAGGATTTCCTGCGACCCTTCATCTCCCGCCTGCGCACGCGCGCCGTCGTGCCGTCGTGGGACCAATCCTTCCGCGTGCTCGAGCGCTACGGATTTCGCCCGAAGACGGTGTTCGACATCGGTGTCGCCTATGGCACCTACGAGCTCTACCGCGCCTTCCCCGACGCCTACTATCACCTGATCGATCCGACGCGTGAATCGCTGCGCTACATGCAGTTGCTGGAAAGTCAGCTGCGCTGCGAGATCCATCAGACGGCGCTGGGGCATCGCAACGGCGAGGTCGACATCGAGATTCGTCCGGACATCCAGGGTGCGACCCTGCTGGACGACGTTGGCGAGCACGAGATACTGCGCCGCGACCGCGTGCCGATGCGCCGCTTCGACTCGCTGATCAATGGCATCGAACGACCGTCGCTGTGCAAGATCGACGTACAGGGCGCCGAACTGATGGTGCTCGAGGGGATGACCGGGCGGCTCGACAGCATCGACGCGCTGATCGTCGAGACCAGCACGATCGCGAGCCTCAAGGACGGGCCGGAGGTCCACGACATCGTCCACTTCATGCACGATCACGGCTTCGTTGTAGCCGACATCGTCGGCATGGCGCGCCGGCCGCTCGACGGCGCCACGGCCCAACTCGATGTACTGTTCGTGCCCGAAAACTCGCCGCTACGGAGCGACCGGCGGTGGGCCGAGGCCTGACAGGACCTTTGCGGCCTATCGCGCGTTCTTGACGTCCTGCGGCGTCACCGCATCCGTGTAATTGTTGCCGAAATGCGTGCGGACGTAGTTGACCACGGCCGCAACCTGGTCGTCGCTCATCATCCGGCCGAAGGGAGACATCCCTCGCTGGCCATGCAGGATGGCGTAGATCGGATAACCGCCGGCTTTCAGCTTCTCGTTGTTCGCCAATGCGGGATAGCGACCGGCGCCGACGGCGCCCTCGCCCCTGCTCATGTGGCATGCCTGGCAGGCATTTGTGTAGAGCGCCTCGCCTGTCTGCTCGGCGAATTTGAATCCCCGGCTGAGAGTGGCAGCCGGTGGATCGGCAAGAGAATCCGGCGCGATCGCGAGGGCGAACAACAATGCCAGGAACGCCGTGCAAGGAACATGGAACCGCATCGCCCTCACCCTTGAAGAACCCGCTTGTGCAGGCGACCGATCGCGTCGAGCGACGACAGGATGGCCCCTTCCTGCCAGGCGGGAATATAGGACGCGTGTTCGCCGGCCAGCACGATACGACCGTCGATCTGGCAGAGATTGTCGTAGTGCTCCTTTCTTCCCGACTCCGTCCAATCGCCGGCGCAGCCGAGTGTGAAAGGCGAACGATGCCAGGCAACGGAGATGCCGTTCTCGAACTCCTTCGCATACTGCGGATGTATCTGCGCGCCATATTCGACAACGCGCTTGATCCGTTCCTCCGGTGTCATGGCCGTGAATTCGTACGAATTCGGCCCGTTCCAGGTGTAACAGCCGAGCAGGACGCCCTTCCCGGTCGTGTTGTAATCGGTGCTCGGATAGGAAATCTGCCGGATCGGCAGGTCGGTGTAGCTGATGCCGCCGAAAATGAGATCGTCCTCTTCCCAGAACCGGCGCTTGAACTGCAGGCCGACCTTGACCGAAGAGGCATAGGGCACGGCACCGATGGCCGCCAGCATCGCGGCGCCCACTTTGATGTCGATCTGGCTCAGGATGGTGAGCGGGATGGTGCACACGCACCAGTCCGCACTGGCCGTCCGCGGGGCGGAGGCACTGCTGTTCGTGTCCTCGTAGGTCACCGTCACGCCCTTGTCGTTCTGGTCGATCCTGGTGACCTTGGCGTTGTACGTGATGAGATCGCCGATCTGCTTGGTGAACGCCTCGCCAATCCGCCCCATTCCGCCGACCGGCTGGAACATCGTGGTTTGGAATTCGTAAAGCGCGAAGGACGTGAGGCCGCGCCACAGGCGTGATTGCAGAATGTCGGACAGGCCGATGATCTGTCCCGGCGCCGGCTCTGCGCCGAGCCCGCCGCCCGGATCCTTGTCGTAGCCGCGGAATTCGGCGCTCGTTTCACCGGCCTTGTAGGCACAGTCCCTGTCCAGCGCGCCCCACGAGCGGAGCGCATCGAGCAGGATCTCGCGGTCTTCCCGGGAGACAAGCTCGTCCAGCTGGCCTTTTTGCACCACCTTGGCCAGCAGCTCGGAGGTCTGGCCCTGGAAATCCGTCTTGATCTCTCGAACACGCCGCGGCTTGCCGCCGAAGGATCGGGACGAATGCAGGAACGCGTTGTGGTTCAACTGCTGGAAGGGCTCCAGCTTGACACCCAGTCGCTTGCAATAGTCGAGCAGCCCGTTGTGGTGATAGGGAATGCGCCACGGACCGGGATTGAGATAGAGCCCCTCGTCGAATTCGCACTTCTGCGTCGCGCCGCCCAGTTCGGTATAGCTATCGCCGCCGCGCAGCGACCAGTTGCGACCGCCCGCGCGATTGTTGAACTCCAGGACCTTCACCTTGTAGCCGGCCTGGCGCAACTCCAGCGCCGCCGTCAGGCCCGCCAAGCCCGCCCCCAGAATCAGGACCGAGGCGCCCTTCGGATCGCCTTCGAGCTTGATCGGCCCCTTGTAGCCCGACTCCGCCGCATACCCGAGGCTGGTCATCGCCTGATACATCGCGGCACTGCCCGCCGTCAGGCCGATCAGCTTCAGCAGTTCGCGTCGGCTCATGCCGGCGGTTGGCGGCTCCTGCAGCATCAAGGACTCCCCGAACGACGGCGAATAGAATGCGGCCGATCCGGTGCGGATGTCGACCTATCCGACCGAATCCGAGGGGGCGTGGAAGACATCCGTTTCAGGCCCGTCAACATTTTGTCCGATATAACGACCGTAATTGGGGAATCACGGCAACGCGCTTAGAATCGCGCGATGTCATACCTGTCACACCAACAAAACCCTCATCCTTCGAGACGCCGCGCGAAGCGCGGCGTCTCGAAGGATGGGCTACACATGCGGTGTCGTGCCCACCCTTCTGGGCGTTTCGAGTGCAAGCGCTCGAAAGCGCCTTGATGCGGCCCTTCCGGCCGCTCCTCAGGGTGCGGTGGTGCGAATTCTCTCGATGATCGCCATTTCTGGCGGCGATCGCTTCCGGCCCGCGTCAACGGCACGCGCTAGTCGGTTGAATTTGCGCGATTCCGAAAACCGCGTTTCCGCGGTTTCCATTTTCCGTCCATTTATTTAATGGACGCGCCTACGCCCCGAGCCGTTCCAGCGCCGTCGCCAGGCGTGCGCGGGTCTGTTCGGCCTGGGTTCGGCGCTCGCGCTGCTCCTCGACCACCTCTTCGGGGGCACGCGAGACGAAGGCTGCGTTGCCGAGCTTGGCGTCGATCTTGCCGACCTCGTCGCCCAGCTTCTGGATTTCTTTCTTGAGACGCGTGCTCTCAGAGGCGAGATCGATCACCTCGCCGACCGGCAGGGCGTATATCGCCTCGCCGACCACGATCTGCAGCGATGCCTTGGGTGCCGCCGTCGCCGCCGCGTCGATGCCTTCGACGCGGGCCAGCCGCTCGATCGCAGCGCCATGCGTGGCGAGGCGCTGCTTCGTCGTGTCGTTGCCGCCGACGACCAGCAGCTTGAGCTTGGCACCGGCCGGCACGTTCAGTTCGGCGCGCGCGGAACGGATGTCGGAGATCAGCTTCACCAGCCAGCCGATCTCGTCGTCCGCGGCGGCGTTCGTGGCAGCCGGCACGGGCCAGGCCTGGGTGATCAGCGCGCCGTGCTCGGCGCGATGACCGGTTTTGTCCCAGATCTCCTCGGTGATGAAGGGCATCACCGGATGCAGGAGCTTCGCGGTCTCGCGCAACACATAGGCAGTGACCGCGCGCGTCTCGTCCTTGTCCGGACCGTCGGCGCCCTGCAGCACTGGCTTGGAGAGCTCGACATACCAGTCGCAGACGATGCCCCAGATAAATTCATAGAGCGCTGTCGCCGCGTCGTTCAGGCGATAGTCGGCCAACGCATGGTCGATCGAGCTGTTGGCGCGCGCCAGCTCGCCCAGCACCCACTTGTTGACGGTGAGCCTGGCCGACGCGGGATCGAAGCCCTTCGGCAAGGCCGCGCCGTTCATCTCGGCAAAGCGCGTGGCGTTCCAGAACTTGGTGGCGAAGTTGCGCGAGCCCTCGACCCTGGCCGGCGTGAGGCGCAGGCGGCCGGCCGACGAGGCCGCCATCGAGGTCACGGTGAAGCGCAGCGCATCGGCGCCGTATTTGTCGATCAGCTCCAGCGGGTCGATGATGTTGCCTTTCGACTTCGACATCTTCTGGCCCTTCTCGTCCGTCACCAGCCCGTGCAGGTAGACGGTGCGGAACGGCACCTCCGTCATGAAGTGCATGCTCATCATCATCATGCGGGCGACCCAGAAGAACAGGATGTCCCAGCCCGTGACGAGCGTGTCGGTCGGATAGTATTTCTTGAGCTCGGGAGTCTGGTCGGGCCAGCCCAGGGTCGAGAACGGCCACAGCGCCGAGCTGAACCAGGTGTCGAGCACGTCGGGGTCGCGCTCCAGCGGCACGTCCTTGCCGTAGTGCGCCTTCGCCTCCGCCTTGGCCTCGGCTTCGGAGAGAGCAACGAAGACCTTCTTGTCCGGACCGTACCAGGCCGGGATCTGGTGTCCCCACCACAGCTGGCGCGACACGCACCACGGCTGGATGTTCTCCATCCAGCGGAAGAACTCGTCACGGCCGCGCTCGGGCACGAACTTCACCCGCCCGTCGCGCGCCGCCGCGATCGGCGCCTCGGCGAGCTTCTTGGCGTCGGCGTACCACTGCTCGGTCAGATAGGGTTCGACCGGCACGCCGCCGCGATCGCCGTAAGGCACGGCATGGGTGTGCGGCTCGATCTTGTCGACCAGGCCCATCTCCTCGAGCTCGGCCACGATCTTCTTGCGCGCATCGAAGCGGTCGAGGCCGCGGTACTTCTCAGGGACCTTGTCGTTGAGGTGCGCGAACTTGTCGAAGATCGAGATGGCCTCGAGCTTGTGGCGGCGGCCCACTTCGAAGTCGTTGAAGTCGTGCGCCGGCGTGATCTTCACCGCACCCGAGCCCTTCTCCGGATCGGAATAGTCGTCGGCCACGATCGAGATCCTGCGGCCGACCAGCGGCAGCACCGCATGCCTGCCGATCAGGTGCTTCCACTTGGGATCGTCCGGGTGGACCGCGATGCCGGTGTCGCCCAGCATCGTCTCGGGCCGCGTGGTGGCCACGACGATGAACTCGTCGGCGCTGCCCTCGAGCGGATATTTCAGGTACCAGAGATTGCCCTTCACCTCGCGCGACTCGACCTCGAGGTCGGAGATCGCGGTCAGCATCTTGGGATCCCAGTTCACAAGGCGGTTGTCCTTGTAGATCAGGCCCGCCCGGAAGAGCTCGACAAACACCTTGAGCACGGCCTTCGACAGGCCCTCGTCCATGGTAAAGCGCTCGCGGCTCCAGTCGCACGAGGCGCCGAGGCGGCGCAGCTGGCCGGTGATCGTGCCGCCCGAGAAAGCCTTCCACTCCCAGACCTTGGCGAGGAACTCCTCGCGGCTCAGCAGCTTCTTGTTGGCGTCGTTCCTGACCGCCCCCTCGACGGCGAGACCAATTCCCTCCTGCTCGAGGTTGCGCACCACGACCATCTGGGTGGCGATGCCCGCGTGGTCGGTGCCCGGCTGCCACAGCACGTCGTCGCCCTTCATGCGGCGCCAGCGGATCAGCACGTCCTGCAGGGTGTTGTCGAGCGCGTGGCCCATATGCAGGCTGCCGGTAACGTTCGGCGGCGGGATGACGATGCAGTATGGCGGCTTCTGCGTCTCGGGATGCGCCTTGAACGCGCCGGAACTCTCCCACTCCGGGTACCGGCGGGCTTCGATCTCTTTCGGATCGTAGGTCTTGTCGAGCATCTATTGCCTCTAGAGCATATTCCGTCCGACTGTAATCAGTCGGGCGGAATATGCCATCAGTTGGGAGCGCTTAGATCAACGCGTTTCCGATCAGTTGGCTGATCGGAAGCCGCACTAACGAAAAACGCCACGGTTACGGCACCGTGGCGTTCGATCTCCGGGGTGCCTTTGGGTCAGCGGCGAGTCAGCCGTGCGATCTCGCGTTCGACGAGCCGCTCGACCATCGGCGGCAGGCTGCGGTCGATCCAGTCTTTAAGCATCGGTCGCAGCATTTCCTTCACGAGATCCTCGATTGTCTTGCCGCCGTTGCCGAGCGGCAGGCTGGCGGCCGGCGCGGCTTCGGGCGCAGCCTTGCGTTCCTCGACCACCTGGTTCAAGCGATCGAAAGCCGATGCGGTCGCTCCCGCCACGCTCGAGGCGACCAGCGAGGGCTCGAAGGCCGGCGGCGTATCGAAATTTGGCTGGGGCATTTCGGACGCCCGCACCGGGTCGATGCGCGGCAGCGGCAGCGGAGTCGGCGCCTCCGGCTCGGAAGACGGCGCGCCGAGCTTGGGCTCCTCGATCAGGTCGGTGAGCAGCAGCACATCCTCGCGGTTGGCGGTCGGGCCGGCGCGCGTGCCCGTGGTCGGCCGCGGCTCGAACGACATGTTCGCCGGCGGCGTGGCGGGCATGGCATTGCCGCTCACCTGGGCGCGCGCTTCGTCGTCCGAGATGATCTTGCGGATGGACGCCAGGATGTCGTCCATCGACGGGTCGTTATCCGCACTCATGGTTTGCTCCCGGAGTCCGCACCCCAATCGCCAATCCAACGAGATCCCACGTCCTTATAGTACTTCTCTTCGTCGTAATATTCGACAGGCAATCCGAGCGCCCGGGCGGTCAGGCGGCCGATGTTGGCGAGCACGGTATAATAGGCCACCTGCACGTCATGCCGCGCGGTGATCAGGCTGACCTGCGAATTGAGCAGTTCCTGTTCGGCATTCAGCACGTCGAGGGTGGTGCGCGAGCCGACCAGGGCCTCCTGCCGCACGCCGTTCAGGGCGACGTCGTTGGCCTTCACCTGGGCGGTGAACGAGGTCACGCGCGAACGCGCCGAGTCGAGATTGCGCCAGGCACGGATCACGTTCTCGGCCGCCGTGCGGCGGGCGCTGTCGAGTTCGTTGCGGCGCTGGCCCACCAGTTCCTTGGCCTGGCGGATTTGCGACCACTCGCTGCCGTTCTGGTAGATCGGCACGGTCGCCTGCAGGCGCACGCCATACTGGTTGAAGTTGTCAGTCGGCGCCGTGAGGTCGAATTGCTGCTGGATAAAGCCGACGAGATTGACCTGCGGCAGCAAAGCAGACACGGCACTGTTCACGCCGTAGCTCGCCGCGGAGATGCGATATTGTGCGCTCACCGGCAAGTAGCCGCTGTTCATGGCAAGGGAGACCGCCTCTTCCTCGTTGCCCGGCAGCGCGCCGAACAGCGGCAGCTCGCCCATCCGCCCCGGCCTGGCTCCGACGACGTGCACGTAGGCTGCCTCGTCGATGCGGATCTGCGCCTCGGCCAGCACGAGATCGGCTTTGGCCTGCTCGAGGCGGGCTTCAGCCTGGGAGACGTCGGTGATCGTGAGCTCGCCCACGCGGAAGCGCTCCCGGGTGGCGTCGAGTTGCTGGATGAGAACCCGCACGTTGTTGCGGCGGACGTCCACGATGCCGAGGTCCTGCACCAGGTTGGAGTAGGCCGTCACCGCGTTCAGGAGCACGGTCGATTCGGTGTTCGCAAGCTGGGCGCGCTGCGCCTGGATGTTCGCCTGTGCCGTCTTGGTGTCGGCGACCGTCTTGCCGCCGCGGAAGATCGGTTGCGTGATCGCGAGCAGCGTCGTCTTGCCGTTCAGGATGTAATAGGTCGAGGCCCTGGTGACCGGGATCGAGTCGGCCTCGATCTTGTTGTATTCGGCGGACAGCGTGATCTTGGGGCGCCAATTCGCGACGGCCTGCGCCAGCGTCTCGTCGGTCTGGCGCAGCAGCGCGCGGCTGGCGAGCAGGTCGGGGTTGCTGTTGTACGTCGAGGCCATGGCTTCGACGAGGCTCTGCGACCAGGCGGTCGAGGCCGTGCCCATTCCGACCGCCAGCGCACCAATCAACGCCGCGCCGGCGTGCCTCAAACTGGGCCGGATACGCATGTAATGAAAACCCTCATTGCTGGACGGAACAGTAACAGTGACGGATTAGAAGGTGAAGCGAGCTGGCGGCGCGAAGCCCGGCAAAGCAGGCGTGCCGGCATCGAAAAGCGGGCGACCGGAGGTCACGCCCCCCTCTTTCACGACAAGTTGCGCCACGCCCAGCGCTCCCGGCGCACCGGCCAGGACCGTGGCCAGACGGCCGCCTTCGGCCAGCTGGTCGAGGATTGCCTGCGGAATCTGGTGCACTGCACCTTCGATCAAGATGACGTCGTACGGCCCGGATGCGGGCACCCCCGCCTCGGCCGGACCGGTCACCAGGGTGACGTTGCCGAGGCCCAGGGACTTGATGGTCTGGTCGGCCGCACTGGCCAGGGAAGCGTCGCTCTCCACAGCCACGACGGCCTGCACGAGTCGGGCCAACAGGGCCGCGCCATAACCGCGGCCGGAGGCCACGACGAGCGCCTTGTCCTCGGGACCGGGCTGCAGGGTCTGGATCAGCCGGACCAGGACCATCGGCTCCATCAGGTGGCGGCCGTTGCCCAGCGGCACGTCCTCGTCGGAATAAGCCACCGATTTCATGCCTTCGGGCAGGAAACGCTCCCGTGGCAGTTCGCCCACAACGGCCAGAAGCTGGGCATTGTTGACTCGGTTGGGCCTGAGCTGGCCGTCGACCATATTGCGACGTGCGAGCGCGAAATCCGTCATTGGCTGACCCCAAAATGTTGGGCCTTTTATAAGGGGTTGGCAGCAAGAGCGTCAAAGGACGCCGAGTCGCGGGGCAAGCCCCGCTCCCTGTCGCGGCTCCCGGAGGCCTCGCTTGACCCGCGCAAGGGCCCATGGGTATAGCAGCCGCCATTCCCGCGGCCGGCCTGGTGGCAGAGTGGTTATGTAGCGGATTGCAAATCCGTCTATGCCGGTTCGATTCCGGCCCAGGCCTCCACGGAACCGCTGTGGAATTACGGCGCTTGCCTCCTCAGGCATGCTCTGCCAAAACACCGCGCCCTCGCAGGCCGAATACCGCCGGCCGCGACGAAATTATTCCGAAGTAGCTCAGCGGTAGAGCAGGCGACTGTTAATCGCCGGGTCGCAGGTTCGATCCCTGCCTTCGGAGCCATCTTCGCTACGGCGCGTTCCTCGGGACGCGCCGTAACTTTGTCGAGAGAGGCGCTGCGCCATGAACCTGTCGAAAGAGACAGCCGAGGTCGTCCGCAAGGAAACGGCGTTCCAGGGATACTTCAAGGTCGTCCGCTACTTCTTCCGCCACAGCCTGCACAGGGGCGGCACCAGCGATGTGATCAGCCGCGAGGTCTTCGAGCGCGGCCAGGCGGGCGCCGTGCTGCTCTACGATCCGGTCCGCGACGAGGTCGTGCTGATCCGCCAGTTTCGCGCCGGCGCCTACGCCGCCGGACACCATCCCTTCACCTGGGAGCTGGTCGCCGGGATCATCGAGGAGGGCGAGACGCCCGAGGACATGATCCGCCGCGAGGTCGGCGAGGAAGCCGGTCTCACCGTGGGCGAGCTCGAGCTGGTCCAGAACATCATGCTGACGCCGGGCGCCTGCTCGGAGTCCTGTCACGTCTTCGTGGGCAGAGTCGACGCCACGAAGGCTGGCGGCGTGTTCGGCCTGGCGTCCGAAGGCGAGGACATCCTTGTGAAAGTCCTGCCCTTCTCCGAGGCCTACGCCATGGTCGAACGCAACCAGATCGACAACGCCGTGGGTGTGATCGGCCTGCAGTGGCTCGCCCTGCATCGCGAGGAGCTGCGCAAGCGCTGGCGTTAGACGGTTCGGTTGTCTACGGTTCCACCGGGAAGCGCTCAGGGTCCAAGAGGCGATAGCGTCATGAACGTCCGGTCGGGTTTCATCGAGAGCATCGGCAACACGCCGTTGATCAAGTTGCGTGCGGCGTCCGAAGCGACGGGCTGCGATATCTACGGCAAGGCCGAGTTCCTCAATCCCGGCGGATCGGTGAAGGACCGCGCGGCTCTTGCGATGATCCAGGATGCCGAGAAGCGCGGCTCCCTGCGCAAGGGCGGCGTGGTCGTCGAAGGCACTGCCGGCAACACGGGCATCGGCATCGCACTGGTCGCGAACGCGCTGGGTTACCGTTCCGTCATCGTGATGCCGGAGACGCAGAGCCAGGAAAAAAAGGACATGCTGCGCCTGTGCGGCGCCGACCTTCGCCTCGTCCCGGCCCTTCCCTATTCCAATCCCGGTAACTATGTGCGCTACTCGGAAGTCCTCGCCAAGGAGATCGCGGCCAAGGAACCGAACGGCGCGATCTGGGCCAACCAGTTCGACAACGTCGCCAACCGCGACGGCCACTACCGCACGACCGGTCCGGAGATCTTCGAGCAAACCGACGGCAAGGTCGCCGGCTTCACCTGTTCGATCGGCAGCGGTGGCACGCTCGCGGGCGTGGCGATGGCGCTGAAGGAACGCAATCCGAACGTCAGGATCGCGCTCAGCGATCCGATGGGCTCGGCGATGTACAATTGGAAGACGAAGGGCGAGCTCAAGTCCGAAGGCAATTCGGTCACGGAAGGCATCGGCCAGGGTCGTGTCACCAAGAACCTCGAAGGTGCGCCGATCGACACCGCCTATCAGATCACCGACGAGGAGGCGCTGCCCATCCTGTTCGACCTGATCGAGCACGAAGGCCTGGTGCTGGGCGGCTCGACGGCGATCAACATCGTCGGTGCCATGAAGCTCGCCAAGGAACTCGGCCCGGGCAAGACGATCGTCACCATCCTCGCCGACGGCGGCCAGCGCTACCAGTCCAAGCTGTTCAATCCCGCCTTCCTGCGCGAGAAGAACCTCCCCGTGCCGCACTGGATGACATGAGCAGAGTCGTCGTCTGCGGCAGCCTCAACATGGACG
>FTCZ01002684.1_pt1 | contig 12112 bp, 12 predicted proteins | sample 1658871 | NCBI WGS metagenome assembly FTCZ01 (sample SAMEA3914864, study PRJEB12502) | metagenome | biome: forest; material: soil | place: USA | collected 2012-03-12 | depth 0.3 m
GATTTGTAAAGGGTCAATTTACTGCACGTCAAGGACAGTCTTGCCATGCCCGACGACGACCATAGCGATTACGAATTTGTGCCGAATAATTATCCAAACTATTGGCCAAAAGATGGAATCATGTGTGCGAAGTTACCGTGATTTTATTGATGATTAATAAGATGAATGAATTGTTCGTAAGAGAAAGTAGTTTTAATGCTCTCTAAAATGGGATCGGAAAGTCCGAGATCGGTGGAAAACCGTCTGACGGGTTCGCAGAGCGAAGGGCTGGTTAGCTGCCGCTTCATTTTGGAGCGGCTTCAACGGCCCTCAAGCATCAGCCAGCGTCGACGACAAACATTCGCGCTTCCTGCGCCGCCTCGCGCTCAGCCTTGATCGGCGCGTATTCCGGTGACTCATAGAACGCCAGTGCGTCTGCCAAAGACGCGAACTCAAAGATGCCGGCCAAGGGCAATGGCGCCACGTCCCCTTCGAGCATCTGGGCTACCGGCCCAAAGTGGAGGATGCGGCCTCCTGCCGCCTGTAGCGCCGCCTGAAAGCGTGGTGCCAGTTCGGCCTGCTTAGCAGGATCTTTTATCCGCAGGTTCAAGTGGACATACGCTGCCATACCGCTGCTCCCTATCATTGCTGCATAGGCTAACGGCTGCTTCCGAGTAATGCCACCGGCGTGCTGAACGACGATCTCTGGGCGACTGCCGACCGACCGCTCATGAATGTCGGCTCCGCCCGCTGCGAACGGCTCGACTTAGGCGGCTGCCCTCAGACCGCTTACCTTCCCGTTATCGGCCGGTCCGCTAATAGGGTCTGCGGACCAGCGGCGACTGCCGCCCTTTCAGGACCCCACATCGCGCTCTTCGTTGCCCGGATCAGGGCCGTAGCTTCTCCTCGAGGAACCGAGCGGTCGCCTCATCAGCCCTGCGCCAGCTATCATAGCGCAAGAAGCCATGGATCTCGTTGGGGATCACCATTTCCTCGAAGGGGACGCCCGCATTGGTCAGCCGCCGGGCGAGATCCACGGTCTGGTCGAACCGCACATTGCGATCGTCATCACCCTGGACCAGCAGCACTGGTGAGCGCCAATTGGCGATCTGCGCATCCGGCGAGGCGTCGAAGGCAGTCTTCAGCAGTTGCTGCCAGTCGCCCTTCTCATGGCGCTCGACCGGGTGTCCCGCTTCCTCACCGATGTCGAGCGACCAGTCGTGGACGCCATGGAAGTCCACGCCCACCTTGAAAACATCCGAATTGCGAGAGAGCGCCATGCCGGTCAGGTAGCCGCCATAGGAGCCGCCCCAGATGCCGATACGATCGGGATCGATGCTGGATTGCGCCTGAAGCCAGCGCGCGCCGGCTAGCACATCTTGATATTCGGCGCCACCGGTCGGGCCCCAGTGGTCGGGCTGCTCAAAGGCCCGGCCATATCCCACACTCAGCCGATAATTGATCGAAAGGACGGCGATCCCGCGGCTGGCGAGATATTGGTTTTCGGCATAAGCATTTGAATAATAGTCCATATAATGCCAACCGAGCAGCATCTGTCGTGGCGGACCGCCATGGACGAAGATCACCGCCGGATGCTTCCCGTTCGGGCTGGTCGGTTCGAAAAGCTGGCCCTGAATAGTGAAGCCTCCCGGAGCCTCGAAGCTCACCAGCTTCGGGATCACCAGCGACCGCGCGGGATAATTCGGCGCGGCGACATGCACCGGTTGCAAGGCCTTGCCATCGGCAAGCGTCACCGCCGGCGGATGCTGCGCGTCGGCGGCGACCAGCGCTACGCCTCGGCCTGCCGCGACAGGCGACCATTGTAGGCCGGTGCCCGACGTCAGCTCCTGCGGTGCGCCGCGGGAAACGTCGACCGCGAAGACATGCCGGCGGTCTTCGTCGCCCTTCGTAGAACCGGTGTTGGCGGCATAATAGAGTGTCTTGAGGTCACGGCTTGGCGCGACATGCTCGACCATGAAGCGCCCCGAAGTGAGCAGCCTGGGCGCCCCGCCCGCCACAGGCAAGGCGTAGAGATGCTCCCAGCCGTCCAGCGTCGCGATCAGCGCCAGCCTGTCGTTCGCCATCCAGCGAAGGCCGAGCCCATCGCCATGCTGCGGATAAGAGCCGTCGAGCGTGACCGGACTTGCCCAGACGCGCCGGCCTTCGCCCGTCGCCGCGTCTGCCGTCCAGATCGAGAAGGGCTGCGGATTAAACTGGAGCAGCGGCTCCGGTGCGCCGCCCTTGCCCGGCTGGCGGCTGAAGGCGATGCGCTTCCCGTCCGGCGACCAGACGGGATCATCGTCCCGTCCAGTTGATGGCGTGAGATAGACGAGCGGACGCGTTGCACTGGTAAAGACGGTGATGAAGCTGTGATCGCCCCGTCCGGATATGAACGCCAGATAACCCCCATCCGGCGACCAGCGCGGCGCGCGATCCTTACCCCGGTCGAACAGCAGCCGCTCCGGCTTGGCCGAGCCGTCGAGCGGCACCGACCAGATTTGGTCATCCTTCACAAACGCGACAACGCCCTTCGCCGAGACCGCCGGCTGATCTCCCTCCGAAAGGAGATGTGGCTCTCCGCCACCGAAAGGTGCGGCCCAGATTCCAACCTTGGGTTGCGTCGGCGAATTGGCGGGATCAGGCGCGAGATTGCCCTCCGCTGGCCAGTTGGCATCGTGGCTGCCGCCCAGCACATAGACGATCGAGCCGCCATCCTGAGAGAAGTGGAGGTGCGTAATCTCTTGCCCGTCGTCCTGCGTGTAGCGCGTGACTTGATGTGACCGGAACTCTGGACCAGCCGCAGCCCAGACGTTCCGCACTCCGCGCATCGTCTCCACCCAGGCGATACGATCGACATGCTCTGCGGCGGTCAGCTCGCTGACGAAGGAATAGCCGAGAATATCGGCAAGGCTGGGCGTAGAGGCACGTGCTGGAGTCGCCGCGAACGTCCCCATCAACGCTGTTGCAGAGAGGAAAGCGAGGAAGGTACACTTCAAGCTACACCTCATTGTACGGTCCAGATTGGCGGTTCAGTCTCGCGTCGCACCAGTGAACGGTCAACCTCGACGCTCAACGTGTAGCGCCCACGCGCAAGCGGGCCTCGGCCGTGAACCTTTCGCTCGCTGCCGCCAGCGAGCGCCTGCGCGATATGGAGGCGACCGGCGGGGTGTCACTGCTCGATCGCCGCCGCCGGGGAGTAACGCCAACCCGATCGGGTGAGGCGCTGGCGCATCATGCCCGCCTCGTCCTGCGTCAGGTCGGGGCCATGCAGGTCGAACTCTCCGAGCATGCACGCGGCATCCGCGGCTCCGTTGGCATTGTCCCGGAATGCGCGGCGCGACGCGCGCGGCGCATTGTACCGCTCGCCATTGTCCGCCTGAGCAACAGCTGGGCGACGCGCCGCCTTGTCCTATGCTGTCGGAGCCAGGCCGAGCTTGATCCAATGGCGCGCCGCCTGATGACGCATCTGTCGCTCTGGCCCAAATCTCCAACGGCATAGCGCCGCCGGAAACAGGCTCACAGGAGCGTCGCCTGTTGGTGTGATCAACGATTCACCCGAAGGGGGGAGGCGGGAGGCGCCAGGCAGCAAAGAGATGGCGCCATTTTTGGATGCGAGTGGCTCGGTCGGGTGGATACTTGCCGGACTGCCTCACAGGAGCGGGCGGTGAATTCCGGCCCGCCGCCTTATGCCAACTGCCCGTGAGGGAGAGTGCGGTTTACTGCGATGGCCGTGCTCTGCTCCGATCAACATCATCGCCCCCGTGCGCCGGGTCCGGTGAACCTTCTGCTTTGCGCCACATTCACGACGTTCAGCTGCCGAAAGCCGAATCCCGGAACCCGTCGTTTTTCCCAACACCTCAAAACGACACGACAGCACCGGACAAAGCTGGCCAAAGATAGGCTAGCAAGCCGCCGCCGAGGAAGATGACGACGATCGCAGCGGCAAAAACGTACGTCCAACGTTTGCGGCCTGTTCGGTCGTCGCTCTGCGCTTCATCCTCTGGAAGCAGCGGCTGCGCAGGCAAATCGGCGTCGTCCGTCCCATCGCCCGGAGGGGAAATCGCAATCGACCGCGTGTCGCTTCGCAAATCACCGCCTGCCAGGGCATGCTTTTCGGCAGCGATTGCTGCTTTCTGGACCTCGATAAAGCGGGAAAGAGCCGCATCAAAGCCGGTAAGAGCCGTATCGCCCGCCGGATGCGCAGCGATGCCGCTCAGCGTTGCCGCAAGGCCCTCCATTTCCGCATCTATGTCGAGCAAGTCATCAAGCGCCTGCATTGCGGCGCGCCGGTTCGATTTGTGGAGGGCAAGCTGAAGCCGAAGCAGGGTCAATTGGCTCGCTCGCGTCAGGTCCAATTCGGTTCGTAGGGTCTGCATGCCATCGACCATGTTCGAACGGATCGATCCGCCGATTGACGGAGCAGCGGCAACTGGACTGTTCACGCGTCATTCCTTGCTCACATCGCCCGGGGAATAGACTCCGCGCCGTTGCGAATGTGAACCGCAATATGTTCATCCGTTGGAAGAACGCGCTCTGCCGATTGCAACGTCCGCCTGTGATCGCCCCCGAGCTGGCCCGAGCGGCCCGGGCGGGGTTGCCGAAGTTGACTATTGCATCGCGTGCACGCGCGCACGCGCGCAAGCTGGACCGGTGCGCGCGCCATAGCAGTCGTCACCGGCTGATCATCGACCCCCGAAACCAGCCCTTCGTTCATCTGGCGCGGCAGTCAACTCAGTTGCAGCCAATCTATCTTAAGGTCTCCTGGAGGAGACCCAGCGCCAGCATCCAAGAGCGGCGGGCCGCGTCGGCGTTGTATGCGAAGCCGGTCAAACAGTAGGAATCGATCGCCGGATTCGTGAACGAGTGGCCAACACCGCCGAAGACATGCAACTCCCAGCTTGCTGACGACGCGTCCATGGCACGCGCGAAGGCAAGGCGATCCTCCTGCGCAACGATCGGGTCCTGATCGCCAATCATCATGAGGACCCTTGCCGAGATGTAGCTGTCCAAGCTGCCCGCTGGACGAAGAAAACCAGGATGAAATCCGATAACGCATTGGATCCGTGCGTCGTGGCGGGCGAGCTCGAGAACGGCAGCACCGCCAAGGCAGAAGCCGACTGCTCCGATCCGCGTCGGATCGACCGTCGGTTGGTCAGCAAGGACATCAAGTCCGGCTTTCGTCCGCGCGTACATGAGGCCAGGCGTATGTACTATAAGACCGCTCTGCCGCCGCGCCTCCTCAAGATCCAGGTTGTGCGCGCCAAAAAGATCCAGCGCGAAAGCTACGTAGCCCTGTTTGGCGAAACCCAAGGTTTGCTGCTTGATGTGCTCGGTGATTCCAGGTGACTCATGCGCGATCAGAATGCCCGGAGCCGAGCCAGGAGTAGATCCATTTGCCAGATAGCCGATCAGCTCGACGCCGCCGCATTCATAGCTGATCGGTTCGAGAGTCATATTCGCAGGATAGCCGGCAAGGCAGGGGTGCGAAAGGAACCCAGCGATCAATGCGCGTTTCATCTCCTGTGCCATCGCATCGACTGATCTGCTGTCGGTTCCAAAAGCACCTTATCTCGGTGTGCACGGAACCGGTAGCAGCGCACGGGGCTATCCCGGCCACGGTCCAAGCTATATCGGCACGCCATGGGAAGGCGGACACAAAGGAGACGGAGGAAGCGGAAAACATCCCCTATTTCCCGTCTCCTTATCCCGGGCGGATTCGCTGTTCTCGTTCTCATCTCCTGGCTAGCCACACGTTTTGACTGGCCCGCCGGGCGAGACAGGTACCTGGCCCGGAGATTGACGATGGAACAGGCGCGCTCCGCGAACGCCGCCGTACCTTTTGTCAGCGGCAAGTTGGTACCTGCGAAGCCGTTCCATTTCCACGGAACTCCGGCAGCTCGTGAACAGGCTATCCAATGCCTGGCCACCGCGGCGCTATATGAGGTGGGCGATGACGAACGGGGCCAGCAGGCCGTCATTCAGGTCGTGCTCAACCGTGTCCGCATCGCTGGCTATCCGAAGACCGTCTGTGGAGTCGTCTATCAAGGCGCAGCACGGCCGACCGGATGCCAGTTCTCCTTCACGTGCGATGGCTCACAGGCACGACGTCCGGAGCATGCGGGCTGGACTACCGCGCGCAGTGCCGCGCAGCGCGGGCTCTCCGGCTACGTATTCCGGTCGGTCGGCACCGCGACGCATTACCATGCCGATTGGGTTGTGCCGTACTGGATCGGATCCCTCGACAAGATTGCCAAGGTCGAGAGCCATATCTTCTATCGCCCGCACAGCAATGGCCCCGCTTTGTGAAGGCCGCCAGTCCGGACACACGACTAAACCTGACCCGACCGCAATAACGGCAAATCATCTTTGCGATGCGGGAGGCACCCACAAACGACACCTGGCGCTGGTTGTTTACCGTATCCGCGTCCAAGTCTGCGACTTGCAACCGACGCCTGCAAACAGGCAGCCTCGGGCGACAATGACGTTCTCGTCCTTGACGGTGGCGGTCCCGGTGAAGATCTTGTTGATATCGGGGACGAAAACCTTCCCCTTCCAAACTTTCGGACTCGCTTCGCGAAACTCTCGAAAGAGCTCGGTGCCGACCAGGTTGGGCGTGCCGCCACGCGCCGAGTCCGCTTTCGCCTTGTCATTCGCCCAGACCACCGTCCCGCAGCGGCTCTTGCCGCAAGGGTGGATGCGCACGTGGACGCTGTTTTGAGGGTTGCGCAAAACCATGTCCTGGCCGGGGCTCTGCGACAGCGACAGCGCCAGGGCAGGCGTCATCAGAAACGCCGAGGCAGCGGCACGAGCCGCGAACCTGGTGAATTTCTCCATCCGCATCCGGGCTCCGCGGCCAATCTTCACTTTATTTCGGAGCCTGTAAGCAAGCGTCGTAGCTCTTCTGCCAGGCGTCCTCGGCCCGCCTGCCCTGCCGACGCTCTTGCCGGTTCCTCGATCCGGCCGCCACCATGCCGGCTGCCGCACCGGTCTGGGCCTTGTTTTCCCGGTTTGCTTCCTTCAGCGCATCAGGGGCATTGCCATACCGGTTGCCCTGCACCGTACCGACAGCCGCTCCAGCAGCGGCGCCGCGCGCAGCTCCGCGCACCCGACTACCGTTAGGGCCCGTATATGTGCCGGGCGAATAGCCGGTCGCCTGCGTCGCAGCCGCAGAGCATTGAGCGTCGAGCGGCGGTTGTGCACCTGCGGGTAATGCGACGGCGCCAGCGATCACCAACAGGGTAGCAAGCATATGCTTCATGACGGCCTCCAACCTGACCGGGTGATTAGGCTCATCCGCTACGCGGCAACATCGGGATAATGTTGGAGCGCCTACCAGACTACATGTTCGCCCGACCGCGGCCGTGATTTGATTGGAATCTGCCTTCCAGGCGAAGTGGCGCGGCTCCTGGTCGTGCTCCTTGATGAAGCGGTTGATCGCGGCCTGCAGGTCGACGAGGGAATGGAAGACGCCATGTTTGAGGCGGCGGATGGCTTGCACGAACGGGTGTGGCAATCGGCGGTCGAGGCCACGCAGGGGTATGCGAAACTGATGGCGGTTGTCCTGTCGCCGATCAACGAAGTCATCGATCTGCATTCGGCCCACCTTTCCCCGGCTTGGTGCTGCGGGTCGCAGGGCCCGGCGCCGTCCTTCAAACGGCGCCCGCATCGTGCGGCGCTGCGACGATCTGCGATGTGTAGGGTTTGCCCTTGTATCGATCAGCTGCCTTCTTTCTCGAAGAGCCGATTGTTCCTTTGTCGGCGGACTTGTCCTATGCGGAGCGCGTGACGGCGCCATCGGATCGCACCGGAAGGACAGGAGGCGTGCTCGCGGGCGCATTCGTGCACCATCGGGCCGGGCTGCTTCGTTACCTGCGTGCGCGGGGCGCAGGCGAGGATGCCGATGATCTGCTGCAGGAGCTGTGGCTCAAGATCGATGCCGCGGCGCAGGACGACAAGGTCATCGAGCCACTGCCCTATCTCTATCGCATGGCGCACAATCTGATGATCGATCGCCGCCGTTCTGAGGCACGGCGCGTCGCGCGCGACCAGCAATATTACGGCGCGATCGATGCGGAGGGGCGGGGCGCCGACGATGCACCAAACTCCGAGCGGGCGCTCCTCGCACGTGACGATTTGCTGCAGATGGATGGCGTACTCGCAGCCCTTGGGGCTCGTACCGACCATATCTTCCGTCGCCATCGCGTGGAGGGCGTCGCGCAACGCCAGATCGCCGAGGAACTTGGCATCACCTTGAGCGGCGTGGAGAAGCATCTCCAGAAGGCCTATCGCGCGGTGCTGTCGGCACGGATGCGGCTTGATCGTGGCGAGGCTGCGGTACCGGGGGACAAGGGACGGGCTGATGGCTGAGCTGGGTCGTCTCGAAGAAGAAGCGCTGGCCTGGGTTCGTCGTATCCAGGATCCGGACTTTGCGGACTGGGTCGCGCATGCCGACTGGCTTGAGGCCGATCCGCGGCACCTGGAGATGTTCGACCGGATCTCGATGCTCGTCGAGGACGCGACCGACGGGCTAACAGCCGCCGGTCCGACGCGCCTCGTGGACAGGCCCGAACCGGTCAACGACAATCCGCCGATTCCGACCGTTCGTCATCGCTGGCGAAGGACCGCCGGGTTTGCGGTAGCGGCAGGGATTGTAGGCTTCCTGGTGGCGCCGCAATTGCATCATTCGGCGCCGGTGGTCGAAACCTTTGCCACGTCGCCCGGTCAGACCCGCGACGTGGCGCTGGCGGACGGGACGCGAATTGCGCTCAATGGCGGCAGCAAGCTGCGCGTCGATATGGCCAATCCTCGGGCAGTGACGCTGGCGGGCGGCGAAGCCTATTTCGAGGTGGTTCACGACGCGGCCCGGCCGTTCGTCGTCCATGTTGGCGGCGGTATGATCCGCGACGTCGGTACGGCATTCGACGTGGCTCTCGACGGCAGTGCCGCCGAGGTCGCTGTACACGAGGGAGCCGTGGAGGCCGGCCAGCCGGATCGGGCGACGCAACTCCGTGTCGGACAGGCAGCGCGCATTGCCGCAGACGGCAGCACAACGCTGATCGCTCACGTCGAGCCAGCGAGCGTCGGAGATTGGCGCAGCGGTCGGCTGTCGTTCCGCAACGCAACGCTCGACCGCGTCGCGCGTGACCTCTCGCGTAACCTTGGCGAGCCGGTGACGCTCGATCCGACGCTGTCGGGGCGGCGTTTCACCGGAGTGGTCGTACTCAGTGCCGACCATGATCGCGTGATGCACCAGCTGGCAGACGTGATGGGGCTCGCCATCACACGGGCCGGCCAGGGCTGGCGCCTCTCCCTCGCCCGGTAGTGAAGCGGGTTTTCTGCGCCAGCCTGCTGTGGTCCGTCGCCGGCTGGGCAACCGGCGCGATGGCAGCGTCGCCTGTGATGCTGACGATCCCGGCCGGCCGACTGTCCGACGCGGTGGTCGCAATCGGGGAACAGGCCGGCGTCACAATCGGGCTCGATGATCCAACGCTTGGTGCCGTTCCGGTTCGCGGCGTGCGGGGGCGGCTTGATGTGGCCCGCGCGCTCGACCGGATGCTGAAGGGCACGCGCGCGCAAGCGATCTCAGTCGGCCCGGATGCCTTCCGCATTGTCGCACGGTCGCATCCGATAGAGAAACCGCACAAGCGACCGCTGCCTCAGCCGACGGATGCCATCCTCGTTACGGGCAGCAAACGCGGACTGCCGCTGGAGGCCTATCCGGGATCCGTGGTGGTGACCGACGTCCACGCCATCCCGCTCGGCGATCGCGCGCACGGGTCCGAAGCGCTGGTCAACGAACTGCCCATCCTGAGCTCCACGCATCTTGGGCCGGGACGCAACAAGCTGTTCGTGCGCGGCATCGCGGATTCGAGTTTCAACGGCCCGAGCCAATCGACCGTCGGCCAGTATCTGGGCGAGGCCCGGCTCAACTATAATGCGCCCGATCCCGATCTCGCGCTCTACGACATTGCTTCGGTCGAGGTGCTCGAAGGGCCCCAGGGCACGCTTTATGGGGCCGGTGCGCTCGGCGGTATCATTCGCCTCGTCCCCGTCATGCCTGATCTGGAGAGCTTCAGCGTTGGCGCCTCCCTGGGCCTCTCGACGACGCGGCATGGGGCGGCCAGCTGGGACGGCGCGGGGCTGGTCAACCTGCCGATCGCGAGCGGCCAGGCCGGGCTGCGTCTGCTCGGTTATCGCACGATCGATGGCGGCTATATCGACGATCCGGGCCGTGGGCTTTCGGACATCAACCGCACGCGCACGGCAGGCGGACGCGCCGAGCTTCGTGTCCGCCCCACGAGTGACTGGACCTTCGATCTCACCGTCGTGCTGCAGAACATCAACAGCCGCGATGGCCAATATGCCGAAAGGGGGCTGCCACCGCTCCAGCGGGCGAGCGTGCTGCCTCAGCCGTTCGACAACGACTACGCGGTCGGCAGTTTCGTCGTTCGCCATCCGATCGGCGCGGCGGAGCTTGTCTCGACCACCTCGATCGTACGGCATGACGTCACCACGGACTACGATGCCTCCCTCTCTCCGTCGGCTCCGCGCCTGTTCCGCGAGAATGATCACATCACGCTCCTCACCAACGAGACGCGTGTTTCGCGTAAGGCGGCCGATGGCGGCGGCTGGGTGCTGGGCGTCGAACTGCTGCACAGCGCGGATCGCATCTCTCGGGAGATCGGTCCACCTTCGGCGTTGGACCGGATCTCGGGGAGCCGGAACGCCGTCAGCGAAGCAGCTGTCTTCGGCGAGGCAACCTTGCGACTGACCAATCGGCTGTTCGCCACGGGCGGGGGGCGCGTCGGCTTTGATGCGCAGGCCGGCGAGGTGCTGGATCATACGGACGATCTGCCTGATCATCATCGGGATACGCTGGTCTTCCTGCCCTCGGCCGGGCTGCTGTGGAAGTTCGCGGACCGTTTGGCAGCCTATGCCCGCTATCAGGAAGGCTATCGGGCGGGGGGCCTTTCCGTTTCGGATCAATCGGTGGAGCGCTTCCGTGGCGACAGTCTCGCCACCGTGGAGGCGGGGCTGCGGCTGGGAAGCACCGCCCAGCGCTTCGATGCGACCGCGGCGGTGTCCTTTGCGCATTGGGAGAGCATCCAGGCCGACCTCGTCGACAGTCGCGGACTGCCGATCACCGCCAATATCGGAAATGGCCAGGTAGTGGGGTTCGAGGCGCGAGCCGGCTGGCGCCCGACGCCGGGGCTGGCGTTGTCCGGGAGCCTCTTCCTCAATGACAGCAAGCTGTCAGATCCAACGCCGGGCTTTGCGGGCGAGAAGGATGCCTCGCTGCCCAATGTGGCCGATCTGGGCGCGCAGCTGCGGGTCAATTACGAGCGGCGGCTGGGCCGGGCCGGAACGATCGCCTTCACCGCATCGGCCCGCTACGTCGGCGAATCGAAACTGGGGGTCGGGCCGGTACTGTCGCTGCCGCAGGGGCACTATGTGGATACCGGTACGGGTCTGCGTTGGACCATTCGCAGCCTGTCGTTCACGCTCGACGTCAGCAATCTGCTGGACGATGGTCGCAACCAGTTCGCGCTCGGCGATCCGTTCACGGTCGCGGCAGCGAGGCAGGTGACTCCCCTTCGGCCGCGCACTGTCCGCTTCGGGCTTTCGACAGGATTCTAGGCTGATCGGAGCAGTGTCGGGTCGCCCAGACCAGCATGCGCGCGAACCAGCCAACGTCCAGCCCCGGCCTGTGTGGCGTGGTCACCTTCATTGTTTGTCCTCCCGTGGTCCGAACGAAAACAGGCCTCGCCGGTAGTTCATCACGACGGTGATCGGCGTGAGACCCGCGCCGGCCTCCACTGCTACGGCTGCGGCCTTGGGCTTGGACAGGCCGAGATGCGGGTTGCCGGCAAAGCCGATGCCGTCGTGGCTCAGGCTGAACGCGCCGCCGCCGTTGCGATCATGGACCACGGACAAGGCATAGCGGCCGGGTGCGGGCACACGGAGGCACAGCCGCACCGGGCCGGTCGCGGGTACGCGCTCGATCGCGCGGCGGAAGGTCTTGCCGTTCGACACCAGGATGTTGTCGTCCTGCAGGAAATCCTGATTGTTGGGCGGATAGAGTTCTGCCCGGATGATGCCCTTGCGATCCTCGAGACCAGAGACCGTGATGAGC
>FTCZ01001956.1_pt1 | contig 12111 bp, 16 predicted proteins | sample 1658871 | NCBI WGS metagenome assembly FTCZ01 (sample SAMEA3914864, study PRJEB12502) | metagenome | biome: forest; material: soil | place: USA | collected 2012-03-12 | depth 0.3 m
CTCGACAAGTTCGACCCTGTCTGCGATGGCGCTCCAAAGCGGCAAGACGCCGCCCGCCGCTGTGATCAGAGTGCGTCCGGCAACTTCGCTGTCATAGGCAGGCAGAGGCAGTTTCTTACCGCGCTCGCGCTCAACCCAGGCCCCTGCGAACATGCAGCAGTCTGAGACGCCCCAGAACACAGGGCCGGCAGCGCAGGCATCTATATAAGCGCGCAGACGATCAGGGCGGCTCATTTCAAAGGCTCCTGCACCGTCACGCCAATGAATTGACCGCCCATGTCGCCGGGATAGCGGCGCATCTGGTCGGCTGCATTCCAGCGACCGCCAGGCGGATAGTTCTTGGCCGACCAGATGCTCTCGATCGTCAGCGTTACGATACGCGTACCGATTCCAGACCATTGGATGGCCGGTGCGGACATGAAACCGCGCGGAAACAGAGCCTTTGGCGGAATGATCACTTGCTGGGTCTCGCCATCGAAGGCAGCCCAGTAGATCGCCGCCGCGCGGCCCTCGATGTCGCGCGCGGAGCTGTGAACGGATTTCAGGAATTCCTTGTTTGCCCCGGTCAACACGATCGTCACGGCCGCTGCCTGCCCGAAGGCCTGCTCTTCCATGCCGTTAACGGAAACCAACCGCCCGCCGATCGGGTCGGAGACTCCTTTCCACTCGACTGCTCCTGCCTTCACGGTGCCAACGCCGTTGTGGAGGAAGGCACGACCTGACGGCAGATCGAGATCGGCGAACCAGGCGCGCGCGACATGCGGGCGAGCCAGCAGTTCGACATCAGTCGGCGAAAAAATCGCGGACATCAGGATCCTCAACTTCAACGAGCGTCATCGTCAGGTTTTCAGCGTGCGTCGCGCCGCGGGCGGCCGTCGCTCCGCTTTCACCCTCAAGGCGCATCGCCATGACAGGTTCGAGCGTCGCGAAATTCCCGGCTGAGAGGCCGCTCCGGAGCGGCGGCCAAATCCGATAGGTGCCAGGCCGAATGACTTCCGTCACCAAATGCAGCCCGAAATAAAACGGACCGAAGCCGATCATGTCGCCCATGTCGAGGTGGTAGCCCCACTTGCCCCATGGTCCTGGCCCGACGCCGATTGCGCTCACGCCAATGGCGAACGTCCCGATCGAACCGGGCGTGCCGGCGAGACTGATGACGGTATCTCCCCGTACATTTGCGCTGATGACAGGGACCGTCGGGCGCGGAGTTTTCCAGTTCAACCCATTCGACCAACCCTGACCGTTCGACCAGCTGGCGCCGGAGTTCAATTTCTGCCGAGTCGCGATAACTCCTGCATCCGCGTAAGTCAGGCCGTCAGGGTCGCAGAAATCGACCCGTACCGCGTTAGCGCCGGCATTGAGGGCTGTGACCAGCCCGCGATAGCGCCGGAATCGCGCGCCCTTCAGGTCAGGGAAGGCGAATTTCCAGCGCCAGAGCCCGAACGGCGAAGCGACGGATTGGACGAAACCCGTCACGCCTTCCGACGATCCTGCATTGACGGAACGCGGGCCGGTAACGGGCTCGCGGGACGTCCAATGCAAACCGCGCGGCCAGTTGAGAAGACGCGCCATCTAGTCGGCCGGAGACCCGGAAGAGGGCTTCGCACCGTCGATAACGCGCAGGCGCGGAACTCCGCTGCGCTCTTCACCGCGATCAAGCAGTTGCTCCACCGTCTCTTTGACGATAGCCGTCCAGCGAGGATCGCATCTCTCCCAACCATCCATCTCACCGATCTGCCGGATCGAGTCGTTCAAGCCTTCGCGTAGAGGCGATCCGTGGGGATGCGCTTGCAGAAGCAGTCCGATGACGGCTAAATGCACTTGCCGCGCACCCTCCAGATCGCGAACTCGATCTGCCATATCCTGCAACAGAGCCTCGATAGTTGTGTGCATGCCGGTCATTATCGCGTTCCCCTAACCTGCTTCGCTCGCAGATATCCCGGAGCGTCTCGCAGAGCGGCAGCGTAAGCGCGGTTCATGCCGGCTTCCACCATGCTGCGAACCTCGGCATTTCCTGTCGCTCCCCGCACATCCACGACGACATTCATAGCCAGCTGCCCAGACGAGCCGGCCGGTGGAACCGCCGTCCCAATCCTCGGCGTCCCGACGAAGCCGCCATTGGCATATCGGCCCGTGTTGATGCGCTCCAGGAGCGGCCGAAACTTCGCGGTCTGGGCGGCATTGACGACGAATTCGCCGTTGGAAAGACGCGCCATGATGCTGTCCGTCGTGCTGCCGCCGGGCCCACTGATCAGACCACCGGTAGCAGCGGTCACCAGATGGTTTGCAAAACCAGCACCGCTCGCGGCCCCCGCTGATCCGCCACCGAAGATACTGCCGAACAGTCCGCCGCCCCCGCCAAGTCCGAGGAAGCCGGATAGCAGCTTGTCGATCGCCTTGTCGGCGAGCGAGGAGGCAAGCCGCTTCAGTTGGTTGGTCAGCGCAACGGAGAATTTCGTACCGTTGATCAGGTCGCTGGTCAGGCCCTTTAGGAAACCGCCTGCAGTGTCCTTCGCGCTGGCGGCGTCGCGAAGATCCTGAAGCGATTTCGTATAGCGATCAAATTCGGGCGTGCCGGGTGCGGCGTACTGCTTTGCTTGGGCGTAGGTGGCCTGCTCGTCACTAGTGCGGCCTAACGCGCCGCGGGCGTTCGACAGATCGGTGTTGAAGCGCGTGTCCTGGCCCGCGGCAGTCGCCTTCGCTAACGCGTCCGCAGTCGCAAGGATTTGGTCTCTCTGAGTAGCGAGCGCCGGCGTAAGTTTATCGGAACTTGCTTTAATCAAATCTTGAGCGTTGGCGAACTGCTTGCCGAGATCGCCTCCAGCCTCGCGATCCGCGTTCAGTTGTTGCTGGATCGATGACAGCCGCGCTTGTGCCGCCGCGCTCTGATCGTACGCCTGCGTTTCTGCGTTCGTGTTGACGATGTTTTGCTGCTGCGTCTTCGCCGCTTGGCCGCCAAGGGCGATCGCCTTTTGCACTGTGGCCAATGCTTGGTCGACCGACTTGCCGTTCCCGAAATAAGACGCGTTCGACGAAGTGATCTTCGGATCAATCTTGTCAAGAATGGCCTGGGCATTCTGACCACCTTGACCGGCTCGCTCGGCTTCGAGCAGCGCATTGGCTCCGCCCGCGCCTGCGACATGCGCGAGATAGAGATTGCGATCTGTGCCGGCGAAGCCCTTCTGGGCAAGAGCCTCGCCGTTTTCCTGCGCAAGGGTTTGGATCAGTTTTAGCTGATACTCACGGTTGGTCCGAAGTGCCAGGATGGCTTTATTTGCGGCCGCCTGATCGCCATTGTTGGCTTGATCTATCTGCGCCGCGACATCAGAAAGGTGCTTGCGAAACTGATCGATCCAGGTCCCCTTCGTGAACTGACCGAGGCCGGTCGCACCCGTTTTGCTGACAGCATTAGGATCACCGCTCGACTCGGCTCCGATCAAAGACTGCACGAAGGTCGACGAAATCGGCACCTGCTGTTGCGCAGCAAGCTTTGTCTGGGTCGCATAGGCACCCAGAGCTGCTTTCTCCTGATCATTGATCGAGGGCAATGCTTTTGCATTTCCAGCCTCAATCGCGGCACGGCGCATCTCTTGGAAGCGGAACGTGATCTCGCGCAAACCACGCTCATAAGAGCTTAAGCCTGCAATCTGCTGCTGGAACTGGGCCTGTCGTAAAGCCGCAGCGGCGGCGGCTCCGCCTTCAGCATAATCCTTTTTGAGAAGCTCGAGCCGGCCGGACAGAGCGTCAACGGTTTCCTTGATCTTTGCGAATCCGCCATCGGTCTTTTCGGTAGCATCCGCATTCTCCAGCACATGCTGGAGTTCAACGATCTGATTTTCAGTCGCTCTGATGGCCTGTCCGGCCTCGTCGTAAGCGTGAACAATGGCCGTCGCCTGCAACGAAAGATCATTGGCCTGCTTCTCGAGCGCGTTATCTTGCTCGGCGTCGTCGAGATCATCGACGGCCTTCTGCAGTTTCTGAACAGTTTCGAGCGCATCCTCATACGCCTTCTTGCGGCTCTCGGCGGCGCGATCGCCGCTGCCGACACCGAGTCCGAGCGACTCGAAGGCGCTCGGCTGCCGGGCTGGGGCATCGAGCGCCGCCTTGGCAGCATCAAGGTTTCGCTGTGCCGCCGCGAGGCGCTTGGACGGACCGTCGTCGAACGCCGAGCCAACAGCATTCGCGGCCGATGAAGCTCCGCTGCTGACGGCCTGCCATGCGCGAGCCCAGAGGCTGGTCAGTTCGGCGGCCTTTTCCAGCTCCGGCTGTGCGAGCCGGGCCAATTCCGATATAGCTTTCTGCCGATCGCCCTGGGCCGATAGCGTCAGGATGTATTCCCGTGTTCGGCCGTCGAGGATGCCGAGGCGCGCGTTCAGTTCATCCGCGCCCTTCGACGGATCAGAGAAAATCTTGGCGAGCTGCTCGCCGGCCGTCCCGATATCCGTGCCGAAGGCCTTCGCATAACCGGGCGCCAGCCCGACGATGCCGGGAATGTTGTCGACGCCGATCTTTCCGGTCGAGGCCAGGGCGGTAGCGATGTCACGCGCCGAACCGACCGTGATCTTGCCCGACTGCGCCGCGGCCTCAGCGATGCGGTTGATGTCGTTGACGGTCGCTCCGGAGGCCGCGCCGATACCGGTGAGGCCAAGCTTGATCTTCTCCTGTGCTTCGCTCCAGGAGAAGCCGAGATAGGCCGCGCCGGCGGCGGCCGCAGCGAAGCCAGTCCCGATGATTCCGAGCGGCGATTTCAGCAGCGCCAACGTTCCCGCGAGCCCTTCGGGCCCGATAGCTGCCGATGCCTTGACACTCTCCTGCGCCAATACGCGAAGAGGATTGGCGCCAGCAGCGAGGCTTTCGAAGCTGGCGCGCGCGGCATGCGAAAGGATCTGGAACTGGTTGTGGTTCAGCCCCGCATTGTCGTTGGCGACTTCGCCAAGGTTCTTGTTGATCTTGTCGCGAGTGCGCTTGGTCTTGGCATCCGCATCCTTGTCGAAGCCATCGAGAAGCACGCCAGCCTTCGCCAGTTGCTTCTGCAGCTTGTTCACATCAGCATCGAGGCTGACGACAAGGAGTTCGAGATCAGTTGGCATCAAGCAAATCCCGCGTTGAACTCATCAAGCCAGGAAGACAATTCTTCGGCCTCGCGATCACTCAATTTTGCTGATCCGTCGCCATGGACAGCATTCCAGGCCTCGACCAACTCGCCGAACTGGAACAGCGACATGCCATCCAGATCTGAGAGCACCATCTTCATCACGAGGGCGCTGGACTTGATGGCGGCGAAGTCGATCCGCTCGTCTCCGCCGCTTCCCCGTTTCCCGGTTGGGGGTCTTCTTCTTTATCGTCCGACTCCGGCTTGTTGCCGATAACGGCCGCACCAAGGATCAGCGTGGCGTATGCGATCGATTCCACCAGAGGCTGCTGGTCGACATAGAGCTGCACCAGGCGCATCGCGTCCTTCGGCGAGGTCTTGCCGCCAATCAGCCCGAGGCGGATAGTCTCGCGAATATCGGCAATCTTGGCGCGGCCTTCGGTGAGGCGCTGCAGAATTTCCGACGGGCCGATGCCGGTCTTGTTCTGCAACTCCTCGATGCGAGGAATATCGAGATGGAATGTGTAGCGGCCATCACCCCAGTCCAGCTCGATCGAGGTGACGGCGCTCACGCGGCGGCATCCTGCCAGGCCCAGGCCGAGGTATTCGTAATGGTCACGGAAACCTTGACCTTGTCACCAAAGTTCGAATCGAACTTCAGCTGGGTCAGCAAAGCAGCGCCGTAATAGTAGCCACCTCCGTTTGCCAGCGGGACGTCCATCAATACACGCACGTTCTTCGCCTGCCCCGTGAAAAACCAGTTCCGCCAAATAGCGTGAGCCTCCTGCGCGAGGACGCCCTGGCCACTAATGGTAGCCTTTAAAGTCGTGATGTCCGCTTCAGCCCACGCGGGGGCGTCAGGGTCATCACAATCGGGCACAGGCGTTGTGTTGGTATCGGCCCCTAAGTCGAGTGAACGCTCGGTGAGACCGCAGGGCTGAGCAAAGTTTTCGGGCGAACCGCCGTCACCTAGCAGCACGAGATATTTGCCAAAACGCATGGTGTTAGGACGCGCCATGATGATCTCTCCTTATCAAGCAGGGTCTAGCGTGGCCCGAAAGGTGACCACGGCATGGGTAGAAAGCCCGTCGGGCTCATCGAGATAGCGGGTGCCGTCGTGCAGCAGGTCGCCGAGCGTCCAGTCCGGAGCGAGGTCGAGCTCGGCTTGATCGAGTGCATCGACAATCTCGCCGGCGATCGTCTTTGCTTCAGGCTTGCCAGCCGCGCTCGAGAAAACATGGATCGTTACGTAGATCTGTACCGAGCGCTCAAAACAGTCCGCCGGCTGCGGAATGACCTGATCGTCTCCAATGCGGGCGTAAGGCCGCGGCGTCCCGGGCTGCACGCGATCGACAACACGCTCATCGAGCGAGGGAAGCGCGTTCAAGGTGGTGAAGATCGCGCCCTGCAGCGCGAGCGACGGTTCGATCACGCTGCCTCGGCATCCGAATTGTTGGACAGACCCTTGATCGCGGCTGAGATCGCCCGCGAGAGCCGGCTCTTCATGGTTTTCTTCAGCGCCCGAAACGCCGGAAAGAAGAATGGATGCGCCGCGGCATGCTCCGTGCCGAACTCGACCGCATTTGCGTAGTCGTAATCCGGCGCGCCGCCTTTGGCGTCCTCACGGATTTTTTTCGTGGTCTTTTCGCCGCCAGCCTTCACCACGACAGAGAGTTCAAGCGCTCCCTGTTCCTTTCGGATGGTGGAAGCCAAAACCCCAGTTTCGCCAACCGGAACGAGGTTCTTCTGCAGGCTCATGAGCTGGTCGGCGTTCTTGTCCAGAGCCTGCTTGATCGCCGGTTTGATCTGGCCCGGCATCGCCGCCAGCTTCGCCTTCAAACGATCGAGGTTCTTCAGGTTTCGGGCCATGGCCGCCTCTGGGCAAGCGCTCGCCTACGCCGGCGGCATCGGCGCCGCGGGCATGGGCATCAGGAATGACGAGTTGCATGCCGGCCTTATAGGCGATGATCACGCCACGCTTGACGCGATGATCGTAATTTGCGTCGAAGCGGTAGAGCGCCGGCATGACCTTAGAGCGTGACGCCCGGCGCCTGAATGGCGAGCGAGAGGACGCTGGTCGTCTTGGCGATGCCGAGCAGACAGACGTTCTCACCGCTGCCGAGATCGGCCTCGGGCTGGATGCCGCCCGGCGTCTCGGAGAGATAGTAGCGCGAGCCAGGCGTCAGGATCGCCGCGCCAAAATCGATATCACCGCCCTTCTGGATGGCGATCGGCTGATTGAGCGACGCGCCGTTCAGGGCGATGCCGCCTGCCGTCTTCGCTGCGGCCGTGGCGGAGTTAGAATCGGCAAGCAGCCATTTGTTGGTCGCAGGATCTTTGTAGACGGTTTTTCCAGCGACGATTCCAGCGCCCGAAATGCCGCTATCTTTCGATGCGTTCGAACCTGCGACAACATTGGCTGCGGTAATGCTCAGATCGGCCATCTGGCGCTCCTCAAGTGATGACGTTCGCTTCGAGCGTCATTTCGATTTCAGAATTGTCCGGCGTCGGCACGATCGACCGGATGTTGCAGACGAGGCCGGTGAAGGGGCCGCCCGTGAACGTCACACGGTCATCGGCGACGACGCCGGCGGACGCTGCCGAGCGGCGGATGGTGAGAACGCCCTGGACGCTGCTCAGCAGGCCTCCACCGGCGATCTGTTCCTTACCGTAAGCCGGCCGAAAAGCGGCCCAGACCTTGAACAAGTCTTCAAACGGCCCCTGCTTGTTGCCGTAGCCATCCTTCACCTTGGCCCGACGCTCGAAGAGCACGCGATTGCTGTAGGCGCCTGCTGGCAACGGCATCAGATGAAAGTCCTGTAGGGCGCGAGCAACGCCTCGACGGTCACTGACATGGCGATCGCCGTCTGCTCGCCCTTGCCGATCCCGGTCGTCTCGCGGTTGCGATAGAGGTCACCGAGCATGAGCAGCATGGCGGCGCGCACGGGGGGCGGTAGCGCGGCATAGCCAGCGTCATACTGAATTCGGACGGCTTCGCGTATCGGCTGCGTCGACGGCCAGGAAAGGCCCGGCAACAACGAAACCAACGACGAGCCGACAAGCGAATATTGATCCGCCGGCAGCGTCTGCTCCGCGCCATTCGGATCCATGTACTTCACCGAGACGATGCCTGTGACGGGTGTCAGCGGCAGTCGGATTTCGTTCCACCAACCGCATGCTTCGCCGGACACACGGTGGCGCGCGCTCGGCAGATCGTCACAGAAGCTGTCCGACCGCAGCTCGAGCCTTTGCGGTGCGAGCGACCGGCCAAGCCAACCATCCGGCCCCTGCAGATGCCCCTCAACCGCGGCAACGAGGGCCGTGATCAGGTCTTTTTCATCGTCGAAATCGACGCGCAGGTGTTCCTTCGCCTCGTCGAGAGTGATCGAAGGCTCGGGCGCGTCGATAACGACGATGGTACGCATGCGCCGCTCTCAGTCGATGATCGCCGAGGGCAGCACGTCGCCGGCGAAACGCGGGCCGCGCAGAACATAGAGCGCCATGCCGATCTGCGCATTGGCGCCGACATCCGGGACCTGGAACTGGATGCAGTCGAAATTGTTCTGGCAGTCCAGATCTTCGGCCTTCACCTCGATCACATAGAGGCCAGCCATATTGGCATCGCCAGCCGGCGTGTAGGTGTTTGCTGCGGCCTGCGTGACCTTGGTAAAGACACCAACGTTGGTCAGAACACCTTTTTTCACATCGATGCGGGTGAAGTTGAGCGCTTTGGCGTTGGCGCCGGTGACATCGGTCGCCTGGCGCAAGGTAAGAACAGGATCCTGACCGGCCGTGCCGGCGCCCTTGAAGAAGACCACGGCACAGCGCTCGTAGCCCTTCATGGAAATCCAATCGCCGTCATTGTTACCGGCCGAAAGATCGATCGGGTTGATGGCGGGAACGATCTGGCTTGCCTGCACGAGCAGGCGATTCAAGCGGGACATTCAGTTTCTCCGGATTGCGAGGGAAAATGACCGCCGGGCGCGCCCGGTCAGGATTTCGCGGATTTCTTCGCGGCGTCGTCCGCGGCGGATTCGCGGGCGGAAACGTCGCTCTCGCGAGCGGCGAGCGCCGCATCAGCATCGGCTGCCTTCTTCTCCCGCTCGGCGAGCTGGCCTTCGGCCTCCGACAGCTTGGTCTCGCGGGCGTTCAGATCAGACTCGCGGGCCGTCAGGGCCTTTTCTCGATCGTCCAAAGCGGCGGCTCGTTTGCCGAGGCCGGCCGCTGCACCTTCGAGCGCTTTCTCGCGACCGGTAAGGTCCGCGTCGCGCTTGTCGAGCGCTGCGGACTGCTCGGCGATATCGGCTGAAGCAGCGCTCATCTGCTGCTGCAGCAGCGCGCCGCCTGACGTTGCGAGATCGAAGGTCAGGACATCTGCCTTCGGAACTTCAGCGTTGCGGGCATCGTCCGGGAAGACGCATTGCTTGTCGGAGTAACGGGCAAGTTCGGCCGGGGTGAGCTCGACGACGCGACCGGGCTGGATTTTCTCGCCGCGCAGGTAGAAAGCGGCGATAGCGGTACGTTCAACGGTATCGACCATTGTCGAATTCCTTCGAATGGGTGAATGGAGGGCCTGCCGGGCTTAGCCGGCAGGTGCGGCCGTGGAGCCTTACGCCGGGATGTCGAGCGCCACGAAAGGCGAGACGTTGTAGCCGTTCTCGAGCTGGATCGGCGCGGTGAGCCAGGGCTGCGCGTCGACGTTCCAGAAAATCTTGATCATCGTCTTGTTCTGCTGGAACAGGACGTGCTCGGAGGCGGCGACGAACGGGCCGGAGCCATCCTTGACCAGGTACTGCTGCATATCGCCGAGCCAGATATCGCCGAGCGACCCTTTCTGAGGATTGCGGTCCGACATGATCGCAGGCCTGCCGGCAAGAGTGCCGGGCTCGCCCTCGCGGGCAGAGGGTACCCAAATGTAATGGCCCTCCGGGTCGGTCATCAGCATCAGCTGGGGCAGCACGGACCGCGAATAGACGAAGACGCCGTTGCCCTGGTTGCGGGCCAGCATCTCGACGATATCAGGGTAGGTAACCTGGTTGGCGGTGACGCGATTGACCTTGTAGGTCGCCGCCGCATTTAGGATGCCAAGCGGCTTGCCGACTCCATTGCCGAGCAGGAAAGCGTAATCCTCCGACTGCGCGACCGCACCGCGAAGCTGCGTCTCCAGCATGCTCGACGCCGCCGCCCAATTGCGCAGCAGCTTGTCTGTCACAACGATGGTGCCGGCGACTTCATGCGGCGTGAGTGTGATCTCGCGCAGCTTCACGTCGGTATTCGGCTTGGGAGCGCCTTCCGCGATCCACTGCACCTGAACGCCGCCGAACCAGTTACCGGGCGCTGCGCCCGTCTGATCGAGCGCCGGCATGGTGATCGGCGCATCCGGAGGCGAACCTGCCGGGATAACCTGGGCGCGCGGGCGGATGATCGCTTGCTGCGGCGTCAGCGACAACAGCGTGTCGCGGAACTGCGCCGGGATCATGAAGCCGCCGGAGGGGCCATCATCCATGCGCGATTCCGCGCTCAGATCGTCTGCGTTGGCGCCGGCGTTTTCGACGTAGTTGAGACGCTGATCGTTCGGACGGAAGCGAACGGCGTGCATGAACTCGCCGAAGGTCTCGAAGGTCGTCGCGGCCTCGCCATTCCGACGAGCAGCCGGCGGCGTGATGTTGCGGGCGACGCCCGGTACGACGGCGTCGAGAGCCGCGGTCGACGTGATCAGGTGCTGACCGCGCTCGATGCGCGGCGCGATCTTATCGAGCTCGGCCTTCATCTCGTCGTAGGACGCCTGTTCCTCAGCCGAAAGCTCGCGGTCCTCGCCCTCCGCCTTGGTGATGATTTCCGTCATGCTGGCGATCAGCGACTTGCGCTTGGCCAGCAAGGCTTTCAGCCATTCGGGCATTCTCAGTCTCCATGTTGCCGACGGCATCCGCCGGGGTGCTGAACCGGACAAAGCAAAGCCCCGCTCACGCCGGTACGTGGTCGGGGCCGATCTCCGCCGGTTGGGCGGAATTTCGAAAGCTGCTAGAGGGTGCGGAGCGCCAAGGCGCGCTTTTCGCGCTGCGATGCGAAGCTGCGGCCTTGTGAGCCTTGCGGATATTGCGAGAGGCCGAAGCGCTTCAGAACGTCATCGAGCGAGCCGGTGCGATCGGCCATGCCGTGCCGAATGGCAGCCGGCGCTTCGACAACACGGCCCTGTCCAAAATCGGCGCGAACCTTGGCCTCCGAGACGTTGCGGTTGCGCGCGACGGCCGCGACGAAGACATCGTTCTGCGCATTGACCCGGCGCTGCATCTCAGCGCGGGCCTCGTCGCTCAGCGGATTGTAAGGATTACCCTCAACCTTCGGATCGCTCGAGGCGATGATCGTCTTCTTGATGCCGGCCTTTTCCAGCATCGCACTGACATCGTCATGCACGCCGTAAACACCGATCGAGCCGACGCCTCCCGATGGCGTTATGACCATCTCGTCCGCGGCGCTGGCGATCCAATAGGCGGCGCTCGCCGCGAGCGCGTTGACATGCGCGACGATCGGCTTCGTACCGCGCGCCGCATGGATCATGGCGGACAGCTCCTCCGTGCCGCTGACCGCGCCGCCCGGCGAATCGACATCGAGCACGATCGACTGCACGCGATCGTCGCGCAGCGCCTGCTGGAACATCTGTCCGAGGGCCTCATTGCTGGTGCCGCCGGAGATATCCGCCATCATGCTCATGCGATTGGCGATCGCGCCGCGCAACGGAAGGATCGCCACCGCGCCGGCCTGCTGAGCCGCTGGCGCGGACGCGGGCTTGCCGCCAATGCGCGCCTCGATTTCCTCGGCGCTGAACTTGATGCCTTCCGCCTGCGACTGCAGAAACGCCATTATGGCAGCAAGTTTCACCGGCTCCATCGCCCAGCATTCGGCCGCCATCGCGAGCAGGATATGCGCGTATTTCATGCGGGCTCCTTCACTGGCTCGTCTAGCGGCGGTCCGCCATTGTGGCCGATCGGCGGTGGCGGCGGTTTCAAAGCGTTCTCAAG
>FTCZ01006959.1_pt1 | contig 12106 bp, 12 predicted proteins | sample 1658871 | NCBI WGS metagenome assembly FTCZ01 (sample SAMEA3914864, study PRJEB12502) | metagenome | biome: forest; material: soil | place: USA | collected 2012-03-12 | depth 0.3 m
CGATCGCCTGGCACGCCAGGCGGCCTCGCAGCTGCATCTCTACCGCGAGACCCGCAACATGGCGCGCATCCTGCGCAACCGCATGCGGAGCCTGCTGAAAAGGCGCTAGATCACCTGCAAAACACAAGCTATGGGTCGCGACGGCAAATTTCGGCCGGCCTTGAACAAGCCATCCAGATGATCAGAAGCTTTTTGCGTCACACCAGTTCCCGTGCGGCTCTGCTGCTTGCGCTGCTGCCCGTCCGAGTCTGGGCCGACACATGCCCCGAGGATTGCTCCGAGCCCGCGCCTCCGGCCCTCAACATTTACAGGCACACCGGCGTCGGCCATCTCAGCCCTGTGACGACTGGCGCGCTGCCGCGCGTCTATGTGCCCAACCGGTCCTCCAACAGCGTCTCGGTGATCGACACCGTAACGCTCAAGGAAGTCGACCGCTTCAATGTCGGCAGCAAGCCGCAGCACGTCGTGCCCTCCTGGGATTTGCGGACGCTCTGGGTGGCGAACAACGGCACCGGCGGGAACGGCAGCCTGACGCCGATCGATCCGATGACGGCGAAGCCCGGCAAGCAGATCCCGGTCGACGACCCATACAACATGTATTTCATGCCGGACGGCAGCACCGCCATCGTCGTCGACGAGGCGATGAAGCGGCTCGATTTCCGCGATCCGCACACCATGGCGCTGAAATCGAACCTGCCGACACCGACCTGCCCCGGTATCAACCATGCCGACTTCGCGGCCGACGGTTCCTACGCGCTGTTCACCTGCGAGTATGGCGACGGCGGCCTGGCCAAGATCGATTTGAAGAACCAGAAGGTGCTCGGCCATCTCGATTTCTCGAAGATGGGCATGCCGCAGGATATAAGGCTTTCGCCCGACGGCAAGGTCTTCTACGTCGCCGACATGATGAATGACGGTGTCTTCCTCGTCGACGGCGACAGTTTTCGGGAAATCGGCTTCATCCCGACCGGCATCGGCACGCATGGCTTCGTCGTCAGCCGTGACGGCAAGCGGCTCTACGTCTCGAACCGCGGCTCGCACAAGATGGAACAGGGTAAGGCCAAGGGTCCGGGCAGCGTGAGCGTGATCGACTTCGCCACCCGCGCGGTCGTCGCGCAATGGCCGATCCCCGGCGGCGGCAGCCCCGACATGGGCAATGTCAGCGCCGACGGCAGGCAGCTCTGGCTCTCCGGCCGCTTCGACAGCGAGGTCTATATGATCGACACGACGTCAGGCGCCGTCACGAAAATCCGCGTTGGCGTCGAGCCGCATGGACTGACGGTCTGGCCGCAGCCGGGACGGTATTCGCAGGGCCATACGGGGAACATGCGGTAGCCGTCAGCTCAGAGACGGCTGCGCAAGTGCCCGACGAGAGCGTTTGACCGTTTCACTGAAACGGCGAACCGCTCTATCTATCTCCTGTTTTAACGCAATTCCGGACGGAAAACCGTTTCACACTTTTCCTGGAATTGCTCTAGCACCAGGTTGCTGGTGAGCCCGCCGAGCCGGATACGCCGACCGCTTTGCCGCTGTGGCCGATTTGCACCGCCAAAACCGGCACGAATGAAACAGACTGCACAAACGGCACATCGTCACACAGCTGCAATCTGGCACGCCTTAGTTCGGTCTTGCGCCGCATCCAGCGGCCGAATCCCGCCACCTCCCACATCGAGGAAAGACCATGCTTTTTCGTGCCATAATCGCGCCATTGGGCATCTGCCTGTCCATGGCCTCATCCAGCTTCGCTGCCGATCTGGTCGAAGCACCCCCGCCGGCAGCGCCGACCTGGACCATAGCAATCGAGGGCAGTCCGGAGTTCTATGCCATCGACAATGGCAGCAACCGCGCACGATCGCTTGCCGACACCTACTTCAAGTTCAGTGTCTCGCATAACTTCGACGACAATTTCGTCGGTGGGGTGTTCATCCAGCCGTACTTCAAGACGGGTGGAAAGTCGCAATACTATGGCGAGGCAAGCCTCGGTTACAAAATCACGCTGAGCGACAGCTTTACCCTGACCCCCAGTGTTGCTCTTGGCTACACCTGGAAAGACACCGGCATCATCAAGGATGCGGACGCCAATGCGAGTGTCCCGTACTACGCCTTGTATCTCGCCGGCGATTGGAAGCTTTCCAAGCAGTGGACATGGAACGTCTTCAACTTCCGCTGGCGCAATGCCTTCAATACCACCTGGGAAACGCCGAAGCTGGCCACCGGCGTGACCTACAACATCGACTCCACCGACGCCGTCTACGCCAGCGTCGGTTATTCGTGGAAGAAGATTGATACGACCTCAGCCCCCTACGACGGTCTCGCGGGCGACAAATGGAACATCGCGATCGGTTACAAGCATTCGCTCTGATCGCTCAACCAGGGCGCAGGCCGGCCATCGGCCTGCGCCTGCAGCGAAGGATGGCCTGCCATCCGAAGCTCCAAAGAATGGCTGCCGTCCGAGCTCGAAGAGCGAAGGATGGTGCCCCTAGCCGGGATCGAACCAGCACTCCTTGCGGAACTCGATTTTGAGAGGCCGGATATGCCCTATCCTAACTTTATCCGGCGGTATCCAATTGTACGATAACCGATTGTAGCCACTAGCTTTTTCGGTCCATCCAACCATCCATATCTGACCGGACATACGCCACGGTTTGATTTCTGGCTGCACCCATCCTGCACCTGAAATCGACTTCAACGGAGATTAGGCATGCTCACCAAGACGATCGTCGATGCCGCCACGACCGATCAGGAGCCCTACAACTTCGCGACACAGTCATACCTGGGTTTTTGCTGAAGGTCACCCCGACCGGACGCAAGGTATTCATGGTGGCCTACGTCGCAACCAACGGGCAGCGGCGCAAACCGGCCATCGGACGCTTTGGCGAAATCACCGTGGAGCAGGCGCGAACGATTGCCCAGGACTGGCTCGCCGATGTCCGCAAAGGCAATGACCCAAGCGCCGAACGTAGCGCCACTCGCAAGGCGGCGACAGTCAAGGAACTCTTCGATCGCTTTATCGACGACTACTCCGAAAGCCGAAACAAGCCGTCAACAGTGAAGTCCAATCGGGGATACGGCAGGTCCACATCCTCCCACACCTCGGGCGGATGAAGGTACCCGATGTCACGCGCGCGGACATCGCGAACCTCATGAAGAAGATGTCAAAGACCCCGACCAACGCGAACCGTGTTCTGGCTGCGGTGCGTAAGATGTTTAACATGGCCGAGGTCTGGGGAATGCGGCCCGACGGGTCCAACCCGTGCCGCCACATCCCGAAAATTCCCGGAGCGCGGCAAGACCCGGTTGATCACCGACCCGGAGCTAAAGCGGCTCTACACCTATCTCGACACGGCCGAGATCGAGGGCCTGGAGCATCCTTTCATCCTCCTCGCAGTCCGGCTCCAATTCGAGTTCGCCGCGCGCATGTCGGAGATTCGGCAACTCCAATGGGCTTGGGTCGATCTCGACAACCGGCGCATCGAATGGCCCGACAGCAAGACCGGCGGCATGTCCAAGCCGATGAGCGCCGAGGCGGCCCGGTTGTTCGAGACGGCCCCGCGGTTCGACGCCTCGCCCTTTGTCTGCCCGTCGATCTTCAATCCGAACCTCCCTATGTCGAAGCACACATATTATCACGGCTGGAAGCGCATCCTGGAGCGGGCGGGTCTGCCGCACATCGGCACGCACGGGCATCCGCCACCGCTCGGCAACCGACATCGCCAATTCCGGCGTGCCGGTGAAGGTTGGCATGGCGCTGACCGCGCATAAGACCGTGACGATGTTCATGCGGTACGTCCACACCGAGGACGACCCGATAAGGGCAGCGGCTGAGGCCGTGGCCAAGCGGCCTCAGGCCCTGATCGGTGGAGCGCCAGCAGTCCCATCCTCCATACCCACTGCCGCCGACCGCCACGCCGCCGACAATCGGTCCCGAACCTCCCGAAGCGCTGCCCGGGGCAGGCGACCAGAAGCCGCTTGGCCTCGTGGACGGCAAATATTCCTCACGCACCAAGCTCGGAAACTATCGGCCGTTCCGCCACCGCAGCGGCCAGAACCGGGGCAGTGCCTCCCGGAACCAGACGCGCCGACAGTAGGCAAGAGGCCTCCGATGTCCAATAAGCCGACACAGCAGCGGCGCTAGCAGCGCCGGACGTCCTCCTCCGCATACAATTCTAGGACGAATCAGGGCCGATCCGGTTCGTCGATATCGAAACGGCGGCTCGCTTTCGGTTCGGTCTGTCCCAGCCGACGCCGAACCCATCTGACGCAATGCCGGCGCCTTGTTGATAGGGTCGACATCCGGTTCCTTCGATGGGCGTTGAATCCCAGACAATGTCCGTTTCGATCAATGCGCGACTCTTTGGTGAAATATGCTGGCAAACGAGCGCTAGCCTAGTCTCCACGATGGGCGTCGGCACGGCCCCATGCGGTTCACAGCATCTGGCGAGCGCGGTACCAGCCGGCGGCTCTCGCGCTCCAGCGCCTGGGTCTTGTCCAGGTAGTCGCCATCACGTTCAGGCCGTGCAGCATTACCGGGACTGTGATCTCGTAGACTGAAAACGGACACGCCAACCTCCTTGTGCCTGCTTGAACGCCGGCCATTGGGCCGGGGCGAACGTGGTGCTAATCCTGCGGCGAGCGCTTGGTGTGCTCCTGCGGCAGTCCGTCAGCATCATCACCGCCTCGGTGAGCTTGAGGGCCCCCTTCTCCCGCAGTTGGTCGATCTTCTCGCGCAGGAGCTCGACTCTCGAGCTCCGTCTTCACGTTGACCCGGTAGTCGTTCTCGGTGGCCTTGCGGTCGTGATGCTGTCGCGATTCAATGATCTGGGCGAGGCGATCACGTCAGCCAACTCGGTGGCGTTTGGACTGGCAGCCTACGTGTTCACGCAGGACGCAACCACTGCCCACTTGCTCTCAAGACGCATTCAGGCAGGCATGGTCGGTATCAATCACTTCGGCGTATCTACTGACGGAATGCCCTTTGGCGGCGTCAAGGATAGCGGCTTCGGGCGCGAAGGAGGCGTCGAAGGAATTCAGAATTATACGATCGCCAAAACGATCAGCCATCTGCTTGTTTAGTTCCAAAGACCGATGACATCCAAGCAGCATCAAAGTCGGCGTAGTCGTTTCGCTTGGAAAGGCGGATCCTGAGCTAGCTTTGATCATGGTCAGCCTCGATTAACCCGGGCTGACTCCAAACCCCGGCTAACTGATCTTAGATGGCGTCAAGAGATCGTAGGCAGGCTGATACTGCCGATCGATCACGCAGACGACCCGCCGAGCCTCAGCCAAGCTGGGAATCTCGGCGATACGTCCGTGAACCGGAGGCCGCTTTCGGGCTCGCCGCGATCGCAAACGAATGACACACTTGGCAGCATAGCGGACAGGCGGCCTTGGTGAAGGTTTTTCGATGGGGCCGCGGCGCGGGGTTCGGGCCGGGATCGACATCGGCCCGCGTTGGAAAACCTTCGACAAAGCGGCCGTCTGGTCCGACGTCTCTACGCCGTCTGGACAATCTCAAGAACAACGGAGCAATACGGCCCTAATGAATGGCCAGTCTGGCAGGACTTCCCGCGCTTCGCATTCTCGCCGGCAACGCCGAGTATTCTCGTATCCGAGGGTAGCGCCATTTCGATTGGCAGCGAGGTGAGGTTTGCCGCCAAGACGCGGATACCCTCGCCATGACGAAAAGCAATGGTCGCAAGGCCCGCGTGATCGACCGAAGTCTCAAAACGCTCAGCACCGCCTGCTGCAGCGAGTTGGGCGTGAACTGCCTGCAACGGCCGCTGTGAGCCAATCTCATTCAAGAGGCCGAACGGTCCGGTGGGTGCCGCAAGTATCAATCGATCGGCCGCTGTCTCGGCGGCTTGGGCTGCCACGCCCACGGCAAAAGCCGCACCGAACAGCGCCCGCTGGCGCGGGTCGATGCCGGCAGAAGGCACGCGATTGAGCCCTGGATTAGCCGCGACCGCCTCGCCATAGGGATTATGCCGCATGCCGATCGTGCAGGGCCCAAGCCAAATTGGTTTTCCCGGACATAAATGACGCGCCGTTGCCATGACGGCCGGATAGACAGTCAGCGTTTCCATGACCGACTGCTCGTCGGCGGCATGCACGACTGCACTATTGCCGAAGAAGACGAAATCCACATTGCCGTTCGGCGGATTACGATTGAATTCGGTGAACAGGGAGGGCGTCCCGGCGCCTATCGGACAGCCGATGCCGCTTGCCCGGAAAGCGTCCACAACCGCCCCGACCGGTCGCTCGCCCGCCGGCAAATGGTTCGAGGGGCGCGTCCTGAATTCACGGCGGGGCGAAATCAACACCGCGCTCGGGTCGATGCCCGACAGCCGGATCGCATCGGCAACGGTCTTGGCCTCGGCTTCTGGATCGACGGCATCAACGATCGCTTCGACCGCCAATTGCGCGCCAAGCGCGCCGGCAAGATCGGCTGCGTTGCCCAACATCCACGCGTCATGCCCGCGGGGGCTGTCAAAGCGGACAATAAGCTCAGGCACCGGACCAAGCATAGACACCTTCGGCACCGCCGCAGGCAAATCGTCGGGGTCGACAAACAGGGCTATCGACGGCATGCGTCCGGCAGGTCCGCCGAGCGCCAGGGTTGCGGTGCTGCCGGTTGTCAGTCGGGATGCCCAGGTTTTGGCCCGCACGGAAATCGTGATGCGCTGACGGTCCTGCGCATCCTTGCGGATGACATAGGGTCGAGGCTTCGACAGCGGCCGGACATAGGTCTTGAACGAGGCGTCCGTCCAGTTGCGCTGGTCCTCCATCTCGAAGGCATCGCCCTCCATGGCGACGGTGCAGGCCATGCCAGGCGCCGGGTAGTGTGTCAGCGCCGCAATGTCGAACGCCGGCTGCTCCGGGCTGATCAATGCCGGAAAAATCGTCTCCTCGACCGTTCCGTTGCTGTGCCGTATGGTCAGCTTTCCGCCCGCCGCCTCGGCGGGGTGAAGTACGACGAAGCCTGTGCGGTTGGTTGGAAAGTCGGTGAGCGCAACGCCCTCCGCCTCCAGGCTGAGTTCCCCCGAAGCATCGCCTGAGATTTTCATTCGATAGGTGAAACTGCCCTGCGGGCCGCTACACAGCCCATCATAACCGACCTCGAATGAGGCATCTCCCTCGGAAATGCTGACGTCGGAGAGCTCGGCCTTGTACGTCCCCCAGGATGCATCGCGCGCGAGATAGTTTATCGCTCGAACCACCTCCACGCCGGCAAAGGAAACCGTTCGCAGGTTGCCGTCTTCAAGGATGGCGGTAAGCGGTCCGGCAGTCAGAAGCCGCCGTTCCGGCAGGGGCTCGTCGGTGCCGTAGAGCGCGATGGGATCGGGCTCGGCTGTCATACCGTCGCTCGTTTGAAGTTCTCATCGACCTTGTACGTCACGACCGTCTTGCTGCTCACCATGTCGCGCGTGCTTGCGTCGAAACTGCGATAGTGGTCGGAAGCAAGGTGCAGGTCGAAGGCGGCGCGGTCGCGATAGATCTCATAGAGAAATATCTGGGACGGCTTTTGCGTTCCAAGGGGGGTAAGCACATCGAAACGCAGGCATCCCGCCTCGAGTTGCACCGACAGGGCCGCGTTCTCCGAGACGAGACGATAGAACTCGGGAAACGTCCCCTCGACAAGCTCGAAGACGACGGTCAGAGCAAAGGCCGCTTCGGCAGCAAACATGCTCATGGCCGCTCCCCGCCAACGCCCGAGCCGGGATTCCAACTTTTGGGTTCAATCGCCCGCCGTTCGTCCGAAGCGCGATAGGCGGCGTCGACCAACGCGTATGTCTTCAGATTGTCCTCGCCGCTGGTCTCGGCCGTAACGCCTCGCTGCAGGCAGTCGAGAAAATGACCGCAGGCGCCGATCACGCCTTGCTGGGCGACATGCCAGGGATGCTCCGTCCATAGAAGAGGCGCCGAACCTGCGTCCACCGTCCGAGTTTTGCCGTCGCTGGTCACCGTCATTTTGCAATCGGCATCAAGTGCAATCGCGCCCTTGGGCCCCTCGATGACCAGGAGCGTTTCAGGGAAATGATCCGGCAATCGGCGCGACTCGTATGTGCATTCCACGATTGAAACCGCGCTGCTTTCATGTCGGAGCAGCATTGTCGCCGTGTCCTCGGCGCGGACGCGCGCATTGCGCTTCTGGGTTTCACAGGAAATGTGCTCGACCTCGCCAAGGAAGAAGCGGGCAAGGTCCAGCATATGGATGCCGACATCGGCTATCGCGAGCCGCTCCTCGTCATAGAAATAGGGTTGGGTCTTGTAGACATCGAAGCCGGTCCGAAAGCGGATCCGGGCCCAGTTGGGCGTTCCGATCGCGCCGCTGTCGATCACCTTGCGAACGGCGCGCATCGGAGCCTGGAACCGAAAGTTCTCGTGCACGGCAAGCCATGCATTTGCCTTGCGGGCGGCTTCGACGATCGCAACGCAGTCTTCCCATGTCGAAGCGAAGGGCTTCTGCACGATGGTCGCAAGGCCGCGCGCGATCGCCATATCCGCCAATAGCCTGTGCGTGTCGTGGCGCGTGACGATGTCGGCGACGTCGATGCGCTCGGCGTCGAGCATGCTTTCGGTGTTCGTGTAGTATGGCACGCCGAACTTCTCCCCAGCCGCGCGCGCCTTGCCGGCATCCACGTCGCAGACAGCGGAAAGCTGAGCGCCATTGGCCGCAAGGTCACTCCAGGCGTGCAAATGGTTCTGCGCAAAAAAGCCGCAGCCGATCACACCGATGCGCAGGGGGCGGGCCATGCGTCTATCCGGCCACGATCGGCGTTCTGAGCACGCCGATGCCGGCGGCCTCGATCTCGACGACGTCGCCGGCCTTCATGAATATCTGCGGCTTCTGGAAGGCGCCGACACCCGCCGGCGTCCCGGTGGAGACGAGGTCGCCGGGCTCCAATGGCACGTAGTGCGAAAGAAAGGATATCAGCCGCGGCAGCGAGAAGAGCCAGTCGGACGTGCTGCCGTTCTGCAGCAGCTTGCCATTCAGCCGGGTCTTCAGCGCCACCTCATCCGGCCTGGTCAGTTCGTCGGCGGTGACGATGCACGGGCCGATCGGGGCAAAGCCCGAAAAGTTCTTGCCGATGGTGATCTGGTTGTCCTTGAACTGGACATCGCGGGCCGAGATGTCGTTGAGCAGCGTGTAGCCGAAGATCGCCGGCATCACGTCGGCTTCCGCGGCTTTGTGCAAACGCTTGCCGATCACGGCGGTGAACTCGACCTCATAGTCCATCTGCTCGGTTCTGACCGGCTTCTCCACCGGAACCTCCGGCCCGACAACCGACGACGGCAGCTTGGCGAAGAAGAACGGCTCGGTCGGCATCTTGGCGTTCGGGTTCTCCTCGGCATGGCCCTTGTAGTTGATGCCCGAGCACAGCACCTTGCCGGGCCGAATGGGTGCTTCGAGCGTGACATCGGCAAGCGCGTAGCGCGGCGCCTTTGTGAGCCCGGCACGGACCTTGTCGAGCATCGCCTTGCCGCCTTGGACAATCTCGAGCACTGACGCCGCCAGCCCAGTTTCGGTCAGGCAGGCCAGATGGTCGCCGTCGAGGACGGCGGCGTGGTGGTGGTGCCCCGCCTTCTTGTGGGAGAAAGTGACGAATTTCATGCGGCCTCCGAAACGAAGACGGCCTTGTGCAGGGCCATCGGATTGTCAGCGAGTGTTTTGAAAACGGTAGGCGCCTCGGACAGCGAGAAGCTGCTGGCGATCTTGGGATAGTGGATCTTGCCCGAGGCAAGCAGATCGAGCGCCTCGGGAAAGCAATCGACGGAAGCGCGCGAACCGAGGATCGTGACTTCCTTGCGGGTGAAATCCAACCCCGGAAAGTTAATCCCCTGCCCTTTCTTGACGAGACCGAGGATGACGACACGTCCGCCGGCCGCGACGAGATCGATGGTCTGTTCCATCGCCGGCGCCGCACCGGTTGCTTCCATGACGACAGGCATGCCCTCGCCGTTCGTGATCTCAAGCACACGTTCGAGCAGACCCGCGCCGCTGGCTATCGGAACTGCACCCAGATCGGCGGCGGTGGAAAGCCGCTCCGCCGACAGGTCCGTCGCATAGACTTTGGCGCCATGCGCCCGCGCGACCTCGACGATCGCCAGCCCGATCGGACCGGTGCCAAGAACGAGAACCGTGTCCGCGTCGGTGACCATGCCGCGCCGGCAGCCCTGGACCCCGATGGCGACGGGCTCGGCGAACGCCGCCTCGAAATCGGTCAGCCCCTCCGGCACGACGTTCAGATTGCCCGCGGGCGCGGTGACGAAGTCGGCGAAACCGCCCTCGCGATGCACACCGATGATGGTGAGGTTGGCGCAGCAATTGCGTTTGCCGATCCGACACGGATAGCAATGGCCGCAGCCGATGAAAGGATCGACGACGACGCGCGTCCCGACTTGCGGACCGCTCGCGCCAGGCCCGTAGGCCTCGACCGTGCCGGCGATTTCATGGCAGCCGATGCGCGGATAAGTCACGTAAGGGTTCTTGCCGGTGTAGATGTAAAGGTCGCCGGCGCACAAGCCAGCCGCCCTGACGCGCACCAGCACCTCGCCAGGCCCAGGGGCCGGCTTCGGCGCATCGGCGATGCGGATCGACAGAGGCTGGTCGAAGATGGCCGCCTGCATCATGCCACCTTCGCCGGACGCAAAACCCTGCCGTCGCCATCGAATTCGATCCAGTCGCCGGCCCGAAGCAGGTAGGGGTCGGCGATAGCCTCGCCGCGAGCCCTGGCCGCGCCATGATGCTTCATGTAGTCGGCGACGTCCTTGTCGCCATCAAGGGTGATGTAATGGCAGGGCAACACCGTCTCGAGGCCCAGCCACTGGGTAGCCAGCACGCCTTCATAGGGGCTCATCTCGCCTGTCAGCATTTCGCCCGGCATCGGATTGAGATGCAGAATTTCCTGAGGATTGGCGATGCCGATGCAGCCGACATTGGGTTTGTAAAGTTGGCCCTGCAGTTTCAGGTCGGAGAAGATCGCCGTATCGCCATAATGGTAGAAGCGCAGCCCGTCGGCATAGACGATGAACGCCATCGGCACGCCGGATATGAAGGAATTGTCTTTCAGCCTGATCTGCGACCAGTGATGGCATTCCAACGGCTGGATCTCGATGCCGGCTACCTTGACCCGGATGCCCCAGGTGGTGGCACGGATCTGGTTGGCCGGAATGCCGCGGTCCATCAGCCAGGCCTTGACCTCGCCGCCGCAGACGACCGGACAGCCATATTTCGCGGCAATCTTGTCGGTGTCGCCGAGATGGTCGAACGCCGCATGGCTGACGATGATCAGATCGACATGATCGAACTCGGTGGACTTGGTCGCGGCGCCGGGATTCTGGTCGAGAAAGGGATCGCACAAAATACGCATGCCGTTCCCGGTCAGGATCTCATAGGCGGCAACGCCGTGGAAACGCATGCGAGTCGTGGATTGAAGCGCCATCGGTTCAACTCGTCTTTCTGGTGTTGATTGTGAGCGGCAGACAGGCGAGCCCGTGCCGGTCGCCGCGTGTCTTCCAGCGAAGCTCTTTCGTCGCGTCGCGCGCAAGCTTAGCGCCGGCTTCGATCAGCGTCTCCAGCGTCACCGCCATTTCCATGCGCGCCACGCCCGCACCGGCGCATAGATGCGGGCCGGCCCCGAAGGTGAGGTGTTTGTTGGGACTGCGATCGAGGCGCAACTCGTCCGGCGCCTCGAATACCGATGGATCTCGGTTGGCTGAGCCGAAGCCGAGCGCGACGATGTCGCCCTCCCGTATATTGCGACCGTGCAGGCAAAGATCGTGCGAGGCGTTGCGGCCGAAAATCTCGATCGGCGAAGAATAGCGCAGGAACTCCTCCACCGCGGTCGGAACGAGCGCCGGATCGGCGGCAAGCCGCTCGAAGGCTTCCGTATGTTCGGCCAGCCAATGCAGCATAACCGATAGGGCGTCTGCCGTGGTCTCGAAGCCGGCACCGAACACGACGGTCATGAACGAGCGGATCTGATTGTCGTCGAGCCGTTCGCCATCGATCTCGGCCGCGATCAGCATGCTGATGAAGTCGCCGGTCGGCTTGGCGCGCCGCGCCGCGATCAGCTTCTCGATATAGGCGACGAGGTCGCGGCTC
>FTCZ01006343.1_pt1 | contig 12075 bp, 8 predicted proteins | sample 1658871 | NCBI WGS metagenome assembly FTCZ01 (sample SAMEA3914864, study PRJEB12502) | metagenome | biome: forest; material: soil | place: USA | collected 2012-03-12 | depth 0.3 m
CCCGAAGGGCCGGCGTGCGTTCTTTCCCATTATCGCGAGCGGATCGCGGCTTGAACCAGACGGAAAGAAGCCCGCTGATGCGGGCTCCTTTTTGTAAAATCGCTTCAGACGCGTTTTGCCGGATGCAGCAAATCCGACATGCCGACGCGGTGGAGCATTTCCGCCCGCAACCGATCAAGCACGGAGAAGCCGATATCGGCGCCATCCTGGCTCGGATCAAAGTGGATGCGGAAAGGGCGCTTGCCGGAAGGTTTCGCGACTGCATCGACGATCAGCTCCGCCACGCCCGCCGGATCGGCATCCTCGGGAACGATCGCGGCGAAGGCCTTCTGGATCTCTGCGCCAAAACCCTTGTAGGGGCCAGCCTCATATTCGGCGAGGCGCGCCTTGTCGGCCGGGCTGCCGGAATGGGCGAAATGGTTGGTGCCCTTGGTGAAGGCGCCGGGCACGACGATGGTCGTCTCGATGCCCCAGCGGGCGAGTTCGCGGGCATATTGCACGGCAAGCGCATCCATCGCCGCCTTCGCCGCGAAATAGGGCGAGAGATAGGGCGGCGTGCCGCCAGCCGAACTTGAGCTCGACACCCAGACCAACAGGCCCTCGCCGGCAGCGCGCATGTGGGGGAGCGCGGCGCGGTTGACCCGCTGGGTGCCGAGCACGTTGACGTCATATTGCTGGGCGAACTGCTCCGGCGTGAAACTCTCGGCCGGGCCGAACATCATGTGTCCGGCATTATGGACGAGCACATCGATACGGCCGCTCTCCGCGATGATCTGTTCGATCGCGGCATTGGCTGAGGCTTCCGACTGCACGTCGAGCTCGATCGGGCGGATATCGACGCCGGCCATCGCGGAGAGTTCGGCGGCGTTTTTCGCATTGCGGCCGGCGACATCGCGCATCGAGGCGTAAACAGTGTGGCCGGCGCGGGCGAGGGCTTCGGTGGTGAGGCGGCCGAAACCGCTGGATGCGCCGGTGACGAGGACGATCTTGGACATGACGGGTTCCTTTCGAAAATCAGTGAAATCGTGAAGGGTCAGATGATGCCGCCATTGGCGCGCAGGACCTGGCCGTTGACCCAGCCGCCATCCGGGCCGGCGAGGAAAGCGACCGTGTTGGCGATATCCTCGGGCTGGCCGAACCGTTCGAGTGGAGCGAGCTTGGTCAGGTGATCGATCACCGCCTGCGGCTTGCCATCAAGGAACAGCGCGGTGGCGGTGGGTCCCGGCGCGACAGCGTTGACCGTGATGTTGCGGCCGCGCAGTTCCTTCGCCATCACATGCGTCATCGCTTCGACGCCGGCCTTGGTCGCGGCATAGGCGGCGTAGCCCGGCTGATAGAGGCCGATGACGCTCGATGAGAGATTGATGATCCGGCCGCCCTCGCGCAGGCGCTTGGCCGCTTCGCGCAAAGTGTTGAAGCTGCCCTTGAGGTTGATGGCGACCTGGCTGTCGAACAGCGCATCGTCGCTATCGGCGATGTTCGCAAGCTTCATGATGCCGGCATTGTTGACAAGCACGTCGACGCCGCCGAAGGCCGCCTGCGCCGCGTCGAACATGCGGGCCACGGCGGCGGCATCGCTGACATCGGCCTGGGCGGAGATCGCCTCGCCGCCGGCGGCTTCGATCCTGGCGACCAGCGCCTCTGCTTCGGCCGCCTTGCCGGCATAGTTGATGACGACGGTGAAGCCGTCCTTCGCCAGCCGTTCAGCGATGGCCGCGCCAATGCCGCGCGAGGCGCCGGTAACGATTGCGACCTTGTTCGTATCCTTGCTCATTGCCTGTCTCCTGTCTCGCCGCCCGTCTTGAGCGGATGAGTGGTAGATGCCACTTGGAAGGATCGAGATAATCAGGCTAGAAACGGCAATATTGTTCGTGAATTTGGAACAGTGCGATGGACCGGTTGGATGCGATGCGGCTCTTCACCCGCGTGGTCGAACGATGCAGCTTCACGGAAGCGGCGCATGATCTCGATATTCCGCGCTCCACCGCCACGCAGGTCGTGCGGCAGCTTGAGGAGCGGCTTGGCGTCCGCCTGCTCCAGCGCACCACCCGCACGGTGCGGCCAACACTCGATGGCGAAGCCTATTACCGGCGATGCCTCGCGATCCTCGATGATGTCGCGGATGCCGAGGGGGCATTCACTGGAGCCGTGCCCAAGGGCCTGCTGCGCATCGAGGTGCAGGGCACGATCGCCCGACATTTCGTGCTGCCGGGCCTGCCCCAATTTCTGGAAAGCCATCCGGGCATCGAGATTTCGATGAGCGAGAGCGACCGCTGGGTCGATGTGGTGCGGGAGGGTGTCGATTGCGTGCTGCGCTATGGCGCGCTGCCGGATAGCGATCTTGTCGCCCGCACGGTGACGACGCTGGAGCGCATTACCTGCGCATCGCCCGCCTATCTGGAGCGCTACGGCCGGCCGGGGAAACCTGAAGATTTGCTACGTCATCGCACGGTCGGTCTGCGTTCGATCACTACGGGCGCACTGGCGCCGTTCGAGTTTCTTGGTACTGGCGAGGCGATCCGGCTCGATGTGCCGGCCCCGTTCTCCGTCACCGGCACCGAGAGCTTTCGGGATGGCGTGCTGCTGGGGCTCGGGCTCGCGCAGATGCCGGTCTTCCATATTGCCCAGGATCTGGCCGAGGGACGCCTGGTGCGCGTGCTCGAGGATTACCCGCTTCCGGCCATGCCGGTTTCCATTCTCTATCCGCGCAGCCGGCAGCTTTCGCCGCGTGTCCGGTTGTTCATCGATTGGGCGGTCAGGCGCTTTGCAGGCGCTGCTCAGCCTTGACAGCGCCGCATCGCTCCACCAAGACAGCGGCCTCCTGTTTTATGGCTGAAGACGAATTCCACCCATGTCGCGCCTTGTCCTGAAATTCGGCGGTACATCCGTCGCGAATGTCGAACGGATCAAGAATGCCGCGCGCCATGTGAAACGCGAGTGGGATGCCGGTAACGATGTCGCCGTCGTCGTCTCCGCCATGTCGGGCAAGACCAATGAACTCGTGGCCTGGTGCAAGGAGGCGGCGAGCCTTTATGACCAGCGCGAATATGACGCCGTCGTCGCCTCGGGCGAGCAGGTGACCGCCGGCCTGATGGCCGTGGTGCTGCAGGACATGGGCCTGCCGGCGCGCTCCTGGCAGGGCTGGCAGGTGCCGCTTTATTCCGACAGCGCGCATGGCTCGGCGCGCATCCAGGATGTGGACGGCACGAATATCGTCGCGGGCTTCAAGGCGCGGCGCGAGATCGCGGTCGTCACCGGCTTTCAGGGCATCCATAAGGAGACCGGCCGCATCACCACGCTCGGGCGCGGCGGCTCGGACACTTCGGCCGTGGCGATTGCTGCCGGGCTAAAGGCCGATCGCTGCGATATCTATACGGATGTGGATGGAGTCTACACCACCGATCCGCGCGTCGTGCCCAAGGCTCAGCGCCTGGAAAAAGTGTCTTTCGAGGAAATGCTCGAAATGGCCTCGCAAGGCTCCAAGGTGCTCCAGGTGCGCTCGGTCGAGATCGCCATGGTTCATCAGGTGCCGACCTATGTCCGTTCGTCCTTCGACGACCCCGAGAACCCGAAGCCCGGCACGTTGATCTGCGATGAGGAAGAGATCGTGAAAGACCAGTCGATGGAAAGCCAGGTCATCACTGGCATCGCCTTTTCGCGCGACGACGCGCAGATCACGCTGCGGCAGGTCGCGGACAAGCCGGGCGTCGCCGCAAGCGTCTTCGTGCCGCTAGCCGATGCGAACATCAACGTGGACATGATCGTCCAGAACATTTCCGAGGACGGCAAGTTCACCGACATCACCTTCACGGTGCCGGCGGCGGATTACGATCGCGCCATGGATATCCTTGGCAAGGACAAGGCCGAGATCGGCTACCGGGCGCTCCAGGGCGCACGCGACGTTGCCAAGATTTCGGCGATCGGCGTCGGCATGCGCTCGCATTCGGGCGTCGCGGCGACCGCGTTCAAGGCCTTGTCGGAAAAGGGCATCAATATCCTCGCGATCACCACCTCTGAGATCAAATTCTCCGTGCTGATCGATGCGGCCTATACCGAGCTTGCGGTGCGCACGCTTCATACGCTCTACGGGCTGGATAAGGCTTAATCGTCATTGCGAGGCAAAGCCGAAGCAATCCAGGAGCCATCTGCACCGACGACTCCTGGATTGCCGCGTCGCTGCGCTTCTCGCAATGACGACAGCGCAATTGCTGCAGTGCAGCTTGCGGTATGCCTCTTGCCTTCTTAAACAGCGAACCACGTAATATCCAACGGGGCTCACGACGGTCCTCCGATTCGTAAGAGCCGGGGGCTGCTCCTCGACTGGTCTGGCAAGGCAACATGAACATGCGTTCGGCTCTCGGCGGCCCGCGTCTGATGCTGCGCAAGCTGCGCGAGGTCATGGCGCAGCAGATCAGCGCGCAGGAGCGTCTCGACAAGATCGTGGTGCTGATCGCGGCCAATATGGTGGCCGAGGTCTGCTCGGTCTATGTGCTGCGCGCCGACCAGGAACTCGAACTCTACGCTACCGAGGGCCTGAAGCGTGAGGCGGTCCATCTCACCGTCATGCATGCGGGCGAGGGCCTTGTCGGCCTGATCGCCTCGACCGCCGAGCCATTCTCGATCTCGGACGCGCAGACGCATCCGGCCTTCTCCTACAAGCCGGAAACGGGTGAGGAACTCTACCACTCCTTCCTCGGCGTGCCGATCCTCAGGGCCGGCAATACGCTCGGCGTTCTCGTCGTGCAGAACTCGGCGCATCGCACCTATTCGGAAGAAGAAGTCGAGGCGATGCAGACCACCGCGATGGTCATCGCCGAGATGCTAGCGAGCGGTGAGCTCGAAGCGCTCGCCATGCCGGGCTCAGGCGGCATCGCCGTGCGCCGACCGCTGGCGCTGCGCGGCACGCCGGTCTGCGATGGCGTCGGCCTCGGCCATGTCGTGCTGCATGCGCCGCGCGTGGTGGTGAAGAACCTCGTCGCCGACGATACCGACAAGGAAATCAGCCGGCTCGACCAGGCGATCGATGCCATGCGCGCCTCCGTCGACAACCTCGTCGATCAGGGCGAGGTGGCGCATGATGGCGAACACCGCGACGTGCTCGAAACGTTTCGCATGTTCGCCTATGACCGTGGCTGGCTGCGCCGCCTGCGCGAGGCGGTGAATAGCGGCCTGACGGCGGAAGCGGCGGTCGAGCGCGTGCAGTCGGATGCGCGCGCCAAGCTGCAACGCCAGAGCGATCCCTATCTGCGCGACCGGCTGCATGATCTCGACGATCTAGCGAACCGGCTGCTGCATCAGCTCACCGGTGAGGCCTTTACGCTGGCCGGTGGCCAGTTGCCTGAAAACGCTATTCTGGTCGCCCGCACCATGGGGCCGGCGGCGCTGCTCGAATATGAGCGCCAGCGCTTGCGCGGGCTGGTGCTGGAGGAAGGCGGACCGTCGAGCCATGTCGCCGTGGTTGCCCGCGCGCTCGGCATTCCCTGCGTCGGCGATGTCGACGGCATCACCGGCCTTGTCGAGCCGGGCGACGCGATCATCGTCGATGGCATGACGGGCGAGGTGCAGGTGCGCCCGCAGCCCGATGTCGAGGCAAGCTATGGCGAGCGGGCTCGGCTGCGCGCCAGGCGGCAGGAACAGTATCGCGAGCTGCGCGACAAGCCGGCCGTCAGCAAGGATGGCGTGCCGGTCGAGTTGCAGATGAATGCCGGCCTGCTGGTCGATCTGCCCAACTTGGAGCAGACCGGCGCGACCGGCATCGGCCTGTTCCGCACCGAAATCCTGTTCATGGTCGCGCCGAGCCTGCCGCGCGCCACGGCGCAGGCGGGACTTTATGGAACCGTGCTCGATATCGCCGGCAACAAGCCCGTCACCTTCCGCACGCTCGATATCGGTGGCGACAAGGTTTTACCCTATCTGCGCATGGCGCAGGAGGAGAACCCGGCGCTTGGCTGGCGCGCCATCCGCATCGGCCTTGATCGGCCAGCGCTGCTGCGCACGCAGATCCGGGCGCTGTTCAAGGCCGGTGCTGGTCGCGACCTGAAAATCATGCTGCCGCTGGTCGCCAGCACCTCCGAATTCGACGCCGCCAAGGCGCTGATCGAACGCGAACGCAAGACGCTGGCCGCACAGGACAAGCTGGAACCGCGCAGCTTCAAGCTTGGCGTGATGCTGGAAGTGCCCTCGCTCCTGTTCGATCTCGATGCGATACTTTCTCGTGTGGACTTCGTCTCCGTCGGCTCGAACGACCTGATGCAGTTCCTCTTCGCGGTCGATCGCGATAACCGTCGCGTCTCCGGCCGCTTCGATCCGCTGTCGCCGGCCATGCTACGCGCGCTGCAGCGCATCGCGGATACCTGCAACGCCAAGGGCGTTTCTGCGACCGTCTGCGGTGAGATGGCGGGGCGGCCGCTGGAGGCGCTGGCGCTGCTGGCGCTTGGCTTCCGCTCGCTCTCGATGTCGCCGGCCGCGATCGGCCCAGTCAAGGCGATGCTGCTCGGGCTCGATATTGCCGCCACGGCGGAGTTCCTGTCCGCGAAGCTTGCCGAGACGACCGGCAAGGCCAGCCTGCGCGTGACCTTGCAGACCTACGCCGAAAAGGCGGGAATTGCCCTTTAGCCATGCAGACACTGCCGAATGACAAGCTCGACGCCATCAGCCGGCGTCACGAAGAGATCAACGCGCGGCTGAATGCCGGCGCGGAGAGCGAGGCCATCGTCGCGCTGTCGCGGGAACTCGCGGAGCTCGACCCCGTGGTCGCGGCGATTGGAGCCTATCGCGAGGCGGTGAAGGAGGCAGACGATATCGAGACCATGCTTTCCGACGTCTCGACCGATGCCGAAATGCGCGCGCTGGCCGAGGCCGAGAAGGGCGACGTCGCGGAGCGGCTGGAAAAGCTGACGCATGACATTCGTCTGGCGCTGCTGCCGAAGGATGCGGCGGATGAGAAGGGTGCGATCCTCGAAATCCGCGCCGGGACCGGCGGTGACGAAGCCGCGCTCTTCGCCGGCGATCTCTTCCGCATGTACAGCCGCTATGCCGATCTCAGGGGCTGGACCGTCGAGGTGCTGTCGATGAGCGAGGGTACGATGGGCGGTTACAAGGAGATCATCGCCGAGCTGCAAGGCAGGGGTGTCTTCGCGCGGCTGAAATTCGAATCCGGTGTGCATCGCGTTCAGCGCGTGCCGGATACGGAGGCTTCGGGACGCATCCACACCTCGGCAGCGACGGTCGCCGTGCTGCCGGAAGCGGAAGAGGTCGATATCGCCATCAATGAGGCTGACCTGAAGATCGACACGATGCGCTCGCAGGGCGCGGGCGGCCAGCACGTCAACAAGACGGAATCGGCGATCCGCATCACGCATCTTCCTTCCGGCATCGTGGTTATGGTCCAGGAAGAGCGCTCGCAGCACAAGAACCGCGCCAAGGCGATGAGTATGCTGCGCTCGAAGCTCTATGACGAGGAGCGCCAGCGGAAGGACGCGACCCGTGCGGCGGATCGCCGCTCCCAGGTCGGTTCCGGCGATCGTTCCGAGCGCATCCGCACCTATAATTTTCCGCAGGGGCGCGTCACCGATCACCGCATCAACCTGACGCTCTACAAGCTCGAACAGATGATGGTTGGGCTGGCGCTGGACGAGATCGTCGATGCGCTGACGACCGAGCATCAGGCGGCGCTGCTCGCCGAGGCCGGCGCGTGACAGGTCCGACCCGCGCCGAACTCCTCAGGGAGATGCGGCGCGCGCTCGAAGCTGGCGGCATCGAAAATCCGGCGCTCGATGCGCGCGTGCTGCTGCTTCATGCGCTTGACATCGATGCTGCGGCGCTGATCACGGCTGGTGAGACACTGGTTGAACAGCCTGCAGTCACCTCGGCGCGCGCCTCTCTCGCGAGACGGCTGGAGCATGAGCCGGTGGCGCGAATTCTCGGAGAAAAGGAATTCTTCGGCCTCGATTTCGGCTTGAACGAGGCAACGCTGGTGCCGCGTCCCGACACGGAAACCGTGGTGGAATTGGCGCTGGAACAGCTTCCGGACCAAGAAAAACCCTGGAGATTGCTCGATCTGGGCACCGGGACCGGCGCAATCGCCATCGCATTGTTGAGCCGGTTGCCGCGCGCCTCGGCGCTTGGCGTGGATCTTTCGCCGGCCGCCGCCGCGATGGCGCGCGCCAATGCCGGCAGGAATGGTGTGGGCCAGCGGTTTTCCGTGATCGTCGGGGCGTGGAGCGCGGCGCTTGCCGGGACCTTCGATCTGATCGTGTCCAATCCGCCTTATATTCCGAGCGGCGACATTGCCGGACTCGATCCGGATGTCCGCCTGCACGATCCGGCGCTGGCGCTGGATGGCGGCGGCAACGGCCTCGACGCCTACCGCGCGATCCTTGGAGATGCCGGCCGGATTCTCGCGCCTGACGGCGTCGTGGTCCTTGAACTCGGGCAGGGGCAGGCCCCATCTGTATCTCAGATCGCCGCGCAACATGGCTTTGCCGTCATTCGGCTCCAGGCCGATTATGGCGGCGTCGACCGGGCGCTGGCGCTTCGAAAAGCCCCTTGAACACAGATGAATCGTGTGTTCGCGCACGCCGAACACTTGCTAAGCGCAGCATGGTTCTGTAGAGAAGAATTCAGGCAAAGGGCATCGGCTTCGCGAATCGCGACGGACGCCCTGATCCGGACTGGTCCTGAGACCTCCGGTGACTCAACATTCTGGCGATATGGGGCTTCGCCTTGGGGCGGAATACGGCACGCCGTGATCTGACACGAATGATGGATTGCTTTTTTCAAGCCGCCATTTCCTGCGCTCGTCAGAGCGTCAGGGAGGAGTAATGACGGCTTTTCGCAAGAGCTGTAAGGCAGCTCAAAGACCTCAGAGAGATATTCGATGAGACCAGGACAGAATAAGCGGATGCGTGGGCGCAATCGCAAGGGACCCAATCCGCTATCACGTAGTTATGAGTCGAACGGTCCAGACGTTAAAGTGCGTGGCACCGCCGCCCATATTGCCGAAAAATACGTACAGCTTGCACGTGATGCGCATTCCTCGGGCGATCCGGTTTCCGCCGAGAGCTACCTGCAGCATGCCGAGCATTACTATCGCCTGCTGATGGCGGCGCAGCAGGCGCAACCGCAGCAGACGAGCTTCCAGCAGAATGGCGGCTTTCAGCAGCGCGCGCCGGAAGTCGAGACCAGCGACGACTCCGACGATTTCGATGATGATTTCGACGGCGGCGTAATGGACCGCTTTACCTTCCGCGCGCCGCAGCAGCCTCAGCAGCAGAATGGCAACGGCCAGCCTTATTACGGCAACGAGCAGGAAGGCGGCGAGGGCGGCGAGCAGCCCCGCATCGATCCGTCGCGCAGCGAGCAGCCGCGCATGGACATGCGTCAGGATGGCAATCCGCGTCAGGACGGCCCGCGCTACGATAACGACCGCAACGGCAATCGTGATAACCGCGACAATCGTCAGGGCGGCTACGACAACCGCAACAACAACCGCGGTGAGCGCAACAACCGTTTCCGGGATCGCGACCAGAACCGCGACCGCGACTTCAACCGCGACCGCAACCAGGACCGGGATTATAACCGCGACCGGAACCAGGATCGCGATCCGAACCGCGAACGCGGCGACCGCAACCAGGATCGTGGCGATCGGCAGCCCTATGGCGAGCGCCAGCCTTACGCTGAGCGTCAGCCACGTCCGGTGCTGGTGCAGCCGCCGGTGGATCAGCCGGCCCCGTCCGCGCTGCCCGCTTTCATCACCGGTGGGCGCCAGCAGCCCCCGATGGAGATCGTGCAGGAATCGCCCGCGCCGCAGCCGGTAATGGCCGAGCAGTCTACTCAGCCCGAGGCTGAGGAGTTCGCTCCGCGTCCGCGTCGTCGCCGCCGCACCAAGGCTGAAATGGCTGCCGCCGCAGCCGAGGCCGGCAATGACGAGGCGGATATCCCGCCCGCCGCCGAATAAATCAGGCGAATAACGCTCGATAAGGAAATGCCCGGCTTTGTCCGGGCATTTTTTGTTCGGGCTGGAGACGGTCCGAAAACCGCCCGTTGCAAAATGGCAACGCTGCCCCTTCCACAACCGCCAGCACGCTCCTACATCAGCTTCCGAAGGCTGCCGCCTGGCGGGGCCTTAAGCAATCCAGGGGCCTGCTGAAATCTTTATCAGGAGGTTTTTCCTAGTATCTTGTTTCGCGTCGCCAGATTGGGGCGCGGTCCTTTGCTTTAAGGAGGGACGGATGAATTTTGAAAAGTACACCGAGCGCGCACGCGGTTTCGTGCAGAGCGCCCAGTCGCTCGCAATCCGCGAGCAGCACCAGCAATTCGCGCCTGAGCATCTGCTCAAGGTGCTGCTGGATGATTCCGAAGGTCTTGCCGCGGGCCTGATCGATCGCGCCGGCGGCCGTTCGCGCGATGTGCTGGCGCAGACCGAGGCCGCGCTTCGCAAGATGCCGAAAGTCAGCGGTTCCGGCGCAGGGCAGGTCTATATCGCGCCTGCTCTTGCTCGCGTCTTCGCGACAGCCGAGCAGGCGGCAGAGCGCGCCAAGGACAATTTCGTCACGGTCGAGAGGCTGCTGCTGGCGCTCGTCATCGAGAAGGACACCGATGCCGGCAAGATGCTTGCGGCCGCCGGCGTGACACCGCAGGCGCTGAACAGCGCGATCGAGGCGATCCGCAAGGGTCGCACGGCCGATAGCGCGACGGCCGAGAACGCCTATGACGCCCTGAAGAAATACGCGCGCGATCTCACGGTTGCGGCGCGTGAAGGTAAGCTCGATCCGGTCATCGGCCGCGACGAGGAAATCCGCCGCTCGATCCAGGTGCTCTCACGCCGTACCAAGAACAACCCCGTGCTGATCGGCGAACCCGGCGTCGGCAAGACCGCAATCGTCGAGGGCCTCGCACTGCGCATCGTCAATGGCGACGTGCCGGAGAGCCTGAAGGACAAGCGGCTGCTGGCGCTCGACATGGGCGCTTTGATCGCCGGCGCTAAATATCGCGGCGAGTTCGAGGAGCGGCTGAAAAGCGTGCTCAACGAGGTGACGGCGGCCGAAGGCGGCATCATCCTGTTCATCGACGAGATGCATACGCTGGTTGGCGCCGGCAAGGCAGATGGTGCGATGGACGCTTCCAACCTGCTGAAGCCTGCTTTGGCGCGCGGCGAGCTGCATTGTATCGGCGCGACCACGCTCGATGAATATCGCAAGCATGTCGAGAAGGACGCGGCGTTGGCGCGGCGCTTCCAGCCGGTCTTCGTGTCCGAGCCGACAGTCGAGGATACGATCTCGATCCTGCGCGGGCTCAAGGAGAAGTACGAACTGCATCACGGCGTCCGCATCACGGATTCCGCGATCGTCGCGGCGGCCACTCTTTCAAATCGTTATATCGCTGATCGGTTCTTGCCGGATAAGGCGATCGACCTTGTCGATGAAGCCTCGGCCCGCCTGCGCATGCAGGTGGATTCGAAGCCGGAAGAGCTCGACAGCCTCGACCGCGAGATCATCCGTCGCAAGATCGAGCAGGAGGCCCTGAAGAAGGAGACCGATGTCGGCTCCAAGGACCGCTTGCAGCGGCTCGAAAAGGAGCTGGCCGATCTCGAGGAGCAGTCGGCCGAGATCACCGCGCGCTGGAGCGCCGAGAAGAACAAGCTCGGCGATGCGCAGAAGGTGAAGAGCGATCTCGAGCAGGCGCGCATCGCGCTGGAGCAGGCGCAGCGCAAGGGCGAATACCAGCGCGCGGGCGAGCTTGCCTATGGCACGATTCCCGAGCTTGAGAAGAAGCTCGCCGCGATCGAGGCTGAGGGCAGCGGCGGCGCACTCGTCGAGGAGGCGGTGACGCCCGATCATGTGGCGCAGGTCGTCTCGCGCTGGACCGGCGTGCCGGTCGACAAGATGCTCGAAGGCGAGAAGGAGAAGCTGCTCAAGATGGAGCAGGTGATCGGCGCGCGCGTCGTCGGGCAGGAGGAGGCGGTGTCCGCCGTCTCGACCGCCGTCCGCCGGGCCCGCGCCGGCTTGCAGGACCCGAACCGGCCGATCGGCTCGTTCATGTTCCTCGGGCCGACCGGCGTCGGCAAGACGGAAC
>FTCZ01006546.1_pt1 | contig 12063 bp, 14 predicted proteins | sample 1658871 | NCBI WGS metagenome assembly FTCZ01 (sample SAMEA3914864, study PRJEB12502) | metagenome | biome: forest; material: soil | place: USA | collected 2012-03-12 | depth 0.3 m
CCACCACTTGATGCTCGCGCAGCAATCCAAGCGCGCCGCCGAAGGCCAGCCCGAGAAGCGCGCGATCAAACCAGTATTTGTCGAGCAGATCCTTGAGGAAATCGATCTTGATCAGGTGGAACAGCTGGCCGAGCAGTACGGCGAGCGCGAAGCTGATCCCCACGAATACCCAGCACGCGCCCCACAGCACGATGTTGGTCCAGGCATGATCGTGGACCGACGCATAGGGAAAGCGCAGCCCTTCCGAATCGCGCGCGGCCTGGAACAGCGGCGCAGCGATCGCGATCGCGAGGAGCAGGCACAGGATCCGCCAGCCATCGCCGCCGCTCCAGCCGGCGATCGGCCCGTTCCACCACACCACCGCTCCGGCAAGCACGCCGCAAGCCAGCGCGAAGACGATCGAGGCCCACCACAGCCGCCGCTCGATGGTGAAGCCGATCAGCCCGGCCGTAACGGTGACGAATGCCAGTTCGGCCAGCGTCCGCGGCGTCGGCTCGAAGCGCCAGACAAGCTCGTTGCCCAGCAGGAAATGCACCACGAGCCCGGTCGCAAGCCCCAGCCCCGCCAGCATCAGCGGCCGAAGCGGCCAGCTGCTTGCCGCGTCCTCAGGCGCCTGGTCCTGCTCGGCCCAGGCCGCTTCGCCAGCTTCGGTCTCGGTCATGGCATTCCCCTTTAGCCACCGCACAAGGTCCACCTTTGCGCGCCTCCGGTAAAGCGGAATTGCGGCGCATGCCGTGTGCAGATCCGGTGCAGAGCCGCGCGTAGGGCGTCATACGCCTCACCTGCCGACTGGATGCACCAAGTCGCGGTTGCATCCGCGGCAACCATGGCTCACGGGAACGCGGTTGCCCCGCGGCGGCTTATGTTGCATTGCACAATGGAGATTGGGTCTTGGCCCGTAAGTTCCTCTATGCGGTAATCGTCCTGATCGTGCTCGCGACCGCTGCCACCTTTGCCTATCGATTCTGGGGCGCCCAGTTGCTGCGGCAGGCGATGGTGCCCAGCGTCGCCGTGGCCACTCTGCCGCCGCCCGGCGACTATGCGCGCGCCGATATGTGGATCGCGCGGCCGGACAAGCCGGGCAATCCGGCGCTATGGACCCCCGAAGGCCAGTCGCCCGCCGCGAACCCGCCCGCGGCGGTGTTCTTCCTCCACCCGACGTCATTCCTCGACCGCAGCCGCTGGAACGCGCCGCTCGACAATGAAGAGGCCAATGCCCGCGCCGAGCTGTTCCTGCGCGGCCAGGCGAGCGCGTTCAACGATGTCGGCGCGATCTGGGCGCCGCGTTACCGCCAGGCGACCTTCGGCGCGTTCCTCACCGGCAAGAAGGAGGCGCACCAGGCGCTCGACTTCGCCTATCGCGACGTCGAAGCGGCGTTCGACGAGTTCCTGAAGCAGGCCGGCGACCGCCCGATCATCCTTGCCGGACACAGCCAGGGCGCGCTCCATATCGCCCGGCTGCTGACCGAGCGCGTGGCCGGCACCCCGCTCGCGAAGCGCGTGGTCGCCGCCTATGTCGTCGGCTGGCCGGTCTCGCTGACCGCGGACCTGCCCAGGATGGGCCTGCCCGCCTGTTCGGGACCCGACCAGGCCGGCTGCATCCTTTCGTGGCAGAGCTTCGCCGAACCCGCCGATCCTTCGCTGGTCACCGACACGTTCGATGCGAGCACCGGCTTCACCGGCAAGCCGCGCGCGGGCACGCCGTTGCTCTGCACCAATCCCATCACCGGCAAGCCGGGCGATGCCGCGCCGGCCCAGGCCAATCTCGGCGCGCTGATCCCGTCCAAGGACCTGAAATCGGGGAACCTGGTTCCCGGCACCGTCCCCGCCCGCTGCGACGGGCGCGGCTTCCTGCTGATCGGCACGTCTCCGCCCGATCTCGGCCCCTATGTGCTGCCTGGCAACAATTACCACGTGTTCGACTACAGCCTGTTCTGGGCGAACATCCGCAAGGACGCCGCACGGCGGCTGGCTGCGTTCCACAAGTGATCACGACTGCCGCCGCCGAGTTCCGCGCCGCGCTTCCCGAAGCCGGCCGGCTCCTTGGCCTCGATGTCGGTACCAAGACGATCGGAACGGCGCTGTGCGACGCCGGCTGGAGCTTCGCCTCCCCTGCCCTGCTGATCCGCCGCACCAAGTTCCAGAAGGACAAGGCCGCGCTCGCCGATCTTGCCGCGCAACAGCAAGTGAAGGGGCTGGTGATCGGCCTCCCGCTCAACCTCGATGGCACCGATTCGCCCCGCACCCAATCGACTCGCGCCTTCGCCCGCAATCTCGACGATCTCGGCCTGCCGATCCTGCTGTGGGACGAGCGCTGGTCGACCGTCGCAGTCGAGCGCACGCTGATCGAGCAGGACGCCAGCCGCGCCAAGCGCGCCGAGCTGATCGACAAGATGGCCGCCGCCTATATCCTCCAAGGCGCGATCGACGCGCTGGTCGCGACCTGACTATCGCGCTGGACAAATTGGACGGCAGCAGCGACAATTTCTTGGGGATTACTGGGGATCGGGGGAAATCATGCGCGGCGCGACGACATGGCTATTGCGGGCAAGCTTCGCGCTCGCCTCGTTTTCTCCGATCGCAGCATCCGCGCAGCAACTCGCAAGCCCCAGCCCGATCCGGGTTGCCGTCCCCACGGCCCCGACCTGCGACGCGACTTCGCCCGATTCGCCGCCGGCCAAGACGTGGTGGGCGAAGGAGCGCTGGCGCTACGCAACCGATGCCGATGCCACCACCGCCTATCTCGCGCTGGTGAACAACGGCCAGGGCGGATCGCCCTGGCCCAGCTGGTTCCTGCCGCCCGCCAAGCTCGGCACCGCCACGCCGCCGCTGAGCGTCCTGCCCGTCGGCACTCGCTTCCAGATGGCGCTGTCGGTCGGGCAGCTGCCCGATTCGCCCGGCGGCTGGGGCACGTTCGACTATATCGCCGATGTCAAGGACGTCCGCGAATTCCTGGCGGTCACGCATGCGTTCAAGGCGAATATCGACCGCGTCGTCACCTATGAAGTCACGCGGATGATGCCGGTGCTGATCGGCCCGGTCGGCCCGCAGGTCGATACGCAGAGCTGCCAATATTTCCCCGGCCGCTGGTCGCAGTTCAACATGCTGCCCGCGTGGAACGAGCGGATGGATTATCTCAAGGTCGTCGAGGTGCGCGCGATCGATTAGCGGCCGGGCGCGCGGTCGAAGCGCGCGATCAGTCCGTCGAGCGTGCGGCTGGTGCGTTCGCCCGCGTCGCGGTTGCGATATTCGGTCGATTCGGGATCGGCCGGCTGGAGTTGCCCGCAGAAATGGGCGACGTCGGCGCGGAAGTCCTCGATCTGCTGCGTCGCCGTCCCGCGAGCCTCGGCCAGCCGGCGGCGTCCGCCACGGCCGAGCAGCTCCCCGACCTGGCGGAGATTGCCCGCCGCCGCCGCGGCATAGCCATCCGCCAGTACCTCGAGCTCGGCCAGATAGTGAAGCGACACGATCCGGCGATGCTCGAAGCCGAGGAAATCCTCGCCATGCACGACATTGCTCGCCAGCCGCACGGTCGCTTCCTTGAGGTAGAGTCGGACCAGTTCCGCCAGCATCGCCCCGGTCCGCTCGCACAGCGCCAGCGCGTCGGTCAGCACCTCACCCAGCCGCGCATCGACTGCGGCCGAGAATACACTCGCCCCCTGTTGCAGCCGCAAGGTGTCAGCCCGCTGCCGCTCGAGAACCCCGCGCATCACCGACAGCCGAGCCAGCGGGGGCGCCTCGGTATCGCGGAACAACTGCCGAGCCACGGCATCGACATTGGCCGCGCACGCCGCATGCGCCGCGAACGCCGCACCCGCGAGTCGCCGCCGCATGCCACGTCCGCGCTCGAACAGCCGCAGCCATAACGGCAGAACCATGAGCAGCAGCACGAAGAAAAAACCGCCGGCCTCGAACGCCGCCAGCCACACGCGGTCGCGCGTCAGCCAGCCGACAAGGTCCGCCCATTGCTGCCCCAGCACAACGCCCCCCGCTTTGTCCCGCGGCAATGGTTAACGCGGAAATGCGGCAGTCCGAAGACCCTCGGGGCCAGGCTTCGCGAGCGGCCAGGGTTCGATCGAGATCAACCGGTCGAGCAGCACCAGTTCCTGCGAACCGCCCAAATGACCATAAGCGCCGTCCACCAGAGTGCGGCGCCCGATGAAGACGATCCGATAGTCGCATCCCTCCCGCCAACGGCACGCCTCTCCCGGCGCATGGATTTTCCAATCGAGCCAGCGGCGGCGCTGCCCCTCGATCCACACGCCCTTGGCCCGCTCTTCCGGCGTAAGCAGGAGCGAGCCTTCGAATTCATCGTGCCAGATTCCTTCGATCCGCTCGGGCGCCTTGAAGCGATAGCATTGGTCGTCGCCGATGAAGCCCAGGATGCTCGATTTGCCGAAACCCTCCTTCCGATAGCAAGCGGGCGGCCCGAACACGCCGTCCAGTCCCAGATCGACCAGCACCCGGTTCGCCGGATCGCGATAGGCCGCACCCGGCGTATGACGGCGCCCCGGCGAACACGCGGTCAGGATCAGCAGTGTGACGAGCAAAGCTCTGCGCATGATGTAACGCTGTATCACTTCCACCCGGAGCGCAATCCAGACCCGGCCGCTCAGCGCTTGGCGAGCGGCCAGGATTCGGCCGAGATCAGCCGGTCGAGCACCACCACTTCCTGCACGTCCCCCACGCCATAGCCGCCATCGACCGCGGTGCGCCGGCCGATGAAGACGATATGGAAATCCGGATGGTCGCAGTCCGCGGCGCGCTCGGGGCAGATGGCCTTCGCCATCTCCCGATAGTCGATGTCGAGCACCCTGATCCGCACGCCGGGCGGTCGCGCGCCGCGCGCTGCTTCGGCTGGTGTGAGCAGCAGCGACGCACCGTCGTGATAGCGCCATATGGCGTCGATCCGCTCGGGCGGCTTGAAGCGATAGCATTGCCGGCTGCCGATGAAGCGGTGGATATGCTGGCCCTGGAACTCGCCGTCTTCGCGGTAGCAGGCGCCCGGCCCGATCAATCTATCGATTCCAAGCGCGACGCTCAGCTGGTCGTCGATGTCGCGATAGGCGGCCGATGGCGGTCCATGCGGGGCCGAGCACCCCGCCAGGGCCAGTGGTGTCAGGATCGCGAGCCGCCGCATCATGTGACACTATATCATTTCGGCGGCGGCGCAAGCGATCCCGCCTTGCGCCGCCCGCCCCGCGCCGCTACCCAGCCGCTTTAATGCCAGCCTCCGATCATCGCCCCGCTGCCCAGCTTCCCGGCAGCGCCGCCTTCCCGCACCGGCACCTGACCGGCATCGCGGGGCTGGAGCCGCATCAGATCCTGTTCCTGCTCGACGAGGCCGAACAATGGGTCGAGGCCAATCGCGAGCGCGCGCGGCCCGACAAGCGGCTCGCGGGGCTCACCCAGATCAACGCCTTCTTCGAGAACAGCACTCGCACGCTCCTCTCGTTCGAGATCGCGGGCAAGCGGCTGGGCGCCGACGTGGTCAACATGCACGCCGCGCAATCGAGCGTGAAGAAGGGCGAGACGCTGATCGACACCGCCGTCACGCTCAATGCGATGCGCGCCGACGTTATCGTGATCCGCCACATGAGCTCGGGCGCGGTCGATCTCATCGCGCAGAAGGTCGATTGCCCGGTGCTCAACGCCGGCGACGGCTGGCACGAGCACCCGACCCAGGCGTTGCTCGACGCGCTCACCATCCGCCGCCGCCGCGGGTCGATCGCAGGGCAGCGCGTCGTGATCTGCGGCGACATCCTCCACAGCCGCGTCGCGCGGTCGAACATGCTGGCGCTGACCGCGCTCGCCGCAGAGGTCCGCGTGGTCGGGCCCTCGACGCTGATGCCGGCCGCGATCGATCGGATGGGCGTGACTCCCTTCACCGATTTCGATGCCGCGCTGGAGGGCACCGACGTGGTGATGATGCTCCGCCTCCAGAACGAGCGCATGTCGGGCGCCTTCATCCCCTCCACACGCGAATATCACATGCTCTATGGCCTGACCCCAGAGCGGCTGGCGCGGGCCAAACCCGATGCGCTGGTGATGCACCCCGGCCCGATGAACCGCGGCGTGGAGATCACCTCGTCGGTCGCGGATCATCCCGAGCGTTCGGCGATCACCGAGCAGGTCGAGATGGGCGTGGCGGTGCGGATGGCGTGCCTCGACGTGCTTACCCGCCGCGCGCGCGGGATCGAGGGCTGGGCATGATCCGCGCCTACACCAACGCGACGCTGCCGGGCGGCGAGACCGTCAGGCTCGTCACCGACGGCGACACGATCGTCACGGGCGATGCCGGCCTCGCTGCCGAGACCGTCGACTGCGGCCGCCGCATCCTCGCCCCCGGGATCATCGACCTCGGCGTCTTCGCAGTCGATCGGAAGGCGTGCCGCGCCGGAGGGATCGTCCGCGTCGGGCTGATGCCCGATCAGTCGCCGGTGCTCGACGATCCCGGCATCGTCCGCCGCGCCGCGCTGATGGGCAAGCCCGACATCTGGGTCCATCCGATCGCCGCCGCGACGCGGGCGCTGGGGGGGATGGACCTCGCCGAAATGGCGATCAACGCCGCTGCGGGCGCCAAGGCCGTCGCGACCGGGCGGCGCTGGATCGCGGACTCCAGCGTGATGCGCAAGGTGCTGATCTACGCGCGCGATTGCGGGCTGGTAGTGATCGCGCATGCCGAAGATGGCGGGTTGACCGCAGGCGCCGTGGCGACCGACGGCGAGACCGCGATGCGGCTCGGCCTGCCTTCGGCGCCCGCCATCGCCGAAGCGCTGGCAATGGCGCGCGACATCGCGCTCGCCGAGGAAACCGGCGCCCGCCTGCATTTCCGCCAGGTGACCACCGCAGCGGGGTTCGACCTGATCCGCCGTGCAAGGCAGCGCGGGCTGCCGGTGACGTGCGGGATCACGCCCGCCCACCTGCTGCTGTCGGACATCGCCACCTCGGATTTCCGCACCTTCGCGCATCTCTCGCCGCCGCTGCGCAGCGAAGCCGACCGTCAGGCCGCGCTCACCGCGCTGGCCGACGGCACGATCGACGTGCTTGCCTCGGGCCACGATCCGCGCGGGCCCGAGGAGAAGCGCCTGCCCTTCGCCGATTCGGAGCCCGGCATGTCGGGCGCGGAGACGCTGTTCGCGCTGGGGATGACGCTGGTGCACAACGGCACGATTGGGATCGGCCGGCTGTTCGAGCTGCTCGCCGCCAATCCGGCGCGGATCCTCGGGATCGACGCGGGAGCGCTAGAGCCCGGCATGCCCGCCGACCTTATCCTCGTCGATCCCAATCTCTCCTGGCAGATCCAGGGCGAACGCATGGTCGCCAAGGCCGCGAACACCCCGTTCGAAGGCCTACCCGTTCAGGGCAAGGTCGTGCGGATGTGGAAGGGCGGCAGCGAGATCGCCCAAGACACTTGAAATGTTGGATTTGGTCAGCTTAGCTCGAGGCGCCGGAGGCGAGTGCCGCCGGCCGCTCCTTGAAATCACCGGACCTGCGAAAACCCCTGACTCGCCTAAACTTAGGTAAACTTCCGTTTTGGACCGATATGCATGGCTCTCAGCGCGAGGCCACCTGCGTGCCGTTCGAGCGCGCCCAGCTCGCCACCTGATCGCCCGCCTGCACGCGAACGAAGCAGTTGCCGCCGGTCGAGCGCACGTTGCGGCACAGCGAATCGGCGTCGGCGCGCGCGAAGCCGCCGACCGAGAGGCGATAGAAGCTCCCCGCCTTGGTGGTGACCTTCGCACCCTGCGGCGTGCGGCCGTTCAGCGCGGGCACGCGTGCGGCGGTGCGGCGCCAGGCGTCACGTGCGACGCCGGCATTGTCATAGGCGCCGAGCTGGACGACGAAATTGCCCTTGGCGTAGGCCACGCGAACCGGCGCCGGGCTACGGGCCGCGACCGCGGTCCGGACGGGCGCCGCGACGCGAACGGGTGCGACATCGCGCACCGGCGTGGCGACCGCCTGGACGACTTCCTCGCGCGGGCCGAACACGACGCTCGGGCCCGTGCCTGCGACCTGCGTGACGACCGGCGCCGGATCGGCGGCGGGAACGGCAACGCCGGTCTCGGTGCCGACCTGGGTCGCGACGGCTTCCGCATTGGCCGGAGCGGTCGGCATATAGGCGTCGACCGGAGCCGCCGCCGGCGCCGCGACCGCGGCAACCGCAAAGGTCGATGTCTGCGCCAGGGCGAGCTGCGCCGGCTGGCCAGCGTCCTGGATCGCATGCACGCCAAGCAGCGAGGCGACCTGGTCATAGGCATTGGTCGGGCGCGAGAAGCTGGCCCATTGCATGATCCGCGCGTCGAGCTGGTCGGGCGAGATGTCCATCGATGCGACCGTCTTGGCTTCCTGCCAGCGTCCGGCGAGCGCGAGGCTCAGCGCGTAGTTCTGACGGGTCTTGGCGGTGGCATCGGCTTCGCGCGAGGCGGGTCCGAGAAGATCGACTGCCTTCACCGGATCGCCGGCCAGCGCATAGGCCAGGCCGCGGTCGCTGACGGCGATGATCGCCGAATTGGTGTCGAGCGTGGTGCGCGCGCCCTGCCAGTCGCCCTGGGCGATCTGCGCGAGCGCGTAGTTGAGTGCGACGCGCCCGTTCGAAGGATCGAGGCTCAGCGAATCGCCCAGCGCCTGCTTGGCCGAAGCGAAGCGGCCCGCGAGCAGATAGGCCTGCCCGAGCAGCGCGCGATGCTCGGCATTCTCGGGGTCATAGGCGACCGCGGCCTCGGCATGCTGCACGGCCTTGTCGGCCTGGCGCTTCGCGAGGAACTTGCGCGCCGCCGCGGCTTCGGAGGCCGCGCGCTTGGGGTTCTCGGCCGAAGCCGCGGAGGCGGACATACCGAGCGACACGACACCGGCGGCCGTGCCCGTCAGCACGAATGCCGACAGTCCGATCGAGAGCATGGTACGGGTCTTCATCTTTCAGTCCTTCACCCACGGCTTTCCCGCGCGGAGATCTGGGTCGCCAGCGTCTCCACGTCGGTCAGCGATTCGAGAAAGGCGTCGAGCGCCTCGGTAACCAGCTGTTGCGCCGAGCGATGATGGACCGCCGATGCGAGGCGCAGGCGCAGATGGCGGTCGGTGTCGAGGCGCAGCGTGAACGCGGCCTTGGAATGGTTCTTCGTCGCCGCCTTCACTTCGCGGACGACGCGAGCGACTGCGCGGGGCGGCAGCGGCGCGGACACCGGCGCTTCGGGAGCGAGCTGCTCGGCGAGTTCGGCGCGCTGCTGGAGCACGGGCGGAGGTGCTGGCGGCACCGCGACCGGAACCGGCTGGAGCACGGGATGCATCTCGTCGCCCATGTCGTTCCAGCCGAGATCCTCGGCGGCGTGGGGCGCGTGCGAGACGAAGCCCTGGGGCCGCATCGCTGGCCGGGCATGACCCTTGCGCGCGAGCAGGCCCGAGGAGAGCGAAGCGGTGGGCTTGGGGGTGCCGAACATCAGCTCACCACCCGACGGCCAAAGCCGCCCGCGCCCGGGCGCGCCGCGCCGAAATTGCTGACCGCGGCCGGCGCCGTGAACACGGTGCGGCGGAAATTCTTCTCGAGCCGATCGGAGATATAGGCCCAGAGCGCAGTGACTTCGCCTGCCGAACGGCCGTTGGGATCGGTCTCCATCACGGTGCGCCCGTCGATCATCGACGAGGCGAAATCGGTACGGTGATGGATGGTGATCGGCGCGACCGTGCCGTGCTGCGACAGCGCGACGGCGGCTTCCGAGGTGATCCGCGCCTTGGGCGTCGCGGCGTTGACGACGAAGATCAAGGGCTTGCCCGCGCGCTCGCACAGATCGACGGTGGCGCCGACGGCGCGCAGGTCGTGAGGCGAAGGCCGGGTCGGGATGACGATGAGCTCGGCGACCTGGATCACGCTCTGGATCGCCATGGTGATGGCGGGCGGCGTATCGATCACTGCCATGCGGAAGCCCTGCTGGCGCAGCACTTCGAGATCGGCGGCGAGGCGCGCGACCGTGGTCTGGGCGAAGGCCGGGAAATCGGTCTCGCGCTCGTTCCACCAATCCGACAGCGACCCTTGCGGATCGATGTCGATCAGGACGACCGGGCCGTGGCCAGCCCGCTGTGCCTGCACCGCAAGGTGCCCGGACAGCGTGGTCTTGCCGGACCCGCCTTTCTGCGATGCCATCGCCAGGACGCGCATTATTACCCCTTCGAACCTCCGGTAACCGATGTCCGAAATGCCATGCCGAGGAATAAGAAGAGGTTAACGCGTGCCGCACCGGGACGGCGGAGCTTTGTTCGGAAGGTAAGGATTTCTTTCACATTCGATGGTTAACGTGCATTTATCCATTGTTGCGGGGGCGCGGGAGTTTACCGAGATGAAGTCCGTGTGGTTGGCTGCGGCCGCTGGGGTCGCATTGCTGGTGGCGCCTGCCATCGCCCAGAATGCGCCGGAGGATCCGGTCAAGGCCGGGGTCGAGGCGTGGGAGAAGGGCGACTTCAAGGCCGCCGTCGATCGCTGGCGCGTGCCCGCGGCGCAGGGCAATCCCGATGCGCAATTCAATCTCGGCCAGGCCTACAAGCTCGGCCGCGGCGTCACCGCCGATCTCAACCAGGCCGAGGAATGGTATCGCAAGGCCGCGCTGCAGGGCCATCCGCAGGCGCAGGACAATTACGGCCTCGCGCTGTTCCAGAATGGCAAGCGCGCCGAGGCGGTGCAGTGGCTCCAGCGCTCGTCGAGCCGCGGCGAGCCGCGCACCCAGTTCGTGCTGGGCACCATGTATTTCAACGGCGACGGCGTCGAGCGCGACTGGGTGCGTGCCTATGCGCTGATCGTCCGCTCCTCGCAGTCGGGCCTGCCCCAGGCATCGAGCGCGCTGGCGCAGATGGACAAATATATCTCGCTCGGCGACCGCCAGCAGGGCCTGACTCTCGCGCGCCAATATGAAGAGGCCGCGAACCGTCCGCAGAGCATCGACTATGCCAGCAACATCCCGCCGCGCACCGAAGTCGCGAGCAATGCGCCGGTCCGTACGGTGCCGATGCCCGTTCCGCCGCGAACTCGCCCGACGCCTACGCCCGCGCCAGTTCGCGTGACCCCTGGGCCTGCCGCGCCCGTCGAAGTCGCCGCGGCCAGGCCTCCCGTCGTCCGTGACGGCGGCTGGCGCGTCCAGCTCGGCGCGTTCGGCGATCCCAACAACGCCCGCAAGCTCTGGAGCCAGGTCGGCGGCCGCTTCCCGGGGCGGCAGGTCTATTATGTGAAGCAGGGCAACCTGACGCGCGTCCTGGTCGGCCCCTATGCGAGCCGGGCGGATGCCGCGAGCGGATGCGGCAGCGTGAGGCCCTGCGTCCCGACGCAATAAGCCGGGCGCTCGCGCTTTATTTACCGCTCACCCGCTAGAGCATCGCCATGTCCCCGTTCCTGCCCGCGGTGATCGGCATCGCGACCTTCTTCGCGCTGCTCTGCTTCTGGCTTGCCTGGGCGCGCCTGAGCGGCTGGGCGCCCGCGGTCGCACGGCGCCGCGCGTCCGACTATAGCGACGCCGAGCAGGATCAGGACCGCGCGGCGTTCGGCCTGATGCGCAATTGGCGCTGGACCGACAATGACGGCAGGCGCCGCACGCACATCGATGTGGTCTATCAAGACGCCGCCGGCACGGAGCGTCGCGCCTCGATCACTCGCTACATCCAGCGCGGATCGATCCTCGATGGCTATTTCCCGATCTGGTACGAGAAGGCGAACCCGGACCGTGCGTCGAGCATCGGGCCCTTCTCCTTCCTGCTGCTCGGCCTTGCCATCGGCGTGGTCGTGATCGAGCTGTTCCGCGTGATGGCGACCACGCACTAGCCCCGCGCCGGGGCGGCGGCATCCTTATGCCATTCCTATGAGATTCGGGCGGCCTCGCTCTCGAATCGCTATGGCGGCGGCCCCCATAAGGGAAGGATGCCCGAACGACCGAAAGACCCCAGCCTAAGCACCCGCCTCGTCGACTGGCTGGGCGCGCAGAAACCGCTCAACCTGATCGCCGGCATGGTGGGGCTCATCGCAGCCTGCTCCGCGCTCGCGCATTGGCTTTAGCGCCGTGCAGATCCTGATCCTCTTCACGCTGG
>FTCZ01007571.1_pt1 | contig 12062 bp, 10 predicted proteins | sample 1658871 | NCBI WGS metagenome assembly FTCZ01 (sample SAMEA3914864, study PRJEB12502) | metagenome | biome: forest; material: soil | place: USA | collected 2012-03-12 | depth 0.3 m
CGCGGCAGTTTTTCCGGGATGTCGAAACCTCCTTCCGGGGCATCGACACCTTGCGGGCAAGTGCCGCCCGCATCCGCGACCACGGCTCCGGTCAGCTCAAGATCGGATCGCCCTCAGCGCTCGGATCTTCGCTGGTGCCGCGCGCCATCAAGCGGTTCCGCGAAATTCATCCTGAAATCAACGTCACGCTGATTGTTACCTCTTCCCGCACGGTGCGCGATCTCGTGGCCTCCGGCGAGTTCGATCTCGGCCTTGCCGCCGACGAGATCGACACGACCGGCGTCTCGCATCAGCTTTTCGTCGCTCCCGAAGCGATGTGCGTGCTGCCCGCCGGACATCCGCTTGCGGCAAAACAGGTGATCGCACCAACCGATCTCGACGGCGAACCCTTCGTAGCCTACGTGCCGGAGGACAGGGCGCGCCAGAGGCTGGAGCGAGTTTTTGCCGAAGCAGGAGTCGCTCCGCGCATCGTCGTCGAGACGATCTATGCGGCAACCGTCTGCTCGCTGGTCTCCGAAGGCATCGGCATCGGCATGATCAGCGCCTACGCGGCGGCCGGTCTCGACCAGTCACGTATCGCTTTGCGCCGTTTCGAACCCGCGATCTCGATCCGCAGCCTGCTGATCCTGCCGCCCGACCGCCCGAAATCGCAGCTCGTGCGCGACATGATCGATGCGCTGATGGCAGCGCGTTAGTTCGGCGCTTAAATTATTTGCCCCTAGCACGTCGTTATTGTCGTCAAATTTAGACTTTCGCGATCGCACTTCCATAAGCTGAGAGCAGACCTCGCATATCCGGGAAAGCTTACTGTCAGATTCCGCGTAACTCGCGTTAAAGGGATAATTGAGCGCGCGCCCTGAATTCTGACCAAGGATAAGTAGGGTTCTTTCGATCAGCGATCCCGTAACGGATGGCCCTCCTCGCGGAAGTGACCTTTCTCTCTATCACCGGATGATAATACGGCGATTGATCGTACAGCGCTACGCCTGCCAATCCGTGAAAATTTCAAACTGACCCACTACCGCGAAAAGCGGACATTTCTACGACAATCGTGATAGCGCCAGCCTGGAATATCGCGCTGGCTGGCGCGGAAGAAGAGCAGAGAGTCAGGCCGACGGAGCAGCCTCGCCCGAGCACCATCTCGGATCGATTAGGCTCCCGGCGTCGTAGAACATAAATGCGCAGGCAGATCGCGCGCAGCCCTAGAGAGCCCGCATGAGGTCATGGTCACCGTGATCAAGCGCCATGCTTTTCCGTAGGCATTTCTCAAAAAGCCAAAGCTCACTGCAACCGGTATTGACAATCGGGATCTTCGGTCAGATTATTTATGAATACAATGTATTAAATATGAATACAAATGGCTGTCCGCTCACTTTCATCGACCTTGAAGACATTGGCGGTCTGCGACGTGGTCGCCGCCTCGACACGACCTGTCCGGCTGGCCGACGTCGTGCGGGCGATCGGCGACCCGCGGGCGGCCGTCTATCAGCGGCTTCGCACGCTGGTTGAGGCAGGCCTGCTCGAACAGACGGCTGATGGCGCCTTCCGGCTGGCGTTGCGCTTCCAGTTCTACGCCGCACGGGCGCTGGAGCAGGCCGATCTTGGCGAGCGCAGCGTCGAGCTCTTGCAGGCTGTCGTGAACGAGAGCGGCGAGACGGCGACGATCTCGGTGCTGGACGGCTATCACGCGGTCATCATCAGCCGTGTCGAATCCCGGCAAGTTCTGCGGGCTGATCTGCGCGTCGGCGCGCGCATGGCGCTCGGCGGCAGCGCCTCCGGCGCGGTGCTGATCGCCTTCGCCTCGCCTGAGATGAAAGAGCGGCTGCGCGGGCAAGGTATCGCGCTGCCGGCGGACGCCGAACTCGAAGAGGTCCGCCAGCGCGGCTACGCCGTCTTCGCGCCGACCGACCCGCAATTCGTCGCCGCCGTCGCCGCGCCCGTGTTCGACGCCACGCGCCAGTGCATCGCGGTTCTCGCGATCTCCGGCCCGATCACCCGTTTCGATCACGATGGTTGCGGGCCGATCGTGGTTGCCGCCGCGAAGCGCCTCAGCGCGCAGTTTGGAAATGCCTGAGATGACGGCTGTGCCTCAACATTCCCTCACCGAAGACGGCCCGATCGTTCCGCAGGCGCTGATGCGCTCGCCGGACGATTTGATGCGGCCGGAACGCCTTGCCGCCATCCAGCCATCGCGCGTCAGCGCCTCGCGCAGCCTGATCGCGCGTGCCTCGCGCCAGCGCTGGTCGATCACAAGGCAGCATTTCGATATCGACGATCGCGGCCGTGGCCGGGCGCGTTACGGCATCGAGGCCGATGGCTGGCGCTTCACCTTCCCGATCTTCTCCTTCGAGCCCTCTTCACGCGAGCGCACCGGCCGCATCATCGGCCGCGCCTGGGACATGATGGGCTCGCTGGTCGAGGGGACGATGACGGATGCCGGCGTCGAGGCGCTCGCCGGCGAATTGCCGAAACTCTACGAGGGCCGCGCCACACCGAACACGCTGACCTGGGCGCGCTCTAACCGCTCCGGCCGCCTGTTCAACCTGGCGGTCGAGGCACTCGCTGACGGGCGTCAGCCGCCAGTCGAAGAGCTAGGCCGCACCTGCTACCTCATGCGCAACACCGGCATCGACGGCAACGGCACTTTCGGCACCAAATCTTTCCTCGCCTTCGAGAAGGATCACCCGTTACGCGCCTCGCTCCAGGCGCAGATGCTCACCGCCTATATGATGCGTGTCTTTGCGGGCGATCTCGTGCAGCATTTCGCTCAGCTACGCGGCGGCGAAGCGGCGGCTGCAATGGCGCCGGAGCTTTCACGCTTCCTCGGTGTAGGCAACGGCTCGGCGCTCGGGCTGATGTTCTTCGTCAACAACCATCCCCGCCTTATCAACCAGTGGCTGACGATCCGCGAAACAGCGATCGCCCATGGTAAGCTTGTGCAGGTTGGTCGCGATGCAGAGCCGCTTCGCACTTTGGCCCTGCTTCTCGACAGCGCAATCCTCGCGCGCCGGCAGGACCGCTCGGAATACGAGTTCTTCACGCCAAGCACGCTGATCGCGGATGATCTCGCGATCATCAGGCGCGAATTGACCGCGCTGATCGAGCGCGCTGCGGCTGGCCAGGCGAACGCGACACCGCTCGTCGAATTCACCGCCTCGCTCGCCGGCCGCGTGCATCCGGAAGCTTATGAAACGCTGCTATCGCTGCTGATTGAACTTGTGCCCGATGCCGCCGATCGCCTGTCCGCAACGCTTGTCATGGATGAGGAACTGGCCGGCCGGCCCGAAATGCCCGTTGGCCGGCTGCGCGAAATCCTGCGCAGCGATTACCGCTGGGCTTTCGATCTCGATCTGACGTCGGAACGCTCGCAGCGCTATGTCTGGTATAAGTCGCGCACGGCGGAAGAGCCGCGCCGGGGACCGCGCGAAGAAATCGGCGAGGCGCATAATCTCGGCCTCGACCTGCCGCGCCTCGTCGTTGCGCTCGATCGCGATCTCGCGGCGGCCGATCCGAAGCTCAGCACCGCACGCTTCCTGCTGCAGCATCCAAAGCATCGCCTGATCGTCACCCGCGTGCAGGCGCTCGCCGGCCTGCCCTATCACTCACCGCATGCCGACATCATGAGCGAAGATTTCGTGCCGGCGCATATCACGCGACTACTCAATGTCGGCATCCATGGCATCGACAAGGCGCGCGACTTCCTCAATCGCAATCTTCGCGGCGTGATCTTCCATGGCGCGCCGACGCCAACCGATCTCGCCAGCGGCTCCGCCGATCCCCACTGGTTCTATCCCGCGGAGCCTGCGGCATGACGCAACTGCGCCTTTCCCTTCGCGAAATCCGCCTGATCGTCGAGCGGCTGGTCCAGGCGGCCGGCACGCCACCCGGGTTGCTCCTCTCAGTACGCGATGCGGCCGTGGCTTCTGCGGTGCTGCCGATCGCTGGCTTTGGCGGCCTCGGCGCAGAAATCGCGCGACTTGTGGCTGTGCCGCCCAGGCCGCTCCGGATTTCGGGCGACGCAGCAACTACGGTCGTGGATGCCGGTGGCCAGCACGCCTGGTTCGTGGCGGAAGCCGTGCTCGATATCGCGATCGAGTTCTTTCGCCTGCACGGTTCGGCGAGCGTACTGGTGCGCAACCTCGCCAATCCAAGCGAGCTTGGCGTTGTCTCCGCCCTCGCCGAAAAGCATGGCCTGGCGGCGACAGTGGCCGAGACGGGCGGCGAAATACGCCTGACCGTGCAACAGCGCGCCGCCGATGCTGCTTCGTTGTTGGATCGCGTCCGCCGCGACGGCGTGATCGCCGATCCCGAAATCTGGTGGCCGCTCTACCACGCTTCGCATGAGGCGCTGGCGCCGGATTCCTTCGAAAGCCGACGTCATGCCGGCACCATCCGCGTCGAAGCCGATGGCCGGATCGTCGGCCGCAACGACGAAGACGAAACCGATCTTTCCATGCTCGCAGCCGATCCGTCGCGCCTGCGCCCCGCTTCCGTCTCCTAGAGGTAACGCCGATGCTGATCGATGGCTTGCAATGTGGCTTTTATGACCGTGCCGTCTTCGAGGATTTGAAGGCCGGCGGCTTCACCTGCGTCACCCCGACGCTCGGTTTCTGGGAAGGCGCGATCGAATCCTTCGATTCCATCGGCAAGTGGCGCGACATGGTGCGCGCCAATAGCGATATCGCCACCATCGCGCTGAAGACCGACGACATTCTCGAGGCGGCAAAAACCGGCAAGGTCGCGATGCTGCTCGGCTACCAGAACACCAATCTGCTCGACGGGCGCATCCGCTTTGTCGAGCTCTTCGCCGATCTCGGCGTGCGTGTCCTGCAACTCACCTACAACAATCAGAACGAACTCGGCTCAAGCTGCTATGAGGAGGTTGATCCCGGCCTTGCGCGCTTCGGCAAGGAGGTCGTGCGCGAGATGAACCGCTGCGGCATGCTGGTCGATTGCTCGCATGTCGGCGACAAGACGACGATGGACGCGATTCAGTGGTCGGAAAAGCCGATCTCGATCACCCACGCCAACCCGACCTCGGTGTTCAAGCACAAGCGCAACAAGACCGACGCGATCATCAAGGCGCTTGCCGAAAAAGGCGGCATCATCGGCTGCGCGGCCTATCGCAACATCACGCCGGTCGAGGCATGCGACAGCGTCGATGCCTGGGCTGACATGGTCGCCCGCACCGTCGATATCGCCGGCATCGATCATGTCGGCCTCGGCACCGATTTCAGCCATAACACTAACCAGACATATCTCGACTGGATGCGCCAGGGCCGCTGGACGCGCTCGGTGCAATATGGCGCGGGCTCGGCCACCAACACCGCGCCGAGCGAGAAGCCGGCATGGCTGAAGAAGATCAGCGGCCTTGGCTCCGTCGCACCGGCGTTGGCGAAGACAGGGTTCAATCCGGAAGAAGTGGAAAAGATCACCTCCGGAAACTGGCTGCGCGTCTACCGCGCCGTCTTCGGCTGAGAGGAGAAGAGAAATGACAGAAGGAAAGTCTTCCGGCCCATCGCTGACAAGGCGGCATTTGCTCGCCACTGCCGGTGGCGGATTGCTGACGATGCCGTTCGTGCAGCGCGCGCGAGCTGCCGAGGCGATCTACATCAACACCTGGGGCGGCCCTTGGGAAGAAGCGGCCCGCGCCGTGCTGTTCGACCCCTTCACCAAGGAAACGGGCATTGAGATCAAAACGATCGCGCCGGTCTCCTTCGCCAAGCTCGCCGCGCAGGTCCGCACAGGCGTCTATGAGTTCGACGTGACGACGCTTGGCGTCGCGGAACTTGGCCGCGCCAACCACGCGAACCTGCTCGACAAATATGACGAGAGCAAAATTCCGGCCTCCTCGCTCTGGGCGGGCGCCGCCACGCTGAACGGCGTCAACTCGCACGCCTTCGCCAACATCATCGCCTATCGCAAGGACAAGTTCCCGAATGGTGGTCCGAAGGACTGGGCCGAGTTCTGGGACACGGCGAAATTCCCGGGCTCGCGCTGCCTGCAAAATTACCCGGCCCGCGTGCTGGCCTTTGCGCTGATGGCGGATGGTGTCGAGCCGGCCAATCTTTTTCCTTACGATCTCGACCGCGCCTTCAAGTCGCTCGACAGGATCAAGAAGGATATCCGCGTCTGGTGGAGCCAGAGTCCGCAATCGCAACAGCTATTGCGCGATGGCGAGGTCGAATTGATCGGCATGTGGAACACCAGCGCGCAGCAGATGATCGATCAGAAAGTACCGATCGAGCTGACCTACAACCAGGCCGTTATCGATGTCGCGACCTGGGTGGTGGCGCGGGGCTCGCCGCGTGCGAAGAATGCTTGGCGCTTCATCGAATTCGCGGTGCAGCCGGAGCGCCTCGCGCCCTTCGCGCAACGCAACAATTATGGCCCGATGAATCCGGCGGCGTTCAAGGTGCTGCCGCCTGATGTGATTGCCCGGATGCCGACCTCGCCGGAGAAACTGCCGAAATCCGTCATTCTCGACGCGGAGAAACTCGCGCCGCAATTCGACATCATGGCGAAGCGTTTCGAGCAATGGCTTTCGAGCTGACCGGAACCATGAGCGAGGGCCGGACCGAACCGCGTTCCATGCCGGCCTTCCTCGCCGGGCTGCTGCGGCCGCCCTTTATCCTCTATGCGCCGGCGGCGCTGTTCCTTGCCGTTTTCTTCCTCGCGCCGCTTGGCCTCGTCGTCTGGACCAGCGTCAGCGATCCCGAATTCGGCTTCGGCAACTATGCCGAATTCTTCTCTTCCAAATACGATCTCGCAGTTCTCGCCCGCACCTTCCAGACGGCGCTGATCGTTACGCTGACCAGCCTCGCCTTCGCCTACCCCGTCGCCTATGTCGCGGCACGCAAGGGCGGCTCGCTCGGCGGTTTCCTGCTCGGCATCGTCGCCCTGAGCTTCTGGACGAGCTTCCTCGTGCGCACCTATGCCTGGATGGTGATCCTCGGTGCGAAAGGGCCGGTCGTAGGCCTGCTGGTCGCGCTGGGCGTCAACCCGCCGCCGCGCTTGCTCTTCACGACTGCCGCCGCGACCTTCGCCATGGCGCATATGCTGGTGCCCTTCATGGTGATGGCGCTCTACGCCGTGATGAAGCGCATCGACGAGACCTATATGCGCGCCGCCGCTAGCCTTGGGGCGCGGCCGCTGAAGGCGTTCCTGACGATCTATTTTCCGCAGAGCCTGCCGGGCGTGCTGAACGGCGCGACGCTGGTCTTCATCACCTGCCTTGGCTTCTACGTCACGCCGACGCTGATCGGTAGCCCACAGGACAAGATGATCGCCGGCAGAATAGGCCAGGAGATCGAGCAACTGCTCGATTTCGGCGCGGCCTCCGCCACGTCAATGGTGCTGCTTGCGGCTGCGATCGCGCTCTTCGCGCTCTACGATCGCCTCTTCGGCATCGAGAAGATGTGGAGGTGAGATGTCGCGCTCCACGATGATCCTCGCCATCCTCGTCGCGATCCTGCTTGCCGGGCCGATGTTCATCGTTGTGCCGATGTCCTTCAGCACGGCGCCTTCGCTGGAATTCCCGCCGCCCGGCTTCTGGCTCGGCTATTACCGCCGCTTCTTCACCGACCCGAACTGGACCGGCGCCCTCTTTAACAGTTTCACCATCGGCTTCGGCACCATGGCGCTCGCCATGCTGCTCGGCGCGCCGGCTTCCTTCGCATTGATGCGCTACCAGTTCCGTTTTCGCGGCCTGTTCCGCATGATCGTGCTGATGCCGCTGATCGTGCCGCATATCGTGATGGCGCTCGGCTATTACACCTATTTCGGATCGCTTGGCCTGGTGCAGAGCATGGCGGGCGTCATCCTTGCCCATACCTGCCTCGCCATCCCCGTCGTCGTGCTGACGCTGACCTCGGCGCTGACCAATTTTGACCGGCGCGTCGAGAATGCCGCCGCCAACCTCGGCGCGAGGCCGCTGACCACCTTCTGGCTCGTGACCTTCCCGATCCTACGACCAGCCTTCCTGGTCGCGGCGCTCTTCGCCTTCATCCATTCCTTCGACGAGACGGTGATCGCGATCTTCATCTCCGGGCGCGACAGCGCGACCTTGCCGCGCCAGATGTTCAACAGCTTCCAGATGGAAGCGGACCCGGCGATTTCTGCTGCCTCGTCGCTGCTTCTGGCAGCCGTGCTCGCCGTGATGGGCGCGCGCTTGGCGGCAAGCCTGATGAAACCGCGAACCGTCCGCGCAAATCCTTGAGGAAACGCCGATGAAAACCGCCCGCGCCCTCTCGCTCCGCGCGCTGACCAAAAGCTATCTGCCCGGCCAGAACGCCGTCGAGGCGATCGATCTCGATGTGCAGCCCGGCGAGTTCGTGTCCTTCCTTGGGCCGTCGGGCTCGGGCAAGACCACGACGCTGATGATGATCGCCGGTTTCGAGCGGCCGACCAGTGGCGAGATCGCGATCGGCGGCCGCAAGATCGACAGCGTCGAGCCTTACGACCGCAATATCGGCATGGTGTTCCAGAACTACGCGCTTTTCCCGCATATGACGGTCGCGGAGAATGTCGGCTTTCCCCTGCGCATGCGCCGCGTCGTCCGCATCGAAGCGCGTAAGCGGATCGCGGACGCCCTCGCGATGGTCGGTCTCGCCGATTTCGTCGATCGCAAGCCGGCGGCGCTGTCGGGCGGCCAGCAGCAGCGCGTCGCGCTGGCCCGCGCCCTCGTCTTCGAGCCCGATGTCGTGTTGCTCGACGAACCGCTCGGCGCGCTCGACAAGGCTTTGCGCGAGCATATGCAGATCGAACTGAAGCGCATCCATCGCGAGCTTGGGGTCACCATGATCTATGTGACGCATGATCAGGGGGAAGCCATGGCGATGTCGGACCGCATCGCCGTGTTCAATCGCGGCCGCATCGAGCAGGTCGGTACGCCTTCCGAGGTCTATGCCGCGCCGAAGACCCGCTTCGTCGCTTCCTTCATCGGCGACAGCAATCTGTTCGAGGGACGGATTACGGAAAGCGGGATCATGGATCTCGGCGAACTCGGACAATTCCCGACAGCTCAAAAAGGCATTCCGGTGGGCTCAGCAATCCACGTCCTGGTCCGCCCCGAAACCGTCCGCCTGTCTCCGCTTGGTCCAGCTCCGAAAGGCAGTGCGATGATCGTTGAGGAATTGATTCATTATGGCGATAGCCTGCTCGTTCTCGGCAAGATCGCGGATCAAGGTCTGCGGATCCGGATTCCCGGCGGCGACGTCACTTCGATCGAGCGCGGCCGGCGCTATTCCGTCAATTGGGCGCCGGAGAGAATGCACGTTGTTCCAAGTGCAAATTAGCTCAGATAGAATACATTCTTCCGGAAAGGGCCAATTACGGACGTTGGGTTATGTCCAGAAAGCAGGCTTCGAGCTGCACACCCCGTCATTCAGAGTTTATCCGTCTTACATCAGCGTGAATGCCATTTTCATCAGGCGCAGAGAAGCCTCAGGCGTCTTGTAAGCTGCGTGCGCTGTCATCGTCACATTTTCGAGCTTTTGGAAATGGTGGTCTGGTTCTGGCGGTTCCTGGCCGAAAACATCCAGGCCCGCATGGGCAAGACTTCCCTCTTTTAATGCATTGAAGAGGGCGTTCTCATCAACAAGACCGGCGCGCGCCGTATTGATCAGGATCGCGCCGGGTTTCATCTGGCCGATGCGCGCGGCGTCGAGAAAATGGCGCGTCTCCGGCGTCAGGGCGAGATGCAGCGAGACGACATCGACATTGGCTAGCAGATGCTCGATCGGCGTCTGGTACCCCTGCCATTCCTCGGCGACAGCGCTGCGGTTCCAGATCAGCACTTTCATGCCGAAACCTTTCGCCATCGCTGCCATTTCGCGGCCGACGCCGCCAAATCCGATGATGCCAAGCGTGCGACCGCCGAGTTCGACGCCGTCAAGCGGGTTCCATTGCCCGGCGCGCATTTCGCGGTCCATCCGCGCAACCTGCCGCGCGCTGGCCATCATCAGCGCGAAAGCGTGTTCGGCAATCGAACGGTCGCCATAACCCCGGATCGTCTTGACCTCGATTCCTCGCTCGGTCGCCGCCGCGACATCGATATAGCTCGTCGCACCCGTGCCCAGAAAAATAATGCGCCGGACATTGCGCAGCGCCCGAATGACGCCCGCATCCATATAGGTGTGGCCGTTGAAGACCACTTCGGCATCGCCGATGACATCGATCAGCGCACCCGGTTCCGGGTCGCCGACATGGATGCGCAACCCTTCCGGCAGCTCCAGTTCCGAATTCCGCATCAACTGGTCGATGGAGGGATAGCAATCGATATAGCAGGCTTTCATGATGCTATCCCACGAACCTCCGACGCGTTGGAATGTGCAAGGCCTGACAGGCTGCGCTCCAGCGTGGAGAGCAGCGCCTTGGTGTAGTCATGCCGTGGATTGGCAAAGAGTTCAGCCGCCTCGCCGATCTCGACCAATTCGCCATGATAGAGCACGGCGACGCGATGGCAGAGGAAGCGCGCGACTTCAAGATCATGCGTGATGAAAATCATCGACAGGTTGGTTTCGGCCTGGATGCTCTTGAACAGTTCCAGCACCCCGGCACGGATCGAGACATCGAGCTTGGAAACCGCTTCATCAGCCACGATCAAGGCTGGAGAAAGCGAGACGGCGCGGGCGATTGCTGCGCGCTGCAACTGGCCGCCGGAAAGTTCATGCGGATAGCGGGCGGCATGCGCCGGCGTTAGCCCAACGTGCTGGAGGAGCGCGGCGATCCGGTCGGTGAGTTCGGCCTTAGCGCAAACGCCATGCGTCAGCAGTGCGACCGCAATGGCTGCGCCGATTGTCTTGCGCGGGTTGAACGAGCCGCCGGGGTCCTGAAACACCATCTGCATCTGGCGGCGATACGGCAGCAACTGCCGCTCGCCGAGATGGCCGATATCCTGCTCCCTGAAGAGCAACTTGCCGCCAGTCGGCTCGTAGAGCCGCAGCATGGTCTTGCCGAGTGTGGTTTTCCCCGAGCCGGATTCGCCGACAAGGCCGAGGATTTCTCCCTGGCGCAATTCGAGGCTGACATTCTTCAGCGCGTGGAAGGGCGGCCGTGCGCCTTGCGACGGAAATACCAGGTCGAGCCCCTGGACTGTCATCAGCGGATTTTCTGACCGGGGCTGCACCTTCGATTTCAGGGGCAGGACCTCCGCTCCCACGCCCGCCACCGCGTGGCTCGTCTTGCCGCGTGAGAGTTCGAAAGCCGTCCGGATCAGCAGCTTTGTATAGTCGTGCTGTGGGCTCTCGAAGATTTGCCGCGATGCACCGGTCTCGACAACCTCGCCGGCCTTCATGACAGCGATGCGGTCGCAGAGGGAGGCGGCGACCGCCATGTCGTGCGTGACAAAGATCATGCCGGCGGAAAGCCGGGTGCGGATTTCGCGGAACAGTTCGAGGATCTGGTGCTCGACCAGCTTGTCGAGATTGGTGGTCGGCTCGTCCGCGACGATCAGGTCGGGCTTCAGCGCCAGCACCAGCGCGATCAACGCGCGTTGCAGCATGCCGCCGCTGAGCTGGTGCGGATAGCAGCCGATGGATTCGGCGGCGCGCAGCACGCCGACATCCTTCATCAGTTGCACCGCCCGCGCCTTCCAGCCGCCATCGGCACGCTCATCCTGTCCCGTCCGGCGAAATACCATTCGAAAGTGCCAGCCGATGGTCTTGGCCGGATTAAAGGAGCCGACCGGGTCCTGAAAGATCATGGCGAGGCGCACGCCACGCAGCGCATCGAACTCGCGCTCGCCGAGCAGCGGCAGTTCCGTGCCGTCGAAATTCAGGCGCTCGGCCGTCGTGCTGGCATTGGTAGGCAGGAGCCGCAGCAGCGACATGCCGGTCATCGTCTTGCCGGAGCCGGATTCGCCGATCACGCCGAGAATCTCGCCGCGCTTCACAGTGAGATCGACGCCATGCAGAATCTCGAATGGCGCGCCATCGCTGCTGACCGAGACGCGGAGTCCCTTGATATCGACGAGATTATCCGCGCTCACGCCGCGCGCTCCCGCAGTTTTGGATCCATCATGTCGCGGATGCCGTCGCCGAGCAGGTTGATGCCGAGCAGCG
>FTCZ01002019.1_pt1 | contig 12059 bp, 8 predicted proteins | sample 1658871 | NCBI WGS metagenome assembly FTCZ01 (sample SAMEA3914864, study PRJEB12502) | metagenome | biome: forest; material: soil | place: USA | collected 2012-03-12 | depth 0.3 m
ATTGCAGAAGGCGATGCGGATCTGCTGGCGGTCCTCAAAGGAGCGCTCGATGGTCTGGATGGCCTTGTCGCGCGAGACATAGGGCAGCGCGAGGCGGCCGACGCGCAGGTAGCGCGGCTGCCAGCGTCTCTCCGGTCCCCCATAGGCTTGCTGTTCCATCTTTCTGGCCTTCAATTCGGTGGCGGTCGCCCCGCCTGATGAATTCGTCCACATGTCACCAGTTTCCGCATTTGAATTCATCACCTTCCTTGTAATTCCAATCCCGTTACAAGTGAATAAGCGTAAAATTTTAGATCATCGCAGCGTTAATAGATTTCAACGACTTTTCCGGAATAAGTACTGATCATTCGAATTATTTTATTATCGAATTATTAACCATGGAGATCGATGATCGTAACCGGTTCGAGAGCCGTAATTTCCCATGATTTGCATGGGTTTTGATCGGCGACGGACAGGAGACGAGCGGAGTGCGTGCGGCGTCCGACATGGCCGATCCCGAGATGGACCGGCCGCCTGCCCGGGCCATGGGGGCGTTCAGCGTCGCGGATCTGATTGATCTGTTGCGGCGGCGCTGGCTGCTTGTCGCCTGCACGGCCGGCGCGACGGTGCTGCTCGCCGGGCTTTATGTCGCGAGGCAAACGCCGGTCTATCGCGCAACCGCCGAATTATTGATCGATCCGCAGGCGCTGCAGGTCGTCGGGCGCGATATCGTGCGCACCGATACAGCCGCCTCGATCGACTTCGCCAATGTCGACAGCCAGGCGCTGGTGCTCGTCTCGACCTCCGTGCTGCGGCAGGTGATCGACGAGCTGCATCTCGAGCGCGACCCGGCCTTCGCGACGCAACCCGGCTTCATGGCCCGCCACTTCGGCTCGCTGCTGATGCCGAGCGCCGATGAGCAGTTCGCGGCAACGCTCGAGACTCTGAAGAAGAATATCGTCGTTCACCGCGTCGACAATTCGCTGGTCTTCCAGATCACGGTTTCGCACCCCGAAGCGAAACGCTCGGCCGAGATCGCCAATACGCTTGCATCCGTCTATTTCCGACAGGGCAACGAAGGCCGCAGTGGCGCGGTGAGGCGCGCCAATACCGGCCTGATCGCCCAGATCGCCGGCCTGCGTGACCAGCTCACCCGCGCCGAGAATGCGACAGAAGCCTTCCGCAGCCAGAATGGGCTGGTCAGCGCCGGCGATTCCGGACTGATCGTCAACCAGCAGGTCAAGGACCTCTACACGCAGATCAACATCGCCTCGGCCGAGGTTGCCCGCCAGACGGCGCGCCGCGACCAGGCCGCCAAGCTTGGGGCGAATGCGCTGCTGACCGATACGATCCCCGAAGCGCTCGGCTCGCCGACGATAACGGCATTGCGCGCGCAATACGCACAGACGGCGCGTGAAGCCGCGAGCCTCGCCGAAACGCTGATGCCGCGCCATCCCCAGTTGATGCAGGCGCAGGCGCAGCTTGCCGAGACGAAGCGCCAACTCGCCGCCGAACTTGGGCGCATCCGGGGTTCGATCCAGGAAGCCTATAACCAGGCGGCGGCGAACCTCGCCAACCTGCAGGCGCAGGCAAAGGAGCTGACGAAATCGCAGTCCGCCAGCAGCGCAGCAGAGATCAAGCTGCGCGAATTGCAGGGCGAGGCGGATGCGATCCGCACCGTCTACAATGCTTCGCTCAGTCGCGCCCGCGAACTGGAACAGCAGCAGAAGATCGAGACCAGCAACTCGCGCCTGATCTCGGAAGCCGTGCCGCCCCTGCGCGCGTCAAAACCGCCGGCCGCGCTGGTGCTGGCTGCCGCCGCGCTGTTTGGCGCCTGCGCAGGGCTTGGCCTCGCCTATCTGCTCGAATGGATGCCGGCGCTTGGCGGCGTGCTACAATGGAAGCGGAAGCCGAAGGTGGAAAAAGCCGAGCCAACCATCATGCCTGACGTTTCGGCAGCACCTCGCTCGATCCCCGCCAACGCGATCATCTCGGCTCGCATGACGCCCGATATCGCGGCGATGCCGGCTTTGCCGGTTGCGCGCGACCTGCCGCCCTACGACATCAAGGCGCTCGCGCCGCTGGCTGATATTCTCAACCGCCATTTCAGCGACAACACGCCAGCCGTTGTTCTCATCGCTTCGCTGGCGGGCGAACGTGTTTGCCGGCAGGCGGCGAAGGCGCTTGGCGCGGCGCTCAACGGCGCCGGCATCGACGTCACAACGGCCACACCGAACACGAATGGCGATAACCTGCGCATCGAGAGCATCGAGCGCGCAGTGAAGGCTGATCCCAGCATTTCGCCGACGGCCGATGGCGGCATCCGTATCCTCAACGCCGCGTCCAGCACTTCGATCCACGCGGCTTTTGCAGCATTGCGTGGCGGCAGGGGCCAGGCCGCGACCGAATTCATGCTGATGCAGGCAACCGATCGCAAGAAGCTTGCTTCAATGGCTGCAGCCGCCGACGCCATTCTCGTGGTGACGAAACCGAACCGCGACGCCACGCGCGACATGACGGAGATCGAAACGTTGCTCGGCCCGTTATCCGACAGGCTGCTAGCCCGGATCGAGGGCGAGGGCCGCGTCTGGACCTTACCCGGAGCGCTGCGCGGGCGGCGAGCGGCGGCGTGATCCCGCAAGCCTGGCCGGAAAAGCTGGCGCTGCCGATCCTGATCGGCGCACTGACCTTCAACGCTGGCCTCTGCTTCGTGAACACCTCCATCGCCGGCATCAACGACACGGCCGTCATGGGCATGGAGCTGCTGCTGATCTCGACGGCTCTGTTCCTCTCGCTCGGCAGCCGCGCCGCGCACTATCTGATCCTCGCCGTCTTTATCTCATACGCCGCGCTACTGATGGCGATGCGGCCGCTGCTTGACCCGAAGGCAGTGCGCGATTTCCTCATTCCACTCGCCTTCTACTGGCTCGGCCGCAAATGCGCCGACCCGCGCATCGCCGACCGCGCGGCGCTCATCAGCGGGTTGATCGTCATCGTGTTCGGCGTCTTCGAATTCGCGGCGCTCGACGTTTACGTCAAATACTTCAACATCCTGCGCTACTACGTGGCGCGCGGCACGGTGCCGCCGAGCGAACTTAACGGGCAGACCTCAGCGCTCTTCGCCAGCGGCGTCCGGCCGGATGCACGCCAGATCCTGCCGTTTCTCGGACCGCATCGCGCCTCGTCCGTGTTCCTTGAGCCGGTCTCGACCGGCAATTTCGGCGCGATCCTCTATTTCTGGGCCTTGAACCGGCCCGGAACCCGCTTCCGCTGGCTGACGATGGCAGCGGGAGCGGGCTCGATCGTTCTCGCGGATGCCCGTTTCGGCCTCTATGTCTGCCTTGCCGGCACCGCCGTGTATTTCATCGCGCGGATGACGCCGCGCGCCTTCTGGCTGGCGCTGCCCTTCGCGATCCTCTCGATGTTGGCGATCTATGGCTTCACCAGCGCGCAGGTCGACTGGACCAACGATATCGGCGGGCGGATGCTGTGGACGGCACGGCTGATCACATCATTGAGCACCGAAGCCGTCTGGGGGCTCTCGCCTGAAAAGCCGTTCCTGTCCGATTCAGGTTACGCCTATTCGCTGAATCAGATCGGGTTGATCGGATTGATCGGCTTCTGGTCGCTGTTCATCTTCGCGCCGGAGAACACCAAGGCCGCCTGGCGCTTCAAGGCCTGTGTCGCGACTTATATCTGCCTGCTGCTGCTGATCAGCGACTCCGTCTACTCGATCAAGACGGCGGCGCTGCTCTGGTTCATGCTGGGTTCCAGCGACGCCGCGCCAGAGCCATCAGCTATTCCGCAGGGTGTGCGAAACCAGCCGGAGCCGCGGGCTTTGGCGCTGGAGCCGGCGCTGCATGGAGCTGCGCGGTAAGCGAGAATTTCTTGCGCAGGCGCAGGACCGGCTTCTCGATCATGTGCCAGGAGAAGGCAGCCATGACGCTCGCCGCGAAAGCCGAGAGCAGGAAGAAGGCGGCCGTGCTCTTCAGCCAGGGCATGAGCTGGATCATCGCCTGCTGCAAGGGATAGCCGTAGAGATAAATGCCGTAGGAATAATCGCCGTGGCCCAGCGCCTTGATGCTGAAGGCTGGCGACAGGCCGACATAAGCAACGACATAGGCGAAGGCCGGCGCGGTCAGCACACAAAAGATCGGGTTTGCGGCCCAGTCCGGGGAACCGAAGAAGCAAGCCGCGATATAACTACCGATCGCGGCAATCGCGATGCCAGCCTTGTGCGGGATCATCTCGCGATATTGATAGAACAAGATGCCGGTGAGGAAGAGTGGCACCAGCCGCGCCGCGCCGCGCGTGACGAAGATATAGACGAGCTGCTGATGGTGCGGCAGCACCACACCGAAACGGTCGCAGAGATAGATCGCGATCGAAAGGCCGAACAGCGCGAGCGTTGCGAGCAACATCAAATGGCGGCGGCGGAACAAGCCAACCACAAGGCAGGCAGTCAGGATGGCATAGCAACTGATCTCATGCGGCACCGTCCAGAGCGAGCCGTTGACGATGCCCGGCTGCGGATTGCTCAGGAAAAGGCCCGGCAATTCGTAATGGATATTACCGAGGATGTTCAGAAAATAGCTGAAGAAGCGTGGATCGCTGAAGTATTGGCCAAGCGCAACGCTGGTCAGCAATGGGCCAAGCACCAGGGCGGACAGCACGATCTCGACCGAGAGCGCCGGCAGGATGCGCAACGCGCGGTTGATCAGGAACTGGCCGACTGACAGCCTTTCAGCGCTGGCTGCGACCAGGAAACCGCTGAGCGCAAAGAACATCGGCAGCGGCCAGGCATCGAAAGCCCAGCGCGCCATGGGTGAGCCAGGAAAGAGCGGCTGCGACGCGGCATCCGGGCCGCCAAGGCCGAGCAGCGAGCAATGGATGAAGAGCACTGAGAGAGCGAGCCCGATGCGGGCGAAGTCGAAGCCGGGGCCGATGCCCTTATAAGCGGTGAGCTTGGTGCCGAAACTCGTCATGCTGGCTCTCGATCGATGACCGGCGTCAACCGCCGTTATCAAGCAGCTATAGCAGCATGCGCACGCATCTTGAATCAAAGAGAGTCGTTGCGGCCAGAAAGCTACAATTTTCGTAAATAAAACTTCGATCGAATACAATACCTCAGCATTTAATCGAATGATTTTACCACCCGTAAACCACGCCATCTTTTGTCGAATTCAAGCCTTCATTCGAACAATGATGAAAGGTCGTGTTAAATTTTAGCATTTAGATCAAATGCCAACAAAAACACACGCGTCAGACCAATTATCCATTTCGAAAGTCAGGTCGCAACATTGCAAGTGACCGAAGTCCCGGAGGCGGTCTTCCATGCCGCGCTCACCCGACATTCGGCCCGCAGTTCAACGCGGCAGGGCAGTCGTCAGAGGCTCACAGAACGGGACAGGAACCATGAAAGCGACCATCAGAGACATCCTGCAGAAATTCGGCCGGCTCCCGGTCGATGTCGCCACCCTTTCCGACCAGGCAGACCTGCATGAAGCGGGCCTGACCTCCTTCGCGGCGGTCGAGGTGATGATGTCGCTGGAAGAAGCCTTTGACGTCGAATTCCCCGACAAGATGTTGAACCGGCGCAATTTCTCGTCCGTCGCGGCGATCGAGAACGCGCTGCTGACGATCAAGAACGAAATCGCCGCCTGATGAACGCGCCCGCCCTTCGCGGGGCTTCCCTTGCCGGCGTCAGCGCCGTTTCGCGGGATGGATTTCCCGTGCTTGTCGCCTCGGGCGATGATCAAGCTTCTATCGAGAAGGGCCTGATCGATAAGGCCAAAGCGATCGCCAAGATCGCTGCGGCGAATGCCGGGGATGTCGACGCCAAGGCGCGCTTCCCGCACGAAGCTTTCGCGGCATTGAAAGCCGAGCGACTGCTCGGCGCCATGATCCCTCGCGAGTTCGGTGGGCAAGAAGCCAGCGTCGCGACCATCGCCGAAATCTGCAGCGTGCTGGCGCAGGCCTGCGCCTCGACAGCGATGATCTATGCGATGCACCAGATCAAGGTGTCGAGCCTGACGGTGCATTGCCTGGATGACGCCTGGCACCAGAGCTTCATGCGCCGCATCGCCGAGGAGCAGTTGCTGCTCGGCTCCGCGACCACGGAAGGCAGCGGTGTCGGAGGCGACATGCGCTCAAGTGTCTGCGGTGTCGTGCGCGACGGGCAGATTTTCTCGCTGGAAAAGGAAGGCACGCTGATCTCCTACGGAGCGCAGGCCGACGCCATCCTGATCACTGCGCGCCGCACGCCGGAAGCGCCAGCATCCGATCAGGTCATGGCGGTAATGACGCGCGAGCAATATTCGCTCGAGCGCACCGGGGTCTGGGACACGATGGGAATGCGGGGCACCTGCTCCGACAACTTCACCTTCGCCGGCAAGGCCCCCGTCGAACAGATCATCGCGACGCCTTTCGCGGAGATCGCCGGCCAGTCCATGCTGCCTTACGCGCATCTTCTCTGGGGCTCGGTCTGGTACGGCATCGCCTCCGACGCGGTCGCCCGCGCCGAAAGCTTTGTTCGTTCCGAAGCGCGCAAGCGCCCCGGCACCACACCGCCGAGCGCGCTGCGCCTTGCGGAACTACTGGCGCTGCTGCAGCGGATGAAGTCCCTCGTCGTTACAGGCATCGAGCGCTACGAGCGCGCCAAGCAGGATGCGGACGAGCTTTCCTCCATCGGCTTTGTGGTCGCGATGAACAGCGTGAAGGTAGTGGCGTCGCAGAGCGTCGGCGAAATCGTCAATCACGCCTTCCTGATCTGCGGCATCCAGGGCTACCGCAACGACTCTCCGATGAGCCTCGCGCGCCATATGCGCGACGCGCTTTCCGCGCCGGTGATGATCAACAACGATCGCATCCTCGGCAACACCTCCAACCTGCTGGCCGTCTACAAGCACGACGCCAGCCTGACACGGTGAAAAGCCATGTGCGTCGTTTGCGCTGAAAACACTTTGCTGGAAGACCTTTTCGAAACCGGCCTGCTGATCGATACCGGCATTGACGGGCTTTATGGCCGCAGCGGCATCTTCGAGGATGTCGTCGCCCGCTTCGAGGATCTCGTCACACGCTGGGGCGGCAAGGACGGCGCGGAAGTCATGCGCTTTCCGCCCGCGATGAACCGGCATTATTTCGAGCGCAGCGGCTACATGAAGAGCTTCCCGCAGCTCGCCGGCACGATCCATTCCTTCGAAGGATCGGACCGCGATCATCATGCGCTGCTCGACAACATGGCCAAGGGGCATGACTGGACCTTCGGCCAGAAATCGACCGATATCGTCCTGACCCCCGCCGCCTGCTACGTGCTCTATCCGGTCGTCGCCAAGCGCGGCCCGCTGAAACCGCAAGGCGCACTATTCGACCTGCAATCCTATTGCTTCCGCCACGAGCCCTCCAAGGAGCCGACGCGGATGCAAATGTTCCGGATGCGGGAATATGTCCGCTTCGGCACACCCGATCAGGTGACGGAGTTCCGCGCGAGCTGGCTGGAGCGCGGCGAGAAGATGATGCGTTCGCTCGGCGTGCCGATCGAACTCGATATCGCCAACGATCCGTTCTTCGGCCGCGCGGGCAAGATGCTCGCCAACAACCAGCGCGACCAGAAGCTGAAATTCGAGCTGCTGATCCCGGTCAACAGCGAGGAGAACAAGACCGCCTGCCTGTCGTTCAACTACCACCAGGACCATTTCGGCACGACCTGGGGTATCGAGACGGCGGATGGCGAGGTCGCCCACACGGCCTGCGTCGGCTTCGGCCTGGAGCGCGTGGCGCTGGCACTGTTCCGCCATCACGGCTTCGATCCCGAGCAATGGCCGAAAGCCGTTCGCAAGGTGCTGTGGCCGTAAGCGCATGACCCTGCACAAGCTCCCCGAAAGGCTTGCGGGCGAGACCGCCCGCATCCTGCCGGTCGGTCCGGTCGGCTACCGCCCGCATGCCATGCATTCGGGCGAGCGCCACTGGCCGCAGACCAATTGCTACGCCGATCTCTGGATAGAGGTTCTGCATGCGCAGGGGCTGGAGCCGGCAGCGGCTTTCGGCTTCACGGTGGCGCAGGGGTTCGAGGGCGACCAGTTCACCTTCTTCAAGCCACCGCTCGAAGACCTCGAAGCGCTCTACGGGCTGCGTGTCGATGAGCTTGCGCTCTATGACGATCTGATCGGCCATATCGAGCAGCAGCTACAGCGCGGCCGGCTGGTGCTGATCGAGCTCGACAGTTTCTATATGGCCGACACGCGCGGCGTTTCCTATCGCGAGACGCATGGTAAGACGACGGTTGCCATCAACCGGCTCGACCGCGCGGCGCGCGAGATCGACTACTTCCATAACGATGGCTTCTTCCGCGCTTCAGGTGAGGATTTCGACGGGCTGTTGAGGCTGTTTCCCGGCCAGCAGCGCGCGGACGTGCTGTTCCCTTACGCTGAAATGGTGCGTTTGCCGGCCAAAAAACCCGATCCGGCGCGAGTGGCCGAGACAGCACATAAGCTGCTGATCCGCCATGTGCGGCGGCGGCCGGAGAGCAACCCGATCGCTGACTTTCGAGTTGTCGCTTCCGCCCAGGCTGAGGCGCTGAGCGAGCGCCCGCTGGAAGCCTTCCACCCCTACGCTTTCAATACGCTGCGGCAGCTCGGCGCGAATTTCGAGCTGCTGGCCTCGAATCTATCGTGGCTGGCACGCGAGGAAGTCGGCTGCATCGACAATGCGGCCGCCTCCGCGCTCAACATCGCGGAAGGTGCGAAAGTCGCGCAGTTCCAGCTTCTGCGCGGCATCAAGCAGCGCCGGTTCGACCGGCTTGACGCGGCGCTCGCGACGCTGGCCGACGAATACGACGCGTTGATCACGGCGCTGCTGCGACGCTTTCCGGACTGACACCATGGCTCGCATCCGCACCTCCAGCCTTGAGATCAAACAGCCCATCACGGGCTGGCTTTGGATCGCGGCCGATGCGGATGCTGCCTCGCGACCGAGCGAGTTGCCAGCGGAGGGATGGAAACTGGCAATCGTGCCCGGCACTGTCGGCGCGATCTTGCGCGAGCAGGGCGAGTTCTCGCGCGAGACCGCCGAGACGCTCGACCTGAAAGACCATTGGTATCGCGCCACGCTTGATGCGCCGCTGAAGGGCAGGCTGCATTTCGAGGGTTTGGCGACGATCTGCGAGATTTTCATCGACGGCGAACAATGCGCCGAAAGCCGTTCGATGTTCGAGCCGCTCGATCTCGACGTCGACCTTGCGGCTGGCACCGAGATCGCGCTCTGTTTCCGCGCGCTCGTGCCGAAGCTTGCCGCTGCACCTCGCCGCTCGCGTTGGCGGCCGGGCATGATCCAGCCGAACGGATTGCGCTTCTTCCGTACCTCTGCGCTCGGTTCGATGCCGGGCTGGTGCCCCCCGGGGCGACCAATTGGACCATGGCGACCGATCGAACGGATTTCGCATATCGGCGCGCCGCTGGTAGATGCCGTCAATGTCCGTACGAATTACGAGGACGGCGTTGCCAGCCTGAGCGTTAGCGTAAAGCTCGCACCTGTAACGCAGGCCGCCGACGCAGCGATTCGTTGTGGCGAAACCAGCGCGCCTCTCATGCTGGAAGAGGGTCATTTTACCGGGCATCTGATCAAGCCAGATGCCCGGCCGTGGTTTCCCCATACGCATGGCGAACAGGTGCTTTATCCGCTGAAGCTGGTGATTGGCGATGCCGAGCTTGATCTCGGCCCGGTTGGATTCCGCTCCCTGGCGATCGATCGCGGCACGGATGGCAAGGGCTTCGGGCTTATCGTCAATGGCGTGCCGGTCTTCTGCCGCGGCGCTTGCTGGAGCAGCCCGGATGTCGTGGGGCTGCCGGGCGATCGCGCCGCTTACGAGCCCTGGCTCAGGCAAGCGCGCGACGCCGGCATGAACATGCTCCGCGTGCCGGGCACCACTGCCTATGAGAGCGACGAATTCTTCGCGCTTTGCGACGAACTCGGCCTGATGGTCTGGCAGGAAACGATGCTGGCGAATTTCGATTATCCGCAGGGCAATGCGGATTTTCGCTCTGCCATCGAGGCCGAAACGATCGCCTTGCTCGACCGCACCCAGACCTCGCCCTCTCTCGTCGTGCTCTGCGGCGGCAGCGAGGTGTTCCAGCAGGCGGCCATGCTCGGCGCGCCGCCGGAAGCCTGGTCCGGTCCGGTTTTCGACGAGGTGCTGCCGGCGATCATTGCCGCCAAGCGGCCGGACCTCGCGTATGTGCCGAATTCGCCATCCGGCGGCCCGTTGCCGTTCGTCGCCAATGAAGGCGTCACCCATTACTACGGCGCCGGCGCTTACCAGCGGCCGCTTGAGGACGCACGGCGCGCCGAAGTTCGCTTCGCCGCCGAATGTCTCGCCTTCGCCAACCTACCCGAGGAAACCTCGCTGAAGGCGGCGGGACTGCATCTCGATCACGAAGATTGGAAGCGTGGCGTACCGCGCGACGCCGGCGTCGATTGGGACTTCGAGGATACGCGCGACCATTATCTCGAACACCTTTACGGGTTGAGAGCCGCGCAACTGCGCGCGGAAGACCCTGAGCGTTATCTCGCGCTATCGCGCGCCGCCGTGGCTGAAGTGATGGAGGAGATCTTCGCCGAATGGCGAAGGCCGGCATCACCGACACGCGGCGCGATGGTGCTGATGCTACAGGACCTGCAGCCCGGCGCGGGCTGGGGCGTGATCGCCTCGGACGGCGAGGCAAAATCCGCCTGGCACGCGCTGAAGCGGGCCTTCCGACCGGTTCAGGTCGCGATTACCGACGAAGGCGTCAATGGGCTGGCGCTGCATGTCACCAATGAGCGGCCTGCCCCGCTCGAAGCGGAACTGCGCCTGACCTGCTGGCGCGATGGCGCAACGCCGGTGGTGCAGGCGAGCCGCGCCATCCAACTTAGCGCACATGACGCCGTGACGATCTCGGCTTTCGACCTGATCGGGCGGTTCTTCGACATCACCTATGCCTATCGCTTCGGCCCGCCCGGCCATGACGTGACCTCAGTGACGCTTGTCAACGCGGCAACAGGCGCGCAATTGGCCGAGGCCTTCCACTTCCCGCTCGGACGCGGTCATGCGCGCAGCGAACGCGGCCTCCTAGCCGAACTCGAACGGGATGGACAGGGCTGGCGGCTTGCTCTCAGCACCGAACGCTTCGCGCAATCGATCGAGATCGTCGACAAATCCTGGAGGCCGGCCGAAAACTGGTTCCATCTGACGCCCGGAACGGTGAAGCGTGTCGCCCTAAGCAGGCGCTTCGACGGGGCGAGCGATACGCCTTCGGGCGAAGTACGCGCCGTCAATGCGCGCGAAAAAGCGCGCTACCGCTGGAACGAGGCGCGTGCGGAAATTCGCGGCGATTTCGGCGCCGGCCGGAACCAATCCTCAAACATTGCGGTGCATCATCCCATCAGGGAGGCCCAGCCCTCCCTTCTCCCGCCCAGGGCGCGGCCTGAAAGCGTTGGAAGCCTATCATGACCGAATTGAACGCCAGCGCAGCCTTCGGGGCGATCGTTACAGCGGATGGGGCGGCGCGAAATGCGCCGGCCGTCAAGACCGTGCTTTCGGAGCAGGCGCGCGATATGGCGCAGCTTTTCGCGGACCGGCCGATCTCGCCGAGCCTGCTGAACGGCATGGTGCGCGGGCTCGAATTCATCATCACCTTCGCTATCGGCCTCGGGCTTTACGCCGGCTACGCCGTGCCCGGCGGCGGCTACGATCCGCGTTATTTCATTCCGCTGGTCACCGGTTCGCTGCTCGCTGTACTCTTCATCCAGCTTGCCGACGGCTACAACTCGGAATCTTTCCGCCGCCCCTTCGCGCAGATCGAGCGCATTCTCGTCGCCTGGACCGTGCTTTTCGCCGGCTTTGCGATGCTGATGTTCTTCCTGAAACAGGGCGAATTCTATTCGCGCGTCTGGTTCCTCTCCTGGTATGTTGTCGGGCTGACGGCAATCGTGCTGTTCCGCGCCGGGCTTGCAAGCACCGTCCGGCGCTGGATCAGGACCGGGCGATTGCAACGCCGTGCGGTGATCGTTGGCGGCGGCGACAGCGCGGCCGAGCTGATCCGCGC